>Ga0302324_100004400_pt1 | contig 31194 bp, 35 predicted proteins | sample Palsa_T0_1_FD_201949 | JGI IMG/M metagenome (GOLD analysis project Ga0302324, IMG submission 201949) | Peat permafrost microbial communities from Stordalen Mire near Abisko, Sweden - Palsa_T0_1 | ecosystem: Environmental > Terrestrial > Soil > Palsa > Peat permafrost | place: Sweden: Abisko... | reverse complement strand
TGCTCGCAACGCGCCTGCCGCGCCTCACTCGCCGCCTCACCATCATCCATCATCAAAGGAAACTCCTGTCGGATTCCTTGCGTGGATTCGTCGCGCATTGCCAAACCGCAAGAAACGGGACCTGACAAAAAGAAACAGGTCCTATTAGGCAGGAGGCTCCTGGGTCGAGGGGGCGGCGCGGCGCGCAAACGCAATGGCCTGGTGCAGAGTGGGGAAGACGTGCGCCACTCCCACTGTCGCCGTGAGGCCGTGCCGATCCATGTCGGATCGCAGATAGGAGTTGACGCGCCCGAAGACCACTCCCACCTTTTGGGCCGCCATGTCACCGAGCAGATCGCAGAGAGACTTCGCGGCGGAATAGTCGATGTCCGTGATTGCGCCTGCATCGACGACCAGCCAACGGACCGGCGCCGGCGCACACTTCACGAGGGCGCGCACCTCATCGGTAAAGCGGTTTTGGTTGGCGTAGAAAAGATCCGAACCAAAACGATAGACGATGAGTCCCGGCTCGGTCACCGTGCCCGGCGTCGCGGGCGCAGGCGTCCACTGCCCCGTCGCATCCGGCGCCAGCACCATCGTGTGCGGGCGATAGCTGTGATGCACGTGCCGGAACAGCGACAGTGTGATCGCCAGCAAAATCCCCTGCTCGACTCCGAGCGCGACAACGGCCGCCGCGGTGACGACGGCGAGATAGAACTCGCCGGGACTTTCGCGGCGAATGTCGCGCAAGCGTGCCACGTCGATCATTCCGATCGCGATGGTGAACACGATGGACGCCAGCACACAACGCGGCAGATACTGCAGCGGACCGGTCAGGACCAGCAGCACCGCCAACACGACGCCGGCCAGCACCAGTTGCGCGATCTGACTGCGGGCTCCGACGCGATCCGCCATGGCGGTCTGCGTCGGGCTCCCATTGACTACGAACGCCCCGCTCACCGAAGCAACCAAATTCGCCGCCGAGAGCCCGAGGATGTCGGCGTCGGCATCGACGCTCTCGCGATAGCGCGCGGCAAATGCCCGCGAAGTTGCGGCGCTTTGGGCGATGATCATCACGAAACAGGAAGCGGACACGGGCAGCAGCGAGAGCAGCTCACTCCAGGTGACATGGGGGATTTTGATCGACGGCAGGCCTCCGGAAACCGGGCCAATGACGGCAATGCCGTGTGCGCCGAAATGGAATGCCGTGCTCGCCGCGATCGACGCCGCGACAGCGAACAAGGAAAGAGGCCATCGCGGAGCAAAACGATTACCCAGCAAGATGCCGCCCGACACGGTTGCGGACAGCGCCAGCGTCGGAATATTGGGATGGGGCAGGCTGCTCAGGACTTCCCATAGCCGAACGAGAGAATAATGGGAGGTCACCGCCACGCCGCACATGTCGCCCAGCATCGCGATGCCGACCTGGAACCCGACGCCGGTCAAAAATCCGGTCAGCACCGTGCGTGATAGAAAATCGGCCAGGAACCCCAGCCTGAAGATCCGCGCCAACAACAAAAATCCGCCGGTCAGCAGGGCCACCATGCCGACCAGCGCGATGTACTTCTCGCTGCCAGGTATCGCGGAACCCGACAAGGAACTCGAGAAAATGGCCGCCGTGGCCGAGTCCGCCGCCACGACCAGGTGCCGGGACGATCCGAATACTGCAAAGGCAACCAGCGGCAGCAGCAAGGTGTACAGCCCGGTGACCACGGGCATGCCCGCGATGCGCGCGTAGCCGAGCACCTGAGGGATATTGATCGACGCCAGGTTAACGCCGGCGAGGAGGTCACGCACCATCCCGCTGCGGCTGACGGGCCGAAGACCCGCAAAAATCCCTTGGCGAAGCTGAAACACGCCGACACCCTGGCGCACTTCAACGGTTTTTTCAATGCCCCTGAGCTTTTATCGAGGCGGGTCCGGGCGAAACCAGCCAGCGCCGCGGCGGATCAGAAGGTCGTCAGTACGGCGCCCTGATACTTGTCCTGCACGAACTTCTTGGCCGCGGGGCTGCGCAATGCGGCGACGAGCTTTTGGATGGCCGGTGAGTTGACGTTATCGGGCCGCGCGGCCACGAGGTTCGCATAGGGGGAATCCGACGCTTCGATGAACAGTGCATCGCGCGTGGGTCGCAGGCCGGCCGCAAGAGCGTAGTTGGTATTGATCAGCGCCACATCCACATCGTCCAGGATACGGGGCAGCGTCGCGGCCTCGAGCTCGCGGATCTTGAGATTTTTGGGATTCGAGACGATGTCGTGCGCGGTGGAGAGGATGTTGGCCGGATCCTTCAGGCTGATGAGCCCCTGTTTCTGCAGCAGCAGCAGTGCGCGGCCGCAGTTCGAGGGGTCGTTCGGAATCGCGATCAGCGCGCCGTCGCGCAGCTGCGAGATCTTCTGGATCTTCTTCGAATACCCCCCGAAAGGCTCGATGTGCACCTTGCTGTTCGGCGCCGGCACGAGGTGGGTACCATGTTCGCGGTTGAAGGCGTCGAGATAAGGCTGGTGCTGGAAGAAGTTGGCGTCGAGCTGCCGCTCCTCCACCTGCAGATTCGGCTGAATGTAGTCCGTGAATACGCGGATCTGCAGATCCACGCCCTGCGCCTTCAGCAGCGGCTTGATGAACTCGAGAATCTCGGCATGGGGTACGGCGGAGGCCGCGACTCTCAATACCTCGTCGGCGGCCGCCGCGTTTGCCGCCGAAGCGATGATGAATGCGAGAGCGATTAGACGTTTGAGCACGGCGTTCCTTGGGTTCGGGAGAATCGATGTTTCAACGGTGACTCAGGCGCGCCACCAAGCGATCGCCGGCGAATTGAATCAGCTGCACGAGCAGCACGAGAATGGCGACGGTGATCATCATCACCGTTGTGTTGAAACGCTGATAACCGTAGCGCACCGCGAGGTCGCCGAGCCCCCCGCCGCCGATGACTCCGGACATGGCCGAGTAGCCGACCAGTGAGATCGCCGTCACGGTAACCGCCGCGCACAGTCCCGTGAAGGCTTCCGGCAGCAGCGCCCAGAAGACGGTCTGGTAAGTGGTGGCGCCGATTGCGCGGCAGGTTTCGAACACGCCGTGCTCGACTTCGCGGAGCAGGTTCTCGACCAGTCTCGCAAAGAACGGAGTTGCGGCGATCACGAGCGGGGGAATGGAACCCTGCACACCAAGCGACGTTCCCACGAGCCACCGCGTCGCCGGGATGAGGAGAATGAGCAGGATGAGGAAGGGCACCGACCGCAGCACGTTCACGATGAACGACAGCACATTGTATGTCCATGCCTGCGCCTTCGCGGCGAGCGGCCGCTCCGAGCGCTGCCGCCAGCTGGTGAGAAATAGAACCGTACCGATGGGCAATCCGATCAGCACCGTGAACAGCAGCGAAAAACCGGTCATGATCAGGGTATCGAGCGTGCCTGAACCGATCTCGGGCCAGTACTCGAAATTGAGGAACGCGGTCCACGCGCCCTGGATGGAACCAAGCATCAGCGCAGCACTTCGCAACGAACTTCGTGAGCGGCTAACATCGAGAGCAATCGGCCGAACCGCTCTTCCTCCAGGCGTTCCAGTTCGACCGTCAGCTGTCCGTACGGCATGTCTTTCAGCCGGCCTACCGACCCCTGAAGAATGGAGAAATCGAGGCCCGAATCTCGGCTGAGCCGCGTGAGCAACGGCAGGCCGGCCGCCGCACCCTGATACGTGAGCCGCAGGACATGACCGCCACGCCCGCCGGCCACGCCCAACGCGCTGTCGGATTCGAAGCCGCTTTCCGCCAGCAGGGCGCGGGTAACGGCATGGCGAGGGTTGAGAAAGACTTCGAGCACCGTGCCCGACTCCACGATGCGGCCCTGATCGAGCACGGCCACACGATCGGCGACGGCGCGAATGACATCCATGCTATGAGTGATCAACACAATGGTCAGTCCAAGCCGTTGGTTGATTTCGAGCAACAGCCGCAGGATGGACTGCGTCGTCTGCGGATCGAGTGCCGATGTAGCCTCGTCGCATAGCAGCACGTGCGGCCGGTTGGCCAGAGCGCGCGCGATACCGACGCGCTGGCGCTGACCGCCTGACAGATGGCGGGGGTACTTGTTCGCCTGATCCGCGATGCCCACGAGTTCGAGCACTTCGGCCACTCGGCGCTTCTGCTCCGTCCTGCCCATCGTGCCGGCCACTCGCAGAGGAAAGCGTACGTTCTCCTCCACGGTTCTGGAGTTCAGCAAGTTGAAGTGCTGAAATATGATGCCCACCCGGTGCCGCAGCCGGCGCAGCTGCTCCTCGTCGAAACGGCCGATGTCCTCTCCCTCGACGAGAATCTGTCCCACGGTGGGGCGCTCGAGCAGGTTGATCAGGCGCAGGAGCGTGCTTTTTCCCGCGCCGGAGTGCCCGATGATGCCGAAGACTTCGCCCTTCGCTACCGTTAAATCGATGTCGTGAAGGGCATGGAATTCGCCGTCTTGCGCGCGATAGGTCTTACCAACATTCTGAATCCGGATCACTGAACTTCCGTACCTCGTGCCGCAACTGGGAAACGCCCGACGCACGGCCGTGGACGGCAATAGTGTCGGCAGCTTGACACAACCTGCGCCCCATCCTAAATAGCGGATGGATATATGATTCTAACGGATGGGCATAAGGCGCGGATGGGCATGAGAGGCGATCGCCAGGCATCCCACGAGTGGCCGGCTGCCCCACGCGCGATTGATAAACCGGCTCCTCACGGTGCACTATTGCGCTCCAACCCATCATCAGGAGACCTACGTGGTCGATCTGGCCGTCTATTACGAGCACCCCGCCTGGTTTGAGCCGCTGTTCCGAGTGCTCGATCGCCGGGGCATCGCCTGGTCGGCGATATCCATCCAGGATCATGTGTTCGACCCCGCCGTGCTGTCGGCCCCCGCGCCGGTGGTATTCAACCGGCTGGCGATGTCGTCCTTCACGCGGCAGGACGAGCACGCGATCTTTTACAGCCAGGCAGCGCTGGCGCACTGGGAACTCGCGGGGGCGCGGGTGATCAACGGCTCGGCTGCCATGGCCATCGATACCAGCAAGGCTCGGCAACTCAGCCTGTTCCGCTCTCTCGGACTGGCAGTGCCGGCCACCCGCGTGGTCCACCGCCACGAAGATCTGCTGAGCGCGGCGGAGGCGATCGGCTATCCCGTCATCGTCAAGCCCAATGTCGGCGGCTCCGGCTCGGGCGTGACCCGGTATGACAGCGCCGAGCAATTGGCTGCGCAAGTCTCCGGCGGCCTGCCGCCCGGCGTGGACGGCGTGACTCTGGTTCAGGAATACATCCGCGCGCGCGACGCCCGGGTAATCCGCTGCGAGACCCTGAACGGCCGATTCCTCTACGCCATCGCTTTGAATGGGGCCGGATCGACCTTCGACTTATGTCCGGCGGACGTCTGCATGGTGGACAAACCCACCATCACCATCGAAGCCTTCAACCCGCCGCCCGAGTTGATTCAGGCAGTGGAGGCCGTGGCCCGAACGGCAGGACTGGACATCGGCGGCATCGAGTACATGATCGACGACCGTGACGGGATGGCGAAATTCTACGACATCAACGCCCTGTCCAATTTCGTCGCCAAACCGGTGAGCGTGCTAGGCTGGGATCCCCACGAGAAATTGGCGGACTATCTGATGGAAACGATCGGCGCCCGAAGGCAGGCAGCATGAGGTACGGCTACTGGGCCCCCGTGTTCGGCGGCTGGCTGCGCAATATCGCCGACGAGGGAATGGAGGCAAGCTGGGAGTACATGAGCCGGCTCGTGAAGCGGTCCGAACAGATCGGATACGATCTGACCCTGATCGCCGAGCTGAATCTCAACGACATCAAGGGCGTCCGCGAGCCGGCTCTGGATGCCTGGTCGACCGCCGCCGCGCTGGCGGCCGTCACCGAGCGAATCGAACTGATGGTCGCCGTCCGGCCGAACTTCCACCAACCGGCCCTGTTCGCCAAGCAAGCGGCGAATATCGATCGGATCGCCAAGGGGCGATTGGCACTGAACGTGGTCTCATCGTGGTGGCGGGACGAAGCGGTACAGTACGGTCTCGCTTTCGATGAGCACGACGATCGCTACGGCCGTACGCGCGAATGGCTGCAGGTGGTGGACGGCCTGTGGTCCGAGCCCGTGTTCAATCACAAGGGTGCCCGCTACACCCTCACCGACGCGATTTGCTCCCCCAAACCCGTTTCCAAGCCCCGTCCCACCGTGTACGCGGGCGGCGAATCCGAGGCGGCCAAGACGATGATCGCGGAGTGCTGCGACGCCTATGTGATGCACGGCGACGAGCCGCAGATCATCGCGGACAAAATTGCCGACATGCGTCAGCGGCGCGAACGGACCGGCAAGCCGCCGATGATTTATGGCATGGCCTCCTATGCCATCGTCCGAGACAGCGAGGCCGAGGCGAATCGCGAGGTCGAACGGATCACCACGCTCGATCCGAACGCCCCGGGCTTCAATAACTTCGAGCAGTGGTTATCGGGGACCCAGTTGGAGAGGCAATTGAAACTGCAGGAATACTCGGTTTCCAACCGAGGTCTGCGGCCCCGACTGATCGGTTCGCCCGAGCAGATCCGCGAGCGCGTTGCTGCTTTCGAGGCGGCGGGCCTGGACTTGCTGCTGCTGCAAATGAGCCCGCAAGCCGAAGAAATGGAGCGCTTTGCCGAGCAGGTGATCCGGCCCGTATCCTAGGGCCGGCCGCGGTCGTCGCGCAGGGCGCGCTCTATCCGTACTGAACAGTGACGGGGCGGCGCGGGCCGCTATAGTGACACGGCCGGTCTGACGCAGAAGAGTGGATGCATTCAACTGCGGCAGCCGGCCGGAACGGGTGAACCGACACGCGCTTCAGAGCGCGCTCGAAAACGACTACTTCACGCTATAGCCGTGCGCCTGTAAGCACGCCGCCTGCGCTCTCAAATAATCCTGACGCTTTGAGGCAGGGACTGAAATCGTGGTCGTGCTGCCAGCGGGAGGAGAATCGATCCCCGCTTGGCCCGCGGCCCACTGCTGACATTCGGCGCGATCCGCCGCCTGTTGTGCTGCCGCCTGCCCATTCGTGGGATACGCAAACAGGTTGAGGTCTGCTCCTTGGGCCGTCACTTGGTCCGCGAGGCCCTGCGGAGCAGGGACAGTTTGATATTGGCCCGCCGAACCGTTCCACTGATAGAAATTGTCATTCGCATAGTAGTACGGAGCGCCGCCCCACCAATAGGTCGAGTAATAGAACGGCAAAGCGTCGAAAAACAGGCCGTAACCCAGAAGGCCAAAGTCGTCGTAAAAGCCGAAGCCGCCGTAGCCAAAACCGCGCCCGCGAAATCCTCGGTGCCCGTAACCGCCACGGCCGCCTCCCCCACCGTGGCCGCCGCCGAAACCGCCGCCATGACCACCGCCGCCGAAACCTCCGCCATGACCACCGCCGCCACCGCCGCCGTGGGCGTGCGCGATGGGCGCCGTGCTCAGGAGGGCCACACCGAGTGCTATCGCGCCAAGTCGCAACTTGGCTTTTACCGCCGAATTCATCATTACGTCACCTCAGATGCTTTCTTGTGTATCGTTGTTGGAGACCATCATCACTGCGTGACTTGTATGCCCGGCCCAATGACGTATCTCAGGTTGCGCCTCACCTCTGGATAGACCTACATTCCGCGGCCTTTATTCCTGCACGTATTCTTATGTTTCGCGCAACGGCGACCAATTGGACAGCGACCACGGGGTGGACGGGCCGATGCCGGCCGCGCGCACCGTCAGCTCAAAGCAGGTGATCAAAGCGCAAGGAATAGCCCAGTCCAAAAAGATGATCGGGCGCCGCTCGATTCAGCCCGACGCCCACGCGAACGTCGATCTGCTGGGTGGAAGTGATTCGAAACGTACCTCCCGAATCGACGAGCTGACTGGCAATGCCGCGACGCGGATGATCGGCGACATATTCGACGAACAGGTCGGCACGTGAACCCATTTGCCGCTCGATTGCAAAGGTCGGCTCCAAGGTTGGATTGTTCGCCCCCGCACCCGGCATCCAGAACGCGGTAAACATGCCGCTGAGTCCCCAACCATCGCCCACTTCCCTTGACCAGGGAAACTGAGCGTAGGCGCCGTAGCCGGAGCCTGCGATTCGAGTGGTGCCCGTGGGCAATGTGAGCCCCACCGTGGCGGACCATTGGATGTCGCCGGGCGAGTGCCCCAATTGCCGCTTGATCGCCGGCGAGAGATCCGAAAAGCCGGCCCACGCCGGGCCGCGCAATGCATGGAAATAGTCTGGCAAATCGAGCAGTATTTCGGTGCACGATGCGACGCCAAACCGCAATCTGGTGTTCGACCCGTCGATCGAAGTTCCGCTCTGACGAGTCGTCCAGTTGATGCCGTTTTCCACCTGAACACTGCTGCGAGGAACGACCACGCTCGAGTTCGTGACATCCGGCCGGTCCGTGTCGATGGCTGTCTCGCCGTCGTTGCAATCGCCATCCTCCGCAGCCATCGCCTGGGTGGGCTCTGCTGAAAGTCCCAGCAGCGTGAGCACAAGCACCCTTAGTATTAGTTTTGGCTGCACACTCACGTTCGCATGGCTTCGACAGTTCTGGGTTGGTTGATGCGTCCGGGTACTGACTCAGGCAGAGCCACCGGTATTCCACGCTGAGCGCCGAATGCAGGAATATATTTATGTTGACCGGTTGACGGTATTCGCCCGAGGGCACTCGATCTGCTCCCTCCCGATATACATCCTGCCGGTCAACATCACCGTGCCGAGGTTCTAGTCGCGGCCACGGACTCCTATCTGCGCGCGAACTGAGGCAACCTGCGCGGCGCTGACGCTCGACGCCTGATTGCCCCAGCCGCCACGAATGAAGGTCAGGAGCTGTGCCACCTGCAAATCCGACAGCCGCCATCCAAACCCCGGCATGTCGAGCGTCGAGGGCGCCGCCGTCGTGGCGGGTAATGCGCTTCCGCTGAGCACCAACCGAATCATGGAGGACGGGTCGGCCGATAACACGGATGAGTTTCCGGCGATCTTCGGGAATGCACCCCGGGCACCCTCGCCGTTCGATCGATGGCACGCGGCGCAGTTATCGAGATAAATATCGCTACCGCGGGCGCTGTCGCGGCCGGCTTCGAGCTCACGCGCGGTTGCGGGATTCGCGGCAAAGCCGGACCGATGGCCCGGTGCGGGTGACATAGTCTTTAGATAAGCCGCGATCGCGTGCTGATCCTGCGCCGTCAGGTGCTGAGTGCTGTGCACGACGACATCGCCCATCGCCGCGCCGATGACGGCGGCCGTCGGAGTGCGTGCCGTGCGAAGAGTCGCAACGATGTCATCCTCCGACCATCCACCCAATCCATCGGCACTGTTGCCGCGGAGATTGACCGCGAACCAGCCATCGATCTTCTGTCCGCCTGAAAGATAGAGATTCGATGAATCATCCATCGCTTCTTCTTGAAGCGTGAAAGCTCGTGGAGTGTGGCAGGCGCCGCAGTGCCCGGGTCCTTGCACCAGGTAGGCGCCGCGTGCGATCAGTGGATCCGGATATCTGCCGGCATACGCCGACGGCTCGACGATGGGGGCAACGGTCTTTCGCCAGATTGCCAGTGGCCAGCGGATGGAGAGCGGCCAAGGGATGCCATTACCGGCATTCAACTGATGTACCGGCTCGACACCGTGCATGAAGTACTCATACAGCAGCGCGATATCTTCGTCGCTGATGCGTGCGTACGAGGGATATGGCATGACGGGATACAAGGTGTCGCCGCGCGCTCCAATCCCATGGCGCACGGCCCGGCTGAAATCCTCCAGCGTATAATTTCCGATGCCCGTTTGACGATCCGGCGTGATGTTGGTGCTGTAAATCGTCCCGATCGGCGACGCGATGGGCAACCCGCCGGCGAAAGCGTCACCATGAGCCCTCGTATGGCAGGCGGCGCAGTCCGCGGCGGCGGCAAGATAGCGGCCGCGCTCGATCGCTGCAGGCTGCGTCGAAACCCGTTGCGTGGCCATGATGGATCGCGTCGGAGTCGGCCACAGCGCGTACGCCACCATCAGGATCAGGGCGCACACGAGAATCAACAGTGCGATCAAGATGGGTCCGGCAAGCGTTTTCGCCCTTACCGCCATCTTACGCGTGCACCAACGCGCCCGGACTCTTCAGATATTGCTCGCGAATGGCCTTCGCCGCCCAGTAGCTCAACGCCCCGACCATGCCGGTGGGGTTGTAGCCGTTATTTTGGGGGAATGCGTTGGCGCCCGGCACAAACACATTGGGGATATCCCAGGATTGCAGATAGCGATTGAGCGCGGACGTCTTGGGATCCGCCCCCATCACGGCCCCGCCGCAGGTATGTGTGCTTTGGTATCGGGTCAGGTTGTAGTGTTCACCGTCCTTCTTGGCATCGCCGGACAGCGCTTTAGGGTTCAGCGTCTTGGATAGCTCCAGCGCCTTTCCCACCAAGAATTTCGAGCCGCGGATTTCGTTGGCGTTCCAATCGAACGTCATGCGCAACAGCGGCCGGCCGAAGGCGTCGCGATACGTGGGATCAAGATCCAGGTAGTTGGTTCGATACGACATGCAAGAACCTTGCACTTCAAAGTAAAACGAATGCCGGAATGCTTCCTTCACCCCTTGTTTCCAGGCCGATCCCCAATTAGGAACCCCGGGCGCGGTGGTGATGCCGCGCACGGGCCCTGCGCCCGGTTGACGCGCCCAAATGACGCCGCCGCCAACGAAGCCTGCCTTGGCATTGTCGAGCTGTTTGCCGTTGAGGTCATCGAAAGTCGCCCCGCCGCCGCCGATGCCGATGAATCCGTTCGCTTGCACGCTTTCATCAAAGAACAGCGTGACCCGATTCAAGTTTTGATAGGAATAATTGCGCCCGACCGTGCCCGTGTTCGCTATCGGGTCGTAGGGTTTGCCGATGCCCGATAGCAGCATGAGGTGCACGTTGTAGAGCGAGAAGGCGCATAGCAAAACCAGATCCGCAGGTTGCTCCACCTCGCGGCCCTGGGCGTCCAGGTAGGTCACCCCGGTGGCACGCGTGCGCGCCCGGTCGAGATTGACCCGAAGCACCTGGGCGTTCGCGCGCAGTTCGAACTCCTTGCGCAGCCTCAGTACCGGCAAGATGCTCACATTGGGGCTGGCTTTGGAGTAGTTGAAGCAGCCGTAGTCGCTGCAGAATCCGCAGAAATTGCAGGGACCCATCTGACAACCGTACGGATTGGTATACGCCGCCGAGGCGTTCGAGGCGGGAATCGGATAGCTGTGATATCCCATTTCGCGGGCCGCTCGATGGAACATCTCCGCGCCCAGGTAATTGCGGGTGGGGCCCAACGGAAATTCCCGCGTGCGCGAACCCTCGAACGGATTGCCGCCCGGGATTCTGGCGCCGTTGATGACGCCCGCCTTCCCCGACGTGCCGCAGACTTGCTCAAAGTGATCGAAGTGCGGCTCCAACTCGTCGTAGCTCACCGGAAAATCCGCGATGGTCATTCCATCCGGAATGAATTTCATCCCGTATCGTTGCCGCATATTGCTGTGAAGCGCGAGGTCCTCCGGAAGCACCCGGAAGTGGCATCCCGACCAATGCGTGCCGGCGCCGCCCACTCCCGTCCCAGGCTTGAAAGACCCTATTTGCCGATAGGGCACCGCGGTGGCGTTCAGGGAGTGTCGCGCCGTGACGGTTTCCTTCGACAAGCTCTGTAGAAATTCTCGATGAACCGATCCTTGAATCTCGTCCGCAACCTTGGGGTAGGAGAAATCGGTGGGGGTATCGCGATCAGGACCGCGCTCCAGCGCCACGACGCGAAGGCCGGCGTCGGTGAGTTCCTTCGCCATAATGGCACCCGTCCATCCCATTCCTACGATGACGGCATCAACGCGCGGTTTCACTATCGCCACAGAGTCAGCCTCGCTTCCCGGCCAGATCGACGGGCGGCAAAGGATACGGCTGAGCGCGTACTTCCACCCAGTCGGCATAGTCGGCTCGGGCACCGGGGAATCCGATCATCTTCCACGCCAGCATGTCCTTGTTGCCGCCATACTTCGGATCGCAAAAATATCCCATGCGCGTTTCCGCGAGCAGTTGACTGAAGAACTCCTTGGCGGAGATCTCCTCGAGCGCAAGCTGCCCTGCTTCGGCCGCCTTCAACAAAGGATCCTGCTGAACCGCTTCCAGTTCGGCGAACGCCTTGCCGCCGTAATTCCTCCGGCAATGCGCATCCATCGCTCCGATTCCGGCGCGCAGGATATCCTTCACCGCAAGCCGCCCTTGATAACCGAATTGCGGCGCCGCCTCGATGAAGGGTCCCTGCATGTACCAGATATCGCCTGAGGCATAGGGCGTTTGCATATGACGATCGATGAATTCAGGGACGCCGGCTTGCAGGGCGCCGGGCCCGATGTCGTCCTGAGGAATCAACCGATCGCAGGCCGCGTGCAGAAATTTCCATTCGGTGGCATTGAAAAATGCGGGTTGATATTCCTTCGGCGGAACGCCGGGCCGCGTGGGCCCGGCCGTCTCCTCGTTGGAGCATGCCGCGAGGCCGATTGCGGAGAGCGGAACAAAGGTCAGGGCCTTGAAGACCTGGCGCCGCAACGGCGAATCGGCGGAATCACTATCTTTCATCGTCACGCCGGTTTATGACTGCTTGCGCGCGCCTACGATGGCGAACATCGCGCCCTGCGGGTCGGTCGCCTGCACGACGAACATGTCGCCCGGCACTTCCATCGGACCCTGCAAGACGTGACCGCCGTGGTCGGTGATGCGCTTGAGCGCCGCATCGACGTCCTCGACTGCAAAGTAATATAACCACGACTTGACCGGTGCGGGGCTGTTGAACATGCCGCCCGCCCGCGTACCGCGAATGGCAAACAACTGGTAAGTCCCCATTTCGCCCATGTCCATGGCCTGATCTTTGGTCCAACCGAATAAGGCGCCGTAGAACTCGAAGGCCTTCGCGGCATCGCTGCTGTGAAGTTCATGCCACCCGACGTGACCCGGTTTCATGGATACGGCTTCGGGTTGCGCCGTGCCCGTGCCCTTGAACAATTGAAACGCGACGCCCTGAGGATCCGCGACGACCGCAAAGCGCCCGACACCGGGAATATCCGCAGGCTCGCGCAGCACCTTCCCGCCCAGCGAGGCGACCTTTTTGGCACCCTGATCCACGTCGGACACGGCAATGTAACCCACCCAGCATGGCTTCATGCCGGCATCCCGTGCCTCTTTGGGCACGGCCATGAGTCCGGCCACCTGCGTATCGTTCGCCTTTACCAAGGTGTAAGTCATGCCGGGCATGGGTACATCCTCCGCAGTCCAGCCCAGCACCCGCCCATAGAAGGCCTTGGCCGCGGCGACATCGGAAGTCATCAGTTCGTACCAAACAAAGAAACCAGTCCAATCTGTCATGGGAACCTCCGTTGACCTTTCTTGACATCTGATCTTTCTGACTATATACCTTCCTATATGGTGAACTATCAAGGGCACCAGACAATGGTCCGGTATGGGCAATATACAGTGGCACACCAAAAGCGCACCATGACCTCTCATCAGACCGACTTCGCCGAACGGGAAATAGCGGACCAGGCCGTCGATTACCTTGTAAAACCGCTCGGCGCGGATCGTTTCGAGCATGCCATCGAGCGCGATCGGCAGCACCATTTTTTAGAAGAGGCCGCGGAGCGTCAATTGACGCGGGACATTCTGCGCCTTTTGGGAAGACGACCCAAAATTCTGGTCGGTGAGCGACAACGTAGACTCTATCCGCTCGACATCGACAAAATCGATTACATCGAAGCCGATGGCAATTATGTGACCATCCGTGCGGGCAATGCGGAATACATCAGCCGAGATTCCATCAAGCGCCTATCGACCGACCTTGCCGACTTCGGTTTCGTGCGAATCGATCGATCGATTCTCTTGAATATTCGCGCGGTCCATTTCGCTGAGCCGGTCGGTCATGGCACTTTGGCCTTCACGCTCAATTCCGGGGCTTGCTTGCATTCCAGCAAGACGTATCGCGAGACGATCTCGCGCGTACTGCCTTGGCATCATGGTCGAGCCGGATGTTCATACCCCTAAATCAAGGGTTGCTCCCCGTCAGGGGGTAGTTCATCCCACAATTTATCGTGACGCGAGCGGCTATGTAATTGTGTGCCATCCATGAGATTGGCCGACCGCATTGCGCAATGTCGAACTCCTTTCGTCGTGAGAAACACGAAAGACGGCACTGTTACGCACTTGAGTGGCGCCGCCACTTTCGCCAAAGAAATTCTTGCGTGTCCGACGCGATACGTGCTCAGTGACGATCTCACACGACTATGCACGGCACTTGCCTACTCAAAAGGGTCGAGCACGCTGGCCTGCGCCGATTTGCTGCACGTGCCGGCTGAGCGCGTCTGGGTCGAATGGTGCGAAGCGCCGTGGCTCGCCGAACTCGCCCGTTATGGGTTCGAACCCAACGAACAATCGATGATTACGGGCCGTCGCGGCGCCTTTATCCACTGCTCCCCGACGGGACGTCGCGGATTGATCAGGGCGTTTTGGGCCACGGGCGAAACGGATTTGGACGTCCTTGCCAGCTGCATGGAAGCGTATTTCGATTTCGACACCCCTGACGGCGAAGCGCCGCCTGCGCCGGACGCTGCAAATCGACCGACGATCAGCGTCTTCGATCGAGGCCTCGGCGATGCGGATATCTTGCGTCGCTGCTTTCGCTTCCGATATGAGCGCACGTGGGCCGCGTACTATGCCAACGCGGCACTCTCCGCTAAGGAGAGCGATGCGGTCGCACGCCACGCTCTTGGCACGATTGCGATCGAAATTCCCGTGATGCTGGCCTTCTTTCTACTCCTCGCGACCCGTCCAGGCCTGTCACGGCGGCCACTCATGCTCGAGCGGCTCAATCGAGCCCGGTCAAGATCCGGCAAAGCCCCGCTCCTGGACCACATGGAAGTATTTGCGCCATTGATACCCGAATACCCCCCTTCCTGCAGGACAGAATCGGGCACCGGGCGCCGGCCTCCGAGGCTTCATCACGTGCGTGGACATCTCGTGCGGCACGGCAGCCAGCTCTTTTGGAGGGTCCCGCATCTTCGAGGAAGCGCTCGCGCCGGTGTCGTTCGTACGCGAACGGTGACATGGACGATGGACCGGCCGCTTGGCGACTCATATCACGCCCCCGCGAACGACGCACGCGGGTCGCAGGTGTTCGTCACATAACCGGTCGCTTTATCACCACGTCGGTACGGTTCATCACATTTTTCTCCGCTGGTTGCCTCAACGAGTATTTTTGGGGCCACAAATGATTAGGCCGTGAGACGCTGAACTTCGATGGTTGCGCGGCTGCAACGAAGGCGCGCCTCTGCTCAAACGCACCGCGGTCGAAATCGAACCACTGGCCGCCGGCAGGGAGAAATTGCAATGACTCGCATCCATGGTTTTTCTGCTTGGAAAATGCAGCTTTTTGCAGGCGTATTGGCCGCCGTCGGCAGCCTGTCTGCCGTCGCACAGCAACAGCCCCCAGTGGCTGCCGCGGCGGAACCACTTCAAGAGATCGTCGTGACCGGTTCGCGTATCGCAGCGCCGAACGCGGTCAGCACCAGCCCGATACAGGTCATATCGTCCGAGTACATAGAAACGACTGGTAAGACCGATATCAGCGATCTCATCATGCAATTGCCGCAGAACCTCAACAACTCGTTGGGACAGGACCTCGGCAACACCACGAGCGGCTTGACCACGGCCGGCGGCATCGCCACCGCGGACCTGCGCGGGCTTGGGCCGAACCGCACGCTGGTGCTGGTCGACGGGCGTCGCCTGGGCCAAGGATCACCCAACACCGCGATTCAATCGCCGGCACCCGATCTAGATCAGATCCCCGCCGGTTTGGTCGATCGAATCGAGGTCGTCACCGGAGGGTCGTCGGCCGCTTACGGCTCCGACGCCATCGCCGGCGTCATCAACTTCATCATGAAGAAGGACTTCGAGGGCGTGCAGTTCGATGGCCAGTACAACGAGAACATGCACGACAACGACAATACCTACATGCAGAACCTGGCGAGGCAGTTTGGTGCCACGCCGCAGACCGGAAACATCATCAATGGGCGGCAACGCTCATTCGATCTGCTGATGGGGACGAACTTTGCGGACGGTAATGGCAACATCACCGGGTATTTGGCCTATCGTCACGCCGATCCGGTACCGAGCAGCGACTACGACTTCGGCGCTTGCGAACTCTATCCGACCTTTGGCACCGGCGCGTTGGCCAATACCGTGGTGGGCTCGACCTGCGGCGGTTCAGATAACTCCAATAAATTCACTCCGAATAGCGGTCCGCAGGCCGGCAAGTCCTTTTCCGTCCTGGGCAATAATTTCGTGCCCTACCCCACGGCGGGAACCAATCCGCCGGCCTTGTACAATTCGCAGCCCTTTATTTTCATGACGCGCGAGGACGGTCGTGCCAACGCGGCGATACTCGGGCATCTAAAGGTCACCGACTATTTCCAACCGTATGCCGAATTCTATTTCATGGACGATCGCACCGATCAGCAGGTCGCACCTGCCGCGCTTTTCCAGCAGAGCAATCCATTCGACCCAACCCTGACCGGTTACTATCCGGTCAATTGCAACAACCCATTCCTCAGCGGCCAGCAGCGGTCGACTTTGTGTACGCCCGCGCAAATTACCGCTGCCAACGCGAATCCGAGTGCGGGCTGCACCTTGGCGTCGGCGGGGACGCTATCGCCCAATTGCGTGGATGTCGACATCGGACGCCGCAATGTGGAGGGCGCCAATCGGTCTTCGGATTTCGAGCACGAGAATTACCGTGCGGTGGTTGGTTCCAAAGGAGACCTGCTGCAGAACGGCGCCCTGACTTACGACGTGTACGCCCAGTATTACTACACGACCTTTACTAATAACAACCTGAGCTACTTCAATTTCATCAACGTCGACAATGCCTTGCAGGTGTACAACAACGCCGGAACTCCCACTTGCGTGACCGGCCCCCCTTGCGTTCCCTATAATATTTTCAAGGATGGCGGAGTCACCCAGGCCGCCCTGAACTATCTGTATATCAATGGTTCCAGCATCGGCAGCTCCACCTTGCGCACCGAGCACGGGGAACTCACGGCACAGCTGGGCACTTGGGGGGTGACCTCGCCGCTAGCCCGCGACGGAGTTGCGGTCAACGCGGGATTCGAACACCGCAACGATCAGGAATACTTCCAGCCCGACTACGCCGAGCTGAATCAGCTGCTGTCCGGCTTTGGCAGCGCGTCGGCGGCAATCAACGAGAGCCTATCCGTGACGGAAGGCTTCACGGAACTTCGTGCGCCCTTGATCCAGGATATGCCTGGAGCGAAGGAACTGCTGTTCGACACCGGCTATCGGTACTCGGACTACAGCAGCGCCAGTGCGTCGAATAATATTGGCTTTGAGGCTCATACTTATAAGTTCGAAGTGCAATATGCCCCGATCCAGGATGTGCGTTTGCGCGCTTCCTACGACAAGGCCATTCGTGCGCCGAGCGTCATCGAGCTGTACAACCCACAGATCGTCGGTCTGATTCAAACGGGCAACGATCCGTGCGCGCCGCCAGTCACCTACTCGCAGGCGCAGTGCGCCAACCTCGGAGTCTCGGCCGCTCAGTACGCCGCCAGCGTGGCGGGCCACGCGGTCAACGGAGTGAATCCCATCCCGCAGTGCTCGGCGGGCCAGTGCTCACAATTGACGGGAGGCAATACGGGACTGAAACCGGAGCAGGCTGAAACATACACCATTGGCGTCAACTTTCAGCCCGCCTTCCTGCCGAAATTTACCGCCAGCCTCGACTACTTCCACATCTTGATCACGGACGAGGTGGGCGTCTTGCCCGCGTCGGACATCATCAGCAACTGTGCCAACACCGGTAATCCGCTGTATTGCAGTGCGGTTGTTCGCAGCCCGCAGACCGGCACGCTCAATGGGTCCAATCTCGCGACCGGCGGTTACATCGTCCAGACCAATGTAAACATAGGTACGGTGATGACCAGCGGCATCGATTTGCAGCTCGCGTACACGCAGGACCTGCCGCCCGGCTTCGGCAACGTGCACTTCGATATGAATGGCTCCTGGCTGCAGCACGCCACCACCACCCCGGTGCCCGGCGGTGCCAGCTATGACTGCGCCGGCTTGTTCGGCCTGACCTGCCAGACGGTGGATCCGCGTTGGCACCATAACTTCCGCGTCACCTGGAATACGCCCTGGGATGTGTCAGGATCGCTCACCTGGCGTTACCTGAGCTCCGTCAAACAAGATGCCGACACGGGCAACCCGTTGCTGGCGAATCCCAATTACAGCTATGACGCTTACAACCCCAGCATCCCGTCCTTCAGCTACTTGGATATGGAGGCCACCTGGCATCCGAACAAAATCCTCACCGTCCGTGCCGGCGCCAACAACATTCTCGACAAGAGTCCGCCGCTGCTGGTGTCCGCGACGGGAATAATAGCGGGCGGCAACGCGAACACCTCGGATGCCTACGACATGTTCGGCCGGCAGCTATTCGTTTCATTCACTGCGAAATTCTGAGGACGGATAGGTTTCGAGTGTGGCCAAAGCCAAGGACTTGATGAATGACCACTACAACCGCTGTATGGGGCCTGAGTGCACCAGCTAAGCGCCGGGTGTACTATGAAGGAGGTGCCACTATGAAATTATTGTTCTCCACAATTGTTCTTGCGCTGTCTGCCTGTGCAACGGTCACGCCACCGCTGCAGCATGCACCCGCCGGCATAAGCCAGTCCCCGCCGACTCCCGGAACCGTAACGATCACCAGCGATGAGTTACAGCGGACCGGGCGGACGGAGTTGTCCGACGCCTTGCGCGCAGTATCGCCGCTTTTTCATTGATCTGAGTTCTACCGGCTACGCACCGGCGTACCCAGGTGCCCGATTGAATGCTGTTTCGCAGCCTGAGCGTCGTGGCAGTCGCTGCGGTGTGTTGCTCCACCGTCGCGAAGACTGATCCGCCGGCGATGTACGCGCCCCCCGTGGCCGAGTCGCCCCCGCCTCTGCCGGAGGTCACGGTGGCAGCGGCGCGGACCGCTCTGGAGCACCGTGTGGATGCCTTCGTGCGGGGAATCACCCGGAACCCGGGATTCTCCGATGACGAATCGCTGGTCCGTTGGAATACGCCGATCTGCTCGTTTGTAGCAGGGATGACCGTGGAAGAAGTCAAATTCGTGCTGGCCCGGGTATCGCAGACCAGCTCCGCTGCAGGTGCACCGCTCGCCCGAGCGCCGTGTCAACCCAACTTCGTCATCGTCGCAACCTCCGAGCCGGATCGAGTTCTCGAGGCATGGTACGCGCGGAACAACCAGCTCTTCGGCAATGCGACGCCGGCACACATTCACCAATTCCTCGAGAATTCTCGGTCGCGTCCCGTACGCGTTTGGTACAACATCAATCTGGGCCGCAAGTCCGGGGTACGCAGCGGCCACTTCATCCCAAGCAACAATCGAGCCGAATCTTCTGCATTCGTCGGTAATGCGGCCTTCGATTTCTTTTCGATCTTCGCGATCATCGACACCAATCGCACCGAGCACACCACGCTCGATCACTTGGCAGACTATCTGGCCATGGTGGGATTGACGAACATCGATCTTGACGCCGACATTGGCGGTGCGCCTTCAATCTTGCAGTTATTCACTCTTTCCGCGGAATACCAGCCCTCGGGTCTCAGCGATTGGGACACCGCCTTCCTCAAGGCGCTCTACCAGTCGAATCAGACTTCGCGGACTCAACGCTTCGAAATCGTGGAGCGGGTGGTCCACGACATCTCGCACTGAATGGCCCGAGCGAACAGGGGCCGCTATTTCTTGCGCGTTGCGCTTACGCTGGTATTGTGCCCCGCCAAGAAGATTTCGTAGCCACCCAAAACCCGCCGCGAAATAGTGACCGCGTCGTTTGCTTTGAACGCGAGTGCCGAGTCCGCTTCACTGGTATCCCAGACCTGCCCATTGTCCAGGGTAAGCCGGTATAACCCTGCGGGAAGAAGCATCACTTCGCGCACCTGCGCCGACAGATTTTTTGGAGGACGCGGCTTGGCCTCGGTGTGAAACCGGCCGTCATCGCCAAATTTCGCTTGCGGCACTGTGCTAACCGCGTCGGGTATCTGCGCCGACTGCGGCTTGGCTGCGCCCGGGGCGGCCGTGACCCTACCCATGGCGGTGTCGTAGCACGACAGCCGCGCCGCATCCTTGTCCAGTCGCATACAGGCTTGCGCAGCTTGCAGATCCTGCCCATGTGCACTCCCCAGCACGAATACCAGCGCTAGACCGAACGCAGGAAGGACTGTTCGCATATCAGTCCGTATATCTTCCGACTTTTCATGGCGTAAGCATACCCCCGGCTGAAACGCTTGACTTAAGGAGTTGCCGCCGCGCGCAGCACCCGCAGCTTGCTGTCGAAATCTTCCTTGTTCAAATAAGCGCCGCACAGGCGCCGGAATCCCTGATAGGCGCGCCGGCCATGCAGAGTACGCCAGTTGTCGAACAGCAGTGCGGTGCCCGGCAGCAGACGCAGGGTGATTTCATTCGACGGATCGTTGATCGCGCGGTTGAACAGGCTCAGTGCACGATAGAAGCCATTCATGCGCGGTGTCGGCAGGCGAAAGGGCGCACGGTCATAGTTGTTATAGGCTATCTGCGAAAAGTCGCCGTTGTGATCGAGCGCGATCACGGAATGTTCGGCCCGCAGGTGAACGCCGTCGCCTAGGTACTGTGCCGGTACTTTTACGCTCGACAGTGTTTGAAAGGCTAGCGGATCGGTTCGTCGAATCTGATCGGCGACCTTGAAGCCGTCGACCAAGGTGCTGTCGCCGCCGCTGCCGTCGAATTGCAGGCAATGGAACAATTGGTAGCCCGGTGAATCGAAGGCGTACGTTCCGTCGGTATGCGGCCCGATCGCTGACGAGGTGTAGGCGGTGTCCTTGAACGCCAGGTTGGCCGTGAACTCCCACATGCCGCCGAAAATGGTCTCCCGCACGTAACCGATCTTCGTGACCAGTTCCTTGGTGGCTTCGAGGGTGGGCGGCACTCCCGTGGCCAGGGCAAAACCGTATTCCTCCACCAACGACAGCCAGCGTAGCAAGCCCTCATTGCCCGACATGATCTGCGCATGGCTCATGGTCGGGAAGGCGTCGCCGATGGCTGCGCGGTCCCACAGACGCCGCCGCGGCGCGACCTCGCGCCCGTCGTTCTGGGCGATGTTCCATAGGAAGGCAGCGGGTAGGACGCTGGCGCCGCCGTGCTGCCACTCGATGCGCAGGGTTCTGCCACTGTCGGCGATCTCGAGCTTCGCGGGGGCGATGTCGACGGGGATGGTGAAGGTATCGACCTGGCGTTGCAGGGTATCGGGATGCAGGCTTTCCTTCGAATGACAATGATCGCGCAGCCAGAAAGGCGAGAAGCGTCCCGGGGCCGCATCGCCGCGCCAGGACACTTCCAGTTCGTCGTCCACGAGCCGCGCCGCACTCAACAGTATTTCCGAAGTCCCGTTCGAGGCAATGGGTTCCCGCATGCTCTACTCCTTCTCCTTGAATCCCCCCGAGGAGCCGCGACACACAATGGCGCCGGCCGTACTGCTGAACGAGTGTATAATAGCGCTCCTAGTCGCGTCAAACTCGAGGTGTTCCACAGGTCTCGGCCAGAGCGGCCACTCGCGCTGCTGCCCTTACTCTGCGCGGAATTGCATGCTCGGCGCCGCGAATCGCGACCCTTCGATCTTCACGGATCCCGACCGATTTGACCTCGACCGCACGAATAGAGATACCAGGAGCCAGTAGCAGGAGAGCAGAATTTCCCGTGATTCGCTCAGGCTTCCAGCATTTCGACGTTTTCCGACCGGGCCGCCTTGTTGTCGAAAGTCAGGAGCGGCGCCCGATCCGCGGCGCGGGATATACCAGCGTGCAAGCAATCGGCGAACTCAGCCGCTCCCGCTCGATATTGATCTAAAGCGTGCTCAAGTGCAGCTTCGTCCTGAAATTCTATTTCTTGGGTCTCTAGCAACGCGTTGAAAGCCGCCAACACCGTCGCCTTCTCAAACTCGTAACGTGAACGCATTACCCATTCTAGTTCCAGCGCTACGGTGCTAGGGACGAACAACATGAGTTCGCCCGCGCGTGCCGACTCAAATAGCTTCTGCACGCTTGCCGTCTGCTTATGATCATCTTCGACAAGCCATCGGACGAGTATGTTGGTATCGAGACTGGGCATCACCCGCGTCCGATATTCATGTCTTGTATCGTTACCTTCCGTTTATTTCGACGTGCGTCTTTAAACATTCCCTTGAGTTCAAGAATCGAACGGGTCTTGGCACGAATGACGGTAGTTCCATCGTCCAAGCGAGTAAAGACCACCCGCTCGCCGGCGCTCAAGCCCATCGACTTACGGATATCCGCTGGAATAGTAATCTGACCCTTGCTCGTCAAAGTGGCCTCAGACATACACCCTCCGTTAACTGGCTCCTTACATTATCGTCAATTGTAAGCAATCAAGGAGGGTGTGGCAAAGGGAATCCGTTACCAGATTTGAATATATCCAAGGTATCGGAGGCTACGCTGCGATACCGCATTTACCTACGGCGCCGTTGCCGATAGTCTCGATGTCCCCTAGGCCAGTGCAGGATGAACGATCTGATGCCCACCTTTACCTCCTATCCAATCGGCACGCCCGGACTCCCCTGGGGTGAAGCGGAAGTGGCTGTCTGGCGCGCACGGCAGACCATCAAGCGCAGTTATGACACCGATGTGCTGCGCGTGATCGAGACCCTGAGTTCGCGTTACGAGGTGGAGCAGTACGGCCGCCTTGACTATCACCCCGACAAGTATCCCCTGTTCGCGATCAAAAGCCGCGGTTGGCGCAGCACGCTTCCCTGTGCATTGGTGACGGGGGGCGTCCACGGCTATGAAACCAGCGGCGTGCACGGCGCGTTGCAATTTATCGACCAGCAGGCGACCACCTATGAAGGTCGAGCCAACCTCATAGTGGCACCTTGCGTCAGCCCCTGGGCCTACGAAGTGATTCATCGCTGGAACATGCACGCGGTCGACCCGAACCGCTCATTTCGCGCCGACAGCCCGGCTCAGGAATCGGCGGCGCTCATGCGCCTGCTTGCGCCCTACCGTGATAGCGTTCTGGTGCATATCGACTTGCATGAGACCACCGATACCGATGAATCCGAGTTTCGCCCGGCGCTGGCCGCTCGTGACGGCGTGGCGTACGAGCCCGGTGAAATCCCAGACGGCTTCTATTTGGTCGACGATAGCGAGAATCCACAGCCGGAGTTCCAGCAGGCGGTAATCGCGGCGGTGACGAAAATCACGCGCATCGCGCCGCCTGATCGCCACGGCGCGATCATCGGATCGCCAATGGTCGCGCCGGGAGTCATTAACTACCCGCTCAAGAAACTCGGCCTCTGTGGGGGCATCACCGACGCCCCATACAAGACGACCACTGAGGTCTATCCCGACGGCCCTTTGGCAACCCCAGAGCAATGCAAAAACGCCCAGGTGGCAGCGGTGCGTGCGGCGATCGATTTCGCGTTGGCACACCGCACGCTATGAACACCGCATCGAAGCACAGCACCCCGATCAATTCTGGATCAATCGATATTGACTCCAGCGGGAGAGATTGAGGCCTACGAGCGCGAGTAGACGTTTCCGCGGAAACGTATTACGGCGTCGGAAGACGCGCGCCGTCTACCACTTTTCGGCGACGAGGAGATTCGAGCTTCGCGGTTTCCTCAGGAATCTTCAATTGCCGAGCCCGTCCAGATCAGCTTCGCTCAAAGCCTCGCCAGGAAGGGGGGGCACCCGGGGATCGCTCCGGTAGCTGTAGGGTGCTGGGGGCGCGTGCAGGCCGGCGAGGGCCGCCACGGCTAGGCCCGTCCCGAGAACAGAGCGACACAACCCACCTGCTCTACCCGGACTTCATTGAGATGTTGCTCGAGGCCTTCCACCAGTTGGGAGCGCGTGTCGGCTTGGTTGTGCAGCGTCCCCAGCGCATTGAACCAGCGCATCAGTGCGGCGGCGGCCGCGCTCTGCGGCACATCGCCTTGTACCAGCGTCGCACCAAATAGCCTGCCGCCCGGATTGAGCAAGGTCCTCAAATGCCCGAAGACCACGCCCTTGTCTGGCCACGATGCCGGCAGGCAATGGACCACGTAGTTCAACGCGATGGAGTCGAAGCGACGCACATCGAGCACGATCGGTTGCAGCACATCGGCCCGATAAATCTCCGGGTGGTACTGGCTGAAATAGCAATCGCTGGGGCGGATATTGGACTCACGCTAATCTCTAACCTTCAGGACAGGTCTCGACTTTTTTTGCCGCTGCGGTCCAACAAGCGTGCGATCCCGCTGCCCAATTTCATGAGTGTCGTGATCTTCGACCGAGGTAGGGCGATCATCTGGTCGTACCAGCGGCTGAGGCGTTCGACGAAATCCAGCATCTCTCTCAGGCGAAGCTGCGCGACTGGATCCACGCTTTCGTCGTCACGTGTCATTTCGACGCACTCCCGGAGCGCCGCCGCGGCGGGGTCTAATTCCCGGGCTTTCCGCCCTGCGGCGATCCGCGACACCAGGTTCCAAAGATCTGTTTCGGCAGTGTAGAAAGTTCGTCGATCACCCAGAATTGGGACTGATCGAATGATGTTCCATGACTGCAACTCACGAAGAGAATTGGATACATTGGACCGCGCGATCCCCAGTAAATCCGCAATCTCCTCGGCCGCCATCGGCTTCTTCGATGCGTACAACAATGCGTGAATCTGGCTCACGGAGCGGTTCACGCCCCAGCGCTCGCCTAGATTTCCCCATTCCAAAACGAATCGCCGGACGGCCTCCGGCAAGATATCGCTCGTGTCGGTTATAGCACCTGATGTCAAGTTGCCTGGTCGGCATGGCGGATTGGCGCCTGTTGGGGCTATTTAGAGGCAGCCCCATGTCCCCGAGCGGCACGCGGCCGATGCCCGGCAGGAAGGTGCAGGCCCATGGGCGGGCTATTATTCGGTATTTTACGGACAAAAATGTCTGGAATAGAGTAGAACACGGACACTTCGCCCCCTCCGAGCACTCGAATGGCCTCCATGGCGGATAAGATGCCTGAGCTCATCCTGGTCGCCGAGACCGATCCGGCGGCTGCCCCAATGCATAACATCGTTGCTCGACTCGAAGCGCTAGTAAGTGTAGTGAGTACGGGTGTCGCTGGATGGCTCGCCTGAAATGGCGACCGTAGCCGGAAATTTAGCGGGCGCGGCGACCGGCGATGCGGCCAACCGAGGGTCCCTCTATATCAACCGCCTCGTCGCCTGCCTGGCCGACGCGGGACCCCGAATCATGTTGCGACACGGAAATGCGGACATCACCGCGAGTGAGTTTCTGGCCTCGATCTACCGGTACGCGCGAGCGTTGATGACGCTCGGCATCGGCCGCGGTAGTTTTGTGGCTTTGTTCGCCCCGAATTGCCCCGACGCGATCGCCATCCGGTACGCCGCCAATCTGATTGGTTCAGGGACGGCATACTTATCGAATCCCGCGACCATCGAGCGACGTGCGGAACTCGTAGCGCAGATGGCGCCGGATCTTCTTGTGCTCTTCGCGCCCACGATGGCGCTTGCCCCCACGAGTTCCGCGGTCAGAATCGCATCGGTCGGTGTCACTGTCGCCGCGGCCGCAGTTCGCTTGGATTATCTCGCCAGCGAACAAGGGAGTGACGCTTTGCCCTGCCCCGCCACGCCCGATGATCTCGCTGTCGTTGCTTCGTCCGGTGGTACGACCGGCACGCCCAAAGGAAGCCACCGAACATTCAGGGCCTATTCAGCCATGGTCAATGTTCCAAGTCCGCCTGGCCGGCGTCAGCTCATCAACGGGCACCTAGCCTATCTGTCGCAAGTGTTGGTGGACGTGACGTTACTGGGAGGCGGCTGTGTGGTCCTGCGAGACGCTTTCGATGCAGCGGACACGCTCGAGACGATCGAGTCGGAGCGAATCACGGATCTATTCCTAGTCGAGCCCCAACTCTTCGACGTCATGGATCATCCGGACGTGTCCCGACGCGACCTTTCGTCGTTACGCACGCTAAGTCACGTGGGAGCCTCCGCGCCTCCGACGCTACGCAGGCGGGCGCGACAGAAATTGGGCTCCGTCATTGCCCACACCTACGGCGCCAGCGAGGAAGGCTTGGTGAGTTTGCTCTCGCCCCTCGAGCACGATCCAGCACGGCCGGAGCGCTTTTCCTGCGCCGGCCGGATCCTTCCGTTCGTTGAAGTCCGGTTGCGGCGGCCGGATGGGTCTCTGGCGGATATCGGCGAAGTGGGCAGCATCGAAGTTCGGTCACCCGCGATGGCGCAGGGATATCGCAATCGGCCGGAACTTGAAGCGGAGAATTTCCGGGATGGCTGGTATCGACCGCACGACCTCGGCCGGATCGACGCAGAAGGTTACCTATATATCATTGGCCGTGAAGCCGATGTTCGCTGGATCGGCGGCGTAGCATTGACTCCGACGTCGGTCGAGGAAACCCTCTGCCAAATGCGTGAAGTGCGCGTGGCCGTTGTTGTTGCCGACGACGAGGCTGATCGCTGGATCGCTGCCGTCGTGCCCTGGGAGGCAGCGTTGCTTGATGCGCGAACTTGTCTCGCAGGCATTGCGGAGGCCCTGGGGCATGAAACCGCGGCACGCATCGTAATCATTCCTATCCAGACTATCCCGGTTACTGAACAGGGCAAGCCCGACCGAGAAGCGATTAAGCAACTCGCCCGCGGCGGAATGCGGGCGGTTCACCCGTGAAGTACTTCGTGAGGAGTTCTTGAATCCCATGGACGTGAGCCCAAACGCGATTGCCAAGGCTCTTCGCCTGAGAAAACGTTTCCGGGGCGTGAACGGCAAAGAAAGGATAAGCATTGCGGGCGATCCCTTTACTCCCGCACTCATTGGGCCATCGGCGGGTCACTGGGAAAGGGGACCGGGCAAATATGGACGTGTTGCCTTCTTCACCAGCGACGGAGGCACAGCGTCGCCGTCGGAGCGTGGCGCTCAGCCGGGTAAGCTCGTGAAGATCGAGCTCTTTGCGGAGACTGCTGCCGCGTGACCGGGGTTGTTTAAGAGGCCGGATTCTCGAGAGCAAAAAGGGATTCTGATTTCGACTTGTCCGTAAAACTCAGGCTAATCCTATTCCCCGGCTTAGCGCGGTCGCTCCCGTGGCGTTCTTCGAGAGCGAATCTCTTTCTTGACCGGCAGCAGTCGCGCGTCGAATGTGTAGGCGTCGGGACCCGACACGACCCATTTCAGTGAGAACTGCGGATGGAGGGGATTCACGAGAACATTCCATTCGCCGGGAGTGATCACGGTGGGCACCCGCAGTGCCGGCAAATCGTTCGCCTTGAGCCACGCATCGCCAAATGCTCGACTGACCGCGATCCGGCTCTTCCAGCGTACCGGCAAAGACTTGGGCGTCAGAATGAGATGGTCGGGGATTTCCATGGAATAGGCGTAGAAAGGTTGAATGTCATTGGTCTGTTTGAGGCGGACCAGAATCTCCAAGGCGGCGAGGGAGAGAGATTGTGCTGTGTAAACGATCGGACGGCCGGCGCTGTGCCAGCGGGCCGAGGCGTACACGCCGCCCTGACCGCTGAAAGCCTCTTTCCGGGTCCGTGTAAAGACCGCCGCCCCGATGCGGAAGACCCGCATGCAGGTTAGACGAACTGGCCGTAAGCCAACGAACGAAGCAGACTTTCCACTTCACGGGCGCCGAAGTCGGTATCCAGTAAATCGAGGGGCGCTATATTGCCCAAGGCCTGCTCGGGCTTCGATAACCACGCCGATACCGCTGCGTCGGTCGTAAACAGTGCGCGGCCGAGATTGCGTACTCGCGCGGCCCGCAGCAGCTTCTCCGAAGTCTCGCTGGACAAAGGTGCGCCGTTGCCTCGTTTGCGGGTCACGGTGCGACGGGCAATTCCCAACTTCGCAGCCAACGCGCTGGTGGAAAGACCCAACGCTGAGGCAACCTGCGCGAACATGGGCGCCGGCAAGCCGTTGCGAACGTGAGTAAGAATCTCTAACAGGGGCTTTTCAGCTAAGACAAAGGCGGATTCCATCGGATTATCACCTTGAGCCAAATGGCCCTCCACACGGGGCCATTATACCATCTTAAAGGGCGGTCGGAAAATGCCGAAAATCACAATAAAATTGCTGGATAATCCCCGTGGCTTGAGACGCGATCATCCCTCATCGATCCCGAGCCTTCGATCCGGGCGCGTCCAGAGATGTTCAGGGAAATCCATATCTATTCGGACCCTGTTTTGGGCCCTCGAATTGAATGAGAAAATATTTTCTCCGCACAAACAAGCGTTTAGCGAGCCAACGCGGTGGCTGGCCGTCCCACCATTCCCCGGCGGTACTGTGCGTGAATGGAGCCCGCCTACCTCAGCACAGCGAAGCTCGCCGATGTGGACGACAGCCATCATTTTGGCGTGCACTGCCGATCATGTCTACGCAACGCACGCCTGAGCCTCACCAGGCTACGCGGTTTGCTCGGCGATGATTTCCCGGCGGTTAAAGTGAAAACCCACCTCAAGTGCTCTAGCTGCGGCTCAAAGGAATTGACCGTGACATTCTTGGCGCCGTACCAGGGGGTGGGCAAACTGGCTGACCTTTTCCAGCAGAAGCCGGTGTGAGAAGCTATGCAGTGTTTCGCGCGTCGCGGTACTGAATAGACGCATAACGCCGAGCGGGGCTAGAATCACTTGATGGACCACGACGGCGTACCATGTCCCGCTTGCCGGAAACCCACCGATGTCGTCGCCGGCTGGGTTCACGTGGATAATGTGCCTTTAGAAGTCGATCCCCGTCCCCACAATTGCCCTCACTGCGGCGCGGCGTTCTTTATCGGGCTCAACAGTGTTGAACTAGTTGACGACGAGGAAGTGCCGCACATTATTTTGACTCTCGCCGCCTAATGTGCGGCCGGTATGTAAGCCCCGATGATACAACGACAGAACGCGAATTCAATCTCGTGCATTCACCCGGTTTTGTAGGGCGACCAAGCTACAACGTCGCTCCCACTCAATTAATGCCCGTCGTCCGCGCTGTCGGTGGCGTGCGCAAGCCGTTCTATATCCATTGCGTTGACCAGGACGTACACGGCTATGCTGGCCTTTGGGATTCTTCCACGCGAGAGGACGGTACAAGTCTCGAATCCTTCACCATCATCACCATGCCCGCTCATTCAATGATGGCAGAGATTCACAACGCGCCGGACAAGCAGCGTATGCCGGTGATACTTGATCGAAAGGATTACGAAGCGTGGCTATCCGGTACGCCTGAAGAGGCGCGAGCGGTTTTGAAGCAATATCCTGCCGACTCGATGCTCGCGTGGCCGGTCAGCACGCGCGTCGGATCACCGAAGAACAATGACGCCAGGCTGATCGAGGCGATTTGAATCCAGGGCGCATGTTATTCTTGGCTGATGCGATCCGCCGTTGAATCGAAGATAATTTTAGAGTGGCTTGCTGTCCATGTGCGTCGGCGCCGCAAAGCCCTTGGCGTGTCACAGGTGCAGCTCGCCCAGAGCGCGCACGTTCACGCGAATATGATTGGACGGATGGAGCGCGGAGTTTATAACCCAACGGTGAGCGTGCTGTGTGCCGGGTTGCCGGGTTGCCGCCGCATTGGACACGACGATAGCTGAGCTACTGCGTGGGGCGGCGAAGTGAATCTGGTGAAACGCACCAGATATGGGGCTGTGCTGTGCGGCTCCAATGCGAGATCATTCGCGTATGGGCCGCCGCAAGAAACATCGCCAACCGATTAATGATCTGATAGATGGGTTGGTGTGATTACGACGAAAATCGACCGCACATAGGCGCGAGCGCTATATAACTAATTGATATTATTGGGGATTATTCCGCCAATCGTCCGAGATTGAAAGTTTCCAAGGCCGTCACAATCTTGAGTCATGTATAGGCTAAACTTGTGGGCCTTATGAGTAAGCCAGCACGCCAACCATCCGTGGTGCCGACGATCCGGCCGGGGGAAGGAACGATTGCTCTGGATATTAAGATCAACACCGTTTCGGGTGTTGACGGAAAATCGATCAATTTTATGGGTGTTGACCTTTCTAAGGCACCCGTGCCGGATCGAAAGTTCACAGCGGACACGTGCTCTGTGGTCGTTTCCGATTACGTATTGAAGCTTATTTTTGGCCAAGAACGGATCGACGGAAAGGGACTTAGATCGGCGATTGTTGTGCAGATGACGCGCAACGGCGGAGCCAACTTCGTAAGATTTTGCGATGGGTTGGCGAATCCGTCGCTTGACGAAGTCGCGAAGTCTGAACGGATTCCGAGCGAGAAGCCGTCTCCGCCTGCAGAGGAGCCGCCTCAAGCGTTAACCCTTTCAGCGAACATGCCGTTCCCTGCTGTCTCCGGTCATGAGGCGTGCGTCGATTTCTATGAAGCCTCGCCATTTTCGATGGGCGTGGCTGCGAGGGCACACAAGCTTTCGTTGGAGCCAGTGGTGCGTATCGATATGCGAACACCACTTTTATTGGGTCTTGTTCATGAGCTGCGGACCCAGTTGGCCGAAGAATTAAAGTTTAAAATTGAGGTTACAGCACCATGATTGGCTTCGAGAACTATGACATTCACGCCTGGAGCGCCGAGGGTCTCTCGCTGCATCCAGTGGTGACCGCCCCGCAACGGACGCTCAGCAGTACCCGAAAAGGCAAGGCGCCGGCAAGCGCACGTATCCTATTGTCTACGGTCGCTATGGGTGCTCTGGCGCTCTATGCAACTAAGCCGGTTGCTCAATGGTTCGACGCGCCGGTGCGCGTCGAACAGGCGGCTATGCAGCGGGATATCATCCCAGCACCGCCCGCGGTGTATTGGGCCAACGCTGTAAGAGCGCTCCGATCCGCGCCGCGTGTAATGGAGTCGGGACCGGAAGATCCTCCGCCACGGTACTAATGGTTGATAAGACGTGGCCGGGGAGTCATGGTGGGATGCAACGCTCAAGACTGAGCTGTCGCAGGGTGACCTTGTAACAGAGGTCCCTGGCGCAACACTCGTGCACCCCCTGACTTACCTGAACTCAAGACCGGCGAAAGACAACAAGATTGTATACGAGGCGTCCGCGACACCATTCTCCAAACCTAAGAAGGGCGACGACCGCCAATTCTTTCTAAGCAATGG
>Ga0302324_100004399_pt1 | contig 31195 bp, 27 predicted proteins | sample Palsa_T0_1_FD_201949 | JGI IMG/M metagenome (GOLD analysis project Ga0302324, IMG submission 201949) | Peat permafrost microbial communities from Stordalen Mire near Abisko, Sweden - Palsa_T0_1 | ecosystem: Environmental > Terrestrial > Soil > Palsa > Peat permafrost | place: Sweden: Abisko... | reverse complement strand
TGCCGGTACCGGTCTGGCTCGCAGCGGGGCGCTCGGCGGTAGCGCCAACCATGATGGCCACGAATTTCTTGCGCACATCGGGATCCGAAATGCTTTCAGAGAGCAGCGTGTAGAGCTCGGCTGTGTCTCTGGATTTGGCCGCTGCCTTCTTGACCATCACCCGCGCCATCGGCCCGACAAGGTTGGCGAGTTGCCGCTCGATCGTGTGTAGCGTCGTGTCGTCCCAGATCGGGATCGTCTGAGCCTGCAGCGTGACGGCGGCAAGGTTGATCTCCGTCGCGTCCTGTGCCTCACGCTTGATGTTGATATCCGGATCGAGCGCAAGCCGCAGCGCGCGGTTGAAGGCCTTTGCGTTCTGGAATCGCGTCGTCGGATCCTTGGACAACGCCGTCGCGACGATCGCGTCGAGCGCTGGCGAGACCTCGAGCTTGGAGATCTCCGACGGTGGTCGCGCTTCCTCGTAACAGATCTTGAATGCGATGGCCTCGATCGATCCGGAAAACGGCTTCTCGCCCGTCAGCAGCTCGAACAAGACCACGCCGGTGCTAAAAACATCGGAGCGACGATCGACCTCCTTGCCCTGGCATTGCTCGGGAGACATGTATGACGGTGTGCCCATGACCATGCCGGCATTGGTCAGGTTCGACGTATCGATGCGCGCAATGCCGAAATCGGCGACCTTGAGCGTCCCTCCGCTGGTCAGGATCAGGTTCGCCGGCTTCACGTCGCGATGCACCACGCCGCGCTCGTGGGCGAAATCAAGCGCCAAAAGCAGCTGGGAGACAATCGCAACGATCTGCCCCAGATCGAAGCTGGCCTTGCGATTGAGGTATTCCCGCAGCCCGGTACCTTCTACGTACTCCATCGCGATGAAGGCATTGACTTCATCCTCGGCGTATTCGTAGACACTGACAATGTTGGGATGAAGCAGTCGTCCTGCCGCCTTGGCTTCGTTCTGAAAACGCGCCATCACCTGCACGGCAAGGTCGGGGTCGACCAGGTCCTTGCGCACGGTCTTGATCGCAACGACACGCTCGATGTGCGGATCGAATGCCTTGTATACGACGCCCATCGCGCCCTTGCCAAGCACGCCCTGGATGACGTATTTGCCGATTTTCTCCGGATCAGCCATAAGGGGAATACGTGGTGCGCAATTCCGCCGTTACGCTACGCCTCGAGCATCTTGATCGCCTGGACCAGGCTCTTGTTCATCCGCGAGAGCGCCCCGGTAAGGACACCGATCTCGTCCTTGCTCTTGCTCTGGAACTCGGCCGACTCGAGATGGCCGAGACTGACCTCGTCGGCCAACTTCGAAAGTTCTTTGATGCGCTGGATCACGATCGAATGCAGCATGACGTTGATCAGTATGAACGTGAGCACAAGGACGAGCGTCAGCAACAGCATGAAGACCTTGAACGTATGGTTGGCGCGTTGGATCGGCAGCGCACTTGGAACGGAGACGATCTGCGCACCGACTATCTCGTTGAGTTTCCAACCAAAGCCGTTGGCCGGTCCGTACAGCTCGATCATCGTCTTCGGCGCTTCGGCCACCGTGTTGTGACAAGCGAGGCAGGCTCCGTCCTTGATCTGGATGGGCCTCGCCAGGTACAGCGTCTTGCCAGTAGCCGAATCGCGTTCGCCGATCAACTCGGCGGTCTTGACCTGGCCGCTGCGGAATTTGTTGACGACGTCGGCTTCCCAATCGGTGGCGCGATCACGCGGATTGGTCGGATTGAGGGTGGCTTCCTTGTAGCTGTAGTCCGGATATTTTTTGCGCAAGTCGTTGAACTGCTCCGTTGCGGCGTATGCCGGCACCGTTTGCGGCAGAAAGGAATACTTGAGCTGCGTCTCGAGCAGCGGCTTGACTTGTGTGTTTGTATAGTTGCGCGAGGACAACGCTGATTCCATCATGACGCGGGCGTTGTCCAGAATTTCCTCACGGGCGTTGGCCTGAACGACGTTGTACGAAATGAGGCCCGTCACGAGAAGGCCCACGATAAAGACCGCAAGCAGGACAAGATTGAATTTCCACATCAGCTTCATAGCGTTCCCTGGCGTCTGGTCACTCTTGCGTTGCGTTCATTTCTTCGAATTGCCAAATGGCCACCAGCTCGACTCGGACTTCTCAGCCTTCTCGGCCTTCTCCGGCGCCTTGGGCGGCGCCTCAACCTTGTCCGCAGGCGCATTTTCGCCCGGAACCGGGCCGCTGTGCCATTCCGGAATCTTGGCGCTGGCCAAGGCGCGAAACTCCGGATCTGTGAGCCGCGGCTGCAGGCGCTTGAGAAACAGCCGCCGGTAGGGTCCGACCAGCCAGGGCTCGGCTTCGGCATAGCTGATCGCGCGATCGGGCACGAGTTGCACGTGGGATACCTGGTAGAGCTGCGCGCGACTGGGCAGCGCGTCTCTGAACTGGCGCGGCATCGCGGCAACGAAGGCCTGTGGCACAGCGCCCGTGCTGGCGAACGGCCGATCGCTGGCGCGGATCGCAAAATCGCCGCCCTTGAGATCGTGGCTCGCTCCCTCACCACCGGCCTTGCTGGGCTCGATCAGTCTGACATTGCCCCGTTCCACGAACGCTTCAAGGGTCTCGGCCTCGGCATGCATAACCGCCACACCGTCGCTTGTGGTGAGCGTGCCCGCGGGCGAGCGCACGCGCAGGGAGCCGCCCCCTTGCTTGACCGAGAATTTCAGCCATCCATGGGTCAGGTAAATTTCCGCCGGTGCCGGTTGCTTTCCTTCGTGCGATCCGGCGGCGGCATCGAAAACCTCCGCCGCACCGACGAAAGTGGCGATCGGACCCGGCGAGAGCTCGATCTGCACCTGCGCGTGTTCCGCGGCATCGATGACGTCCGCGTCCTGCAGTCGCGCGCCCTCGGCGAGCTTGTACCAACTCACGCCGCGCAGAACTCGGGCACTGCCATCCAGAACGGTAACGACACCAACATCGGCTGCGTAACACAGTGCCGATGCCAGGAACAAGGAACATCCAGTCAACCATGAAGCATTCATCGAGGGACGCCGCTTGATCGTCCGCCAGGACGGCGGTGCGCATTCGATACTAGGCTGCGCCCTCGGCGACTGTCAACGTGAATATTCCGCAACGCCCCGCGCGGCCTTATACTTGGCGCTGCCGAGCGTACCGCCATGGACAAGCTGCCGCGAAATTTAGCCATTCTGTTTGCCGACATCAGTGGCAGCGCAAAACTCTACGAAAATCTCGGCGACGCCGAGGCCCTGGCGACTGTCGAGCGCTGCCTCGCCATCATCCGCCAGGCTTGTGTCGACAGCGGTGGTCGCGTCGTGAAGACGATCGGCGACGAGGTGATGGCCGTTTTCCCCGCGGCTGATGGTGCGGCCCGGGCCGCGACCGATATGCAGGCGCGCATCTCTGTGCAACGGACCACTCGTGGCGCACCGCTCTCGATTCATGTTGGATTCAACTACGGTCCCGTGCTCGAGGAAGGCAACGACGTCTTTGGGGATTCGGTCACCATCGCCGCGCGTCTGTCTAATCTCGCCAGAGGCGGCCAGATATTCACCTCTGGCCAGACCGTGCAGGAACTGCCGCCCGTATTGCGTGCGCGCACGCGCAGCCAGCAGGCGCATACCGTGAAGGGCAAACAGAAGGACATCGATCTGTTCGAACTGGTCTGGCAGGAGACAGAGGACGAACTCACCGCGCTGTCGACTCACGTCAAAGTACGACCCGCGCAGCTCGTGCTCAGGCACGGCGATCGCCAGATCGAGCTTTCCGAAGCGGCGCCGACGCTCTCCATCGGCCGCGATATGCAGAACGATGTCGTGATCGCGGACCGAAAGGCATCCCGAATGCACGCGCATATCGAGCGCCGGCGCGACAAGTTTGTCCTCATCGACCACAGCTCGAACGGCACCTACGTTACCTTGCAAGGCGAGGCTGAAATCGTGCTGCGGCGGGAGGAGTTGTTGCTTCGCTCCCGTGGCCAAGTCAGCTTCGGCCACGCCTATCTGGACGATCCATCGGAGTTCGTGGCGTTCTCCTGTCCCGATTGAGTCGTCGCTCGGCGCGGTCCCAGCAGTGTCAACTCACGGCTTCGGCGCCGGATGAATGTTGTCCACCCAGTGTACTTCTTCCGGATTGGCCTCGACGTTCGGTAGATCGAGGTTGACTACCACGGGCTCCTGGCCACTGCGTACGAGCACACAAGACAGCGGCTGGTCATCACTGGCGTTGATTTCCTGGTGCGGCACAAACGGCGGTATGTAGATGAAATCGCCGGGGCCGGCTTCGGCGACAAACTCGAGACGATCGCCCCATTTCATGCGCGCCCGCCCGCTGACCACGTAGATCACGCTCTCGACCGGCCCGTGATGGTGCGCTCCGGTCTTGGCCCTTGGATGAATGACAACCGTGCCGGCCCAGAGCTTTTCCGCCCCGACCCGCGCCGCGGTGATCGCGGCGGCGCGGTTCATGCCCGGCGTCTGCGGCGTGTTGACGTCGAGCTCATTCGCATGCACGACGCGCACGCCGTGCATGCGCCATTTAGAATCCTGCCGGTCAGTGGGTTCGGGTGGCATGGCTGGTCGGGTGAGATTCGCTGCGCTTGACCTTTACCGCCGCCAGTTTATGCCAAACCTGGCGACGCTGAAAACCGCTATCAGGGGCCCGCCTTTCGCCAATCCGCGGCGGCATGGCATCGCTTGCTATAATTGCCACCCCCAAATGGAGGCTATGCAATGGCGCTTTCGATGTATCAGGTTTCCGTTCCGGTATTCCAGAAAATGCTCACCAGTCTCCGCGGCGTGCTCGACAAAGCCGCCGCGCACGCGCAAGCGAAAAAGATCGACGATTCGGTCTTCCTCGCCGCCCGCTTGTTTCCAGACATGCTCGACCTTACGCGCCAGGTTCAACTCGCCTGCGATTTCGGCTGCGGCACCGGCGCGCGTCTTGCGGCCAAGGAGCCTCCTGCTTTCGAAGATGCGGCAAAGAGCTTCGCCGACCTCACTGCACGCGTCGACCAGGCGGTTGCCTACCTTCGCACGCTGAGCCCCGCGGAGATTGACTCCTCGGAGGGACGTGAGATTGTGCGGCCCATCCGCGGACAGCCGAAAACTTTCACGGCCATCAATTACCTGTTGCAGTTCGCGCTGCCCAACTTCTTCTTTCACCTCACGACGGCATACGCGATTCTCCGTCACAACGGGGTCGAAATCGGCAAACTGGATTTCATCGGCACGCTGGATTAACCGCGAGCGGCGCCATCCAACGCCGCCGCGCCGAGACCGATGCGGAACGGCATCGGTTCCTCCACACCGTAGCCCTGGGCGTAGTCGACACCAATCTCGCGCAGGCGGCTCAGAATCGCACGGCTTTCGACAAATTCCGCGATCGTCTTCTTGCCCATTACATGGCCGATATGGTTGATCGACTCGACCATCGCGCCATCAATCGGATCGATCAGCATGTCGGTGACGAAACTGCCGTCGATCTTGAGAAAATCCACCGGCAAATGCTTAAGATAGCCGAACGATGACATGCCGGCGCCGAAGTCATCCAATGAGAAGCGGCAACCGATTGTTCGCAGCTCGGCGATAAAGTGTGCCGCCTGTGCCAGGTTGGCGATTGCCGTGGTCTCGGTAATCTCGAAACAGATCGCATCAGCCGGCACGCCGCAGCGGACTCGTTGTTCGCGGATGAAGTCGAGGAAGCGCTCATCGCCAATCGAGGCGCCGGAGAGATTGATCATGTAGGTTTCGTCGCCGCCGTCAACCGCGCGCGCGTGTGCGACCATCGGTAGCGCCGTGCGGATCACCCAGCGATCGATGGCCGGCATGAGGTTGTAGCGCTCCGCAGCAGGAATGAATGCCATTGGCGGCACCACTTTGCCCTGCTCGTCGACCATCCTGAGCAGGAGTTCAAACATCGTGGCGGGGTGCCGGGAAGCGCTAACCGCAATGATCCGTTGCGAGTACAGACAGAAGCGGTCGGCGTCGAGTGCAGCGTGCAGGCGGGCGACCCACTCCATCTCTCCGTGCCGCACCGCCAGTTCACTGTCCTTGCGATGGTAGAGCTGAACGCGATTGCGCCCCTTTTCCTTGGCCATGTAGCACGCGGCGTCCCCTGCGCTCAAGACGTCGGCGAGGGTGAGCGGCCCTTCAGTCACAACCACCAAGCCTATGCTGACGCCGATGGTGAAGGAGCGGTCGTGCCAGATAAAATGAAAATCGGTAACGGTTTGGCGCAGTTCATCGGCGATCCGCTCGGCGTGCTCGGGGGAGCAATTCTCGAGAATGACGCCGAATTCGTCACCGCCGATTCGGGCCAGTGTGTCGCCTTCACGCAGGCGTCCCTGCAGCAGCATGCTCACCTGACGCATCAACTCGTCGCCCGCCGCGTGGCCGCAGGTATCGTTCACGATCTTGAACTGATCGAGATCGAGATAGAGCATGGCGTGGGTACGGCTCAATTCCCGCGCGCTCGCCAGGGCGAGGCTCAGCCGGTGCTCGAATTCACGGCGGTTGATCAGGCCCGTCAGCGCGTCATGGCTGGCCTGGTAGGAGAGCTGGCTTGCGTATTCGCGCTCGCGCCTCACATCGTGCAGGACCAAAACCACGCCGGCGATCTCGCCGTTGCGATCGCGAATCGGCGCCGTGGACTCGTTGATCGCGATCTCGGTGCCATCTCGCCTTAAGAGCAGTACGTTCGACGCAGCCTTCACCGTCCGACCCTCACGTCCCACGCGTTCGAGCGCATCCGGCAGGGCGTCCCGGGTCGTCTCGTCGAGCATGCGGCAAACGCTGGCGAGCGGCATGCCTTCGGCTTCCTGCGTCTTCCACCCGGTCAGGGCCTCCGCGACAGGGTTGAAATACTCGACGCGCCCCCGAAGATCGGTGGTGATCACCGCATCACCAATGGATTTGAGCGTGACGAGCGCGCGCTCCTTTTCGCCGAAGAGCTGCGCCTCGGCGAGCTTGCTTTCGTTAATGTCGCTGACCGAGCCGGCCATGCGCACCGCCCAACCGTCCGCGTTTCGAACCGATCGCCCACGAGCCCGAAACCAGCGATATTCGCCGCTTTTTGCTTGGACGCGGAATTCCACATCGTACGGACAATCGTCACGGATGTGCGCTTTCGCGGCGGCCAGCGCTGGCCCCAGGTCGTCGGGGTGCAGCAGTGCGAAGAATGCCTCAGGCGTATTCTCGATTTCGTGATCCGCGTATCCCGCGAGCTCCTTGCTACGCGGTGAGAAGTAGATATCGCCGGTCAACACGTCCCAGTCCCAAAGTCCGTCGTTGCTCCCGATGACCGCAAGATTGAAGCGTTCCTCGCTGAACCGTAAGGCATTCTCGAATTCCTCGCTTGCGCTTAGCATCCGCCGTGACAGGATGACACCGAGCACGACCAAAAAGGCCGCGACGATCAACGTGGCGGACGTCATTCCGAATTGCATTCGGCGCGAGGCTTCGCCAAGGGTGAACGAGAACGTGTCTTCGAGCGGCGTCAGGTTACCGTTGATGCGACGAATGTCCTCCAGCAACGGACGCAGCCCTTCTTCGTCGGCGTTGCCGGCCACGACGCGCTGGTGCAGCCGCTCCGCCGCGCCGGTCAGTTCGGCGATTCGCGCGTCCGCTTGGGCCCAGATTGCGATCGCGCGGTCGATGTAGCCGACGTTCCTGAAGCGACGGTACAGCCAGATCATGTCGGCGATGTCGTCGGGATGGTTGCGTCCCTCGATGAAGCCCTCCCGGGCTCGCTCGACGTTGGGGTTGGCCTGGTCAAGCTCTTCGCGGGCCTTGCGGTCACCGAGGGGAACCTTGATTACGTCCAGGTACCGGTCGTAGTCGGTTTCGGAACGGGTCGCCGCGTAGCGGTTGAGGTAGAAGACCGCGTCCTTCTGTGCCTTGGACCACAAACTCTCTCCGCCGACATAGGCACGCGTTGCAGAAAGAATGTCCATGCTGATGCCCGATATAACGAGCAACAGCGCCACAATCGCGAGGAACGGCCAGATGATGCGCAGCAGCCGCCTACTCTTCGGGACGAGATTGACGAAGGCAGGCAGATACGGCATGTCGCCCTCACTCGCCCACTGAAACGGCTGCCTGCGGCGTTACGCTAGGCATTGCCGGCAGGCGCAAGAAAACGGGCAGCGTCGGATCCGATTGCGTTAGCGCGCGAAAACCACGGCTACAGAACGCGCACGATCGGTAAACCTGGGGAAGCAACCGTCGAACCATGCGCACATCTTCAGGCGCGGTGGCGACTGCTATCCGCGCCCCCACCCGATCCGCGCTCGCGAATGCCGGTGGCAACGGTCGCTAAGTCGCGCGGTGGCCGCGCGGCCCGTGCGACGTTCGTGTCGGCGGTCGTTGGTTCCATGGCCATGGCGATTTCGGCGCCATTGTACCTTCTGCCGCTTAGTCAGCGCGGCTAGCCGACTCGACTGGGCGTACCCGGCAGAAGCTTTTGCGGTAGATCGAGCACCGCTTGCGGCGCTGACGCACCGTTCTCCGTTCGTTTCGCCAACTCGGCGATCAGGCGGCCCACCGTTCCTTCCTGCGGCAGCGAGACCCCGTAGTGGAGCAAACGCTCGCCACGATAGATTGCCAACGTAGGAAAGTTCTCGATGTCGATATCGCCGCAAATCGCGCTATCGTCTTCGATGTCCAGCCAGACGAACACGATGTCCGGACGCGCCTGGGCGAGGCGATCCAATGTGTCGCGAAATTCGGCACACGTGTCGCACCAGGCTGCACACAGGGCAACAACCGCCACCATCCCGTGATCGATCCAGCGTCGAATCTGCGCTTCCGATTCTTGGCTGTCTCGCGTTATTACCGCCATAGTGGTCGACCGTGACAAGCGGCTGGCCGGTCGGCTATGCCAGGTTTGGAGCGAGGTCGCGGCGCAGGATTTCCTCGTTCAGGCGCACGCGCGCTGCGAGGTCGCGCAGCTGATCTTCCCCGATCTTGCCGACGGCGAAATAAACAGCGTCCGGATGTGCGATGTAGAAACCCGACACGCTCGCTGCCGGCAACATGGCATAGCTTTCGGTAATCGTCAGGCCGACCTTGTTCGCTTGAAGCAACTCGAACAGAGGCGCCTTGACCGAGTGATCGGGACACGCGGGATAGCCGGGCGCAGGACGGATGCCGCGATATTCCTCGCGCAACATTGCGATCTTGTCGAGCTTCTCGTCCTTGGCGTAACCCCAGTACTCGCGCCGCACGCGCATATGCAGCCACTCCGCAAAGGCCTCCGCCAGCCGGTCGGCCAGCGCTTTGAGCATGATCGCGCTGTAATCGTCTCGCTTCGTTTCGAACTCGGCGAGTTTTCTCTCGATTCCCAGGCCCGCCGTCACAGCGAACGCGCCCACATAGTCCTTTACGCCCGAGCCCTTGGCCGCGACGAAGTCGGCCAGGCAGTAATTGGGCTTTCCTTGCGGGCGCTCGTTCTGTTGGCGCAGGTTGCGCCAAGTCAGCGCGGCGGACGTGCGCGTCTCGTCGGCGTAGAGATCGATATCATCGCCGACTGAATTCGCCGGCAGGAGTGCGATTACCGCGTTGGCGGAAAGCCAGCGTCCCTCGACGATGCGCCCGAGCATCGCCTTGGCGTCGGCGTAGACGTTACGCGCCGCCTCGCCAACGAGCGGGTCGTCAAGAATCGCAGGAAACGGACCGGAGAGTTCCCAGGTTTGAAAGAACGGCGCCCAGTCGATGTATTGGGCGAGCTCGCGCAGGTCGGCGTGCTTGATCTCCCGCCTGCCCGGAAACACCGGCTTTGGAGGTTGATAGGTGCCCCAATCAGCTCTGAACGCGTTAGCGCGGGCTGCGGCGAGCGATATCAGCGACTGGCCTTTTTTTGCCGCGTGCTGCGTGCGTATGCGCTCGTAATCCGCTGCGACTTCGGCAACGTAGGCTTCCTTGTTCGTCGTCGACAGCAAGTTGCTCGCCACCGCGACGGCGCGCGACGCGTCGGGCACGTACACGGTAATGCCCGCGTAGTTTGGCGCAATCTTGACCGCCGTATGCACGCGCGAGGTCGTCGCGCCGCCGATGAGCAGCGGCTGCTGCATCCCGAGTCGTTGCATTTCGTGCGCGACGTGCGCCATTTCCTCCAGCGATGGCGTGATGAGCCCCGACAGCCCGACGATGTCGGCCTCCTTGTCCCGCGCCGTATCGAGAATCTTCTGCGCGGGTACCATGACACCAAGGTCGATCACCTCGAAGTTGTTGCACTGGAGAACCACGCCGACAATATTCTTGCCAATGTCGTGCACGTCGCCCTTCACCGTCGCCATGACGATGGTGCCCTTCGCCTTGCCGGCGTCGCCCGATATCGCCTTCTCAGCCTCGATGAAAGGTATGAGATGCGCGACGGCCTGCTTCATGACCCGCGCGCTCTTGACGACCTGAGGCAGGAACATCTTGCCGGCGCCGAACAGATCGCCGACAACGTTCATGCCAGCCATCATCGGTCCCTCGATCACCTGGATCGGGCGCGCATAGCGGCTGCGTGCTTCCTCGGTGTCGTCGACGATATGAGTGGTAATACCCTTGACCAGCGCGTGAGAGAGCCGCTCCTCCACGGTACCGCTACGCCAGGCGAGATCTTCCTCGGGTTTTCGCCCTTGCGCTTTGTATGTCTCCGCGAAAGTGACCAGTCGCTCCGTGGCGTCGGCACGCCGGTTGAGGACCACGTCCTCGACGCGCTCGCGCAATTCGGGGTCGAGCTCGTCGTACACGCCAAGCTGGCCGGCGTTGACAATGCCCATGGTCAGACCCGCGCGGATGGCGTGATAGAGAAAGACCGTATGGATGGCCTCGCGTACCGGGTCGTTGCCGCGGAAACTGAAGCTGACGTTGGAGACGCCGCCCGAGACCTTCGCGTGCGGCAGATGCTGCTTGATCCAGGTCGTGGTGCGAATGAAATCGACCGCGTAGTGCGCATGCTCGTCGATGCCGGTCGCGATTGCAAACACGTTCGGATCGATGATGATGTCCTCGGGAGGGAAATCGACTTGGTCGACGAGCAGATCATAGGCGCGCCGGGCGACTTCAATCCGGCGCGTGTAGCTGTCCGCCTGGCCGCTTTCGTCGAAACACATAACGACCGCCGCCGCGCCATAGCGCTTGACGAGCCTAGCCTGGCGCACAAATTCGGCCTCACCCTCCTTCATCGAGATCGAGTTGACGACTGGCTTGCCTTGTACGCACTTCAATCCCGCCTCGATGACCTCCCACTTGGACGAATCGAGCATTAACGGAACGCGTGCAATGTCGGGCTCACCGGCGATAAGGTGCAGGAACTTCACCATCGCCGCCTTGGAATCGAGCATCGCCTCATCCATGTTGACGTCGATGATTTGAGCGCCGTTCTGCACCTGCTGGCGCGCGACCTCAACCGCACCGGCGAAGTCGCCCGAAAGGATCAGCTTGGCGAACGCGCGCGAGCCGGTGACGTTGGTGCGTTCACCCACGTTGACGAACAGGGACTCGTCGTCGATGGTAAGCGGCTCGAGGCCGGCCAGCCTCATCGGGCGTGACATATCGGGTGCGATTCGTGTTGCCGGCAGTCTTCGCCCATCGACCGGAGGGCGATGGCTGGCGACCGCCTTAGGTTGTCACGCCGTCGCCTGCGGCCGGCCCGAATTTTCGCGGCGGCAGGTGCTCCACTGCCGCTGCGATAGCGCGTATATGGTCCGGCGTGGTGCCGCAGCAGCCGCCGACGATATTGACGAAGCCGTTTTCGGCAAAGTCGCGCATCAGCCGCGCCGTAGTCTCGGGCGTTTCGTCATAGCCGGTCTCGCTCATCGGGTTGGGGAGCCCCGCATTGGGATAACACGAGACGAACGTGTCCGCGACGCGCGCGATTTCTTCGATGTACGGCCGCATTAGCGCCGCGCCAAGCGCGCAGTTGAGTCCGACGGCCAGCGGCCGGGCATGGCGTACTGAGTTCCAGAACGCTTCGGTCGTCTGTCCGGATAGAGTCCGGCCCGACGCGTCCGTGATCGTGCCGGACACGATGAGCGGAAGCCGGATACCGTTTGCGTCGAAGTAGTCGTCGATCGCGAACAATGCGGCCTTTGCGTTCAAGGTGTCGAACACAGTTTCCACGAGCAGCAGGTCGACACCGCCTTCGACCAGCGCGGCAACCGCTTCGCCGTAGGCGGTGACCAGTTCGTCGTAGCTCACATTGCGAAAGCCCGGGTCGTTGACGTCCGGGGAGATCGTGGCCGTGCGGTTGGTCGGGCCCAACGCACCGGCGACGAAGCGGGGCTTACCGGGCGTCTTGGCCGTCCAGACGGCGGCGCGCTCGCTCGCGATCCGTGCGGCGGCAAGGTTGATTTCACGAACCCGTCCTTCGAGCTTGTAATCCGCCTGCGCGATGCGCGTCGCGTTGAAGGTGTTGGTCTCAATGATATCCGCGCCGGCGGCAAGGAATTCGTCATGTATCCCGGCGATGATTTCAGGATGGGTAAGAACCAACAGATCGTTGTCCCCCTTGAGGTCATGCGCGTGGTCGAGCAGGCCGCAGGCCGCTGGGCCGCGATAGTCCGCCTCCGAGAGTCGGCGGGCCTGGATCATCGTGCCCATCGCGCCGTCCAGAATCAGGATGCGCTTGCGGAGCAACCGTGTCAGTTGCGCCGTTTTGTCGTTGGTGGCGGTCATTTTTCCCGTTGCCTCGGTACGCGGGTCCCGACGCTTGGCACCGTGCCGCGGTCACCTGCGCTCGGCGCGGTGCGCAAAAACAAAAACCCGTTCAGCTTGCCGCCGAGCGGGTTCCCATCGAAAACCGCTTTAGCGGAATTTTAAGCGCCCCGCAAGCTGCCAGGAGGTAAGCACCACTCCTAGGATCAAATCGGCGCTACTAACCAAGGTAAGGGTTGGCGTCGGCGTTGTCAACCCTGGCGGCGTGAATCCGGTACCATCCGTTGCCTTGCCGGCGCGAAGTTCCTGATGCTCGATCCCGATATCCGTCGCTTGCTCGAAACGGTCTTCAGCCTGCCTCCGCAATGCGGCGCGCCTGATGTCGCACAGCTACGCGCCGCCGCCGAGGCGATGCCGCGACTCCTCGGCGGCGCACCTGAACCGGTCGCGTCGATCCGCGACCTGCGCGTACCGGGTCCGGGCGCACCCGTCCCGGTGCGCGTCTACCGCCCGAGCTGCGCCGCAGCGATGCCACTCGTCCTCTATGCGCATGGCGGAGGATGGGTCGTCGGGTCTCTCGAATCACACGACAAGCTCTGCCGCATACTAGCCAATCGTCTCGAGGCGGTCGTGGTGGCCATCGACTACCGACTTGCGCCTGAGCATACCTATCCGGCGGCGCTCGATGATGTCGAAGCGGCTTGGCACTGGGCGTTCATGGAGGCGCGCACACTCGGCGCGGATGGAGCGCGTTTCGCGGTTGCCGGGGATAGCTCAGGCGGCAATCTCGTCGCCGCGCTCACGCTCCGGCTCGCACGAAGCGAGGCAGTACAACCCGATGCGCAACTGCTTTTCTATCCCGCGCTCGATGCGACATGCACGCGCGCGTCCTATCGCGAGTTTTCGACAGGCTACAATTTGAGCGCCGACCAGATGGCTTGGTATTGGGCCGCGTATCGCGGCCATGTGGCACCCGATGTACCTGAGCTCTCGCCGCTGGCTGCGCCGGACCTCTCGGGCCTGCCGCCTGCTATCGTGGCGCTCGCTGCCGCCGATGTCCTGCGCGGCGACGGTCTTGACTACGCGCGGCGGCTGCGGGTGGCCGGAGTCTCCGCTCGCATTGTCGATTGCGTCGGCACGATTCACGGATTTCTGCGCTGGACGGGCGAGGTTCCGGCAGCGCAGCTTTGGATCGGTTCGATCACCGCCGCGGCGCGCGAGCTACTCGCCTCCGGCCGCGCCTGAACCGGGTGCGGGATGTCAGCCTTCGGTGTCCTCGCCACACTGTTCTACGACGCGGATCGGCCGCGCGCGGGCGACGCGGAGGTCGCGTGGTATGCCGCTCGCCTGCCGCGAGACGCGGGTCCGGTGCTCGATGCTATGGTGGGTTCCGGACGCCTCCTTGTGCCGCTCCTTGAAGCAGGCATTCAGGTGCACGGCGTTGACAATTCGGAAGCGATGCTCGCCAGTTGCGAGCGGCGGCTCGCAGCGGCGGCCCAATCGACCCGACTCTACCGTCAGAACGTCGCGACGCTCAATCTGCCGTCGCGCTATTCGGCGGCATACATTGCCGCCGGCGCCTTCCAGCTGCTAGCCGACCCGATTGCGGCGCTTGACGCTTTGCTGCGTATCCGCGCTCACCTGCTCGACCCGGGCCTGTTGTTGCTCGATTTGTTCGTGCCAACGCAGGTCGAACACCCGCCAGGCGCACCCATCGTGGAGGTGCGCACAGTCACCCCCGGCGAAGGTGTGCAGATTGGCCTGCGCTCGGAGACCTTTCTCGACGTAGCGATGCGCCGCATCGACGTGAAAACACGCTATGAAAGACGCGACCGAACCGCGATTACCGCACGCGAGGACGAGACGCGGGCGCTCACCTGGTACTCTGAGGAGGAAGCCCTGAGGCTGCTCGGGGATGCCGGTTATCGCGATCTGCGCACTGAGTCCTTAGATTGGTCTGGCGAGGGTGGCCGGCACTTCGCGGTCCATGGCAAGGTGTAGCTACCAGCTGCCGGAACTGCCGCCGCCGCCCGAGCTGCCGCCCCCGCCCGAGAAGTCGCTCCCGCCCGACGAGAACCCGGACGAACTACCGCCGCTGCTGAAGGTGAAGCCGCCGACGCTCGCCGTGCCTTTGCTCTTGAGATCCTGTGCCGCCTTCTTGTACCAGGCGCTGCGCGCGAGCAACAGCTTGGCGATCGGGTAACCGACGACGTAAACGGCCAGCAGGGTGAGCGCGCCGCGTACGCCGATGATGATGATCGGGAACATCGCCCAGAAGGGGATCAAAAATACGTACAGGAACCAGCCGACGCCGGGGGTCATGATGCCGATGAACGTGAACAGTCCGATGATGCCAAAAATGAACGCGCCGAACAGGATGCGCTCCGGCCAGGGCAGATTCGGACCACTGAATTGCAGCGCGCCGCCGCCCGACGAAGGCGATGGCACGCTCGCCTCATCGCCCGTGCTCTTGCCTTCGAGCTGTGCCACGATCGCCGTGGCACCGTCCGTAACGCCCTTGTCAAAATCGCCAGTCTTGAATGCCGGCGTCATCACGTTGCGGATGATTCGACTCGTGGCGACATCGGTCAGTACGCCCTCCAGTCCGTAACCGACCTCAATGCGCATGGCGCGATCCCGTGGCACCACGACAACGAGGACGCCGTTGTCCTTACCTTTCTGTCCCAATTTCCAGTTCTCGAACACCTTGACGGCGTACTCTTCGATCGGTTCACCGTCGAGCGTCGGCAGCGTGAGAATCGCGACCTGATCGCCGGTCGCCTGCTCATGCGCCTTGAGCGTTGCCGTGATCGTATCGCGCGTCGCAGGCTTGAGAATCTCCGCGTTGTCGACGACCCTACCGGTGAGAAAGGGCACATCGGCGCCAAACGCCGGTGGAAGCAGGACGAGAGCGAAGCAAGCCAGCACGCACCGCAGGCGCACGCTGTCGCTCACGCCGGTCCCTCCTCTTCGATCGGCCCGCGGGGCAACTCATCCACGGCGCCGGCCGTGCGCACGAATCCTTTGGCGGCGAGCATTGCACCGAGCGCATCCAGCCCGGCCTCCAGCGCGGCAGCGTCATGGTTCTGGCGCAAATGAGGCGTCATCGCGTTAATCGTCCCTTCCCAGTCGGCGTCCGCGATCGGCCCATGCAATCCGACATCGGCCAGGATTTCGATCTTGCGTTCAAATTTGCAGATCAGCATCAGGATGCCGGTCCGATCGCGCGTCTTGAACAGCTCGCGCCGCAGGAACAGCGATTGGGCGTAGTGGCGTACCTCAAGATCGCGCAACGCAGGGCGCAGGAATATCCGCGCGTAGGCGGGAATGAACACCGCCGCAAGCGCGCTGGCACCACCGGCACCGAGAATCGTTGCGGTATGCATCAGCGCAACCGACGCCGTCATCCAATCCGGGCGCAACCAGTCGGCGACGACGGCCGCAAGCGCAGCGAGGGAGACGCCCAGCGCGAAGGCCATCCACGGCAATTCGGCGTACGCATCCGCCTTACCGACAACCGCAGTGACCACCGGCACACCGGCGCGCGCTTCGAGACGGGCGATGGCAGCGTCGATCGCCGCCGCCTCCTCCGCGGTCAGGAAACCGCGTGACCGCGCTGTGGCGGCCTCGGCTCTGTCGTCCGGCATCACAACGCGCGTGACATGTACACCGCTCCCGCAAGCGGATTGTGATAGTAGGGCGCACTCTCGCGGAAACCCAGGCCGGTGTAGAGCGCGCGTGCTCCGGTCATCCAGTCGAAGGTGTCGAGTCGGAGTTCGCGATAGCCGATAGCCCGCGCCTCGTCGAGCAGGGCGCATACCAGGCGTCGTCCCCAGCCTTGGTGCCGATACGGCGGTTGGATGTAGAGGCGCTTGACTTCCGCGACGGGACCCGTCAGTCGCTCCGCAAGCATTCCGCCATCGCAATCCGGCTGCGCGTCGAGTGGGCGCAGCGCGATGCAGCCGAAGGCCGTCTCGAACGAGCCCACCAGCAATAGCCGTCCGCGCGGCGGTGCATAGGCGCCCGGCAAGCTCGCCAGCTCGTCCGCAAAGCCCTGGAAGCAAAGATCGACCTGAAGCCAGTCGGCGTATTCGACCAATAGACCGTGCGCGAGCACCACGTCGTGCGGCGAGCACGCTTGCCGGATCGCTTCGGCCTGCGTCGCGTGCTCCGCCATTTTCAAGCCGCCTTGTCGCAGTTGCCGACTTTGATTTCGGTGCCTGGATAAGCGGCCTGAAGTTCCTTCAGGCGCGAGACCGCGGGCGCCGGGGGGTCTCGCACGACGAGGGATGTCTGTACCACCGCCTGCGCGCGCGCGCCGACCTTCGCCCCTTTCACGCCTTGTGCCGACAGGGCATCGAGGTGCGTTTGGGCTTCCGCTTCGGTCTGGAACGCGCCCAGGGAAATTGCGAGCCGTTGCGGTCCGCTGTCGACCAACAGCAGGTCCTTCAAGCCCTGAGCCTTTAGTTCTGCGACGTGGCGGTCGGCAGCCGGTTTGTTGGCCGCGGGCGGGATGTACAACCAATAGTTGGTGACGACTTCTACTTTCTTCTGGCTGATCAATCGGCTGAGGTCCAGAGGCTCCAGCGTCGTCAGGGCCCGCGCCTTGTCGCCGTCCGAAAGCGGACCCCATTCGACGCAGACATCGGCGAGCGTGGCAACCTTGGTCGGGCCGAGCGCCGCGACCTGTTGCGGCGAAAGGAGCGTGATCTTGTCTGGCTGCACCTGCTGCGACAGCCTGACGCCTTCGCCACTGCCTAGGCTGTCGAGCTTGGTGTAGAGAAACAGCGTGACATTGGCAAGCAACAGCAGCAAAACCAGCGTTCTCATTCCTTGCCCGGAGATTCGGCGAGCGCCAGCACGCCCTCGAGCACCAGATTATCCACGATCTGCACCGGCGCGGTAAGGTGCGGGGCGACATCGGCGGCGGCGCCGCCGGAAAGAAACGCCTTGGGGGGCGGCGCATCTTCGCCGAGCCGCCGGCGCATTTGCTCGATCGCACCGCACACCGCCTGCAACACGCCCGACGCGAGGGCGTCCGCAGTATTGATCGGAAAATCGTGAAACCTACCCGGCGGCGTTCGCAGCGCCGCCGTGTTCGAAGCGAGTGCCTGCAGCATCAGTCGCAGCCCCGGCAGGATGATTCCGCCGCGGAATACGCCGTTGCCGTCGAGCGCATCGACGGTAACCGCGGTGCCGGCATTAACGACAACACAGGGAGACGGGAACAGTTCATCCGCGACGCGGCGCCGTGCCGCAATCAACGCCGCCCAGCGGTCGGGGCCCAGTTGCGACGGGCGCGCATAGCGGTTGTACACACCACCGGCTTCCTCGTGCGCGATAAGCCATTCCGGCGCCGTGCGCCATCGCACGAGCTGCGCCTCGACGCGCACGCGCGTGGCCTCACCGGCGACGTTGACACCGACCACGCGGGCGGGACGCGGCAGATTCTGCCAGTCGCGCAGCGCCAGCGTTCCGATTTCCTGATTGGCGACATTGCCCTGCGACACCCATCCGTGCGGCCCGGCGAGCCCCCACTTGAGCCTGCTGTTACCGCAGTCGAGCGCCAGGATCACTGCCGACGCAGCGACACTTCGCCGCTGACGAAGCGCAGGCGGCGCCCCGCGCTGTCGATAACAAGTGCGCCCGCTGCGTCGACTCCGACCACCACGCCGCGAACGGTGCCCCCGTCAGGCAGCACGATCTGCACCGGCTTTCCCTGGTACGCGTGCCGACGCTGCCACGCCGTGCGCAGTGGAGCAAACCCGCTGTCCGCGTAGCCATCGAGAACATCGACAATTGCCGCGACGAGGCGCGCGAGCAGCGTGTTGCGATCGAATACGGGTCCGCCGCCGATCGTCGCAAGATCGGTCACCGGCTGCCCAATGCCGCGCTTGATCGACGCGGGCAGGCGCACATTGAGTCCCACGCCCACAATCGCCAGCGAAGGACCCAAGGCGTCGCCGGACAGTTCGACCAGAATGCCGCCCACCTTCGCCTCACCGTGGATCAAGTCGTTGGGCCACTTGAGCTCGATGCCCTCGAAGCCGGCGGCTTCGAGCGCGCGTGCGAGCGCGACTCCCACCGCGAGCGGAAGCGCCGACAGATCGCCCGCACCGCGCGCGAAGCGCCAGCCGAGGGAGAAGGTAAGGCTCCCGCCGAGCACGGCGGTCCAGGCGCGGCCGCGACGGCCGCGCCCGGCGGTTTGCCATTCGGCAACCACCATCTGTTGATGAATGTCGCCGTGTGCGGCGCGCCGGGAGAGCTCGCTGCTCGTCGAATCAAGCATGTCGGCGACGTCTATCGTGAGCGCGGGCGCGTACCTGCCCAATGCCGCGAGAATGGCGCTCCGGTCGAGAAACGGCGGCGCATCGCGCAGGCGATAGCCCAAACCCGGCTTGCGCTCCAGCTTCAGGCCCGCGGCATCGGCCTCCTGGAGCAGTTGCGACACCCGGGCACGGGAGATTCCGCTCCCGGCCGCAAGCGCTTCACCGGAATGGACCTCGCCGTCGGATAGACGGCGCAACAAGGTAAAGCCCAGCGGAGAGAGCACGTCGGTTTCCGCTCAGGCCATACCGCGGGTCATCGCACGACCACTAACCTTGCAGCACGCCGCGGCGGATTTGATCGAGCTCGATCGATTCAAACAGAGCCTGGAAGTTGCCCTCGCCGAAACCCTCGTCGCCCTTGCGTTGGATGATCTCGAAGAAGATTGGGCCGATGACCGTGGTCGTAAATATCTGCAGAAGCATTTCGTTCTTGGCCGGCGCACCGTCGAGAAGTATTCGATTCTTCTTGAGCCGCCCGGTGTCCTCTGTGTGATTCGGCAGCCTGGTCGCGAGCAGATCGTAGTACGTGTCGGGCGTATTCTGGAAAGCGACGTCGCGCCCGCGCAGCGCCTCGACGGTGGCGAAAATATCCGCCGTCCCGAGTGCGACGTGCTGGATGCCCTCGCCGTGATAGGCAAGCAGATACTCCTGGATCTGGGACTTGTCGTCGGCACTCTCGTTGATCGGGATGCGAATCTTGCCGCAGGGGCTCGTCATGGCCTTGCTCTTTAGCCCGGTAAGCTTTCCCTCGATGTCGAAATAGCGCACCTCACGGAAATTGAACAGTCGCTCGTAGAAGCTCGCCCACTCCTCCATTCGGCCGCGATGCACGTTGTGCGTCAGGTGGTCGATATAAGTGAGTCCGGCGCCGCACGGATGTTGGTCAACACCAGGAAGTGGCACGAAGTCGACGTCATAGATCGACATCCCGGTTCCGTCCCGGGAATATCGATCGACAAGATAGATGAGCGAGTCGCCGATGCCCTTGATCGCGGGGATGTTGAGTTCCATCGGCCCGGGGTGCGCCTCGACACCCCAGGCTCCCTGCTCGGCCGCCCTGCGGTATGCCGTCGCCGCATCCTTCACTCGAAAGGCTATGGCGCAGATCGACGGGCCGTGAACGCGCGCAAACGCCTGGGCAAAACTGCCCGGCTCGGCGTTGACGATAAAATTTATTTCCCCCTGGCGATAGAGCAGCACATTTTTCGAGCGATGCCGCGCGATCGCGGTGAAACCGAGTTGCTCGAACAAGCGGCCGAGCGCCGCTGGGTCGGGCGCCGCATACTCGACGAATTCAAACCCATCGGTGCCGAGGGGATTGTCCCACAGCGTTTGGTTGTTACGGCTCACAGGCGTTGCTCCACAAGGGTACGCCCAAGCATAACGCCATCCGGGCATGGGCGCCGCGTCGCCATCGCGCCCGGCGAGAGGGGCGGGGCACGCAATCCGAAGCGCGATCGCGGCGCCACCCATGTTCGCATTTCCCGCCGCGCGGGAGGCCGGCGCAAGGCTGTCTGCCGTGAGTCCGCCCGCGGGCGTTGCCGGGCTGGGCAGGAGGTTGCATCGGGTCGACGGGACGCCAGCCCAAAAACCGTCAAGCGCCATGATCGCAGTGGAAGTGTGCGCCCACATCGATCCTTCGGCGCCAACGCTGGACGCGGCGGTCCGGCGAGGGCGTGATGCGCCCAACGACTTCCGCTATCTTGGGACGATCTTGACGCCGGCGAGCTTCTCTTGCGCTTCCAGCAGCGAGGCAACGTACTTGTCGCCGAAGCCAAGGAGGTTCGCGGTAACGAGGCTTTGATGCACCGCTTCGCCGACGATCGCCGGTACCGGCAGCGATTCGGCGAAATGGGTGTAATAGCGCAGATCCTTCATGGCGTTGACCAGTGTGAACTTGAGTCCGCTCAAGTCGCCGCCATCGAGCATCCTGCCGACCATCATCTGGAATATCCCCGAGTTGACCGCGCCCGCCGAGATGATCTCGTGCAGCTTATTGATCGACACGCCCGATTTCGCGCATGCTGCACAGGCCTCCGCGGTCGCCGTCGCGATCGCCTGTGCGATGAAGTTGTTGATGAGCTTCAACATGTGGCCATGGCCCGGCGGCCCGACGTGGATGACATTCTCGCAATAGGCCGCGAGCACGGGTCGTATCCGGGCGAAGGTCTCGTCGTCCGCGCCGACCATGGTGTTGAGTCGGCCTTCTTCGGCTTCTTTCGGCGTGCGCGCCAGCGGCGCGTCCACGTAGAGCGTTTCCTTGCGGCCGAGGTCCGCGCGGATCTTGGCCGTCGACGCCGGTTCGGCGGTCGACGTGTCGACGACGACAAGTCCGCGTCGGGCGACGCTCAGGATACCGTCCTCGCCATAGATGATTTCCTCAATCTGCGGCGAACCGGTGACACAGAGGATCACGATGTCGGAGGCCTGGGCAAGTTCGGCGTAGGATCGGGCCTCACGAGCGCCCGCGGCGAGAATGTCCTCGGCAGGCTTGCGGTTCCTATGCACGCGCAGCGTAAGCGGGAACCCCTTGCTCACCAGATTCTTTGCCATGCCGTGACCCATCAGCCCGAGGCCGATGAATCCGACGCGCGGTTTGTCGGCGCCCATCATGCTTCTCCCCCAAGAGTGCAAAAAGATACCCACCAGATCGGTCGGGCAATCGCGTTGATTCTACCGCAGCGCTGCTTGCGTCCCTGGCGCATCAGTCGACGGCAGCCGGTTCGGACTGCGGCACGCTCGCGCGCCAGCGTTCGAACCACGTGAGCACCACTCCGCTGGCCGCGATCACGATGATGCCCGTCAACGTCCAGCCGTCCGGAAACGTCCCGAACAGCAACCAGCCGGCAAGCGTCGACCAAACCAGCTGCATGTACGTAAACGGCGCAATGGCCGAGGCCGACGCACGTTGAAATGCGCGTACGAACAGCAGATGTCCTAACGTGCCTACGATGCCTATGCCGATGAACGCGCCTAGATCCGACGTCGGATACACGCCGGGATCGTGAGCGAAAGGAACCGTCAGCGATAACCCGACGGCGCCGACCAGGCTCGGGTATACGAGCAGCACCATGAGATTTTCGCCTGCCAGTTTGCGCGTCAAGATTTGAAAAACGGCGTAGAACGCGGCTGCACCAAAGGCAAAAAGCGCCGCGGGCGTGAGCATTTGGCTTCCCGGGCGGACGATGAGCAACATCCCCACGAAACCCGCGGCGATGAAGGCCCACCGCGGACGTGTCAGCGGCTCGTGCAGTACCCAACTCGCCATCAGTGTCACCAGGAGCGGCGAGGTGTAGTTGAGCGCGGTTGCTTCAGCGAGCGGCAAATAGCGCAGCGCGGAGAAGAAGCAGAGCGAGGACGCGATGAGCACCGCGCCGCGCACGAGATGCAATGGCAGACGCGCCGTGCGCACGAGTCCCAGGCGCATCGTCGGGCCCAGCAGGGCGGCCAGCAGCAGCGCTTGCACGCTCCAGCGTGCCCACGCCAGCGTCGGCACGGGGTAGCGCTGGCTGAAGTGCTTGACCGTCACGTCAACGGTGGAAAAGCATGCGCTTGCCGCCACGATCAGCAGCATCGCGGTGAGCGGCATGTGCGCTCCGCCGCGCTTCACGTCCGAGGTTCGTCTCGCGGGTTTGCCCGCCGCGCGGAGGGGACTGCGAAACCTTCTCCGCGTACTCGGTGCAATTGGTACGAATGGCGCAGCGTCATGGCGCATCGGCCCGGCAGGCGACGATTGGCGCGCGAATCGGCACTCCGGGCGAGACCGAAATCGATCGTCGCCATGTTTATCGAGTGCGCCCGGCAATCCGCCCGAGCGGCTGCGGCAGTATCGTGGATAAAATGCAGGCTTTCAACTCGTGCTGCTGCCCGGACGAAGTGGCTGCCGCGGCGGTGGTCGCGCCAGGGCAGGCGAAGGAGGAATTATGAGCAGAAGGATCTTGTCGGGCTGGCTTGTCGCCGCCGTGGCGATCGCTTTCCTGGCCGCGGCTGACGCAGGGCAAGCGCAGCAGGGCACAACGCGCAGCAAGGTCGTCATTCAGGTAAGCGACGCTGAAACGACGAAATGGAATCTTGCCTTGAGCAACGCCCGCAACATCCAGGCCGAACTCGGGCCCGCAAACGTCGACATCGAAATCGTGGCTTATGGGCCGGGCATTGGCATGCTCAAGCTCGACTCGCCGGTCGCCAACGGCGTGGGCGAGGCAAGCGCCGCGGGCATGAAGATTCTCGCCTGCGAGAATTCGATGCGCGGCCAGCACCTCTCGCGCGGCGACATGCTCGACGGGATCGGCTACGTCAGCGCGGGCGTGGTCGAAATCATGAAGCGCCAGCAGCAGGGCTGGTCCTATATCCGTCCCTGATCCGGTAGCGCAGGCCCATCCGTCACGCGCGCCAGATCCCCTTCGTCGAACTGCTCCGGCGCGAGGAATTTGCGCGCGTAGTCGAGCCAGACCCCCTCGCGCAGGAAGACATCAAACAAATCAGGATCGACGTGGCCCGACTGCTTCATCTGGCCAAGTATCGCAAGCGACTCGGCGACGGTCTTGGCGCGCTTGTAGGGACGGTCTGCGGCAGTGAGTGCTTCAAACACGTCGGCGATGGCGATCATCCTTGCCGGCAGCGACATCTGCTCACGCGTGAGGCCGCGCGGGTAGCCCTTGCCATCGACGCGCTCATGGTGGCCGCCCGCATATTCGGGCACCCGCGCGAGGTGCCGCGGCCAGGGCAGCGATTCGAGCATGCGGATCGTCGTGGTCACGTGACCGTTGATGATCGCGCGCTCGGTCGCGTTAAGGGTGCCGTAGGGTATCGTCAAATTGGCTGTTTCGTCTTCGCTGAGCAGAGGCTGAAGGGCGCCGTCCGCCCCGCGGACGCGGCGCGCACCGATTGCGCGCACCCGGGCAATATCCTCGTCGGCCATGCGTTCGCTGCCGCGGTTTGCCTCGCGTAGAAAGGCCCGGTCGGCGTCGAGCGCGGCGAGTTCGGCACGATAGCGCGATGCCGCGGCAGTCTCGGCTTCCCCGGCGGCCACCGCCTCCAGATAGGCGATCCGTGCTTCACGCGCCGCACCGTCGAAGCGCGCTTCGATCAGCGTCATTCGGTCGAAAATCCCCGAAAGCTTAGTCGCCTTGTCAACGACGTGCACCGGCGTAGTGATTTTTCCGCAGTCGTGGAGCATCGCCGCCAGCCAGAGCTCGCGACGGTCGGTTGCGCTGAGGCGAAAGTCCGCGAGCGGGCCTTCCTGGGTGCGGTGTGCCGCGTCGGCAAGCATCATCGCCAACTCAGGCACGCGCCGGCAGTGGCCTCCGGTGTACGGGCTCTTCTCGTCGATTGCGTCGTTGATGAGCCGCACCAGACTCTCAAACAGCGCCTGCAGCCGCTCGATCAGGCCCTGCTTGTCGAGTGCGATCGCCGCCAATCCTGTCAGCGCTTCGACGAACGCCTGGTCGTTTGCGCAAAAGACCCCGACCGACCCGTCGCGCGAATGCGCGTTGACCAGCTGCAGTACGCCGGTGACCTCACCTGCATGGTCGATCATCGGCACGGCGAGAAAGGAACGCGAGCGGTAGCCGTGTGCCTGGTCGAAGGCACGCGCGCCGGCGAAGTCGTACCCTTCCGCGGTGTAGGCGTCGTCGAGGCGTATCGACTCGCGCCCCAGCACGCAGTGGGTCACGACCGAGCGGTGATTCGGCGCGCCATCGCGATCGTAAAGCGCGGGCGCCTGCATGCCGACGGGCATCGCCGACGCGCCTCCGAGATGCAGGCCGAGCGTATCGTTCACGATCAACGCATAGGATAGGGTGCAGCGATCGTCCTCGACCAGGTATAGCGAGCCGCCGTCGGCCTGGGTCGCGTCCTTGGCGGTCAGCAGAATGCGCTCAATCAGGCGCACCGTGTCAGGCTCGCGCGCAATAAGACGCGCGATGTCGACAAGCTGATGCAGGCGATCGGCGGTTCCGGCGGAGGACATCGGATCAGGCCGCGGCATGTATGCGGGGGGCAAAGCGCACCGGCCCGGCCGTTGGAGCGGGTGAAGGGAATCGAACCCTCGTCACCTGCTTGGGAAGCAGGAGCTCTGCCATTGAGCTACACCCGCATGCCAGGCATGCTTCGGCCCTGTCATCGCGCTACAGCCGGGGCACCTCGCGTCAGGCGAAACCTGCGATGCGGCATTGTAGCAAACGGTGTTCGGCGCCAGGCGCTACGACATGATGCAGACGGAGTTCTCGCGACCGCCCATGCGCATCCTGCCGCGAATCGACCCGGCTTGCCCCAGCGGCCGGAATGGCGTAACTTTCCCGGCTGACGCTAGGGGTCCTGTCGCGATTGAGGGCGACGGGTGAGATCAGACCCTTGGTACCTGTGCGGATAATGCCGGCGCAGGGAAGCGTGTCTTGTCCTCCCCGCTCCCTACCCGAACTTTCCGCTGGCGCGGAGGAGCGTGATGAACGCCAACGACCGATTTCTTGCCCGCGACGCGCACGTCGACGACGCGGCAGTGCAACCGTTTCCGAGCTCGAGTAAGGTTTTCGTCCAGGGCTCGCGGCCCGATTTGCGCGTACCGATGCGCGAGATCGCGCAGTCCGACACGCCGGCGTCATTCGGGGCGGAGAAAAATCCACCGATCGTCGTCTACGATACTTCGGGACCCTACACCGACCCGACCGCTGTTATCGACATCCGTGCCGGCCTGCCGCCTCTGCGCGCGGGCTGGATCGAGGAGCGCGACGACACCGTGGTCCTCGCGGAGCCATCCTCGGCCTACGGCCGCGAGCGCCTTGCTGCGTCTGCCGCGTCCCAGATGCGCTTCCATCTGCAGCGCCAGCCCCGACGCGCCCGCGATGCGGCCAATGTCACGCAAATGCACTATGCGCGGCGAGGCATCGTCACGCCGGAGATGGAATTCATTGCGATTCGCGAGAACCTGCAGCGCGAGAGAGCGCGCCAGACACAGCCCGAGATCGTAACGCGCCAGCACCCGGGACAGAGCTTCGGCGCGGCGATTCCGCAATGTGTTACCCCCGAGTTTGTACGCAGCGAGGTCGCGCGCGGCCGGGCAATCATTCCGGCCAATATCAATCACCCCGAAATCGAGCCGATGATCATCGGCCGCAACTTCCTCACCAAGATCAATGCCAACATCGGCAATTCCGCCGTTTCCTCGTCGATCCAGGACGAAGTCGAGAAAATGACCTGGGCGACACGCTGGGGCGCGGATACCGTCATGGACTTGTCGACCGGCAAGAACATCCACGAAACGCGCGAATGGATCATCCGCAATTCACCCGTGCCGATCGGCACGGTGCCAATCTATCAGGCGCTGGAGAAAGTAGACGGCAAGGCCGAGGAACTGACGTGGGAGATCTATCGCGATACGCTCATCGAACAAGCCGAGCAGGGCGTCGACTATTTCACCATTCATGCCGGGGTGCTGTTGCGCTATATCCCGCTCACCGCGAAGCGCATGACCGGTATCGTCAGCCGCGGCGGTTCGATCATGGCCAAGTGGTGCCTTGCGCATCACCGGGAATCGTTCCTCTACACGCATTTCGAATCGATTTGCGAGCTCATGAGGGCCTATGACGTCTCATTCAGTCTCGGCGATGGACTTCGCCCTGGCTCCGGCCATGATGCCAACGATGACGCACAGATGGCCGAGTTGGCGACGCTTGGAGAACTTACCAAGATCGCGTGGAAGCACGACGTGCAAACGATGATCGAGGGCCCGGGCCACGTCCCCATGCACCTGATCAAGCACAACATGGACGAGCAGTTGCGCCTCTGCGGCGAAGCGCCGTTCTACACACTTGGACCGCTGACTACCGACATTGCCCCCGGATATGACCACATCACCTCTGCCATCGGCGCGGCGATGATCGGCTGGTACGGTACCGCGATGCTCTGCTACGTCACCCCGAAGGAGCACCTGGGCTTGCCGAACAAGGCCGATGTCAAGGACGGCATCATGGCGTACAAGATCGCTGCGCACGCTGCCGACCTTGCCAAGGGCCATCCCGGCGCGCAGATTCGCGACAATGCGCTATCCAAAGCGCGCTTCGAGTTTCGCTGGGAGGACCAGTTCAATCTCGGTCTCGATCCGGACAAGGCGCGCGAGTTCCACGATGAGACGCTGCCGCAGGAGGGCGCGAAGCTGGCGCACTTCTGTTCGATGTGCGGCCCGCACTTCTGCTCGATGAAGATTACCCAGGACGTGCGCGATTATGCGGCGAAACTCGGTGTCGACGAGGCTGCGGCGCTCGAGAAGGGCATGGAAGCGAAGGCCGTGGAGTTCGTGCGCAAGGGCGCGGAGATCTACAGCAAGGCCTAGCGAGCGCCTCCCGGCGGGAAAGAGCCGCCGGACGCGCGGCCCACGTCACGCGGCGATGCGCACCGGTACGCGTTTGCGACCCCAAGGCCGCTGCGGCGCCTGATACCGTCCTGGCAGGCAGGTATTGCAGTGGCGGCAAAGGCCTTCAGGCGTCAGCGCGTAGGTAAGGATCTCGTACCAGTCGCGCACGATCACGGCATTGCCGCAGCCGGGGCAGAAGGTCGTACCGCCCTCGCAGTCGTGCACGTTGCCGGTGTAGACGTAACGCAAGCCTTCCGCCAAGCCGATCTTGCGCGCCCGGGCCAGCGTCGAAGCCGGCGTGGGCCCGATGTCGGTCATCTTGTAGTCGGGATGGAAGGCGGTGAAATGAAGCGGCACGTCGGGCCCTAGCTCGCGCATGATCCACTTCGACTCGGCCTCTATCTCGGCATCGGAATCGTTCTTGCCGGGAATGAGCAAAGTGGTGATCTCGAACCACACGTCGGTCTCGTGCCGGAGATAAACGAGCGTATCGAGAACCGGTTGCAGGCGCGCGCCACAGAGCTTGATGTAGAACTCGTCGGTAAAGCCCTTCAAGTCGACGTTGGCCGCGTCCATCTTGGCGTAAAACTCGCGCCGCGCCGTGCTGCCGATGTAGCCTGCCGTTACCGCAACCGTCTGGATGCCGAGCTCGTGACAGGCATCCGCGGTGTCCATCGCATACTCGGCAAAAATGACCGGATCGTTGTAGGTGAACGCAATGCTCTTGCAGCCCTGAGCGTGCGCGATGCGCGCGATCTTCTCCGGCGACGCCTGATCCATCAGCGTGTCCATCTCGCGCGACTTGGAAATGTCCCAATTCTGGCAGAACTTGCATGCCAGGTTACAACCGGCGGTGCCGAAAGAGAGTGCACTCGAGCCGGGGAAGAACTGGTTGAGCGGTTTCTTTTCGATTGGATCGATGCAGAAACCCGACGAACGACCATAGGTGGTGAGCACCATCGCGTCGCCCTTGCGCTGGCGCACGAAGCAAGCCCCGCGCTGTCCCTCGTGCAGACGGCAGTCGCGGGGGCAGAGGTCGCATTGGATGCGTCCGTCGTCCAATGCATGCCAATAACGCCCGGGATAATCGCTCATCGTCGCCTCACCTTGGCTGCGAGTTCCGGCGCCATGCTCAGCCGCGCAGTCCTTCACCGTCGTCGTCGCGCTCCTTCCACTTGGTCACCTGATAGAGCGCAACGTTCAACCGCGGGCTCCAGAAGTCGATGGGAATGCCCGCCTTGTGTTTGAGCGCAGCGAGAAATTCCTCCGGTTTGGGTAATGTGTCCCAGACTTGGGGCAAGAAGGTGGCTCGGTGCTGGTCGAGCTCCAGGGTCACGCCGTCGATCCCCGGGCGAAGCCGCGCCCGGAGTTCGCCTTCGGAGTCGAAGCGAACACTCTGCGCGTCGGAAAGCAGCGAGACTTCAACCCAGGTTGCAGCGAATTCAGGCGCCGCGAGCGGCGCAAAGCGCGGATCGCGGAACGCGGCGGCAAGGGCATTCTCGCGCACGTCGAAGCCGAGTTCCCGCGTCGCGCGCAAGCTGCCTATGCAGCCGCGCAACTCACCGCGGTGAAACAGCGTCACGAAAGTCGCGCCGCGCTCAAGCAGCGCGGCATGCACGGGCGGAGCGTCGGCTGCAAGGGCCAACTCGGTGGCAATCGCGTGCCTCGCGCATCCGATCAGCGCCCGGCCGAGTTGGTCACCCTGCATCGGGTGCCTCAGTCAACATTGCGGCGGCGGCGTCCTGGGTTGTCGGTCGCCCCCGCTCCGTGAACGCGAACGCCGCATAGCCAACCACGCGCGATTTATCTCCGGCCGTATCACCCGAATTGCGCAAGTCGATCAGTTCAACCTCGAGACGTCGCCGCCTCGCGCACAGCGCCAGGCCATTGATCGGCGTCGCACCGCAGGCTTGGTCGTGATCGAGCGTCGGGTCAAGCGCCAGAATGGTCGACGCGGTGCCGCGATCGATCTGACGCGCCGCCGCATACGTATGGTAATGCGACAGGTCCGAGCTGACGACGATGAGCGTCTCCGGGCCGCCCCAAAGGCCTTCGATCACGGCGGCCACCTCCGCTGCGCTCGCGTCGCCGACGGCAAATGGCACCACACTGAATTCGTCCAGCATCGTTTGCAGGAAAGGCAGCTGAACTTCCAGCGAGTGCTCCAGTGCATGCGCTGCTTCGTGAACCGCGACGTGGGGCATTTCGAGAGCGCGCGCAACCGCCTGCGCGTCGACGCAAACGGCTCCCAGCGGCGTCGCGAATGCATGCGCGGCGGGCAGGGCAAGACCGCGAACGGGTACTCGGTGCACCGGTCCGAGCAAGAGCACTCGGCGAATCGTCTCGCGTCCAGCGGCAATACGTCGGTAGGCCGCAGCGGCGATGGCGGCCGAGTAAACGTAGCCTGCGTGAGGCACGATCAGCGCCTTCGGCACGCGTGCGTCGGGTTGGGCGGGCGATCGCGCCTCTGCCAGATAGGCGCGTACCGCGGCACCAAGCAGCGCCGGCGTTCCCGGATAGAACATGCCGGCCACTGCGGCCGGACGAATACTTGGCACGTTTCACCTTACGGGTCATTGACGACCCGGCCAGGATTGGCGACTTTCCCGCACCCCGTGACAGGGTAGGTCATTGTCGCGCCGACAGAGCTACTTGGCTACCGGAGGCACCACCTTGCGATCGGCCATATGCCGCAGGTAAGCGAGCAGTTCGGCCAGTTCCTGATCGGACAGGGATTTGCTGTCGAAGGCCGGCATCTTGGCTCCAGGCCAACGGCGCAATGCCTGGGGATCACGAATCAGACGCCGCAGGGCGTCCGGGCGCAGGTACTCGGTCGGGTTATAGGGAATGTTAAGGTCGGGGCCAAGCGTCGCGTCGCCGCCACCGTTGAGCGTGTGACAAACCATGCAGTGTTTCTGAAATGCCGCGAAGCCGACGCGGATCGGGTCATTGGCCGCGAGCCTGGCGGCAGGTGCGATCATGGGAAAGCGCTTGGCGAGCGATGCAACCACCTCGATGCGCACGATTCGATACGGCCATTGCTCGCTCGCCGGCACAGCCTTGTCCGGCGCGGTCCAGACGAGGTAGAACGGCCCGGCAGTTGGCGCCTCGCCCGCTTTGAGCGGCGGCCATGGCGCTTCAGGAGGTTCGACCGCGAGATAAGCGACCGGGCCCTCGTGGGCGAGCAGCGCGGCAGCGGGAAGGGTCGCGACGAAGCCGTCGGCGGCCGTGAACCGAATGCTCTCGTCAGATGCCACGCCGTCGAGCAGTGCCGCGATGGGAACGGCGCGAAAACTCATGCTGCGCTTGTAGGCAACGTCTGCCGGAATGGTTACGGTCGTGGCCTTCGGCAATGCGAGCAGACCGGCGGCGGTGTAGATGGCGGTCCGGCCGCCGACCGCAACCGTCAACGACGGTTCGGCGGCCACCGTGGCGGCGAGCGTCGTCAGCAACGCCGCAATCCCGAGCCGGCGTCCGATCATTCGTCGTGCGCGACGGGGCGAAGCAGGTAACCCCCGGACTTCTCGTCTCGTTCGAGGGTGAGTACGCCCCGTCGCTCGACTTCCTCGAGCAAGCCATTGAACGAACGGAAGCCGTAATACGATTCGGCGAATCCCGGGTTGCGGCGCTTGAGCGCCTGCTTGACCATCGATCCCCAGATCTTTTCCTCCGCGCCGCGTTCGGCAAATAGCGCGTCGACCGTCGCCGTGATGAGATCCACGGCCTCCTGGCGCCGCTCCTCGTCGCCTTTTTTGGCGGCAGGAACCGATTCGGCGCCGCTCGACGTCCGCACCGATGGCTTCCTCGCCGGCTGCCGCTTCTTCTCCCGTACCAGATCGTCGTAGTAGATGAATTCATCGCAGTTTGCGATGAGCAGGTCCGACGT
>Ga0302324_100004396_pt1 | contig 31218 bp, 38 predicted proteins | sample Palsa_T0_1_FD_201949 | JGI IMG/M metagenome (GOLD analysis project Ga0302324, IMG submission 201949) | Peat permafrost microbial communities from Stordalen Mire near Abisko, Sweden - Palsa_T0_1 | ecosystem: Environmental > Terrestrial > Soil > Palsa > Peat permafrost | place: Sweden: Abisko... | reverse complement strand
TCAATGCGCGCGTCGCGCGAGTGGTTTTCGGTGCCTGGGATCCGAAAGCGGGCGCCTGCGGAAGCTTGTTCGACTTGACGCGCGAGCCGCGCGCCACGCATCGCGTGGACGTGTTCGGGGGCGTGTGTGCGGAAGAGAGCCGGGCGCTCTTGCGTCGCTTCTTCGAGGCGCGGCGCTTAGGGCGCTAGTTCAACGCAGGTCCGTTGCGGGCCGTCGTGCCGCCCGTGCCGGCCCATTCGAGCAGGTCGACGTAGCTGCGCACGCTGTCGACGTAGCGCACGGGCTCAGAGCCGCGCGCGAAGCCGTTCGCGGTCTGCGTGTACCACTGTTCCTGGGAGAGCAGCGGCAGGAACTCACGCACGTCGTCCCAGGAGTCCGGATCGCGGCCCGCTCTCTGCGCGAGGACCCGCGCGTCTTCGACATGGCCGTAGCCGATGTTGTAGGCCGCGAGCGCGAACCAGGTACGATCAGGCTCGGGCACGTGCGCGGGGATCTTCTGGTAGATACTTCGGAAATAGCGTGCGCCGCCGAAGATGCTCTGGCGGGGATCGGTCGGGTTCGCGACTTTGACTGCGGTCGCCGATTGCATCGTCAATTGCATGAGGCCGAGCGCGCCGGAGCCCGAAGCGGCGCGCGGATTCCATTTCGATTCTTGGTAGCCGATGGCCGCAAGCAGGCGCCAATCCTGGCTGCTCTCGTCCGCCGCTTCCTCGAACCACTTCTTGTATAGCGGCAGACGGCTCTGCACATGACGCATGAAGTCCGGCGCCTCGGCGAACTCGGCATCCTCGGAGTGCCCGTAATAGCGATTCACGACCGCGGCCAGCTCGCCGCTCTGGTGCAGGCTCGCGAAATACGCACCCATGGCCTGTCGGAACTCGGGATAGCGGTCGCTCGCAGCCCACGCAAGAGACTGGCTGCCGGGAAAGTCGAAGGCGATGCGCAGATCCGGATGCTCATCGTGGGCGAACGCAAATTCGGTCGAATCTGCGATCGTGTAGTCGATTGTGCCGTCGGCGACGCCTTCGAGCAGGGCTTGCGAGTTGGTGGTGGCGTCCTCGACCCAGACCAGCTCGGGCAGCTGCTCGCGCGCCGCGCTCAACGCCCTGGCGTGAGAGCTGCCGGCGGCAATTTCGAGTTCTCCGTTGCCGATGTCGGCAAGGGATCCGGGGCGCATCGCACCTCTGTGATAGATGAGATGCTCGCGCACGCGCTGATACGTCGGGCCGAACTCGACGCCGGCTATCGACCGTGCCGGCACCTTGAGGCCGGCAGCAGCCAGATGTACGCGGCCCGAGCTCAATGCCGCGTAGATCTCCCCGTAGCTGCGCATCGGCGTGATCTTGAGTTTGACGCCGAGCTCCCCAGCGAACCGGCGCGCGAAATCGTACTCGGGACCCTGGGGAGTGCCGTCGTCCGCGAGGTAGTACGACAAAGGGCTGCTCCGTGTTGCAACGCGCAGCTCGCCGAGAGTCTTGACCTGATCGATCAAACTCGGCAAGGGTGAACAGGTGTTCAACAGCACCACGGCGGATGCCGCAACGCCAAGCTTTGTCCACCGGAACCAGATTCGTTTATTTGCGCTACGCACGGTCGTATGACTTCGATTCCGTGAAGGCAGCTCGGTTCCGTCCTGGAGGCGAGCCAAATGCCGATGCGCTAGAATAACCCTTTCCGGAGGCCAATGGGCTCTTGACAAATCGATTTTTGGTCGAGTCGCTTAGTGCTTCACAATGAGCAGATTGGTTAAGTTAATGCGGAAAAATGCTTAAGTTAACGCTGCAGGGCTTGAGTCAATGGGGATTAAGATCACATAAATTTTTGATTCGACGGAGAGGTACCGAAGTGGTCATAACGGCGCCGACTCGAAATCGGATGGTCGGGTAATTCCGGCACGTGGGTTCGAATCCCACCCTCTCCGCCACTTTATCTGCTCTCGATTCAATGGCTTGCTCCGCTCGCCATTTCCTACTGCCAAACTACTGCCAAATTCCGGGACTTGAGGGGACGGATTACGATCAACCTCGTGCGATTTGTCCCTGCATTTGCAGCGTTAATCGTGGCGCGTTGATCGGGAATTGCAGCGCGCACGGGTCTTCGCTCCATCGCGTGAATAGCGGCTTCCGTCGCGCCGTCTAGCCACGCGGCGTACATGCGTAGCATTACCTCGACGCTGTGTCCGTGCTGCTTGGCGACAGGTCGATTGTTACAGTTACGCTGAATTTTAAGCGGAATGCAGGATAGGCGACCGGTTGCTCTTGTTGAACAATTCTTCGCGTGAATGCAGATCAATTCATTGCAGCTCGCGTCTCGCCAGAGACGAAGACACGCCTTCACGAACTTGCTGAGCGGCAACAGCTCACCGAGTCAGGCCTGCTCCGGCGGCTGGTGGAACTGATGCTGCAGACTGCCGGCGTCGCACCGAGAGTGATGCCGTCACCGATTGGCGCGGAGGCACCGCGAAACGCTCGCCTGATGATCCGTCTGGGCGCCGACGACCAGATTCTCTTGCGGGAGCACGCTGCGGCCCGAGCGATGGCGCCGGCCACGTACGTGTCGGTGTTAACGCGGGCTCACCTGCGATCGCTCGCGCCGATGCCGAAGGAGGAGCTGCTGGCCTTGAAGCGCACCATCGCGGAACTCGGGGTCATCGGCCGCAACCTGAACCAGATTGCCCGTGCCGCCAACCAGGGCCAGCCAGTGACCAGTCCCGGCCGAGATGACCTCAAGGCAATGCTAAAAGTCTGTGGGGCGCTCAGAGATCACGTGAAGCGGTTGCTGATGACGAATCTAAAGTCCTGGAGGCAGGGCTCTGCCTAGCCGTACTAACCAGACCTGAGAAGGACAGCGTTGGTGGGTTTGACCACATACGGCAATGCCGTATAATCCAACGATGTTCAGCTTTATCGAGACGCGCCTCTTCACGAAGCACGTCCTCGATTACATGACCGATGATGAGTATTCGGCGCTGCAGATAGCGCTCATGACCGATCCCGAGGCTGGACCGGTAATCCCGGGCTCGGGCGGTGTCCGCAAGTTTCGCTGGGCGGCGCCGGGTCGCGGCAAACGGGGTGGTTATCGCGTGATTTACTACGTCCGTCGGGCGCACGGCGTGATCTGGATGCTCACGATGTATCCGAAGAACGTTGCCGACAACATCCCTGCGCACGTGCTCCGGCAGATCCGGAAGGAAGTGGAAGATGGCTAAGACGAAGAGAAATGTGGGTCGTGAGATCCTGGATGGGCTACGCGAAATCAAACGTGGCGAGTACGGTCGTGTGATCAACGTGCCCGAGGTCGCGAAGATTCGAGAAAAGACCGGACTCTCGCAGTCCCGGTTTGCGTCGTTGCTCGGCGTGTCCGTGCGCACTTTGCAGGATTGGGAACAGGGGCGACGGGCACCGTCGGGGGCTGCGCGCACGTTGCTGCTCGTGGCCGACAAGAATCCGCGGGCGCTGCTCGACGTTGCGTAGGCGGAGAGCTGGCACTTCTGCCGGACCCCTTAGAGGAGTCGACCCGGCGTGGTCTTTGGTAATCGTCGGAGTGACTCGAAGAATCGGGATCAGGCGGCTTCGGTTTGCTCGGCGCCGCGGAGGGCGCCTGCGGACAGGGCAGTCTCGCGCGTTTGTCATAAGCCTCTTTTGGTGAGCTTCGCTAGTTTCGAGCATAGATCATCCCGGGTGCGGTAAATTATTCGTACAACGCTCTGGTGTCGGGTGCGGGGAACGGATTCAAGATGATCAACGTGGCAAGGCTGTCGGGGCTGGTATTTGGCGCATACGTCGGCTTCACTCCGCTCGCGCATGCGGCGCTGACGCCCGAGTTGCAGAAGACTCTCCGCGCCGCGACCTTCGAGGTCGTCATGAAGAAACCGGGGAAGGATCCGGTCACGTACGAAAAGCCCTTGCCCCTCGATCTCATACCCTACATCGAAAGGAACGATGCGTACCGTTCGATGGGAACAGCCTTTGCGCTCGGCAGCAACACTTATGTGACAGGTGCCCACGTCATCGAGGCCGCGATTGGCAGTCAATATGGTCCTCCGGCGTTGCGCCGTTCGGACGGCAGGGTGTTCGAGATCGACAAGATCTTAAGGTTCTCCGCTTATGAGGATCTTTTGTGAGGCGCCCCAATAGCAGCGAAATAGCGCTCTGCCAGTTTTCAAAGCACCTGTGGCTCGGGGATATTGATTTCGGGCCTTGGCAGTTTGACGTAGTGGATCTCACGTTACCCCCGGGATTCGATGGATTCATGGGCTACAATTTCTTTGCCAAGCACGTGGTGTGCATGGACTTTCCCGGCCGACGACTCTTGGTCCAGAAATAGGTTTATGAACGCCAGATGCCATCAAGGGCGGGCAATGGAACGACTGTCGATGAGTCAACCGAATCGCCGCCGCTCATGGCCGTCAAGATATAAAGGGTCGAAAGCCGCGCGGCACCCTTCAATCCGGGAGCAGGCGGCCAGAAGCTGTCCTTGACGGTTTTCAAATGCGTGGGCTTTAGCGGACGCTCAAGGAGGAACCGCGCGGCCCGGTGCCCCGCTACGCTAGAGCTAGAGTGACATCGCAGGCCGTTCGATTTGCCGGGTCGTGAGCTCTTTGCGAATCATCAGTAATGCCGCAAGAAGCATCCAAACTGTTTGAGCGGCAACCAACGCGAGAACTTCATGCGCACTTATGTATGCAGATCCGCCTATCAGCATTGCAACGCCCGCAACACAAACCATGGCACCTACCCAAGGCAAACCATAATTTAATCGATCGCGGTATATCACCCACGACCAGAGCGATACCGCGACGGTCCCCAACAATAGATAGATGCGCGTCAGAGCACTCGCTGTAAGCACGCAAAACCGGATGAGCCGCTTTATATCGCCGCCTGCGGCATTGTCGGCCTCCGTCCATTGTTGCGCGAGTTTGGGTACCACAAAACCATCGAGTGCTGCCGCTACGACTACGGCCACACTCGCCATTGCAAAGGCGATCAGCGCTGCCATCACTGGGGCGCGCTCCACTCCCAGCATTCGCGACAGACCTACTAGCCCCAGTAGCACGAGCCACGTGCCTAGGATCGCGAGGCTGTGTGCAAAGGCGTCGATTACCGCGAGCTTAGCGAGCGCTGTATCGTCGCCCCAGGGAATGGCGCTAGGGTGCATTAACCCCATTACCAGTAACACCGCAGAGCCAGAGAGCAAAATCGCGCCGTATGCCTTCCCGTGTCGCAATTGAACCTCCCAACGTGCAAGGCCTACGACTATATGCGAGGCTTAAGTCCTCGTCAGCGTGGGCGAAGAGTTCCAAGACACCGAGGGGTCCACTGTGCCGAATTTCATTCCAATTCCTGGAGCGTCCGACGACGCACGCGCTGTGCGCACACGTAGTGAACTCGCCTCTGCACTGATTGCGCTGATGCACGAGAAGGGCTTTGACGACATTAGTGTGCAGGAGATCTGCGAGCGAGCCCGCGTCGGGCGCTCCACGTTCTATGCGCATTTCCAAGATAAGGACGAGCTTTTCATCCGTCATACGGTGGTATTTGGTCGCGCATTCGGCGAGCAGCTCACCTGGGATGAGTCGCTAGGGCGCTACTACTTTCCAATACAGCGGCTTTTCTCACACGTACGTCAGATGAAGCCGCTTTTCGACTCATTGGCCCGCGCGCGCAAAGCCGAATTCATCATGAAAGTTTGGCATAACAACATTGCCGAGGTATTCGAAGAGCGGGTATTGGCCGTCCGCGGTGGTGGATCAATGGCAGCCACCATACCTGCGGTGCTTCTTGCGCAACAGTTGGCCGGCACACTCATGACCTTGATGGTCTGGTGGATGGACCATCACTATCCTTTCGAAGAGCACGAGATGGAGAACCAATTTCAACATTTGATTGCAGGAATTGGTCGCTGAGAGAGTCCTTTGCATGACCCAGAGCCGCCATTCGCGACGGGCTACTTCGGGTCAACCCTGCCGACGCGTCCATGTAATGTTCCGCGACCCGCTGAGTGACTTTTGTAGCCGCGTGGAGTCATCAAGGGGAAAGCCCGAGCAGCGTGCACCGTTCATGGCCGCAAGCGTCGCACTTAAGTATCAGGTCATACTGACCAAACTCGTCTGAGAACTTTTCAACTTTGAATCCGCGACGCATCATCGCAAATTCTGCGAGTCGCCAGCATGTCACGTCCATCCAGTAGTGGACTTTGCCGATCACTGTATACGGTCAGAGTAGGGTTCCCAGTATGCCGCCGCCAATATATATTTGAATCTCCGATCGATGTAACGTTTCAATTAGACCTGAGTTTTGTCCGCTCGTCGGTACGGTGTCGCACGAACAATTGGCGTCGTGGCATCTCAATGGTTGCCCCCTAAGGGCGGCCCGGTTCATAAATTGAGGCACCCGGAGTGCATGCGCGACGGACGGACATCTCGGCCCTCAGTAATCATGTAGGAGAGAGACGACGCCCGAAAGAGATGATGAGGTAATTACAGCACCGACCAACGTCCTCATGCTCAGTATGATCACCCAACCATTTTGATCGAGACCAATAAATGAGTGCACAATTAAAGCCCCTCCCAGCGGCGATACGATCTCTCGGGCAACGGCGTTTGCCGCAGCACATCGGATTTATTCCGGACGGCAATCGGCGTTGGGCGGTAAAACACGGCCTACCAAAAGAGCAAGGATACGCACGCGGCATCGCACCAGGGTTGGCACTCTTCGAAACCTGCAAAGCACTCGGCATTGGAGAAGTTTCGGTCTATGGATTCACTCAGGACAACACGCGGCGGCCCTCTGCGCAGGCCGAAATGTTCCGCGCCGCGTGCGTCCTCTTCGCGCAGGAGATTTCCCGCCGCGGCGCCGCGTTGCTGGTGCTGGGCGATGAACGATCTGTACAGTTTCCTGTCGAGCTGGCGCCCTTTCGAACCCGCCAGGGCGAAGGCATCAAGGTCAATTTTCTCATCAATTATGACTGGGAGTGGGACCTTGCCGGCCTGAAGGAAGGAGGACTCAGATCGGCCGACGTGTCGCGCTTGGACTTGGTTGTTCGATGGGGCGGGGGCCGACGCCTGAGTGGCTTTCTACCGGTACAGTCCGTGTACGCCGACATTTTCGTACTCGACGCGCTATGGCCCGATTTCGAACCTGCCCATCTTGACGCCGCGCTGTCGTGGTTGAGCAAGCAGGATCGCACGTTGGGAGGCTGACAAACGTGATGTGCTGTCAAGCGTCAGTCGCCGGGCTTCATTATTGTTCGCGACGAATCGAACACTACGTGGGCACTGCGCGCGATGGACACAAATTAGTCGATCGCCTCTGAGTGCTTGCGGCGATTAATGCGATGGCGCCGCATGATGATCGCCGCTTCGCGCGATTCAAGAAAGCATTCCTGTGGCGCCGGCGGCCGCGATGCCTACGGCGGCTCTTGTCGTATGACGCCATTCATCTGGTGCCGTACATTTAAAAGGAGCTGCCGAAAGGGCACGCTCATCGCTTCGGCAGCTTGAGCAGACCGACAGGCTTGAGCTATCTTCCCACCAAGTCTGCGACGACAAGGATGAGTTCGCCCACATCCAACGGCTTCGCCAAGTGCGCTTGATAACCGGCGACAAGGGAGCGCTTGCTGTCTTCTGCGCGCGCAAACGCAGTGAGAGCCAACGCGGGAATTCGCTCGCCTCGAGATGCTTCGGCGCGCAATGTCCGGACGAGCTGATACCCGTCCGTCTTTGGCATGCCCACATCGCAGATGAGGACCGCAGGCTTCGTCGTCTTCAATGCGGCAAGCGCTTCCTCCGCCGAGCCGATACTCGTCACCTTGGCCCCCCGATCTTCCAACACCGTACGAATCAGCTCGCGTGCATCGGGTTCATCGTCCACGCTGAAAACATGCACGCCTTCTAGCCTTGGAAGCGAGAGAATCTCTCCGGGTTGAGTCTCTGCTGTCGGATGGATGCGCGGGGAGCTCTCAGGCGAATGCCTTTGGCGTCTGCCGAGGGCTTGGCGGAATCGACTGCAGCTTCTACGACACTCGAAAAAGAGATCTGATGTAGGTCAAGCCGAAGCTTACGCGCCACCCCGTATCGACGAAGCTACCTTTTTCCGCGGCTACCTGCAGCTCGTGCGCGGGCCAGCCGCTTGCTTTCGCATTCTCCGGATAAAATGTCGAAGAGTGCCGCCCGATGATCTCATGCGCCGCGTAGCCCTTAATTCGCTCAGCCCCGACGTTCCAAGTGACAACCCGGCCATCGGCATCTAGCATAAAGATTGGGTAATCCCTGACACCTTCAATCAGGAGGCGCAATCGCTCTTCGCTGCGGCGCGATTCCTGCTCGTGGGCGCGCGGTTGCGTGAGATCGCGCGTCACCTTGGCGTATCCAAGCAGCTCACCGTCGGCATTTCGCATCGCGGTGATGACGACGTTCGCCCAGAAGAGTGAACCGTCTTTCCTGACGCGCCCAACCCTCGTCTTCGAATACGCCCGTGTCTGTAGCTACCGTGCGAGGGCGCCCCTTCTGCCTCGCGTCTTCCGGATAAAAGATCGAGAAGTGGTGCCCGATGATCTCGTCGCGTCGGTATCCCTTGAGGCGCTCGGCGCCAGCGTTCCACGTGAGGACATTACCGCGGGGATCGAGCATGAAAATCGCATAATCCGGACGCTCGACTAGGAGCCTCAGGCGCTCCTCGTTTCGCCGCAGCTCGTCTGTGTTGATGCTGGTCTCAGGGCCCATGCGCACATACCCTACCATGCGGCGGATTGGTTGCATCCTCGGTCCGAGAACGTAAGTATTTTCCTACCCCACATAGGGCACCCTGATCTTCGGCGTCGTGCAACTGGGCGCGTCGTTGAGCTCATCGTGAAGCGTCGTCACTGGCCTGCGCACGGAGCGGCGGTTTCATAATCCGACAAGCCATCGATAGAAGCGGAGGCGGCGGATGGCCTTCCGCATTCCAGGGAGGCTAATCGGGAAGATGTCCTACATGCGGTCTCAAGCGGATCAGGCACCCTACGCCTATATCCCAATTCTAGGCTGGCGCCGCGGCAGTCCGAGGATTCTAGATGTCTGCGCTCGAACCATCCGCCAGTTCGGTTGCCGCTCCTCACCCGACGGTCGAGGACTTGACCCATGCGGTGCGCGGACTACAAGAAGATGCCGAGAAAAAGATTTCATCCGTGGTGCGAATCCTCCACGATGAGCTTGGAGGGCTGCTGGTATCGGCAGTGATGGATTTGAGCTGGATCAATCAGCATAGCGGCTCGGAGTTCGTGGGAGACAAGCTGGCGCGCGTTCACCATTCGCTCGCCGCGGCCATCGATCTCAAAAGAAATCTAATCGAATCGCTACGTCCGTCAATACTCGACAATTTTGGACTTACCGCGGCATTTCGCTGGCACTTGACGCACGCTTGTGAGCACGCCGCAGCGTTCTGCACACATACATTACCCGAGAATGAACCAAGATTACGACCTGAGGCCTCCATTGCTCTTTTTCGGATCGGTCAGGAGACCCTCTCGGCGGTACTAGCGGAATCTTTGCTCAAACATGTCGATTTCTCAATGGCAATTGAAGATGAAAAGCTGCTCCTACAGGTGACACACGAACATTTTGAGGCCGAGACCACCGACATGCTCCATACCTCGACCAACCTTTACGCGACCCTCCAGCGAATCGATGCCCTCGGCGGAAGCTGGTCGATCCACCGTTCCGGGACCGGATCCCTAATGCGCGCCGCGTTTCCCTGGGGCGCGATCTCACCGGGATGAGCGCACACAGACGACGAGTACGCGGAAAGACGTGCAAACGGGTCTCGATCCTGCACGTTACACGGTACGCACCGGGTGCTGCACGTAGTCGGGGGCGCTCTTCGGTAACGCGATCCGCAAGTAATCAGCTGACGGCCATATCTTATATTTCGGGCCTGCGAAACGAAATTTAGCCGCCTGGGGCGTCGGCAGTGCCGACCTTAGGAATTTCAGGCTGGGTATCGAACGGCGGGTTGGGTTGTTTAATGGGACTCTTCATCGAATCCGGTCCCGCTTCTGACGCAGGACCTGGCGGGGGCGGGGTCTTCTCACTATTGGGCGGCTTCATGAGACTTTGACACGCGCTTTCGCCGCCAAGTATGCGACGTTCATCTGCTTACGTTCATCTTCTGAAAAATTGTCCTTCGCATCGTCCCACACATTGTTTTCCTCTTCCTTGATATGGTGCTCGACCAGTTCTCTGAGCACCTTAGCGGCAGCTTTGTGCTCGGGAGAGGTCGCGTTCACGATAGCCGCCAACTTCTGCAGCGTCTTCGCAGCCAATTCATGCTCGATGTAGCCCTCATGGCCGTCGACCTGCACTTCCTTATCTCGTACCGCGATGACCGCGTCGTAAAGTACTTTTTCTTCGGCCTTCGTGTGGGGTACTAAGGCAATCTTTATCTTCCGCACCAAGCTCTTTCGCTGTGCAGCGCTGTCGGCTTCCTGGAGGTCAGAAAGCAGTGACTTCACCTCATCGTGTTCTTTCTTGAGGGTGTCCAGAAGGTCAGTTTCGGTAGCAGACTCTGGTTCTGGGGACAACGTCTTCATCACCGTCTTGGTAGCGTTTCGTACCGCACTTTTCACACTCATGGGTTTCTCCCGAACATCGTGGTGGACTCACAAGACGAGTCTAGCGACCATGCTGTCTAGGCCAAGGTAAACAAGGCTTTACCGAATGTGGGAACAATCTGGCGGCCACGGTCGGGCTGGGTATCGCCAAAGGGCATGCACACGCCACCATTGGAGGACCACAGTTCTCCTACAAACCAGGAAGCGAGTGATCGGCGGGCATCAATGCAATCGCTTGCGAATGCGAGCCGGGGTGGCGATCGTACGCAAGAAGGATCTGCCCGGGCATGAGAATAAGTCGGCAGCGGCATGGTCGTGACGCTGTGCCCATGTTGTCGTGAGACGAAGAGCGGATTCTTGCCGATCATGAGATTCCAGCTGACAGAGGTGTGCCGGGCGCAAATGGGGCGCCCGTCTGTAGGAGTAAGCCGACACAAACCGCCAACCCTTTGCCCATGCGGGATATCTAGACTGTCGAAGTCGGGGGATGGGCGATACTCGTTCCAGCGGGGAGATACTTGGGGGCATCACCTCCCTCGCAAGCGACGACGTCAGGCGAGCGAGAAGCTGCGAGCATCCTCGGCAATCTCTCGGTCGGCGGTACCGAGACCCCCTCGTTGCGCGGCGAGCCTGGCGAAGGGTCGGCTTATCGATCGTCAAGCGCTTGTGCGAAATGTTCGATGCGACTATCGAGATGCAGTCGGTCGCGGAGGTGGGAACGAGCTTTCGTATTTTCTTCCCACGCCACTACAGCAATTGAGGCGGCCCAACAGAAAATGCGCGATTCAAAGTCGATTCAGGTCATTGCCCACGGCGATTGCGCATGACCGTCCTCGGGACTCCTCTCATCGAGGCGCGTGAAGTCGATCGCACGGGCGCCGGTGACAAAGGTGCGCGCGCGTCGCGGGGAAGTCTTCGAGGCCTTGATTGGCTCAATTTTTTCCTAGCCGATGTGCAAAGCGGAGTCGGTCCCTTTCTGGCGATCTATCTCGCGGCATCGGGTTGGAATGAGCAGATGGTTGGAATTGCGCTCACCGGCGGTGGCATCGCCGGCATCCTCGCGCAGACACCTGCAGGCGCCCTCACCGATCGAATCCATTCGAAACGAGCATTGATTGGCTGCGGCGTGGTTGCTTTAGCGATGGGGGCGTTGATCATCGCGTCATTCCCCGCCTTTTGGCCAGTGATGGTCGCGCAGACGCTGATCGGTGTGAGCTCGAGCGTTTTCGGCCCGACCGTCGTGGCCATCTCGCTAGGACTCGTGGGTCGCGAATTGTTTGATCGGCGTCAAGGTCGCAATCAAACCTTCAACTCGGCGGGGAATGTGATAGCCGCTGTCTCGATGGGACTCCTCGGCTATTTTCTGTCGAACCGCGCCATCTTCTTCTTCGTCGTCGCCTTTACGATTCCGACCCTCGCGGCGCTTGCCACCATTCGATCGGCTGAAATTGACTACGAGGTGGCGCGCGGCGCTGACGACGGCAAGCGCCGCCCGAGGGCTTCCAGCATCTTCACCCTCTTCAAAGATCGGCCGCTCGTCACTTTTTTGATATGCGCGGTGCTCTTTCACTTTGCGAACGCCGCCATGTTGCCACTCTTGGGAGAAATGCTCTCCAAAGGCCACGGCCGCGCCTCAATGATGTTCATGTCGGCCTGTGTCGTGACCACCCAGATCGTGGTCACGTTCCTCGCCTCCTGGTCGGGCATCAAAGACCGGCAGTGGGGCCGCAAGCCTCTACTGCTGGTAGCCTTCGGGGTGCTCCCCATTCGCGGCATCCTCTACACGTTGACGAGCTCGGCATCCTGCCTCATTGCCATCCAGATTCTCGACGGGATCGGTGCTGCCATCTTCGGCGTGGTGTCTGTATTGGTGATTGCGGATCTGACCCAAGGAACGGGTCGCTTCAACTTGACTTTAGGGGTGGTGACGACGGCGGTCGGCATCGGCGCCGCATTGAGTCAATCGATCGCCGGCGGCATCGTCCGTCGCTTTGGATATGATTGGGGTTTCTGTTCTTAGCGGCTGTCGCTGCGATGGCATTCGGCCTGTTATGGCTCGCCATGCCTGAGACCCGAGATATCGCCGATCGACAGGGTGGCGGAGCGAGGGGGGCAGGTGTCGCCTGCTAGGCTATCCTCGTACTCAAGCTACCCTCCGATGGAATCGCAGCACATGCTAAGAGCCCTGCAAAGCGTCAATCCTTTGATCCTACTCTTGATCGCCACCATGCTGGAAGTGACCGGTGATGCGGTGATTCGAATCGCGATCTACAAGCATGCGGGGTCAGTCCGCTTAGGACTGTTTCTCGCGGGAGCGGCCCTGCTATTCGGTTATGGATCGTTTCTCAACCTCGCCCCGATTCAGTTTGGCCGAATAGTCGGTCTCTATATTGCGACTCTGTTTGTCGTGTGGCAGGTGATTAACATCATCGTCTTTCGAGTGTTGCCGACGATGCCGATTTTGATCGGAGGCACGTTGGTCATCGCCGGTGGCGCGATCATCACATTCTGGAAGTCCGTCTGAATGAGGTCGAACCATCTTTCCTCCTCAGGCACTTGAGTCGCGACCGTCCAGCAGTGCCCCGACCAGCTCGCCGTATGCCTGCCTTAATGCGTGATAGCACTCGCAAGATCGCTTTTCGAGTTCCAGCCTATCGGCGATCTCGATGTGTGCTCGGCGGTAACTAATCAGCGCGTCGTCCTGCAATTTTGCGGCGACCGCGCCCACCGATTGTCGGCGTGCCCCGAGCATGTAGGCGAGCAATGCTTGGCTGAGCCGAATCTTGCTGGCCTCGAGCCGATCAGCGGTTATCAAGAGCCATCGGCACATGCGTTGTTCGACGCTATGGTGCGCATTACAGACTGCCGTCTGATAGCCAAATCGCAGACTGTAAGCGGTAAAGTGCTTCAGCAACGCCGTCGCGCGCTTGCTCCCTTCGATTCCCCGACAAAATGCGCGCGCCGATATACGCAGCAGCTCGCCGGGTCCTTGCTGCACGATTTGCGAAAGGCTCCTTTCGGTCCCGAGCCAGATGGGTAGGCCGATCATACCTTCCTTACTGACCGTCATCGCCTCCGCAGTGCCGCCGTCTTTGAGCTGTAAAAGGACCGATAGGACGCTGCCACCCGTTGGGAAGTAAACGTGCGTCAGCGGGCGATTTTGTAGTGCTACAACATAGCCGAGCGGATAGGTTACCCGCTCAAGATTTTTACGCAGTGATCTACAGTCCTTCAAAAGGGCTTTCAATAACAGGTTAACACCCGAGTTGGCCGCATGCTCCATTAGTCACCTCTCGGCAAAAGCAATGTGCTCCAGTAACTCATGGAGCTGGAATGCCTGCTAGCAGGCATACAGAGAGCAGTGGGGAGTAGTTTAATCGAGTTGATGTCGGATAGATTCCGACGCCCGCGTAAGCGCATACCTAGCCAGTGGGAAAACAATATGGTTTCGCCGTTTTGTGGGGAATTGAGCTATGCGGTTGGCGGATTTCATCAAACGCGACATGGAGGCGATCCTCAGCGAGTGGGAAACGTTTGCTGCCGCACAGTTGCCCGCCGCCGCCGATATGGATTCGTTTGCTTTGCGCGATCACGCTGAGCAGCTCCTGCTCGCGATAGTCAAAGATATTAGTTCTCCGCAAAACGACGAGGAGCGAGCACAGAAATCTAAGGGTCGCGTGGCTAGACCGCCGGAAGCTCGCAACACCGAGGCCGAAACCCACGCTCTCCTGCGAGCGCAAGGCGGTTTTACTATGAATCAATTGGCCGCCGAGTACCGATCCTTGCGTGCCAGCGTGCTGCACCTGTGGACAAAGGCATGCAAGCCCTCCGCCATCGATCCACGAGATGTCTATCGCTTTAATGAGGCGATCGATCAAGCGGTCGCCGAATCGGTCGCGTTTTTCAGCGCTCAGATCGAAAGCGAACGCAATCTGTTCCTCGGGATGCTTGGGCACGACATGCGAAGCCCGCTCCAGGTCATTCAGCTGACTGCCACGTATTTGTCCAAACTGGACGTGGGTACGGATGTGGCAACGTGCGCCGCGCGGCTTTCCAAGAGTGCACGTAGCCTTAAGGCACTGCTCGATGACCTACTCGACTTCAACCGCACGAAACTCGGGTTAGGCATCACAATCTCTCCGGCTGCCGTCGATTTGGCGGGAGCATTCTCGGCCGAGTTGGAACAGTTACGCGTGGCAAATCCAGGCCGCAGGATCGACCTAGAGGTCAGCGGCGATGTGAGCGGTGTGTGGGATATAAACCGCCTCAACCAGTTGCTGGGTAACCTGGTGGTAAACGCACTCAAGTATGGAGCAGCTAGTTCGCCCGTTAAAATTGTGCTGAATGGATTAGCGGGAGAGGTGGTATTTTCGGTTCACAATCAGGGACCCAAGATTGAGCAATCGGTAATCGCCCAGATATTCGAGCCGCTGATGCGCGGATTGGACCATCCGCCAGTCGCGGGTGGCGATGGCAGCATGGGCCTTGGGCTTTATATTGCTCGCGAGATCGCCACCGCCCACCACGGGGATATTTCGGCCAAGTCGGACGAAACTGAAACGGTGTTTACGGTACGTTTGCCGAGATTGAGCGGCAAGAGTCCTCCATAACCACGTCGACGCAATTAGATGTCTATTGACTCGTCCGAGTCCGACGCAGGGCGTCGGCACCGCTGACGCCGCGGTCGGCTCGGTTTTCCATCGATTACCCGTTCGCCGCCTTGGAATGGTGCGCACCACGCGAAAGAGTTAGGTCGCGGGTCGCCTCGAAGAGAAACCAGCTCCGATTCTCTGTCTCGTCCAGCCACACTTCGATGAAGCTCGCAGTGGCGATATCGCGATGTCGGTCGCACACCTCATGTGCGTCGCGAAGCCGCGCGGCGAGGCTCACATTGTCATTCATCAGCTCGACGAGCATATCGAACGGCGCTACATACTGGGCGTCGTTGTCCTTGACACGCTGCAATCGGGAGACGTCCCCAACAGAATGCAGCGTCGATGCACCGATCTTGCGGAGCCGCTCTGCGATTTGGTCCGTCATCGCAAATAGCTGACTAGCCTGCTCGTCCAGCAGCAAATGGTAGTCGCGGAAATGCGGCCCACTCATGTGCCAGTGGAAATTCTTGGTTTTAAAATAAAGGGCAAACACATCCGCGAGTATGGGATTCATTGCACGCTGGATTTGATCGGCCTTGTCAGCGAGATCGCTGGGGGTGCTCAACGCTGCAGCGTAGTCGTCATCGAGCAATCGAGGCGAATAGTCAGCTGTTTTCATATCGAGTCGCTCCATTAGATTTCCGTTCCTCGGAGTCAAGATACGTCTGCCGTCCGAGCGGGTGAAGTAGTTCTTTTCACTGGCTCCGATAGGCGAGATCTATCGGCCGGAAGGCAGAAACAACTCAACGGCGGCTCGGTTCCAAAGAATCGGGCCGCGCGAGCGTCAAGGCCTCCTGAAAATTGGCCGCGAATTGCAGCCGCCCGCCGTCCGGACGAATGCCCATCTGCGTAAGAATCTCGAGCGGCTGCGGGCGCAACCCCGAGAAAATCACGCGTGTGCCGCCTCGCTCGCAACGCGTGACGAGTTGGCGCAACGCCTGCGCACCGCTCGCATCGATGAGAGGAACTTGACGAAGCCGCAGGATGAACACCCGCGGCGGGTTGGGGAATTGGTCGAGGACCTCGTCGAGGCGGTTGGCGACCGCAAAAAAGAGTGGGCCGGAGACTTGAAAAACCTCGACCCCTGGCGGGAGCTCTGCGCGCTGGTCGGGTGCGGCAAGCGTGTCGGGCGTATCTTCCTCTTCTTCGCGGAAGGAGACGTCGGATTTCAGTGATACGACATTGGCCATGCTGTGCATGAACAGGAATGCGGCGAGCACGAGGCCCACTTCGATGGCAATCGTGAGATCAAACATGACCGTGAGGGTGAATGTGAGAAGAAGTACCGCACGATCGCCCATCGGACCCTGTAACAGGTGCTTGAAACTTTCAATCTCCGCCATGTTCCAGGCCACGATGAGCAGCACGGCCGCGAGCGCAGCCAGCGGCACGTACTTGAGCCATGGACCGAGTGCCAGCATGAAGAGCAGCAGAAACACGGCATGCAGGATGCCGGCGACCGGCGATCGACCGCCGGCTCGCACGTTGGTGGCGGTGCGCGCGAGCGCGCCGGTCGCCGGCAAGCCGCCAAATAGCGCCGAGGCGATATTCGCCGTGCCTTGTGCGACGAGCTCACAGTTTGAGCGATGCCGCCCGCCGATCATACCGTCCGCGACGACAGCCGAAAGCAACGATTCGACGCCGGCGAGGAAGGCGATGGTGAAGGAACTCGGGAACAGTTCCCGGGTTCGCTCCAAGGGAATGTGCGGCAGTGCCAACCGCGGCAGCTCCATTGGTATGCCGCCAAAGCGGCTGCCGATGGTCTCCGTGTGAATCCCAAGCGCCACGCACACGAGGGTGATGCCGCCGACGGCGATGAGAAATCCAGGCCACCCGGGGCGCCATCGGCGCAGCAGCACGATGATGACCACGCTTGCAAGAGCCGCGGACACGGACCAGATGTTGAAGTCGCCCACATGTTCGGCATAGGCGCCGAAGCGGCTGAAGAACTCGGCGGGCACGGCCCCCATGCGCAGGCCGAGCAGATCCTTCACCTGACTCAAGAATATGCTGACCGCGATGCCTGCGGTGAAGCCTGTGATCACCGGTTGCGGCATGAATTTCATCAGCGCTCCGACGCGAAGGATCCCGGCGGCGATCAGCATCACGCCTGCGAGCAGCGTGCAGAGAATGAGACCGCCGTAGCCAAATCTCTCGATGACGGTGAATACCACCGGAACGAAGGCGGCAGTCGGGCCGCCTATCTGCACACGCGAGCCTCCCAGAGCGGATATCAGAAATCCCGCGATGATTGCGGTATGGAGGCCTTTCTCAGGAGTTGTGCCCGACGCGATGGCGAGCGCCATGGCGAGCGGTAACGCGACGATGGCAACTGTGAGGCCGGCGAGCAAATCGCTGTGGAAATCCTTGAGGCCATAGCCGCCACGCAGAAGCGTGACGAGTTTCGGCACGTACATTTGCCAGGCTGAATTCGCTTTCATGCTCGCCTCGGTCATCGCTTCCGCCAAGCTCGCATTCTCGCCAAAGGCCGGGACGGCCGGCTCACCTCTCCGCGGTCGGCCATACCTCACGAATCATATTGAACAGGAATGCGGTCGTCAGGCCGAACAGAATGACTCCGTTCAGTGCTTCGAGCGTTCCCATGAGCTGCCAATGCGGCGCCAGATAAAAAGATGCATGCCCATAGGTGGTCATGGCCCCCAGCGAGTACAGAAGGGCAGATTTTCCATCGGGAAGAGCTCCCAAAAACCAATACTCGCCCGCCCATATTCCGGCTTCAACCGCGTGCAGCAGGGTCACCCACAGCGTGCCAATGCCCATAACCGGGGAGAACGCCAAGACAAAATTGTGCCTCTTCCTCAGGTACGCCCTGGCAAGGTTGACCCTCTCGTTGATGAAGGTGAGCCCGACGACATGAAATATTACCGTGATGACGATCAGCGGCAGACTCCAGGCCCAGTTCGCATCCCATGCCAGGGCGTCGTACACAGCGTCGGCTGTTCGTTACCAGCCGTAAGGGGGGCCGTAGACAAACCCGAACCCCGGCGCCGGCGTCCATGGTCCCCACGCGCCCCAGTTCCAGGTGGCGTCGGAATAGCTCTGGGCGGTCATTTGCTGCTCATCAGCGAGATGCTGTTGCAACTGATTCGCTTTGTACTGGTTATAAGCCTGCTGAGATCCCACGTAGAGGCAGCCGCAGACCAGCGGATCGGCATAAACATAGTGGACGACATCTCCGTTCGCTCGCTGCACGAAGGTGTGCGCCGGCAGTCGATGCAGCATGGCTTGGCGTTCAGGCGTGTTCGCGGGGCGGACAACGAATCCGGCCGCCGAGAGAAGGTCTTCACGCCGCTCGACGCGCTGTTGCTGCGTCTCGCACGCAGTCAGCCCGCAAACCAAGACTATCAAGCCCCCGATGATTGCCAGGCCGAGAATACTGCGGCGTGATTGATCGAGAATTCGGATTGTGTTCATGATGTTCTCCCACTCTGCGAAGGGCGCTCCCGGGCGACATCGCGGACTATACCCGGAGGCGCAACGCTTCGGGATGGTTATCTCGGTCGCGTGCTAGCATGGCGCGTCGGGGGCGTGGCCTCAAAAGGAGCGGGTCATGGGTCATGTGATGGGAATGATGCGCGTTGGCTGCGGGTTGGCGAAATATTGCGGGCGCATTCTCATAGGGCTTGCCGCGATCTGTGCGTCTTCAGTTGCGCTTGCCGCCGGTGCCTACACGCACGGGGTGGTTCATCTTCGCGCTGGGCCGAGCAGCGACTATCCGCTGGTAATGAGCGTACCAGCCGACACGTTTGTAACGCTGTACGGCTGCGTGGAAGATTGGACCTGGTGCGATGTCGACTGGGAGGGAAATCGCGGCTGGATTTACGCCAATTATCTCTACTACGATTATCAGAACGGTCGCGTGCCGATCATTGAGTACGGTCCGCGGCTTGGTCTCAGTATCCAGGTATTCAGCGTAGGGGACTACTGGGGTCGGTACTACACGGGACGACCCTGGTACCGCCAACGCAATCTTTGGCTGCATCGACCGCCGCCACCCAGGCGGCCGCCGGTGCGACCGCCGCGTCCGCGTCCCCCCGCCCCGCCGCGACCCACGCCGACTCCGCCGCCGCGGCCTCCTCGGCCCGCGCCCCATCCAAGACCGCCGAATCGACCCGATGCGTCGCAACCTGGGTCGCCCGGAACCGCTCGGCCTTCCCGTGGCCCGGGGGCGCCGGGCAACAATGCCCCGAATGCGGGGCGGCCCGGGTCGCGCCCGCCGCAACAGGACAACTCGCCACCGCAGCCGAGTGCACCGCCAAAATAGCCCGCTGTGGACGCTAGGTGGGTTCGGGAACGAGCCGAATGCGCGTGATCTCGGAAGGAACGCCGAAGCGATTGGGGGGTCCCCAATAGCCGGTGCCGCGGCTCACGTAAACCCAAAGATTCTTCAGGCGGTGCAAACCCGCGGTGAACGGCTGAAAGAAGCGTACGAAATGATTCCAGGGCCAGAACTGTCCGCCGTGCGTGTGACCCGAGATCTGCAGGTCGAATCCGGCTTTCGCAGCGGCGGTAGCAGAGCTCGGTTGATGCGCTAGGAGAATCTTCGCGCCCGCGCCGGCGGGTGCGCCATGCAGCGCCGCGGCCGGATCGCTGCGTTGCGCGGGGTCGAAATGATGCGCGCCAATGTCGTTGACACCCGCGAGGACGAGCAGGGCGCCGTCGTGCCGCAGCACCACGTGCTCGTTCTTCAGTACGGTGAGTCCGAGCCTTTCGAGCTCGTTGGTCCATGCGCGCTCGCCGGAGTAATACTCGTGATTACCCGTGACGAAAAATGTACCGTGGCGTGCGGCCAGCTTCGAGAGAGGCGCCGTGTGACTCGAGAGTTGCTCGACCGATCCGTCGACCAGGTCGCCTGTGACCGCAATGAGATCGGCCTCGAGGTCATTCACGCGTGCGACCAGGCGCTCGACGAATCCGCGGCGGATGGTGGGCCCGACGTGCAGATCGCTGATCTGTGCTATGGAGAAGCCGTGCAGAGGCACCGGTAGCCGCGCGATGGGAATATCGACGCTCACCAGGCGCGGTCGACGCGCGCCGAGGAAGCCCGCGAACGTGAAGAGCATCGTAACGATCAGAGCGTCGATAGCCGAGGGCCGAACGAGCTCAGCGAAGGCGGCAGCTCCGAACACCACCCGGGTGCACAGGAGCACCACGTCCCGCAGCACGGTCATCACGAGTAAGGTGGAGAAGAATCCCAGCGCGACCAGACCGACCCAGGCGAATCGATCGCGACTACGCACGGAGATCGGAATCAAGAAGCACGCGCCGATCAGCACGGCGACGCCGATGCCGACGCCCCACGGGCTCGCGGCGAGACCGGGCAGCAGGCGCAAGCCGAGGTACAGCGGAAGAGAGAAGACGAGCCAGGCGGGGCTCAACAACCGGCGACGAACAGGCATCGTCAGCTGTTATGGGATCGAAAGCGGGCCTTTCAAGCGGAGCCGTCTCGTGCGCTGCCGCTCGGCCCCGCCCGTCGCGGCGCGCGCAGCCTCTCCATTCCCTTGAATTCGACGAACTGCGTGGTCGTGGCCCACAGATAGTCCCCGTACAGAAACGGCTCGAACGACGCGGCCGCATCTATGGGCAGAGGGCGGATCTCGGCGTCCACGCGCGCCTCATAGAAGAAAGGAATGGACATTCTCGGCTCGCCGCTGCCGATCACCCGATGTTCCGTCGCCTGGATGCGACCTGCGCTCCAGCGCTCGAGCACCTTGCCGAAATTGACCGCGAGCGCGCCTTCGAGCAACGGGACATCCATCCAGGCTCCGTGACGGTCGCGCGCTTGCAGCCCGCCCACTCCGTGCTGGGCCAGCAAGGTCAAGAAGCCGCTATCGACGTGCGGGGCGCCCGTCACGTAATGGCGCCTACCTTCATGCACCACCCACACGCTCGGATCCACCTCGGCAGCTTGCTCGTTGCGCGGCGGATAGCGTATGAGACGCAAGGTCGAGAGCCCTCGGTCGAACGCCTCGTCGAAAAAATGCTCCGTGAGATGCAGGCTCCGAGCGACGGAATGCATCAGTGCCCGACTCGTCTCGACCATGCCCCGGTAGTAACTCCCGACAGCTGCGCGCCAGCGGGGCAGTGCGTCTTCGCCGGGCAGCGGCGTAGCCTCCTGCAGGGGATCATCGGCGCGCACGACAGAGGACCCGTAAGCGACGTCGGGGCCCATGTCGATGCCTTCCTTGCTGGTCAGAAATCCCGCCTGCAACGGAAACCAGCCACGGTAGACGTTGGCGTGAGACGCATCGAATTTCTTGCGCCACAAGCGTCGGATCTGGGCATCCGGTAGATCGAACAGGCGCAGCAGCTCGACACGCGATGCGCGATCGACCGGCACCGTGCGCGGAAAATTGCATGCGAGGAAAAAACCCGGCGTCGCCGCAGCGCGCAGGATCGCCTCGTCGGTGCGTGTCCGATGCACACCGCCGCTCGAGAAGAGCGATGACACGTCGATTACGGGTATGGAGGACTGCGATAGCATGGTACGCGCGCCGAACATGCTCCTCCGTGCACCGTATAATGGCAAGTTTGCTACGAGAGGATTCATGGGCCCCTATGTCGACTCAGTGACGCCCGATGAAAGGATGCCTGCTTCAACCAGCGTCGTGGTCATCGGCGGCGGGATCATCGGTACCTCTGCGGCGCTATCGCTTGCCGCACGGGGTATTCCAGTGGCGCTATGCGAGAAGGCATATATCGCCTGCGAGCAATCCAGCCGCAACTGGGGCTGGTGCCGGCAGACCGGGCGCGATGAGCGGGAGATGCCGCTGATCGTCGAGAGCCTGCGCCTGTGGCGCGACATGGATCGTCTGACGGACTGTGCCACCGGCTTTCGCGAGTGCGGGGTCATGTACGTGGCCGAATCCGAAGAGGACGAGCGGCGTTTCCAGGCATGGCTCGACATGACGCGTCCTTTCGACATCGGCTCGCGCCTGGTGCGCGGCGCGGATCTCGAGCGGTTGATGGCAGGCGCACAGAGAAGTTATCGGTGTGCATTGCACGTCGCGAACGATGGTTGCGCGGAGCCTCAGAAGGCCGCTCCCGCCATCGCGCGGGCCGCGCAGCGCATGGGCGCCGTCATTCTCACGCATTGCGCCGTGCGCGGCCTCGAGCGCAACGCAGGACGCGTGAGCGGCGTGATTACGGAGCGGGGCGTGATCCGTTGCGAGGCGGTGATCCTGGCGGGCGGCGCATGGTCGAGCCTGTTTTGCGCGAGCCTCGGCATGCGCCTGCCACAGTTGAAAGTGCTCTCCTCGGTGATGCGCACCGCACCCGTCGCCGATGCACCCGACACCTGCACATACATGGACCAAGTGGCCTATCGCAAGCGCCTCGACGGCGGCTACACCATCGCGCGCGGGTCCGGCTTTGTCGTGCCCATGGTTCCGGATTCGTTGCGCTACCTGCGCGAGTTCCTGCCGACCCTTCGCAAGGAGCGCGGCAACATGAAGCCGCGCCTCAACGCACAATCGTTCATGGAATGGACCTCGCCGCGCCGCTGGCGGCTCGATCGAGCGAGTCCTTTCGAGCGCCACCGAGTACTCGATCCGTCACCGGACCGGGCGTTGAACCGCGAAGCACACGAGGCCATGATCCGCCTCTATCCGCAGTTCAGCGCCGTTCCGGTCGTGCAGGAATGGGCCGGATATATCGACGTCACACCGGACATCGTGCCCTACATAGGGCTCACCGGCGCCGTTCCGGGCTTGACCGTGGCGACCGGCTTTTCGGGTCACGGCTTCGGTATCGGTCCGGGCGCCGGCCGCCTTGCGGCGGATCTCGCGACCGGGCAGACCCCTTCGGTCGATCCCACGCCGTTCCGCCTGTCGCGTTTCGAGGACGGCTCGCCGATCGTCATCGGCCCGGAAATCTAGCGCCTCGCGCTGCGAGGGCGCGACGAGCTCACTTCGCCGGGATGCGAACTCACTTCGCCGAGGCGCGAACTCACTTCGTCGGTTTGCGGAATCGCAGCACGAAGTTGTCGGCTTCGCCCACCGCGATGTACTTCGCGCGATCCTTATCGCCCTGAGAGAGAGTGGGCGGCAAGGTCCAGACGCCATCGACCCAATCCTTGGTGTCTTTCGGGTTCGCGTTGATCTCGGACGATCCGGCCAGCACGAATCCCGCCTTCTTCGCGAGCGCGATCGCATAGTCCTCGCGCACATAGCCGTCCGCCGCCTTGGGATCTTGCGGCTTGTCCTTGCGGCCCCGATGCTCTTCGATTCCGAGGATGCCGCCCGGCTTGAGGGCGGTGAAGCATGCGGCCAGGGCTTGATCGGCGTATCCGCCATCCATCCAGTTATGCAGATTGCGGAACGTGAGCACGAGATCGGCGGAGCCGGGGGGCGCGATGTCGAAATGGCCGACTCCCAGGGCGGTCTCGTGGATCGTGCCCATCTGGCTCTTCAAGGCATCGACCCGCGAGTGCCACTTGGAGTTGCCTTGCTCGGCCTCCTTGTTGGCGGGGGGCTCGAGCGCTGCATAGTAGGTTCCCTGCTTCGCGAGGTATGGGCCCAGTATCTCGGTCCAGTAGCCGCCGCCTGGCCAGAGCTCGACCACGGTCATGTCGGGCTTTATACCGAAGAATGCGAGCTCTACGGCCGGATGGCGCGCCTGATCGCGCGCCACGAAATTCGGGCTGCGTGCAGGATTTGCGACGGTGGCCTGGAGGGCTGCGTCGGGAGCGGCCGCCGCGGCGCCGAGACACCACAAAAGTCCCGAGAGGGCTGCGACGAGATGAGGGATCCGAAATGCCGATGCATTCATGTGCATGTCTCCTGGAAGTCTTTCCGCACCGGGTGCGGCTTTGAATGATTGAAGATTAATGAGGGGGTGAATCGCCGCTGAAGGGAATTGCCGTCGCGCCCGTGACGTGACCCACGGTGGCGCGATCGCTCACGTAGAGCTTCACCTCGCTCTCGAAGCGCAGCTCTCCCCCCACGGTGGCTCCGGGACCGATGATGATGTGCGGCACGCCGGTATCGAAATGAAGCAAGCCGTGGTCGGATTTTTGCACGTGAATACCGCGCTCGACGCGCGAGTCTCCGTGGATGTCGATGTCGCCGTTGACGGTGGTGATGCCGCCGCCCACGTGCGCGGCGGAGAGGCGGATTCCGCCGTTCACGTTCTCGAGCGAGTCGCCGACGAAGGCGCCGTCCCCGAGGTTGATCCGTCCGTTCACCGAGTCGATGCCGCCCGACACTTGAGCGCCGGCACTCAGGGTGACGTCGCCATTCACGGTGGTCAGTGAGCCGGCTCGCGCGCGCGTGCCCAGCATGATGCGGCCGTTCACCGTCTTGGCCGAGGTCACTGCGGCATTGGCATCGATGTCGATGCCGCCGTTGACGGTGTCGGCCGCCGCGGCTGATCTTCCGGCCGGAACGTGCACCGAGCCGTTGACTCGGCTCGACGCATCGCTGGACTCATCGCAGCCGCAGAGAGTTGTTACGGCGATGAAGAGCCCGAGGGCCAGCGGGCTCGAGCAAACGTTCCGGTTCAAGACCCTCTCCCCCGAATGCGGCGATGCATTCGTGATCGGCAAAAAGTTACGTCATTCCGCCCGCGGCGCCGGCAGACTTTACCACGCTGCGACAGCAGTCTCGCAATTCATCGAAAAAGTGCAAGCGTTGAGAAGAACCGCTCAGTCGCGCGGCGATGCCTCGGTGGAGGCGCGGACTCGAAATGGAACCGTAAGGGACGAGCCGTCTGCGAAGTGCAACGTGATGGAAACTGTACCGTTCGGATCGAGCGCTTCGCGCGGCTGCATCAACATCAGATGAATCCCGCGAGCCTCAAAATCGAGCACGGCATGGGGCGCGATGGCGATTCGATTTAGCGGCGACATTCGCACGGTGCCGGCGGCCTGGACCGTCTGGTGAAGCGATACGTCGTGAAACGCGGCGCTCGTGGCCGAAATCAGCGCGATCGGCTGGTCGGACTCGTTCGCAAGCGTCGCATAGCCGGCGAGCGGCACGCCGCCCGGTAGCCATCGGACCCACGCTGCCTTGATCTGCGCTGCCTGCGCCTGGGTCGCCGGGCCGGGCGCAGCGGCGGACAACGCAGGTGACGTGGTCAAGAACAGCGCCGCCGCGCACATGGCCGCCGCGCACATGGCCGCCGCGCACATGAATGCAGAGGCCCCGAGTGATGCGAGGGGAGCAGCTCGACGGAGCGTGGTCCTACGATCGCAGATTTTTACATTCATATTTCGTCGGACAACGAAGTGTGATGTACCCGCGCCATGCAATATACCTCCATGAACGTCACTTGCTTCATCCGCTACCAGATCGACCCGGTGCAGCGCGAGGAATTCCAGAAATATGCGCAGAACTGGGGGCGGATCATTCCTCGCTGCGGCGGGCGTCTCGTCGGGTACTTTCTCCCCAGCGAGGGAACGAACGACATCGCCTGGGGTTTGATCGCGTTCGATAGCCTCGCTGCGTACGAAGCCTACCGCAAGCGTCTGAAGGCCGATCCAGAGGCGCGCGAGAATTTCAGCTACGCGTGCGACAAGCGCCTCATCCTGCGCGAGGAGAGAACTTTTCTCGAAGCGGTGGCGGGCACGGTCGGCTGAGCTCTTGCGGCAAGCACCGTCGCGCTGCGTCAGAAGTCGAGTCCGAATCGCGCGCGGAACTGGCGGCGGCCCGCGGGCGTGATCCTTAGGGCGCGGCTGTCGAGATCCTGAACGAACCATTTGCGCTGGAGCGCCACGCGGAGGAGCGCCTGTCCGAGCGCTCCCGCGATATGCGGACGGCGCTCGCTCCAATCGACGCAGGCATAGGCGAATCGCCGGCGCAGCCTGCGCACGGCATCGATGTCGATGCCGAGTGCGGTAAATGCGTCGTAGCCGTTCGAAGTCACTTCGTACTCGCCGTCCGCCTTTGTGCTTGCGCAGAGCCAGCGCAGCTGTTCAAAGCGATCGCGCAACAGTACCGCCGCCTGTCCGGCCATGTGGTCGTAGCACGCGCGCGCGAGGCGCAGATGCGCGGGCGTGCTCGGTACGAATTCCGTGCGGCTTGGCCCGGCCGCCGCGCTGAGCGCCTCGAGCACCCGGGCGACGGCCGGATCGGCCAGCCGGTAGTAGCGGTGCCTGCCTTGGGACGTCATCGACACCAGCCGACGTTCGATCAGACGTGCCAGATGCGCGCTCGCGGTCGAGGGACTTACCTCGGCCACGATGGCCAGCTCCGTGCTGGTGCGGGCATGGCCGTCGAGCAAGCGGTATAGCATCCGCGCGCGCGCAGGCTCGCCGATGGCGGCGGCGAAGCCGGCCGCTGCCGCGTCGGCGCTCGGCTGATTCGCGCTCATCGGGCGCGCCGCCGCCAGAGGAATCGGAGTAGATAGAGTCCGGGGATGACCACCAGCAGCCACGGCACGATGTAAGCGACGGCCGTGATGGCCTGCGAGAGTCCCGCCGAGAGGTTTGCAACGAAATCGCGGAGCGATTCGCGGACCGGGCGCCAGTAGGCGCTGCGGGCGGGGACGATGAACTCGAGCGCGACAATGTCGGTGGCCGTGCGTTTGCTCTGATAGGCGGCTTCGCCCGCGGCGCTCTCCAAGTTGCTTTGCACGGTCGAGAGTTCGGACGCTATCTTGATTGCTGCATCGATATTCGTGCCGGCTTTGGCTTGCAGCTCCAAGAGTTGCTTTCGATAATTCGTCAGCATCTCGAGGCGGGTTTGTGTGTCCTGAATCGCCTCCGCGAGATCCTCGATGGTCGTGGACCGATGCACGAGCTTGCCGTCGGCGGAAGCAAAGGAGATCAAATCCTCGACCGCGGGTGGGTCGATCCGTAATCGCATCTGCCCCGCCGGCGAGTCACCGGTCGATAGATCCGATTGCAGGATCGTACAGTGGTCTGGCGGATCGGTACTGCATCGGCCCGCGACGCGGCGAAAGTGGGCCTCGAGATCGCCTTCACGCACTTCCACGACGACATGGTGTTCTCGGCTGAGCGTAATGCCGCTTTCCAAAGGGCGCGCGGCTTGTGCCACCTTGCCGGCGAGCATCGGGCGGGGCATAGCCGTCGATAGGGCAGTGGTCGCCGGCTCTCTGCGCCCGCAGCTCGCGACGCCCAAGGATGTGACTAGCAAGAGCAGCGGAAAGACGCTCATCCGGCCTTGGTGCCGGGGCTTTCGCAGGGCGCGCTCGTGTTTCCGATCCATGTGCGCCTCGTCGCTCTACTGCGGCGGTGCGGGTGCTCCGCAAGTGACCCGTACCGCACCGACGTCCCCGGTTACGGCGCCGCTGCCGTTGGTGATCTGACAGCTTCCGCCGCTTGGCTGAGCTTGAATAGTGACCGCGTAGCTGCTGCCGGAGGCAAGAGCGTTCGGCATCGAGAACTGCGCGGCGTTGGCCGACACCGAGAGGTTGTCCATACCGTCGGTGAGTACGAGCCCAGATGTCGTCAATCCAGAGATGGATCCCCCCAAAGTGTAGCTAACCGCGGCGCATGTCAGATCGACGTTTGTAACCGCGCCGGCGGGCATGGTGCCCGTTCCGCCGCTGATCGTGCAGGTCAACCCCGCCGGCTGTGACTGTACGCTCACTGTGTATGCGCTGCCGTAGGCAATAGCGGTGGGCATCGTGAAATGGGTCGCGTTGGCCGGCACGCGGTAGGTGTCGCCGCTCGTGCTCAGCACGAGGCCGGAGACGGCGAGCCCCGCGACAGTTCCACCGACACTGTATGCCTGCTCTGAACAGATAATCGAGACGTCGGTGACATTGTGCGTCGGCATCGTTCCGGGACTGTTGCCCGCAGAGCAGGTCATCCCGGCCGGTTGAGATTGCACGCGCACCGCATAGGTGCCGCCGGGGGATTCCGAGGCGTCGAGCGCGAAGCTCGTTGAGCCCGCGGGCACCGTGTACGTACCGGTACCGTTAGCGAGCACCAGGCCTGTCGCGTTCCCGAGACCGCTGATGCTTCCGCCTACAGTAAGCGGCTGATCGCTGCATTTCACCGCTATGTTCGTGACGGCGGCTGCCGCTACCGTTCCCGTGCCGTTGGTCACGTCACAGGTGAGGCCGGGCGGTTGTGTGGCCACGATGACTGCATAGGAGCTCCCATACGCGACGCCCGTGGGCAGGGTGAAGGAGGACGCGCCGGCGGGGACGCTGACCGTGTCGCCGCCGTTAGCCAGCACCAGCCCCGAAACGGTGAGCCCGCTGATCGTGCCGCCGACATTGAAGGTCCGGTCCGAGCAGGTGACCACCACGTTGGAGATATTTGCCGTGGTCGCCGTGCCGGTGCCGTTTGTCACGGTGCAGGCTTGTCCGGACGGCTGGAGCGGCGCGGTGACGTCATACGCAATCAAATCCGATAGCACCGGCCCGAAGGTGAAAGTCGTCGCTTCGGCGCTGATCTCGAGGTTCACGCCGTTGTTGGCCAGCGCCAACCCGCTGGTAGTCAGCCCGCTGATCGTGCCTGAAAGGGTCAGGGGCGGGGCGTCCCCGCTGCCGCCGCCGCACGCTGCGAGAGCCAGCAGGCTTGCTGCAATCACGCTCCGTGCTGCTGAGGCTCCGATGAGGGACGAGCTGTGTAATTGTCGTTGCACTTGATACTTCCTGGCTTCCGAGATTAAGAGGAGGATCTGAGGGATCTCACGCCCCACTGCGATGCTGTCACAAAAAAACGTGCCGTCATTTAGGACGCGCGCCGAGAGTAAAGGTTCGGCCGGCCGGCGGGGCATGGAAAAACCACCAGGCACAGGCGGAGTTTGATGAGTTTCTGGGAATAATTCCATTGCTCGGAGCAGCGCACCGCCGAAAGTGCGCCAGGCAGGTGATATGGCCGGCGGGTTGACTCTGCGCGGCGCCGACGAGTATGAGGTTTGCCGGCTGAGGGCATGGGAAACCGTGAAGAAATGTATATTTTATCGCTATCGGGAAGCATCCTGACTTCGAACATACCCCCAGAGATACCCCCGGTTCAGTCCCGATGGCGGGTGATACCCAATCCCGGCTCCGCATGATCGAGGCTCACCAGCATTGCAGGAATCGCAGTGAAGCCGAGCGCCAACGAGACGCGGACTCGGTGCAGACCATCGAGCAGCGCGGCGGATGTGGATCCTGGCGCTCGATACGTAATGATGGGGGCAGTGCGTCGCCGTCGCGCACGCCTTGGAGCAGCCGCCGCCCGGCCGCCTCGTCGAGCTTGCGATGCATCGGGCCGGTGAGCCCGGCCAGCGGACTAAGCGTCGCGTTCGGATCGCAGCAGCGATAGGCCGCCGCGATTGCCCCACCTCGGAATAGGCAAAACTCGGCGAGCAGTTCATCCGATACATTGGTCAGTGTTTGCGGTCGATTCAACTTCGACTCCTGAGCGCGGCATTTATACGTGCGCATGGATCACATCGTCGATCCATTCCCGCTTCTTAGCCGTGGGTTGCCTAGCCCCGCGGGCGGCCTACACCGCGGCAATGCGAATATCTGGTGCAATGGGTCAGATACACTAGCCGGCGCGAACTAAGCAGGGGGGGCGTTGGAGGCAGAACCGATAATCTGCTCGGTGATGCGGCAATAATCCTAGCACTCAACACAGTTCATGATTTAGCGGTTCGCGGCGCACGCGAATTGCGCATAACTCTAGACATTACCGAGCACTATGCGCTGCTGCTTTACTTCGGTTTTGGCCACCCTTTGTGAAATGCTCATGTTCGCGTCGGAAGATATGCACAAGGCCTACGGTTAGGGCAAAGGCATCGTGCGCCAGATTCGAGCGATGTGGAACCAATACAAAGCGCAGTGGCCGACTCAGGGCGACGTCAACGCAAGGCATCAACCCTGCCGCATCGTTTTACCGGTTCTTAGCGGTGTGCGCGAGCAGAGCTAATCTGCCAGCCTCCAACTGATCAGCTCGCGACAAGAGGCCCAACGTTTTCAAATCCACTCCGGGGATTTGTTCAATCTGGGCGCGAAAGGTGTCCGTGAGTATCCGGGCGTGCCCCAGGTATCGCATCGCTTGATCTAAATCGCTTCTTTTTAGCGGCATAGGCAAGGCCGGTGCGACAATCTCCAACATGGGCCGCCAGGGCCTTATCCTACCGCTCCGGTTATACATCCTCGATAAGCAGGCACGCCTCCAAAATGTCATCGTGCGCTTCGCTGATGTTCGGCTCATCAATTGTTTCGAGCATATGAACCAACAAGCGCAGATCCGGCAAAACTTGCCGGTGATTCGTATTGCCCAGCTCGTTAAGTACTTTCAGAGCCGAGTTGAGGTCCCCTAATGCGATCTTGGCTTCGCTATGGTGCGCACTGGCTTGTGGATTATCGTACGCGCACCGCAGTCGGCCAATGGCAGTCCTTATCAGGTGGATAGCCTGGATTCGCGTTCCGTCGTCCATCTCGCTATTAGACACAGCCAACCCTCGTTCCTGCCGGGGATGATCTCGCAGCACGCACACCACGGATGCGAACTGACGACGGTATTATGGCTCGTCAGTGTCACGTGCGAGCATGCAGCCGCAGACTTTTTCCTACGGGATCGGCAAGTCGATCTATGAGGACTGCGAGGTAACGGTGGGTTCCGGCGCGCGGACGAAGGGCAAGTAAGGTTTCCGGGCTGGGTGTGTCGACGAACTCGGTATCTAGTGCGAGCTTTAATTTCGTTACCCCACGCAGAACTACTTCGGGCGCGCTTTAACCGAGCGGGGCGATACCTTGAGGGTCCGACCAATTCGGTTGGTCCCGTTTCGACTGATTGAGTCGCCGCGATGAGAGACAAGTGCTAGGGCGCAGCCATATCCCCGTTAGCGACCGCCTTGGCGCTGTGCGATGAGTTGATTCTTCGCTCGCAACTCGACGAAACCCGCTTGCATCTCGGTGACTAGTGGCCTGTAACATTCATTTATAGACTATACTTGCGTCTATGACAGACGCTATCAAGTTGACGAATGCGGAGCGTATGGAGCTGACAAGGCGAGCGAACAGCCGAACGGATCGGGCGGAAGAT
>Ga0302324_100004395_pt1 | contig 31220 bp, 23 predicted proteins | sample Palsa_T0_1_FD_201949 | JGI IMG/M metagenome (GOLD analysis project Ga0302324, IMG submission 201949) | Peat permafrost microbial communities from Stordalen Mire near Abisko, Sweden - Palsa_T0_1 | ecosystem: Environmental > Terrestrial > Soil > Palsa > Peat permafrost | place: Sweden: Abisko... | reverse complement strand
ACGGCTCCCTCCTTCCAACACCCGGATACTGTCGCCGGGCAACAACCATGCCGCCTGTATCCATCTATGCGCCGAATCAGCCGGCGTATATACCTCCCAGTGAACTTCCCGCTCCGTCGACGGCCGCTCGCCGGCAAATCGCTGCACCAACGCCGTCGTCAATACATAAAAAGGAACACCCGCCGGCGCCACCCGGTCCGCCATCCTGAACCCATTCCAATAGTTCCCGCTATCTCCCAGCACATGCAGCTCCCATCCCGCCTTCACGAACGAATCCACCACCATCCTCCGCGCATCCGGTACCCCATCCCCAACCAACACCCATCCCTTCCCATGGGCCGCCAAACCCCCTCGCCAATAAGGCCGCGCCAGCAATACCGCCAGCGCCAACAGCAACAGACAGCGCACCAGTAACAACCACCACTGTGACAGGCGCCGGGTCCACGACATTCGCTGTGAGTCCCCCGTCAGCAACACAATACTCCCGATCCGCAGCACCTTCCCGCGCCGGTCATTCCATAAATGCAGGATCACCGGGATCACGATCACAGCCGCAGCTGCTAACCAAGCCGATTGTAACAGATATATCACCCCGTGATTTGTTGTCTTAGTTTTAGAAAATCGCGCAGCGCCTGATCCAGCGGTTGATCCATCCGCATCAGCTGATAAACGATCTGTTTGTCAAGCAGCTTTAGCCGCACACCGGACAACCAGGCCTGCATCCTCTCCGCATACGCAGCGTCATGCCCCCCACTTACCGGCAGCCGCTCCCCGGTCTCCAAATCCTCCACTTCCGTATAGCCCCCAAAATCCTTCTCCAGTTCATTCCTCCCCATGACATGAAACACGACGATCTCATGCCGCAAAGAAGCCAGCAGCTCCAGCAGCCGGCTGATCTCCCCATCCCGCTCGTACAGATCGGTGATAAAGATCAGCAGCTCCCTTTTTTGTTCACCAAGGAAAATATGTTTGTAATCGATCGGGTTCCCGATCCTCCCCCCCGGCCGTATCCCTTCCAGCTGATGAAAGAACCGCGCCAGATGCTGGGCATCCTTACGCGCCGGCAGCGCAGAGATGGTCCCCTCCCGGAATATATATAGGCCGATGGAATCACCCTGTGTAAAAGCCAGCCAGCCCAACGAAGCCGCCAGATAGCGCGCATAATCGATCTTGGTATATCCCCGCCCCGCATCCCGGCTCGCGCCCGAATCTCCCCCCCCCCCCGAATCCCCGCCCCGCCCGGGCTCCGCCCCATCCCCATGATTCATCGACAAACTTGCATCGACCAGCAACCGAACCGAAATACTCGTTTCAACCTCCGACTCCCGGATATAATACCGGTCCGTCCGGGCATACCGTTTCCAGTCCAGCCAGCGCAGATCATCTCCGGGCTGATAGCTGCGATATTGACTGAATTCCAGCCCCGGCCCCCTGACCTTGCTCTTGTTGATACCGGCCATAAACCCGTCTATCGTCCGGCGGGCCGCCAACGAGAGATCCTTAATGGCCATCAATATATGGTGATCGGGTATCATTTTAAAAGCCCCGAGGGCCGTTCAACCGTCTTCAGCAGAAAGGCTGTTACATCATCCGATTGAATATCCTCAGCCTCGGCTTTGAAGTTCATCAGGATCCGGTGACGCAGCACCGGATAAGCCATCATCTGGATATCCTCCATCGTCACCGCATAGCGCTGCTGGAAAAGGGCCCTTGCCTTGGCCGTAAGAATAAGGGCTTGTCCGGCACGGGGACCAGCCCCCCACCTTACCCACTCCTTTACATACGCATGCACACTGGTATCCGGTCTGGTCGCCCGGATGATATCCGCAACATAACGGATCATATCCTCGCTGATGCTTACCTCCCGCACCAACCCCTGCAGCCTTTTGATCTCCTCCCCGCCCACGACGGGATGGACCACCGGTCGCCGGGCACCCGTCGTATGATGGAGGATCGCCGTCTCTTCCTCCGCGCTGGGATAACCAATCCGTATATACAAAAGGAAACGATCCAGCTGAGCTTCCGGTAAGGGATAGGTGCCCGCCTGCTCGATAGGGTTTTGCGTCGCCAGAATAAAAAAAGGCCGGTCCAGCGGATAAGTCTGCCCCCCATAAGTGATCTCGAATTCCTGCATCGCCTCCAGCAAAGCCGACTGAGTCTTGGGCGGTGTACGGTTGATCTCATCGGCCAGCACAATATTGGCAAACAAAGGACCTTTGTTGAATTTAAAGAAGCGGCGCCCTGTGGTATGGTCCTCTTCCAGGATTTCCGTACCCAGAATATCCGTCGGCATCAGGTCCGGAGTGAACTGGATGCGGCGAAAAGAAAGGTCCAAGGCCTGGGACAGCGTTCTCACCATCAGCGTCTTGGCCAGACCAGGTACCCCCTCCAACAGGCAATGACCACCGGCCAGCAGCGCAACCAACATTTCCTCCACAATGGTCTCCTGACCTACAATGACCTTGCGGATCTCTTTTTTCAGTAATGATAATTTTCCCAGTAGTGACTGTACTTCGCTTTCAACCATTTCCAAACTCGATCGGTTTTAAGTGTATTAAAAAAAAGCCTATTCAGCCCGCAGGCTATCGGCCGGGTTGACCCGCGCAACGCGCAGCCCCCGCCACCCGACGGTCAGAAAAGTAATGGTAATGGCAAGCAATCCCGTTAGAGCAAAGATCCACCCGCTGAGAGGGGTGCGGTAGGCAAAATCGTGCAACCATTTATTCATAAGCCACGCCGCCAGGGGTGATGCAATCAGCAGCGCAATGATAACCAAACGAAGAAAATCCTTAAACAACAATAAGATCAGCCCCGGCACGGTAGCACCCAGCACTTTCCGGATGCCAATCTCCCGGGTACGCTGAATAGCCATAAACGATGCCACGCTGAACAATCCGATACAGGAGATAAAGATAGCGATGACGGCAAAATATCCCACTAACTTACTCAGATCCTCCTGAGCCTTATAAAGGGCATTGATGTTCTCATCCAGGAAACTGTATTCGAATATGCGTTCAGGGAAATATTTTTCCCAGAGTCGCTGAATGACGGCCAGGGTCGCCGGCACATGATCGGGACGCACTCGAATGGCAAATGTATTAAAGCGTGGCACGTTCACATCCATCACCAGCGGCGCCAGCGCCTGGTCCAGCTTACTGAAATTGAAATCTTTGATCACGCCGATAATATGTCCCTTTTTCCCGTTTTGGCTATCTCCACGCACAAAATTCTTTCCGATCGCTTCATTCGGATTCTTCCAGCCAAAGGCCCGCACCGCAGATTCATTGATGATAAACGCCTGGAGGTTATCCGTTCCTGTCGCCTTGGAAAAATCCCTGCCCGCCGCCAGCTGCATATTCATAGCGGAAACAAAATCATAGTCCACCGAAGCCCAGTTAATAAAAATATTATCCTGGTCGACATGCCCTTCCGGTATCACCAGGGCCCTTATCGTGGGATCGCCCGGCAGCAGCGAGGCTAAAGTGACGGCGCTGACGGAAGCATAGGACCGCAGGTCGCTCTCGAAGGAATTCATCCTCGCCCGCAAGGGACCATCCACCCCGCCGCCCAGGGCGGAAGGGTTCTTACCGAAAAGTGGCACCACCACCAATTGCTCTTTATCAAAACCCAATGGCTTATTCCGGAGGAAGACCAGCTGACGCCGAATGACGACGGCGCCGACGATCAGGGCAACGGCAATGGCAAACTGGGTAACGATCAGCGACTGACGTATAACCCGCCCCGCCCCCGTGTACCTGCCGGTCTTACCCTTCAACAAAGAGGTCAGCCGCCACCGGGTAATATAGATTGCCGGATACAACCCGGCCAACAATCCCGTACAAACGAACAGGATCGCCAACGATAGGACCATCGATCCTGTCCCTAACGCCCACGCATGCAGGTCCTTTCCCGTAACGCCATTCAGCACGGATAGGCCCGGTATCGCCAGCAGCAACGCCACAACTCCCGCAACAAAGCTCATCAGCAGCCCTTCCCCGAGGAACTGCAGCAGCAATTGCCTGCTGCCAGCCCCCGAGACCTTCCGGACACCGATCTCGGCGATCCGCGTCAGCGATTGGGCATTGGAGAGATTGATAAAATTGATATTCGCGATCAGCAGGATTAACAGGGCAATCCCTGCGAAAATATAGATATAGGTAATATTGTTCGTGCTCTCATTGCCGATGACATCGGCAGCATGCAGGTGGATCTCAGCCAGCGGCTGCAGGGAAAAATAATATGATTTTTGTACACGCTCGTCCCCATATTTTTTGGTTAGCTGGCGCAGGGCCGTCTCTACCGGTCCTACCGCCTGCCCCGGACGCATCAGGACAAAGGTCTCGGCGGGATTGTACAGCCAGTTGGTCCGGATAAAATCCGCAGCCCCCTTGGTTTCTACCGTATAGAGTGTTTCAAAGGACACCAACGCGTCGAATTGAAGATCCGAAGCGGCCGGCAGAGGGTCCACCACCCCCGTCACCTGCAATACGGCCGAATTCTCATAAAGCAGAGACTTGCCCAGAACAGGCCCTTCCCCAAAATATTTACGGGCCATAGCCGTAGTGAGGACAATAGAATTGGGACGAACCAGCGCCTCTGTCGCACTCCCTTCCTTCCAGCGCATGGTAAATATGTCGAAGAATGCGTTATCAGCAAAATTGATATTGGGCTCCTGGAATCTCTTCACCGCAACTTCCGCAACACCGACGCCGCCATTCCCCGCAGTCGCCTTCCTTACCTCCCCCGGCTGCGTCGCCAGTATCCCGCTTCGGTTGTAAATGCGCGCCACCGCAGCCACTTGGGGGATATAATTTTTGATGGCCGGTGCTGCAACATTCGGCGTATTCGCAGCATTCCAATGGCTGCCATCAGCGTCTTTAATATAATTGACGCGATAGATATCCTTATAATTTGCGTTAAATTTATTATAGCTCAACTCATCTGCCAGATACACCAGGATCAGCAGACAACAGCACATCCCTATCGACAGACCTGCCAGCTTGACCAGGCTGGCCCCCTTATGCCGCAGCAGGTTTCGGTATGCCGTCTTAAGATAATTCCGGAACATAAAGAGAAAATTAAAGATAAAATCATCAACTTTAAAAAAATTACATGACCGGTGAGTCGATTTAAAGAAGACAAGTTCACATTTATGCGGTTCCGCTATCGGTCCGGGGACTGGGATACAGACCAGCGGATGCCGTCTAACCTGCTAAACTCCCTGATTGAATACACCACCCTCCCCGTCAACCTGCAGGAAAAGGTGGTCGACCTCGACAGCCCCGACATTTTCCGCTATCCCTTTGCCTATCTCAGCGGTCACAAACTGGTGCAGTTCGACGCCCGGGAAAGCGCCAATTTTCACCAATATGTGCAAAACGGCGGCTTTGTCTTTGCCGATGACTGCAATCACGATATCGACGGTCTTTTTGCCCGCTCCTTCGAAGCCCAGATGGGAACCCTGTTCGGTCCGGGCGCCCTCCACAAGATTCCAAACGATCATCCGCTCTATCGCTGCTTCTTTCATTTTGAAAAAGGACCGCCCAACACCAATTTCGAACTCAACGGCTGGGGCGACGACCTCGTGCACGACTACCTGAAAGCCGTTATCGTCAACGGCCGTATCGCCGTACTATACAGCAATAAGGACTATGGCTGCGAATGGGACTATGACTTCCGTAACAAGCGATTCCTCGCCGAAGACAATACTAAATTCGGGGTGAATATTATTTTATACGCCCTTAACGCGCTGGCCGACCCCGCCGCCAGGCCCTAGCACTATCACTTCGGCATCAACCCCGGCGCCCTTCTAATCACCATCCCCGGCGCAAAGCGATTCAACAGCAACCCCAGCTTCTCCCGCCCCGTCTTCCCGATATAAGCCTCGAATTCACCAGCGGCCAACACCCGCAGGATCTGCGCCGCCGCCTTATCCGCCGGTAGCCCCCCCTCGATATTGCCTGAAGACTGCCCCATCGGCCGGCCATCCTTCGTCACTGCATTCCTGGCGATATTCGTCCGGATATACCCCGGAGTCAGGATCGTCACCTGGATATTCAACGGAGATACCTCCGCCCGCAGACAATCGAAGAAGCCATGCAGCGCATGCTTGGCGGCAGCATAAGCCGACCGCATCGGAGTCCCGATCTTTCCCATCACACTGCTCACAACGACAAAATACCCCGCCTTGCGTTCCACAAAATGTGGCAATACCGCCTGCGTCAATGCCACATAGCTGAAATAATCAAGCTCCATGACCTGCCGGTGAACATCCAGGCTGGTCTCGATGACCAGCGACCGCTGGCTAATGCCCCCATTATGGACCAGCACATCGATCTGCCCGAAAGCCGCGATAGCCTCCGCGGTCCGAACGCTAAAAGAAGGAATATCCAACAGGTCAAGCGGCAGCACCTTTACCTGCCCGGGCTGCGCACAAGTCCCACGCACCCGCTCCAATTCATCGGCCCTCCTGCTGGATAAGATAAGCCGCGCCCCCACAGCCGAAAAAGCATAGGCCAACGCCTCGCCGATCCCCGAAGAAGCCCCGGTGATCCAGACAACTTTGCCGTTAAAATCTTTCCGCATAGCACTAACTTTACGGAAAGATACACTAATGAATATTCTCGTCATCGGAAAGGACCCCGAGATCCTGAAAGTCGTCTTGCGTCTTCTCAACGAATACAAACCGACCAGCTATCACGCCGGCGGCAGCACCCGGACCAGCTACCATGCCTTCGGCAGCACCGACCCCGATCAGGCCCGGTCCCTATTCGCCGATACCGAAACCGATCTCGTACTCATCACCAATGGTATCGACCCTACCCTGGACGCATCCCTGCGGGAAGAGTTCCTCACCCGCCGGCCGGGAGTCCGTATCCTGCAACATTTCGGCGGCGGCAGCGGCCTCCTCTTCGGCGAGATCGCAGAAGCTATGTCAACCCCATAAAAAAAACCCCGCAAACGCGGGGCTATAGTTCTTAATAGTACGACATTGAAAATTTGAGCAACGACCTCAAATCTTACTGCTGACCACCATTCGTAGCATTCTTGTCCGAATATTCCGGGTGCTCCGGATCATTCGAAGAATTACTGTTTTTTGGCGCAGCCTGAGGATTATTATTGTTTTGCTGTTGACCGTTATTCTGTGGCTGACCGTTGTTATTATAACGCTGCGGCTGCCCATTGTTGTAATTCCTCATTTGCCGGTTATAGAAATCATGCCTTGCCTGGGTGATCGCAGCATCCCGCTGTTGCTCCAGCTGGTTGATCTTTTGTGACTTGTCACTATGCGAAAGGGCCTTGTCATGTTTCACATCCTTGATCTGAGCCTTGTAGTCACTCTTGATGCCATCGATCTGTTCGTTCAATGCAGAAGGCATCGGCCCCCGACCATAGTAATACGGAGGATAAGGAGCATACCAGCCGGGGTAACCGAAGCCAAGGCCTAACCCCCAACCATAACCTAATCCAAACCCGCCATAATAACCACCTCCATAATAGACGCCGCCATAACCCCGGCCGTAATAACCGCCGCCGTGGAATCCGCCGCCGGCTAAACCGTGGCCGCCTCCTCCCCGCTGAGCCGAAGCGCCATAGGCAAGGCCAAGCGAGAACAATAGGATGAAAAGCTTTTTACCTATACTCCCAAATGTCCTCTTTCTGTTTTCTTGCATCGTCGTTTTCATATCTTTAAGTTTTATTGTTTTATATAGTTATAGACGCAAAAACCAGACGAGAGTAAAGGCTCCATGGCACTTATAACTAATCTATAACAATACATTTACCAACGCATAACGTAAGAAAATGTTAAAGCCCCCGAAAAGTGTTATCTTTTTAATCGCTAAAATAACCCGCTCACATAACTGCTTATGAATAAACTCATTTTATTTTGCGGACTGCTCCTGCAAGCCGTCCTTGCCCACGCCCAGCAAATAGCCGCAACGGGCAATGCCACTACCCCTGCTGTCAGCACCCCTACCCCTTCTGTCAGTTTTGAAAAATGGCTTAGTCTGAGTCAGGCCGGTACTGCCGTCCTGTCTCCCGATGGCGCCAATATAGCGTATACTGTCACGTCGACAGATTGGAAGGAGAACAGATACGACGCGGAGATCTGGCTATACCGCCGCAACCAACCCCCATTCCCCCTGACAAATAATCCAAAAGGCAGCAGCACCTCCCCAAAATGGAGCCCCGACAGCAAATGGATCGCATTCCTGAGCGACCGGGGCGATAAATCCCAGATCTACCTTATTTCCGCTGAAGGTGGGGAGGCTCTTCCACTGACAAAAGAAGATGAAAATATCGGCGCTTTCTCCTGGAGCCCCGACGGGCAGCAAATCGCCTTTACCAGAAACGATGCCGACAGTAAGACGGCAAAATCCGTAAAAGACCACTATGGTGCCTTCGCCGAGGAAGGAAAAGAATATAAACTTTCACATCTCTGGATCATCCGTTTCTCGATCGATTCACTGACACTCCCCTCCTCCGGTGATACTTCCTCCCTTCCCAAACCCGCCCGGCTCACATCGGGCAACTTCACGGTCACCGATTTCGAATGGAGTCCCGATGGACGGAAGATCGCCTATAGCCGGCAACCCGACCCGCTTATCCCTTCTTCCATCCACGCCAGCATCGACGTGCTGGACAAAACAACCGGCAAAGTAGAGCTGACTATCGCCGACCCAGCCGGTGATGCCCTGATCGCCTGGAGCCCTGACGGCAACAGCCTCCTATATAGCAGCTATGTTGACGACACTACATCCCAATACTATAAGAACAATCGTCTTTTTATCCGGAGCCTTTCCTCAACGATGCCCATCCCAAAAGAAATAGCTACTTCCTTCGACGAGAACAAATTTGTAATGGACTGGAACCCCAAGGGCATTTTTTTTACCGCTGACCTGCGGACAAAAGTATCCCTCTTCCATCTCGATCCGGTCACCGGTGAGATCGTCGCGATGCCCATGCCCATTGATGTGATCGCGAACGCCAGCTTTAGCAAGGATGGCATGCAAATGGCCTTTAGCGGCAGGAGCAATACCGGGCTGACCGAAATCTACGACCTCAAGGGACAACTCACCCATCTCACCGACCAGATCAAAGGCTGGCCCCTGCCCACCAACGAGGTCATCCAATGGAAAAGCAAGGACGGCGCCACCATCGAAGGCATCCTGCTCAAACCCGCCAACTACGATGAAAAAAAGAAATACCCCCTGCTGGTCGTCATCCATGGCGGCCCTACCGGCGTGGACCGGCCTGAACCGACCCCCACTTATGTCTATCCCATTATGCAATGGTGCGAAAAAGGCGCCCTGGTGCTTCGCGTCAATTATCGCGGATCGGCCGGCTATGGAGAAAAATTCCGCTCCCTCAACGTCCGCAACCTGGGCGTGGGAGATATGTGGGATGTGCTGAGCGGCATCGATTACCTTAATAAAAAAGCTGTCATCGACACCACCCGGATGGGCTGCATGGGCTGGAGCCAGGGCGGCTACATCTCAGCCTTCCTCACTACCCATACCTCGATCTTCAAAGCTATTTCCGTGGGCGCCGGTATCTCGGACTGGGCGACCTATTATGTCTCCACCGATATCACCCCCTTCACCCGCGAATATTTAAAAGCTACTCCCTGGGAAGACAAAACCATCTATGAAAAGACCTCGCCTATTACCACGATCAACCAGGCCCATACGCCCACACTCATCCAGCATGGCGAACTTGACCGGCGGGTACCCATCTCCGATGCCTATGAACTATACCGCGGATTGCAGGACCGGAACATCCCGTCCCGCCTCTTTGTATACAAAGGCTTCGGCCATGGCATTACCAAACCCAAAGAACGGCTCGCCGCTGTCTGGCACAACTGGCAATGGTTCGGAAAGTATATCTGGGGAGAAGATATACCCCTTCCTTAACCCACCGGACACACACCAATCCCGGCAACCGCGGTCACCTCGCAGACCCCTCCTTACCGCCCCCTCCTTACCGCCCCCGCCGTTCCACCCCCCGCCGTTCCACCCCCCCCCGCCCTCTTACGGCAAAGCCTGGCTCCCGGGCGATGCATTTCTACGCAAAAACCCCTAGCTAAAATAGAAAAGTTAGCGGTTCACAAAATACATCGGCGTTGCAACCGTTTACATCTGGACCCTAAACGAGTTAGTTGTTATTGGTTAAGCTCTGAAACCCAAGCTGATGCTGTCCTTACCCGTTAAAAGCACCTTGTTGGCTTATCTCTTACTGTTCCGCATCGCCGATTCCCGGCTTGCAGCGCTACTGGCCGCCGTGGCTTTAGGCATTGCCGTTGTCTGCCTGTACTATTCCCTGATCCGGGCCCGCCGGTTCAAGACCCGGGCAATACAGCTGGAACAGCAAGTGGAGTATTACACCCGTCAGATCGAAGAAGCCCACCATACCAAAAATCTCTTCCTGACCAATATGAGCCACGAGATGCGCAATCCCATGAACGGTCTTCTCGGCATGGCCTCCCTCCTGGCCCAAACACCCCTCAACAAAGAACAAAACGACTACATAGAGACTATCCGTAGCTGCGGGGATACCCTGCTGACAGTCATCAATAATGTCCTGAATTTTTCGGCCATCGAAACCGCAGGGATCACCAAAGCCCCTGCCATCCTCGCCAAACCCGCACCTCCAAAGCCTGCCCCCACCGCCGCCGATACCCTCCCCCGGCTGGCAGAAAAATATCCGCTGCGCATCCTGCTGGCAGAAGACAATCCCATCAACCGGCAACTGGCCGTACTCATCCTGAATAAAATGGGCTACTCACCCGGCACAGCAGAAAATGGCAAAGAAGTGCTGGACCGGCTGCAGAAAGAACCCTTCGACCTGATCTTTATGGACATCCAGATGCCGGAAATGGACGGCCTGGAAGCCACCCGCCAGATCCGGGCCGGCCGGGGCCAGCAACCGGTGATCATCGCCATGACCGCCAACACCACTCGCAAAGACCGGGACGATTGTATGACCGAAGGCATGAACGATTTTCTTAGCAAACCCGTCCATCTCGACGAACTGATCCGGATGATGGAAGGCTGGGGACAAACGATCAACGACGCCAGCTACCTCTGCCGGGCCAAAATAACACCCGCCTCTTAAATAATTTTTACCCTTCCAAAAAGCTTGGTTATCATTCCAACATCCATTACAAAAGATTGATTTTCATTCATCTGAGCAGCGATTCTCCCCGCTTGACATAATAAAATACGATCAAACTGAGCTTGTTCACCAGTTTTATAGGATATACTTTTGTATCGTCATCCAACAAATGACGCTCCCCACGAGAGCCGCGCCTGCCACCCAAATTGCTCCGCCTTACATCGCTCGCCATCCTGACTAACGCCCGCCATCCTGACTGACTCCAACGCCATTGCCTGCCACCAACCGATTTAGTCACAAACATTGTAAAGTATAAAAAAAGTATATTATGAACACGAACACGAAAAACCACGCAGTAAAAGCAATCGCAGTAGCATTAACCGCTTTTGTTATCCTCTTCAGCAGCCCCCTGACCAGCAAAGCAAATGGCGGCGGCTCCAAAAAGTCTTCTTCCCTGACCGAAGCACAGGTATCTGTGACCTACCAGGGCATAAGCGACAACAGTCTTGTTTTCAAAGTTGATTATGAAAACCCCACCGCCGAAAAATTCTGGCTCATTATCAAGAACGATAACGGAGATGTAGTATATCATCAGCAGTTCAGCAACGTACACTTCTCTAAGTCCATCTTCTTCGAGAATACCGACGCTGAGATCAACCCGACTTTCGTCATCCGTACTGCCAACTACACGGATATCGTTCGTCAGTTCCAGGTAAGCAAGATCCTGACGGAAACCACACTGGTCACCGGCTTATAATATTTCAGAAAGTAACAAAAAAAGGCTGTGGTCATCCACAGCTTTTTTTTTATATCGTATCCGCCCCCACCCGGGCTATTTGCCTCGCCCCGCCTAACCCCACCCCGGGCCATCCGCCCCGCCCGCCCCGGCCCGCGGGCCATTCGCCGCCCCAGTCCCCCCACTCACCGACCTTCCCCATAAAATAACCGCCTCCCTATTGCACCAACACCCATAAGACCCTACCTTAGCGCCCATGAATAAGTCACATGACCAACCCGTCCTCCGGGTAGAAAACCTGGATATATATTACGGTAAATTCCATGCCGTCCAGAGGGTCTCCTTCGAAGTACAGCCCGGTGAAATTTTTGGGCTGCTGGGACCCAATGGAGCCGGCAAAACCAGCACCCTTAGCGCCGCGGAGGGACTCATCAAACCGTCCGCCGGATCCGTCCGCGTCGCCGGTTATGACATCCGCCGGCAACCCATATACGCCCGAGCCTGCATGGGCGTACAGCTGCAGGCCACCAGCTTCCAGCCAGAGCTCACCGTAGGCGAGATCATCACACTCTATGCCGGCCTCTACGGCGTCATCCTCACCCGCGATCGACTGGCCGCTATCCTGAAAGATATCAAGCTGGAAGAGCAAGTCGGCAAACGCTTTGGCCAGCTCTCCGGCGGCCAGCAACAACGAATATCCCTGGTCATCGCTACCATCCATGACCCGCAACTCGTACTGATGGACGAGCCGACCACCGGCCTTGACCCGCAGTCGCGACGCCAGCTCTGGGAAAGGATGGAAGCCATGCGCGATAAAGGTCACGGTATCCTCCTGACTACCCATTCCATGGAAGAGGCAGAAGCCGTCTGCGACCGCATCGCTATCATCGACCACGGCAAGATCATCACCATCGATACACCCCAGGCTATCGTCGACAACAACCGCGAACGTCCCGAAGTCATCCGCGCCTCCCGTAAAGGAAGGATTACCCTTGAAGACGTCTTTATCGGGCTCACCGGCGCCGACGTTCGCGCTTAAGCCGCCATTCGCTCTTAACAAACGCATTTCTAAAAACCGAACAGTATGTCCAGCACCTTCTCTTCTACCGAATTGACCGTAACAGCCCCCGCCACCCTCCCCGCGCCAAGGGCATTGCCCTCCGCCACGACCGTTTTTACTTCGCTGCTAAAAGCGGATCTGACCACCCAATGGCGTAACCGCCGCGCCTCCATCATGGTAATACTGCTGCCCGTGGTCATCGTCCTCTCGTGGAAAGCGCTGATCGGCAAAGTAGGCGGCGCCTTCATACTCTCCAACGCTGTAACGCTGGGACTAAACGCCATCGGGCTCATGGGCTATACCAACTCCATCGCCCGCGACCGCGAAAAAGAAATTTTTCAGCGCCTGCGCGTAGCACCCGCGCCAAACTGGACAATCATGGGTAGCCGCCTCACCGTACAGCTGGTCATGATCGTGCTGATGACCGCCATCGTCATGATCGTCGGCTATCAATACGACCATATCGTCCTGTCCGTAACAGGATATATCGCCGGCCTCCTCATGGCCATCGCAGGCGGCGCCGTTTACCTCGCCCTCGGCCAGGCTATAGTAGGGCGGATCAGCAACCCCGAGACCGTCAACGCGACGAGCCGGCTGATCTATATCGCTTTTATTATGGTAGGAATGTTCGGCGAGCTGGGTATGCTGGGCGATTTTATCGACAATACCGTCAAATACACCCCCTACGGCACCGTGAAATCCATCGTCTCCGGTGCCATGACACCCTCCACCTGGACCTCGCAAACCACCCTCGCCCTGCTGATCACCCTTGGCTATACCATAGTGTTTGCCTTCCTCGGGATCCGCTGGTTCAAATGGTCCACCCGCGGCTAACTCCCCAGCGGCTAACTCCCCAGCGGCCAACCCCCACCCGCGGCTAAAGCAATAACTTACCGCCAACCGTATAATACCTGCGCTCATCCAGCAGATCGGAATGGCTGTTCCGGATAAGACCCCGGCTCTCCACGAAAAATTCCACCGTCTCCCCATGTGATAAAGGCCAGCGATATCCAAAATAGACATTGGGTATGATGATAGAGTTGATCTTGCCGGTATCCGTTTGAGGTTGACCGGTAAGGGGATTAACCATCGACTCGCCAACATGGTACAGCAGATCGAGACCCGCTATAAAGCCTTTTACCTCTATCCGGTTCACCCAACCACCGGTCCACGAATGGGAACCGGGATAGTCGTCGCCGACATCCTGCTTGTCTCGAAAAACTGTATAATTGGTAAAAGGATACCTGGACCTGTTATACAATAAGGTCAGGTTTACTCCGGTCTGCCACCGCAGCCCCTCCCCATCCAGGATTTTAACACGAACATCCGCATGCTGCAAAGTAGATCGCCATTCGGCAAAAACCGCTTCATAATTTACAGAGTTACCCCCGGCAGGCAGGGGCACAAAAAAGAACTCCAGGAAATTGCGCCGCTCAAGGTTGTACTGGATCGTTAGCCGATCCTTCCAGCCGGTATAGGCTGCTCCGGCTTGCCATACCCAATAAACCGGCGTGATAGTATATGGTGCGAGTGGATAGCTGAGCTGGCCTACCGGCGTAATGATATAAACAGAACCGGTATAATAGTAGCTACCCCCTAAATTGCCTTGATTGGTAAGATCCCCCAGCGTATATCCCTGCGAGGTCGGAGTAAAACGTTGTGCGTAGGACCCGAAGACTTTCAGGCCGGAGGCATTTTGATCATTGGCCAGCCTTAAAACATCCAGGTACAAGCTGGCGAAAGGAAAAGCCTCGCGTCCGCCGCTCCCTTTTTGATGCCCGGCATCCCATAATACGCCCGCCCGCATATCCAGTATCCGTTTATAGCTGAAGTCGATGGCAGGCGTCAGGACCACCAAATCCCCTTTGAGGGAGTATGCCGTCGCTTCCTCCGTCATATAGTTGGTAGGAGTTAAATTGCCGTTATTCGGCGCCGTCGTCGCCATCGTTTCTGCCGATTGAATTATTTCCTTTGCGTGTTCGTATGTGGCGTTGAGGGAAGGCTCGATGATCCATTTACCCGCCATCGCCCTATATCCCAGATGATCCCTTACCCAAAGATGATAGGAGCTGGCGACGGCATTATTGACGTAGTATTGTTCCATATTGGTGGTATCGCCGGCCGGCTGATCGATCTCGTTGCTAAAATCATTTTCTTTCCCTGTGGAATGAATATAGGTCGCCTGCAGATCATTGGACCATTTCGACGAGAGATCGCTATGCCACGATACCCGGGGCAGGATGAAATGCTGATAACCGCGGTCCTTGAAAGGATAAATACCGGGCTCATGCATGTCCGCTATAGTGATCGCATCTTGCTGCGGAGTATAGTTCAGCTGTAACTCTATGTGGTTGCTGTGGTTCGGCATCCAGGTGAAATAGCCATTAAGCCTCCAGCGCTGGAGATTATCCGGCGTTACCTCTTTATTGCCCAGAAAGGTGTCAGGGAAAACATCGCGAAGATAATTGCCGGAGACGCCAAAACCGACCTTATCCAGATTCCGCCAGGCAGTTAAATAATAATTATGATAGACCGCGTCCCCCGATGGATAGCCATACTCCCTGGCATTTACCAGCCCGGATTGCGCCGCCGCCATGATCCCCCCCGGGCCTTTGCCGCGTTTCGTGCGGATGATCACCAACTCCCTCTGCCCCCCCGCCGTATTGACCAGCGCTGCTGCATTCTGCACCAACACGACTTCATCGATATCATAAATGCTATAGGCGTTGACATCGCTCACCGGGCTGCCGTCCACTACATATTGTAAAGTCAAGCCCTGCGTATAAGCCCCGTATAACCAGACCGCCAGAGCATCGCTTAAATTCGCGAAGGGCATTTTTTCGAGATCCGATCCCTTGATGGAAATAGTCTGGGTGAACTCCCTTTTAAGCTGTATAAACCCGGCATCCAGCCGGGAAGAATCATCCTGAGCCACTACGGCAGAGGTGCAGCAGGCCAGGGTTAAAATGGTTAACAACAAGAGAGCGCGTCTCATAAAGATAGTTTAGACACGGAAAGATATATATTATCCGCGGGCATTTCAAGAGCACGCAGCCGCCATCGGAAAATTATCTGCGCGCACCCGCCGCACCCGCCGAATCCCGCGCCTCCGGCGCCTTTACCTCCCGCATCCGCCCGTCGATCTTCATCCGCTGAAATACCACCAGTGCCAGTTTACCCACCACATGGACCGGCTCCCTTCCCCCTGACTTTATCACAATTGTATAACACTTTGCCCTCCGACGAATCCCCGACAGACTGCTTAATTATTTGCAAATCAAATCATTAAACATAAATAAATAATTTTTCCGTCTATTCAATTTCTCCTTCTTAACAGTATCCACCAAACCTCTTTGCCCATTGCTTCGTTTATATATTGTAAAATAAAAAAGCCATGAAAAATGTAGTCCTTTTAACAGCCGCCCTCGTGATCATCTACACACTCCCTGCGGCAGCACAGTCGAAAAATATCAAATACCCCGATCCGCCGGTGGCGTCCCCAAACACCAAATACCCGATGACAATGACAACAAAGGAATGGCAGACACGCCTGACGCCGGGACAATATTACATCCTCCGGCAATCAGGCACCGAAAGAGCGTTTACTGGTAAATACGACCACTTCTACCAGAAAGGAACCTATTATTCGGCTGCTTCCCTGCAACCCGTTTTCAGTTCGGAAGCAAAATTTGATTCGCACACCGGCTGGCCTAGCTTCTTCGCCCCTATGAACCCCGATGCCGTACGCCTCGTATTGGATAACAGCGATGGCATGCAAAGATGGGAAGTCGTCGACAGCAAAAGCGGCTCCCACCTCGGGCATGTCTTTGATGATGGCCCCGGCCCGACCGGAAAAAGATATTGCCTGAACTCGGCGGCGCTGATCTTCGTACCCGAAGGCGGCACACCCCCCACCGACCCAAAAGCCGGTAATTAATAACCCACTTATTCTTGTAAAAAATGAAACATTTCCTTCTCAGCTTTTCCGCTGTCTTCCTCCTGGCAGCCTGCGGTCAGACCCAGTCAGCCGTTAATATCCCCGTCAAAGCATCCGGGCCGCCCTCTCCCAACGAACAGGTCGCCTACTTTTCCGAAGGCTGCTTCTGGCACGCAGAGATCGTCTTCCAAAGCCTGGCCGGAGTAAGGGACGCCGTTTCCGGTTATGCCGGCGGAACCGACAAACACCCCGACTATGAAAAGGTCTGCACCGGTTCCACCGGTCACGCGGAAACCGTACAGGTATACTATGACCCGTCAAAAATATCTTTCTCCACCCTCGTTGCCGCCTTCTTTGCCAGCGTAGACCCCACGGAACTCAATTACCAGGGTCACGACGAAGGCACCCAATACCGTAGCATCATCTTCTATCGCAACGACCAGGAAAAAAAGATCATCGATGACGCCATCGCCCAATTGACCGCCTCAAAAAAATATTCCTCAAAGATCGTTACCCAGGTTCTGCCCTTCACTACCTTCTACCCCGCCGAAGCCTATCACCAGGAATACATCAAAAACAACCCCAATAATCCCTACGTCCAAAACGTCTCCATCCCCGATTATCTCGAGTTCCGTAAAATCTTCAAAGGTCCTTTCAAGAATTCTTAACCCCGACAGGGGTTAAGAATTTCCCTCACCACCCTATCCCATAATCCTCCCCATTATTACTGCTCCCACCCCACAAAGTCCCATGCTTCGTATCCAGCAATATCGCATTGATCGGGCCGCTTGTCCTGTCCCCATACGTAGCGATATACCCCATCTTCCGTAAATCACTCCGCACATACGGCGGCGTTACATTCCCCAGCAGGATATGACCCGGCCTCGGCCGCCGGTCTTCCAGCCGCTCACCACCCAATGACAGCCACAGCTGATCCGAATTGATATTGGGAGCCTCAGTCGCCTCTTGTACGGTCATCCCGAATTCAACAATATCCAAAAAGCACTGCAATAAGTTCTGATCCTGTGTATCACCGCCCTGCACGCTAAAACAAAGGAACGGCTTGCCGTCCCGCAAAGCCAGCGTGGGTGTCAGCGTTACCCTGGGCCGCTTGTGAGGAGCCACCACATTGAACGGATCAATAATCGAATCCAGCACAAAACTTTGCATCCGCTGACTCATCCCTACACCCGTATGACCGGCAATAACCGCCGGCGGCCATCCGCCGCTTGGCGTAACAGAAATAACCCACCCATCCTTATCGGCCGCTTCAATACTCGTCGTCCCCCGCCACAACCGGTCATGATATAAATTTTCATTCACCGCCCCCGGCGCCGCATGATCAAACGCAAGATCGGAAGTCGGCGTCATCGCATCCGCACTACCATTCATCGCCCCCATCGTCGAAGGAGCAGCCCTCCCGGGCGTCACCCCCGGCACCCCCATCGCCGCCCGCTGTTTCAGCAGGTCGGTAAAGGGATTAATCCTCCCCTCAAACGGATAAGGATCTCCCGGAGCCGCCGCCGCATCATTATGATCAAAGCCGATTAACCCCGCCCGCGCCTTCGCATAGTCTTTACTCAGCAACCCCTTCATCGGCTGACCCGTATTGACATACGGATCGCCATAGTAAAAATCCCGGTCGGCAAAAGCCAGGTTCATCGCCTGATATACCGTATGTATATAACGAGAACTGTTATACCCCATCTCCTTCAGGTTGAAATTTTCCAAAATATTCAGCGTCTGCAACATCGCCGGCCCCTGCGTCCACTGCTGCAATTTGTAGACCTCCGTCCCGCGATAGTTCGTATGCAACGGCTCTTCTTCGATAGGCTTCCACTGCGCCAGGTCCTCCATCGTGATCAGGCCGCCCTGCTCCTGGCATCCACGCACAAACTCCTGCGCGATATCCCCCTTGTAAAACCGGTCCATCGCCGCATAGATCGCCTCTTTCCTCGTCTTATGATGCTTCAGCGCATCCTGCTCCGCTTCCACCATCTTGGTCAGGGTCTCCAGCAAATCCTTCTGCACAAAGATCTCGCCCGCTTCCGGCGCCTCACGCTTCTCCCCAGGATGCGGCAGGAATATCGCCTTACTGTACGGCCAGTCTTTCAGCCGCCGCTTATTCCGCTCGAAGTCATTGGCAGTCTGGGCCTCGATCGCATATCCCTTGGCCATCTCCATTGCAGGCGCCAGCACGTCCTTCAAGCTCATCGTCCCATACTCCGCCAGCATATAACAAAGCCCGCCCGGCGTACCCGGCGTCACGGCCGCCAACGGCCCATATTCCGGCGGAAAATTATATCCCTTGCTCTTGAAAAAAGCCGGCGTCGCTCCTGTCGGCGCCCAACCAAGCGCATTGATGGCGATCACCTTACCCGTCTTCGGATTATAAATAAGCGCCTGCGTCTCGCCGCCCCAGGTCAGCACGTCATGCATCGTACAAACCGCCCCCAGCATCGCACAGGCCGCGTCGATCGCATTGCCCCCCTTCTGGAAGATCTGGGCGCCGGCCTCGGCCGACAGCGGCTTGCCGGTTACCGCCATCCAATGATTGCCATGAAGCGGCGGCTTTTCCGTTTGCTGTGCCCTGCCGGATACCGCCAGCAGCAACAAAATCGCCAACCCTCCTTTATTTATTTTTGTCCACATCGTTTAAAAATTTTATAAGCCCCGGAAAATAATGTTGCTGGTCATCCCACATATCACAATGACTGCCTTCCGGACAGTACACATACGACCCATGCTGGACCTGAGTGCTCATCCATTGCATATATTTCGGATCCATCGTGTCAAACTCGCCGCCAATCGTCAGCGTGGGCACCGTAATCTTGCTCAGATCTTTTGATCGGTCCCAGGTGATCAGCCTGCCGCCCGTCTTAAATTCGCTCGGCCCCTGCATGGAGACATAAATGCCTTCGCTGAGATGCTTAAACCCCCGCTGGATCGGATCCGGCCACGGTACCACCCGGCAAAGATGCTGGTTGTAGTATTCGCTGATCATCAGTGACTGATAAACACTATCCTTATACAAACCCTTTGCCTCATAAGCCTGCAGCGAATCCACCAGCGACTTCCGCATCTTCGCCCGCAACACCCCATTGTATTTTTCATACTCCGGCATGCTCGCCATCATATTCGAAATGATCAGCCCCTTCAGGTTATCCTGGTATTTCAACGCATACTCCATCGCCAGGATACCACCCCAGCTATGACCCAATAAATAAAAATTATCCTTATTCAAACCCAGCGCCAGCCGCACCTGCTCCACCTCCTCCACAAAATGCTCCGTCGTCCAGAGACTGCTGTCATTGGGCTGGTCGCTATAAAATGACTCCAGCTGGTCATAATAGATAAACTCGATCCCCTCCTTTGGCAGGAAATTCTCGAAAGACTCGAAAAATTCATGCGTACCGCCAGGCCCTCCATGCAGCAACAATACCTTGATTCGCGGATTGTTGCCAAACCGCTTGGTCCAGACATGGAATTTCCCCTTTGGCGTCGTAATCTCCACCAGCTTTATATTGCCGGTCTGCACGCCGGAATCCTGGGTGACAAAGTAATCGGCCACGCTGGTCCCGGGCACAGGCCCATCACAACTGACAAAATAAAACAGTACTAATACCGGTAAAAGAAATCTCATAACAGTTATAATTATTGAATTAAGATACACCTCCTTCCGCACAAAGATTACTCATTTTTCACGTAGTATTGTTTAGACAGGTATACTTCTCTACATTCACCGCTCAATCAATACTATCCGGTATGCAAAAGACGGCCCGCCTCCCGCTCCTGCTCACCCTCGGTTTTTTCTTCCTTGCCCGCACCCTGTCGCAGGCACAAACAACCACCACCTCCCCCGCGGCCACCGCCACCTCCCCCACGCCCGCCAGCTTCCCGGGCCAGACCGAAGGGGATTTCAAAATCAAAAACTTTCCGTTCCAAAGCGGTGAAACCACCCTGGCCGAACTCAACCTGCATTACACAACGCTCGGCCAACCCGTAAAAGACAATACCGGTAAAATCACCAACGCCATCCTCATTATGCACGGTACCACCGGCAGCGGCGCGAATTTCCTCAGCCAACTGTTCGCCGGCAACCTTTTCGGCCCCGGCCAGCTCCTGGATGCTTCGAAATATTATATTATCCTGCCAGACGCCATCGGGCACGGCAAATCCAGCAAACCCAGCGACGGCCTGCACATGAAATTCCCAAAATATACCTATGATGATATGGTGCTCGCAGACTATCGCCTCCTTACCGAACACCTGGGCGTCAACCACCTCCGCCTCTGTATGGGCACTTCCATGGGTGCCATGCACACCTGGGTATGGGGCTATACCTACCCGGATTTTATGGATGCCCTCATGCCCCTCGCCAGCCTCCCCGTGGCCATCGCCGGCAGGAATCGTATGATGCGGAAAATGGCTATCGAGGCAGTCGAATCCGACCCCGCCTGGAAAAACGGCGAGTATACCGCCACCCCCGAAACCGGAATGCGCGGCGCCTACTCCTCCCTCTTTTTCATGACCAGCAGCCCCTGGCAATTGCAAAAAAGAGCGCCTACCCGTGAAGTAGCCGAAAAGACACTGGACAACGCCGTCGCTACCTTCCTGAAGAACCAGGATCCAAATGACCTCATCTACGCATTCGACGCCTCGCGGAATTATGATCCCTCCCCGTACCTCACCAAAATAACGGCGCCCCTCTTCGCCGTCAATTCCGCCGACGACGAAGTCAACCCGCCCGAATTGGGTATTATGGAAACAAAAATTAAAGAAGTGGCCAAAGGCAGGTATATCCTGCTGCCCTGGTCCGAAAAGACCAGCGGCCACGGCACCCACTCCAACCCGACCATCTGGGGCAACTATCTAAAGGAATTGCTGACGATCAGCGAACCGGCCCGTTGACTCACCACCCCGTTGCCTCACCGAACCGGCCCATTGAGTTCGACCACGGCAAACCCGGTCCTTCCAAAACGTTGGTAAGGGACCACCACCTGGTCGGGCGCTACCTGCCTCGACCGCTGAAAATCGAGCGGCGCCTTCAGACCCCAAAACAGCACCCCCTGGTCGGTGACCAGCTGCCCTTTCCGGTTGAGAACCGTCGTAGCAGCATACAACTGATCATTATGCACAAAGCTGTTATATAGACAGAATAGCTTGTCCCGCATCGGCACGATCATATAGGAAAGATTTGGGGAGTTCAGCTCCGTCACCTGCTCCTCACTGATCATCCCGCTCCAGCAACTGTCCCCCCGCACCGACGGAAAATAATACAGGCTGAGATCGCCCCGGTCATGATATGGAATACTCATCGGCGCAGCAAAACGCGCATACCCGTAATGCGGCTGCGGCGACTTTACCCGCGAAGACGAAGGGCCGGAGTCGGGATCGGGAATATTATTTGCCGCAAACATCGTCACCGGATTCCATCCCTCATCAAAAGCCATATCATCTATCGGTTCCTCAAATGCCCGCCCATATTCTTTCAGCAACATAAAACCTCCGCCGGGGATCGCCATGAAATTTTCCTTGACCATATTATTATTGCGGATCCTTCCTCCCCCCAATGTCGTCAGCTGATAAGAAGTATCGAAATCAAATGACCTCGCAGCCATCGAATAATGCACGATCCGGACATTCTTCAGTGTAGTATAATGAAAGTCCGATAACACCCCGGCATAAGCCTCCCCCCGTGCATTATCAATGGAAAGGCTGATATCATCGGTCACCGCAATCGCCGGCAGCCAGATCTCCTCATACCGAAATCCCGTGTCGCTGCCATTAAAATGAGAAAGTAAATAGTTATTGTTCGTCCGGGACGGCGATACCATCAGCCACTCACCATTATTCGCCAGCTTGACCGTCCCCTGATCAAAGTCTTCCAGCGGATAGCCCGTATAGTCGTCCTGGATCATCGGCTGCGTCAGGAAAGGATGATTGTATACCCGTGAGGAAAGCAACTGCCAGTCGGCATTAAATAAAATGGCATGTATCCGCGGGCCACCTCCGGGAACGAATTCGAACCCCAAAAGCAAAGTCAGACTCCTGTCCTCGGATCTCACCAGCAGAAAACTGTTGCCGGGCTCATAAAAAGGCATTGTACCCACCTTATGCCCCACCCCTATCGGCTGGCCATCCGGCGCATAACGCTGCACCCAGGCATCTACCTGCCTGCTGCCATTGCCCGACAAATACAGCTGATCGAAATGATCCTGATTGTTTATCAGGTATTCTTTTAATTCCTCCCCGGGACATGTAAAATGACTGATCTCATTCACCGCAGTCATCCGCAAATCGTATATGATAAAGGAACGCTCTTCTCCCGGTCCGGCAGAGCGCCTCACCGCTCTTTTTCGGCTGGTCATCGAAACCCAGTAGTAATCACCAACTTTACCCAGCAACTCTTCTTTTATCGTGAACCGGTCACTATACGGTTCGCAAAAGGTAACCTCTTGGGCGGCAAGACGATAACCGTTCAAGATTAAAAAGACACCTGTCAATATCTTCCAACTCGGTCTCATAAATCAGCTCCGCTTTGAAGTTAGAATCCACACTTTACAAAAGAATTAACGATAATTATTACACAGCAGTTTCCATGCCACCAATAATAAATTGCGGAATCGCCCACTGTCCCCGGCCCAACGACTCACTGCCCCGGACCAACGACCTGCTACCCCGCCCCAACTCACTGCCGCGGCCAACGCCCCCTTTTTTAAGTTACGATTTTTTATCAGATAATAATACCTTTCATGTAATGTTAGCCGGGTTTATTTGTTAATGAGCCATCCTCTTACTAATTTGTAGACGCCCCCTAACTTCCTCCCGTTTTTATTAACGTAACTGTCAACACTACTGTTTATGAGAAAGAACCTTCTTTTCCTGGCAACGCTGTTGCTATACAGCAACTTTTTGATGTCACAAACCCGCCAGATCTTTGGCAAAGTCCTCGATTCCAGAGACAAATCCGCCCTCGCCGGCGTAACTGTTACCACCAAAGGCTTCAAAAGCACCGCCATCACCGGCCCCGATGGCAGCTTTACGATCAAAGTGAACGCCCGGGCCGTCGCCCTCCATTTTTCTTACATCGGATATGACAACCAGGAAGTGCCGATCAGCCCCGGCTCCGACCCACTCGTCATCTCCCTGACCGGATCCCAAAAAGCGCTGAACGAAGTGGTCGTCGTTGGCTATGGCAAAGCTTCAAAGAAAGACCTCACGGGATCGATCAGCCGGCTCGACGCGAAAACGGTCCAGGACTATCCCGCTCCCAGCTTCGAATCCGCCATCCAGGGTAAAGCCCCCGGCGTCGTAGTTGCATCCGGCAGCGGCCGCGTCGGCGAAGCCATCCAGATCAATATCCGGGGCATTTCCTCCATCTCCGCCAACAGCCAGCCCCTCTACGTGGTAGACGGTTTACCCATCACCAGCGCCAGCCTTTCGGATGGCGCCAACAACCCCACCAACCCCATCGCAGACATCGACCCGAATGACATCGAATCGGTCGATATATTAAAAGACGCTTCCGCCGCCGCCATCTACGGGGCCCGCGCCGCCAACGGGGTCATCCTGATCACGACAAAAAAAGGCAAGAATGCCCGCAAAACCGATATCCAGCTGAATACCTATACCGGCATCAGCAACCCCGCCCGCGAACGCCATTTCATGAACGCCAAACAATACCTTCAGCTGGCCCGGGATGCCGCCAATAACGATGGCTACTACGACTTCACCAATAATATCAGCGGCTTCCCTTCCCTTGACTCTGCTCAAAGCTTTTATTGGAACAACGACTACGCCCCCGTACTCGGTTATTATTCCCTCGGAACCGATTATCAAATGCCGCGGTCAACACCAACTGGCAGGCGCAATCCCTGCACCATAACGCCCCCAGCAACCAGATCAATTTATCCGCCAGCGGTGGTAACGACAAGACCCGGTTCTTTATCTCGGGCTTCTACAACACCCAGGACGCCATCGTCGTAAATAATACCTTCACCCGGTACGGCGCCCGCTTCAACATCGACCACAACGCCACGGACAAACTGGTATTCGGGCTGAACCTGGCCGTCGACCGGTCCCAGCTCAACAAGGTCACCAGCGACAACAGCTTTTCCAGCCCCGGCGAACTGGTAGCCCAAATGCCTCTTTCCCCCTTTATCGACCCGTCCACCGGCCTGCCCAATAACAACACCCTATATCCAAACGGGATCTATGACGCTCTTTACGATTTTGACCACCAGGTGACTTTCCGGACAATCGGTAACGCCTATGCCAACTATACCTTTCTCCCCGCTCTTTCCTTCCGCTCCGAAGTAGGCGCGGACATCCTCGCCCTGAATGAAAATCAATTCGATGGAAAAGAAAGCATCGACGGCGCCGGCATCGGTAAAGCCCAAACCATCTATTCCCAAAGCGCTACCCTCAATACCAATAACTATTTCACCTTCACCCCCAACCTCGGCGAAACCAGCAAGCTCAACGCCGTGCTGGGCATGAGCTACGAACAAAACGACCTGTTCCAAAGTAACGCCAACGGACAAGGCTTCCCATCCGACGCGGTCAAAAACCTTTCCGGCGCCACCAGCATCACCGGCGCCACTTCGACAAACGCCCGCTATACCTTCCTTTCCTATTTCCTGCGGGGCAATTATGTCCTCGATGAAAAATACCTCTTCTCCGCCAGCATTCGCACCGACGGCTCCTCCCGCTTCGCCCCTTCCCATCGCTATGGCTGGTTCCCCTCCGCATCCGCGGGCTGGGTGCTCTCGCAGGAAAATTTCCTCAAGGATAGCCGCACCATCAGCATGCTAAAGATTAGAGCGAGTTATGGACTGACCGGGAATTCGGAGATCGGCGAGAATAGGTTTGAATCCCTCTACGGCATCACCAACTATCCAAACCTCCCTGGCTATACCCCCACCCAACTCGCCAGCACCGGGTTACACTGGGAAAAGACCGCCCAGGAAGACGCCGGAGTTGAATTTGGCTTTCTAAAAAATCGCCTGTCAGGTGAGGCGGATTATTATCAGAAACAATCCACCAACCTGCTTCTCAACGTCAATGTCCCCAATACCACCGGCTATACCTCTCTTACCGAAAACCTCGGAAAGATGACCAACCAGGGCTTTGAACTAAGCCTAACCTCTCAGAATATTACCGGCGCCTTTAGATGGACAACCTCTTTTAACATCGGTTATAACAAAAACCGCGTCGGCGACATCGGCGGCCAGATCATCACCAGCGCCGATCAGCTCGAACGCGCTATCGACGGCGAACCCATCGGTACTTTCTATATGCAGAAGTTCGTCGGCGTCGACCCCGCAACAGGTGATGCCCTCTATGCCGACGCAAACGGTAAACCCACAAACGACTACACCCAGGCCGCCCGCTATGCCGTCGGAAAATATACGCCCGACTATACCGCCGGCCTGACCAATACCTTCTCCTTTAAACAGGTGGACCTCAGTATCTTCTTCTACGGCCTGACCGGCAATAAGATCTATAACTCCGCCGGCGTATATATGTCCGATGGCTTTTCCAACGGTAACTTCGACAACCAGACAGTAGACCAGCTGAATACCTGGACCCATCCCGGCCAGATCACCAACGTCCCCCGCGCCGGACTTGGCGAAGCACCCGGCGGCGCCGGCTTTTCTACCGGCAACAACAACTCCACCCGCTGGCTATACGACGGAAAATATCTCCGCCTCAAAAACCTAACCCTGGGTTATACCCTGCCGCAGGCCACTTCCACTGCCATGAAGATCACTTCCATCCGCCTCTACGCCAGCGCTGTGAACCTCTTCACCTGGACCAAATACCCCGGAGACCCGGAAGTCAATACCAATACGGTAAGTATCATCGGCGGCGGTGAGGATTTTTATACGATCCCGCAGGCGAGAACCTTCACCATTGGCCTTAACGTAAAATTTTAACCCTGATCAATCACTTCAAGATAATTACAATGAACTCCATAAAATATTTGACAGGCTTCGTCCTCCTTCTTCTCCTGACGCCCTCCTGCAACAAGAACCTCAACGTGGCGCCGCAGAATGCGCTTACCGTGAGCCAGATCCAGACTTCTTCGGACGTGGAAGCATTGCTTTTCGGCGCCTATTCCGGTCTCCAGGCCCCCGGTGACTTTGGTGAAAGCTTCCTCTTCGCACCGGACCTGATCGCCTCGGACAGTCAGGTCAATTTTGTAGGAACCTTCTACGATTACCTGGCCGTTCAAAATAAGATCACCGTCGCCACCAATGCCATGGTCGGAAATATCTGGACCAGCGCCTACAGCACCATCAATATCGCCAACACCGTACTGGACAAGATCGCCCTCGTCGATTCCACCGACCGGCCTACCGTCCAGGGTGAAGCCTATTTTATCCGCGGGACGGTCTATTTTTACCTGCTGGGACTTTTTGGCAAGCCCTATTCGGACGGCAATGCCAGCTCGAACCTGGGCGTTCCCATCGTCCTAACGCCCACCTATACCTATGACTCCTCTGCAAACTCACCCAATAAACCGGCCCGGGCCACTGTCACCCAAACCTATGCCCAGATCATAGCCGATCTGCAAACCGGGATCAGCCTGCTTCCGACATCAAATATTAACTTCCGCGCCGATGTCTATGGCGCACATGCGATGCTTTCCCGCGTCTACTTGAGCATGGAACAGTATGCCAACGCTGCAGCACAGGCCGACACCGTGCTCGGATCGGGAAATTTCAGTCTGACCAGCACCTATGACAAGGCCTTCAATACCGACGGCAACTCGACAGAAGATATTTTTGGTATCCAGCAATCCCTGCAATCCAACGCCGGCACCACCAACAATGGCATCGTCACCTTCTACCTTCCGTATTCGGTGAATGGTAACCAGACCGGCGGCAGAGGCGATGCCCAGATCGATACCAGCTATTTCGACATCTTTGAACCGGCTGACTTCCGGGGCACTTATGTCACAGCCGGCACCAGCATCTCCGGCTACTCCGGCTTTTATCCAAACAAGTGGGGCGCCTTCTATAAAACTATTCCGGTCATCCGCCTCGCCGAAATGTACCTGACACGGGGAGAAGGCAACATCGTCGCGGGCACCAACATCGGTAATGACCCGTTGGATGACATCAACACCATCCGCACCCGCGCCGGAGCCAGCACCCTCACGACAGTCGGCCAGACCGATTTCATCGAAGAACGTTTCCGGGAACTGGGCTTTGAAGGCGACCGATTCTGGAGCCTCAAAAGGGTTAAATGGAGTATCAGCGGCCTGGATTACGATAACAATCTGCTGATCCTGCCGATCCCACAATCCGAAATAGATGTAAACAAGAACCTTGTCCAGAATACCGGATACTAATCTTATCCGGAATGCCGGATACTAACTTTCCATCTCTGGGAAAATCTTTCCGAACCTGGGAGAAAAACCGGGCAAGTCACCTTTTTGGCCCTCTTTGTTCAGCCATCAAATCTAATTACAAACCCTTAGTATCCAATCAGATAAAGAATTACTATCCTTTATGGGCGCCGTCCCGGACCTTCCGGCACGTCACTTGCCTTATACTATTCGGTTTTTCATAGGATATTGGATTTAAAAACGGGGCTGGATTTCTATCCTGGCCCTTTTTTTTTAACTTTGAAGACCTAATAAACCCTGCATGCGAATCGCATTAACCAATATCCTTTGCCTTCTCCTCACCCTTTCCATTTTCGCCGGCCCTGTCGTTCATACAGGCGCCCAACCCGACTGGCTGACGGTCATTCATCCCGACCCGACCCGCCAACCCTCCCCGGAAGATATCAGCGACGGCTATTATTATGAACTGCTGGACCTGCAGACAAACCTGCTCCACAGTACCGAATACACCCACTACATCAAACATATTATAAACGAGTCCGGCGTACAGGACCAGTCCGAAGTATCCGTCACCTTTTCCCCCCAATTTCAGCAGGTCGTCTTCCATCGCATCTGCATCCTCCGTGACGGCGCCGTCCTCGATCAGCTGCAACCGGCCCGGATCAAAGTGGTACAAGAAGAGACGGATGCCGGTGAACTCGAATACAATGGACTCAAAAGAGCCTTTATTACCCTCAAAGACGTACGCAAAGGCGACCGGATCGAAGTCTCTTATTCCCTCATTGGGTTCAACCCGGTATTTGGAAAAAAATATGCCGCAGAACATTATTTCAGCCGTTCAACAGCTATCTGCAATTATTTCAGGACCATCATCAGCACCCCGGACCGACCACTCCTGATCGCTACCCGCAACAACGCACCCGCACCCGAAGAACAACGGGAAAACAACAGGCTTGTCTACCGTTGGATCAACCCGCCGCTAAAAGACGGCGAGACCGGATCGACCGCGCCCTCCTGGTACGATGCCGATCCCGTTGTCTATATCACCGAATACAAGACCTGGCAGGAAGTCGTCGACTGGGGACTGAATACATTCAATCATTACCAGTACCCGCTGCCGGCCGCACTGCTGCAAAAAATAGCGGATTGGAGAAAAACAGCCGCCGGCAATAAAGACGTGCTGGCCAATCTGGCAGCAAGGTTTGTACAAAACGATGTCCGCTATCTGGGCCTTGAGATCGGCGTCAACACCCACCGCCCCCATCCCCCAGCTGAAGTTTATGCCGGCCGCTTCGGCGACTGCAAGGACAAAGCACTGCTGCTTTCCGTTATCCTTCAACACGAAGGGATCCCTGCGTGCGTGGCCCTCATCAATACCAGCGCCGGGCAGACACTGCCCACCGTCTCCCCTTCCCCCGGGCAATTCGATCACGCCATCGTGGCCATCCAAAGAACCGCAGGTAACTGGCTCTACGTTGATCCTACCATGTCCGGTCAACGGGGCGAACTGACCAACCTCTTTATCCCCGCCTACGGGTACACGCTACTGCTGCGCGAAGGAGAAGACAGCCTGCGATCCGTACCGGCCGGTCTTCACTATGACTATTATATCCGGGAACAGCTGGATGCCCGCTTCTACGACACGTCCCGCTTTACCGTAACCACCACCTATACCGGCGGCGCCGCCGATAAGACAAGGACAATGTTCGGGGAGAGCAGCCGGAAAGATGTCGAAGAAAGCTACGTCAAATACTACGGCGCCTATCTCGAAGGCATCCGCCAGCAACAACCCGTCGACTATTCCGACGATAGTATAAAAAATGAATTGACGATTAAAGAATATTACGCCATCCCCAATCTGTGGAAAATCGACAAACAAGGAAAGAAATCCTTTGATTTCGCCGCAAAAGTCCTCAGCGACTACCTGACGGATCCTGCGAATGTCCCCGCCGATATACCCATGTCCCTCACTTATCCCCTGCACGTCCACTACACCCTTCACCTCATTCTGCCGGAGGAATGGAATTTCAACTCCGGTGAGCTGCATATAAAAAATAATGCCTACCAGTTTGACTTTACACCCGAGATCAGTGGGAAGGAAATGACCCTCAGCTACAACCTCAAAACCTTTGACGACCACATCAACGCCGCTGAAATCCAACAATACAAGACGGATTATAAAAATATCGAAGACAGAGTATTCTTTACCTTGTATAAAGACAATACCGAAGCTGCCCCGGAACCACCCGCAGAGCCATCCCACATCCGGACCAACAACATCCCCACCCTGGATGGCGGCAGCTCGAAACCCTGCTGGCCGGCCATCTGGCTTAGCTTTTTCTATGCCCTGCTCTTCTCCCGGCTATTCGTATATCTCAACACCCGCAGCGCAGAGACGCTCTATGCCCCCGGCTCCGGCTATCCCCTCGGCGGCTGGATCATCATCCTGGGCCTGTCCATCGGTGCCGGCCTGCTACTGGACTCATTCCAACTGCTCCAGGCAAATTATTACAGCTATAACAACTGGACCGCCTATGGCAGCGCCGGTGGATCCACGCTTCAATATCTCTACCTGGGCCAACTCGCTATCCAATTGAATTTTATAGCCGGCGCCGCCGCCGTCTTATACTGGTTCCTTAAAAAAAGGGATATCTTTCCCCGCATGTTCATCTTGTATGCGGCCATCGTCCTCTCAGGCCGGCTGCTGCTCATCGCGTTGTTCTATCTGAGCCCCATCCCAGCCGCATTGGGCAGCTACCGCGCCGATCTTCCCTGGGCCTTCATCCGTACCAGTGTCTACGCCGCCATCTGGGTAAGCTATGTCCTGCGCTCCGGCCAGGTAAAAAGCACTTTCCTGGAACCCTTCCGCAAAGGCATCCGTTAAGCCCCCCATACCACCAAAAGCACCCCCCCAATACCACCAAAAGCAAAGCCCCCATACCATCAGGTACAGGGGCCTATACAGATCATAGGAATATCTTATTGCTTGACCAGGTATCCGAAAACCCCGTCC
>Ga0302324_100004394_pt1 | contig 31226 bp, 24 predicted proteins | sample Palsa_T0_1_FD_201949 | JGI IMG/M metagenome (GOLD analysis project Ga0302324, IMG submission 201949) | Peat permafrost microbial communities from Stordalen Mire near Abisko, Sweden - Palsa_T0_1 | ecosystem: Environmental > Terrestrial > Soil > Palsa > Peat permafrost | place: Sweden: Abisko... | reverse complement strand
CAGGCTCTGTTTGCCGTAGGAGAGCTCCCAGTCGGAAACATTCATTGCGACGTAGGAATCCAAAAAACGCCCGCGATCAATGGCTGCTGTCGGAGTATCGGGTGGCACAGGAAAAGGCGGTGCGAGAATAGAAGCGTTGAAGCAGCAGAAATCAGCCATCGATTCGGCCTGGCGGGCCGCCAGCGGAAGAGCGGGCGCGGGCGGCGAATGCTGAAATTCACCGTGAACATACGCTGCGAATGGCCCGTCCGCCGCCCATCCCGACATCCCCGACACATTATTAAACCCTTGTTCCTCGGGGCGGCCAAAATCATCCGTTATCGTTTCCCCGAAGTGATAGGAGTCGGTCAGCGGTTTGCCCACGATCTCCGTAGTTCGTGTGTAGGACGATTCGAGGCGCAGTTCGGCGTTGTCCCCGCCGCCCAGCAGTTCGAATTCGTGTCCGAATTCCAACATCAGTTCCCGGTGAATTCGTGCCGCTTCGTCATCTGCAGGGTCGTCGCCGCCAATATGATCCGCGGCCTCGTTAATCTGCCGCGCGCACTCCATGCGGGTCCAGGGGCGCATCCCGGCGATGGCGCTGTCGATGTATCCCAGCGCGGCTAATCGCTCCAGCGCTGGATACACCCAGCTGTCGAGGGGAACGTAGGGCGAACCCATGTACTTCGCCTGCCAGTGCGACCGGTAGTCCTGTCGAATGGCCGGAATCTCCCAGGTCGATCCGGACAACTCTGGATTGTGGTGTCTCGCGTAAATGTATTCGCTGGTCAAATACCCGAGCGCCGAGCCGATCAGAACGTCGGAAGGGAAATGTTGTTTGGCATTGATTCGCGAGGCGCTGATTACGGTCGCCAATCCGTAAGAAAGAAACTTCACGACCGGACTGGGATATTCATGCGCCACGATTCCCGCGATCGCCCAACTCGCCGCAGCATGTTCCGACGGAAACGATGCGCCGCCCTTCCAGAACTGGCCGCTGCCATTGTCCTGCAAAGGACGGTCACGCCCGGCGGCGAATTTCAACGCTTCCACCGCCACCAGAGCGTCGAGCGTGGCTTCTCCGCTGAGAAGGCCGGTTTCACGCTCGTGGTGGTTGTCGGTCATCAGTCCTAATAGGTACAGTCCGCCCGCTCCCGCCGCCATGGAGTAGGTGCCGTACTCGGAAATATGCTGATAGCGTTGAAGCGTGTCGGGCGTGTTCGAAAGATGGCGGCTTACATCGCTATCGGTCGCGAACAAGGCTGCCGCAAATCCTCCCAGCGGCACCAGCCATGTGGCGTCGGACAACCTCGCTCTGGAGGGACTCGTCCACATGCCGATCTGATCGTGGAGCATCGCACGAGGAAGGTCGATCAGTTTATTCTTTCTTTGATTAGTCTGTGGCTCCGTGGGCTCGGGCGCATCCGGAGCCTCCGCCGTTCGCGCTTTCCCTTGGCCGGTCTGCTCGACTTGAGCGGGCCCGTCCCCGGCGTCAGGCAAACGTCCAGGTCGCGCGGCTTGCGCGAAGCCAAGCGTCCGCGCCAGCAGCAAACACACCATGCCGATCCTCACTGTTCCCCCAAGTCGATTCAAGAACCGTCCTCAGTAGGCAGCAGCTAAAATCGCGCTGGTAGTGATCGAACTTAAGACCTGCGCATTCTGGAATAGAGTCTTCCAAATCGGCGGACCGCCCAGCGCCCTCTCCGGCACGACTACCATATCGCCGGGCTGCAGCGACATATCCAATCCGTTGCCGGAAATCCAGAACGAACTGTGGTTGCCGATGACCGTCCCGTCGGCGCGAATTACAAAGGTCGCTCGCCTGTTGGCCATGTTGGTGGTGCCGCCGGCCTGCATCAGATACCAGCGCGCGCTCTTGCCGGGCCGATATGCCACTGCCGTAGGACCATATACCTGCCCCTGCACAACGACGTAGCTGGGACGTTTGGGTACGAGCAATACATCTCCCGCCTGCACCCTGATGTCCTGAGAAGTGTTTGCCCAGTTCTTGATGTTGGAAGAGATCCGCACCGTCACGCGTCCTGTCGGAGGACTGGTCATCAGATCGTCGAGCGCGGTCTGCCACTGCACCAGCGCGGACTCCGCTGAGAGCTTTTGGTCGGGATCGCTGGTGCTGGTTGCGGTCAGTTTCAGGCTTGATTGCTGCTCCCGAACCCGCTGAATCAGTTCGCCATAAGATCGCTGTTCCAGTTTCTGTACTTCGGTGCGCACCAGCACTGCGCCGTAAGGATACGCCGCCGGTGAAAATCCTCCCGCGCGCAACATCACAGAACTCAAGCGCTCCCCCGGACGAATCCCATAACTGCCGGGATGCTCCACTTCTCCGCGAAGAGAAATCGAAGCTCCAAGATCATTCCATCCCGGTACCTGCGGCACGGTAAGTACGTCGCCGTTATTCAAGGAGGCATCGCTGTCGGGCTTGCCCACCATCGCGTCCGCCAGCACGATCTTTTCCTGTTGGCCTGCGACCTGCTTGTCATTATTCCAGTAATAGTGTGTGAGATCGACGAGGTTGGTATCGGCGCTCTGTTTCAGACCGCCTGCGGCGCGAACCAAATCTGAAATGCGCATGTCAGTGGTCAGCGGATAGCGCCCCGGCCGCAACACTTCGCCCTTGACATAAACCGTAGCGGGATCGGCCGCCGCTGCATTCTTGTGCACCAGCACCCGGTCGCGCGAACTCAGAACAATGTCTTCTCCAGGACTTCCATCCAGCGCGCCGCTGAGCTTCACATTGAAAATCTTCAGCGTGCTGTCCGGCATGTACCGAAATACCTGCGCATCCCCCGTGGCTGCGTCAGCTGCGAGCCCCCCCGCCAAATGAATCGCGTCGCTGAGGTGAATGTCGCCTGAAGTGCGGTAGGTTCCCGGAGCGCGCACATCGCCCCAGACCGATACGTTCGGTGGATTCTCAAAATCATAGCGTCCGAAAACCTGCACCGTATCCAGCGTCTGCAACACCGGGGCTTTCAACGGATCTGCCAGCGCGTCGGCGACGCTGAAGCGCTGCACCGTAGGCCGGTAATCCGGCAGGCTCAGGCGAATGATCTCGCCATATTGCAGCGCCGGTTCGGGCAGCAGGTCCTTGTAAGAGCCGATCAGGTCCGTGACCCGCATTCCTTTCTTGAACGAATATTTGCCCGGCCGCAGAACGTGCCCTTCCAGATAAACCGCGTCCTGGGTGTACGGAGCGATGGGAAAGATTCGAATCTTGTCGCCATCCTGAATCTTGAACGACTCCAGGACCTTAGCCACTTCGTCCGGCGGATTATCCGGCGTAGCATTCTGCGAAACATTCTGTGGAACATCCACGGTGAGCATCGTCTGCTTCTCATGCGCCACCGTGCGTTGCACCTCGATGTGCCGCAAGGTCGCCGAGGGCAACAACCCGCCCGCCAGAGCGATCGCATCCGCCAGCGTTTTCTCGTCCTTCTCTTCATAGACCGCCGGACGGCGAACCATGCCCTCAATTGTGATCTCAGCGCCCAGGGGCGGGACCATCACCGTGTCGCCGTTTTCCAGCCGCTGCATGTCACCCTTAATCCCGTGCAGCAACAGATCGTAAACGTCAACGTCCTGCACCAAATCATTTCCTCGATAATGCCGGAGAATTCGCAACGATCCCCGGCCCGTGGGTCCACCCGCGGCAAATAAAGCATTCAGCGGCGTCGACAATGATCCAATGTCATACGCGCCCGGCCGCACTACGTCGCCCACCACGTAAACGCGAATCGCGCGCAGACGCGACAGCGAGACATCAGCCGAAACGTCGCGGAACTGCGTGCGCAGAGTTTTCTGCACCGCCTCCTGCACTTCCGCCAATGACTTGCCCGCAACCAGTACCGGTCCGACTTCGGGCAGACTCAACCGCCCCTCTCGATCCACGACTCGATAGAAACGTCGCGACACGCCGCCCCACAGATCGACGGAAACTCCGTCGCCCGGGCCGACCACATAATCAGGCCCGACCGGAAGATCGAGAGGAATCATCTGCAGATCGCGCGTCCCGTTCTCGAAAACCTGCATCCCGAAGCGCTCGACCGCCGGGGGTTGCGGTGCTGCCTGCAGGTACATGTCGTAAAGCGACGGAATATCTGCATACGGATTTTGTTGCCTGACTAAGCGCTGGTTCGGGCTGACTGACTCACGCGCACGTGCCGCGCTCCATGCGCTTGACCTTGCAGAATTGTTCCGGAGGTCATAGGTCGACGAACCATTGCCCGACCCATAGGACCCCGCTCCATAAGATCCGCCCGATCCGCTGGCGTACGGATTTCCGTAGTCCGATCGGAAATAGTCTCCGGCGAAATCCGAATTCATCGACAAATCCGCGAATTGATCTCCCCCCGCCTGACGCCCCTGCATCGCACTCATGGGGTTCCTCTGCGGCGAGCCCTCGCTCTGCTCGGCATCGTAACCTTGGCCATATGACGATGAACCTGACGGCGAACTCAGCGACGATCCGCCAAACCCACTTCCCGGCTGCGATTGACCCATTGTCGATTGACCCATCGAATTCTGGCCCATCGACGTCTGCCCCGAGGAGAAAGAATCTTCGCCGCTGGTCCGCAAGAGGTCCGTTGAGCTGTTGCCGGGCGTACTTCGCGGCACATTGAAAGGCGAATTGCCCGGCCCGGTCGGTGAGTTCTCCAGCCCCGGCACATCCATCGGCGCCTGATTCATCCCCGGCTGCTGTTGCGGCAAGGCTTGATTCGACGGATTGCTGGTAGTGGGCGCCGGGCAGTTACCGCTGCGCGGATCGCAGAACTGCGTCTGGTTGAGCTGTTGCTCTTGCTGTTGTCGTGCTCTCTCCCGCGCCACCTCTTCGTCCTGCGCTTGCCATTTCACCCGCTCCGCTATCAGCAGTTCCTGCTGCTTCGCCAGCGGGGACTCGGGATTCACCGACGGTTGCAAATAACCGTACTTCTGCACCAGCGCAGTAGCGACGGAACGGAAAGTTATGTCGCTTTCAAGCCGATCGAAGATCGCTTCGTCGGTCAGGTCGGAGTCTGAAATCAGCTGACCGTGGTCAGTCGCGTCTTTGGCGATCCACCGCTTCAATTCCACCATCAGACCGGCGTCCCGGTGCAGAATCGCGATGAGCTGTCCCACGGACGCGGCAACATGCTCCAGATTCTGACGCCCCAGATCAGACTGCTGAATCGAAGGCTGGGCGCGCGTTTGAGCCATAAGGGACAGGCTGATTAAGACAAGGCCGAGCACGGCACACGGCCACAGACCCCTGCGGCAGCGCGCAAATACGCCGGGCAACGCGACAGAACTTATCATGTTTTGTAGATTAACCCCGAGTGCTTACTTTTGATTTGAAAAATGTGATTCAAGGGCCGACAAAGAGGTTGGCTGATGAACGATTGCAACATGTTCTCAAAACCCAAGTCGCGCAGGTCGAATCAAGCACCAAATCGGCAAACAAAAAGAGAAGATCGAAGCTAGATACTGGGCCCAAAACGCGAGGGAACAACGATCAACGCTACTAAAATTACAATATAGCAAAAACAGTAGGGGTCAAAATGGAATCGCACCTCAGGCTGTGGAAAACTCTTCGGGGCAACGCCGTTTCCGCTTGGAACCTGGGATACTTTTCCCGCTGACAGATTCCTTCTTTTCGTCGCCCTGCGTGTGAGTCTTCGCCAGGCCGCAAATCACAGCTGGCATATTAGACAGATTGCATAGGTAGTTGTTAGTAATCCCTAGGCACTTACAGCTGACCTGCGGCCAGATACTCGGCGCCGCGAAGACGCGCAAGCTCCTGAAACCTAACCGCTCGTGATGTAAACTTCTAGCCCTCTGGGAGGTGTCGAATGGGGGCTCCGGTCCAGGTCGCGCAACTCCAGCAAGAATCGCAACAAGCATTGCAAATCCCACCACAAACGGACAAGCCGCAATGGAGTTTTGCCCAGCGAGCTGCGTTTCGCTTCTGCTTCGTATACTTCGGATTGTTCTGTATCGCCACGCAAATCTTAGGCAGCTTAATTCCTATTCCTAATGTCGATATTCCGGATTTGAGCTCGCTCTGGCCCATGCGGCAAATCACTTTCTGGACCAAGAGCAGCGACAAGAACTGGAAAGGCAACCTTAACTTCCAGCGCGTGGCTCAAGACCAACTGATCCTCGACGGCAGCATGGATGGCCACAAGATCCATATGCAACTCCACCTCGTCGATCGCAGTAAGTTCATGCTGGTAAGCCGCGGTTTTCACTGGGTGCAGGAGTACCCTTTCAACCGCTGATCTATACGAACGCTGATCTATACGAACACTGATCTGTACGAACACTGATCTGTACGAACACTGATCTGTACGAACACTGATCTATACGAATCGGAAGCGTCGCTCCGCGAGATGACGGGTGGACCAGGCGTCATTTTATGACCGGGCCATTTCAGGGACGTGCACGATGAGCCGTAAGGCATGCGTAATCGGTGCGGGGCCCAATGGACTGGCAGCGGCCATCGTTCTGGCCCAGGCTGGAATGCAGGTGGACGTTCTGGAAGCCGAGCCGACTCCGGGAGGAGCCGCACGCACGCTCGAGTTGACGTTGCCCGGCTTTCGGCATGACTTCGGATCGGCAGTCTACCCACTCGGTGTGAGCTCACCCTTTTTCTCCTCCCTGCCACTGACCGATCACGGTCTGCAGTGGATTCACTCGCCAGCCGCTTTGGCGCATCCTCTCGATGACGGCACAGCGGTGACCTTGGAACGCGACCTGAGCCAAACCGCAGATTCTCTGGGGACTGACGGACCTGCGTGGGACCAGCTCATGCGCCCGTTCGTCGAGCGCTGGAGTGAATTCGCTCCCGAGATACTGCGGCCCGTTTCTTTCCTGCCCAGACATCCCTGGCTGATGGCGCGCTTTGGAATGCTTGCGTTGCAATCGGCCGAAGCGGTTGCTCGCCGTTTTCGCAATGAACGAACCCGCGCACTCTTCGCGGGCCTGGCCGCGCATTCTTTTCTTAGCCTGGACGAACCGTTGAGCGCCGCCGTCGCAATTCTGATGGCGGTTCCCGCTCACGCAGTTGGTTGGCCGATTCCTCGCGCAGGTGCCCAGTCCCTCACAAATGCATTATGCGGAGTGCTCTCGACCTTGGGAACCAGCGTGAAGACTTCATCTCCGGTCCTGAGTTTGGCGGCACTGAATCAGGGTAAAGATGACTACGACCTGTTCCTCTGTGACTTAGCGCCGCGACAGCTGATCAATGTGGGCGGGCAAAAACTATCGGACAGCTACAAGCGGCGCCTGGAAAAATACCGCTACGGTCCCGGCGTCTTCAAAGTGGATTATGCGTTAGACCGCCCCATTCCCTGGCGAGCCGCCGATTGCTTGCGTGCGGCCACCGTCCATCTCGGTGGAAGCTTCGAGGAGATCGCTGCCTCGGAAAAAGCAGTCCGAAGCGGTCGGCACGCCGATTACCCCTTCGTACTTCTGGCCCAGCCGAGCCTCTTTGACAACTCGCGCGCTCCAGCGGGCAAACACGTTGCCTGGGCTTATTGTCACGTACCGAATGGATCCAACGTCGACATGCTGCAGAAACTGGAAAATCAAATCGAGCGCTTCGCTCCCGGCTTCCGCGACTGCATCCTGGCCCGGCGCGTTTTTTCTCCCGCCGATCTCGAGAGCATGGACGCCAATCTCGTGGGAGGCGATATCGGTGGCGGAACTCTGGACATTCGTCAATTTCTGTTTCGTCCAACCTGGCGGCATTACGCCACCTCGGCGCGAGATATTTATATTTGCTCAGCCTCAACTCCACCCGGCGGCGGCGTGCACGGCATGTGCGGTTACCACGCCGCGAAAATGGCTTTGTCGCGCTAATAGAGGTGGAAATTGACCTGAACTACCAGACGCATGGCCACCGGCTGACCATCCTTAGTCGCCGGATTGAATTTCCATTTGCTCACACATTCCACCGCTTTCTTGTCGAGATCCTTGTCTAGGCTACTGAGTACCTGTGGATCGCGTACCCTGCCGTCGGGGTTGACGATCATCGACACCAGGACCGCGCCTTGGATTTTCTTCCGGCGCGGCCCGTCGGCGTACTCCGGGGCGGGCTGGTAAACAGCTTTGGGTACGGTCATTCCTTTTTCCGTGTGCGTGTAGACAACTTCGGCGGGGTTTTGCGGAGCGTCCTGCTGCGCCGCCAGAGAAGGGAGTGACAGGAGGGCGACGGCGCTTGCGAAAGCGGCACAAGCAGCGAGGCGCAAACGCGCAGCAGTCATCAGCGTGGACATCGCGATACCTCAACTTCGCAGTTTTCGCAAAAAAGGCGAGATCTAGGCTATCCAGACTTCGAGTTACTTGCTAATCGCCGCTGGTTCCCGCACCCCGATCGCCGGAACGGTCCTTCCCAGCACAGCGGCGATCTGCCGCACTTGCTTCATCAACTCATCAAACTGATCGGGATAGAGCGACTGCGGGCCGTCGGAGAGCGCTTCGTCTGGTTTGTTGTGCACTTCCACCAATAATCCATCGGCGCCGACAGCGACCGCGGCGCGCGACAGGGGAGTGACTTTGTTGCGCTTGCCAGTGCCGTGGCTGGGGTCAACCAGAATGGGCAGATGGCTCAGGCGCTGCACCGCGGGGACGATGCTCAGATCGAGAGTGTTACGAGTGTGGTCGGCGAAGGTGCGCACGCCGCGTTCGCAGAGAGCAACGTTGTAGTTGCCTTCGCTCAAAATATATTCCGCCGCCATGAGAAATTCTTCGAGCGTCGCCGACATGCCGCGCTTGAGCAGAACCGGCTTGCGGGCGCGTCCGGCGCGCTTGAGCAGAGAAAAGTTCTGCATGTTGCGAGCGCCAATCTGAATCATGTCGGCATATTCCTCGACGAGATCGAGAGATTCGTGGTCGATGGCCTCGGTGATGATCTTCATGCCAAACTGTTGGCGAATTTCCGCCATGATGCGCAGACCTTCCTCACCGAGTCCCTGAAAGGCGTAGGGCGAAGTGCGGGGCTTGTAGGCACCGCCGCGAAAGAACTGCGCTCCGGCGCGATGCACTCGCTCGGCCACGGCAAAAGCCTGTTCGCGGCTCTCAATGCCGCAAGGGCCGGCCACAATCGCAAGCCCCTGGCCGCCGATGGTGGGTCCGTCAATCCCGGGCGCGATCGCGGGAAAAGTGATGACGGTGTTGTCTTCTTTCACGTCGCGGCTGACCAGTTTATAGGGCTTCGATACGGCGATGACTTCCTGCACCCCCGGCATCTCTTCCAGCGTGCCATGCTCGACTTCGCCCTTGTTGCCGGTGATGCCGATAGCAGTGCGCGTCGCTCCCGGCATGGAATGCGCGCGATAGCCCAGCTTCTCGATTTTCTGGCAGACGGCGCGCACCTGCTCTTCGGTGGCCGCGGCCTTCATGACGACTAACATAGGTTCACCCCGGGGAAAATTAACGTATCAGATTATGTGGGGACAGCCGGCCCCGGCTGTCCGTCGAGCGCAGCTCGACTGCTTCTCGCGAGCACAGCGGCAGGGGGAGCCGCGACATCAAGTCTATCCTTCAGCGCAAGCCCCGTAAATAGAGTAAGCAGACGTTGCCAGCAACCTCTTCCACATCGGATACTCCGTGTATGGTGCGCGAAACGGACGTTCTAAAGCGACCCCGGCCCCGGCGGAAGCCGCGACTTACTTCCCGCCGCATCGGCATCCACACCTCGTCGGCCGGGGGTGTGCAGAACGCCGCAGAGCGGGCGTTTCGGCTGGGCTGCAATACTTTTCAGATTTTTTCGTCCAGTCCACGACAATGGGCTCCGTATGAACTGGGTGAGTTGCAGTGCGCCGAGATGAACCGGCTCCGGGCTTCGTACGATCTGAAACCGCTGGTGATTCACACCAATTATCTGGTTAATCTGGCCAGCTCGAACGAGCTTTTCCTGCAAAAGTCGATGGAAGCATTTCGCGGCGAGGTCGAGCGCGCACTTTCTCTCTGCGCGGATTATCTGGTGTTGCACCCGGGATCATTCCGCGGCGCTGACCGTGAGCAGGGATTGTTGCGGACCGCCGCCGCCATCGCGGCGTCGACGCAAGGACTCGATCTGGCGAAGGGCGGACTGACTATCCTGATTGAAAATACGGCGGGAGCGGAATTTTCTCTGGGGGGCAGCTTCGAACAGGTCGCGGAAGTGATCGATCGTTTGCGCGGGCTGGTTCCGGTGGGCGCTTGCATCGACACCTGCCACACGCATGTGGCGGGATATGACATTGTTAGCGAGGACGGTCTTTACCAGACCTTGCTGCATCTCGATGCCACGATTGGGTTGAATCATGTGAAGGTCTGGCACTGTAACGACGCTAAGGCGGCGCGCGGTTAGAAACTGGATCGCCATGAGCACATCGGGAAGGGAACAATCGGCAAGGAAACATTCCGCATTCTGCTGAACGATCTGCGGCTCGCGCATGCGGCGTTTATCGCAGAAACGCCGATTGACCAGCCCGGCGACGATCGGAAAAACGTCGAGGCCTTGAAAAACCTTGTCTCAGAGACGTAACTGGATACGTTTCCTCGAATCGCGCTTTGAACGGCTACCTGATTCGCGAGTGACGTGGGAAGGAGGTCTTGTCAGCGGCGTCCATGGGTCACGTTGTAGAATAGTAGATTCGCTTTTCCCATGCCTTCGCCTATGCCGCCGAAAGAAAACTCAATCGTTGCCGCGCCGCCCGCCGATCGCGGCGAGGCTCGCGATCCCGCCAACGATCGCCCCAGCGAGCGCGAGAACGACGAGCGCTATGACGCGCAGCGTGTCGAGGCCAAGTGGTTCGAGCGCTGGCGGCAGGACGCTTCGATTTACGCTGCGGAAAAGCACTCGACTAAAAAGAAATATTACGTGCTCGAAATGCTGCCCTATCCCTCGGGCGTGTTGCACATGGGGCACGTGCGCAACTATTCCATCGGCGACGCGCTTGCCCGCTACATGTGGATGAACGGTTACAACGTGCTTCATCCCATGGGCTGGGATTCGTTTGGCTTGCCGGCGGAAAATGCCGCCATTCAGAACAACACGCCGCCGCGACAGTGGACCCTCGGGAACATCGCGAAGATGAAGACCCAGATGAATCGCCTGGGCTTCGCCTACGACTGGTCGCGCGAGGTCACGACCTGCCTGCCCGATTATTACCGGTGGAACCAGTGGTTCTTTCTCAAGCTCTTCGAGCGTGGACTCGCGTATCGTAAGAAGAGCCGCGTGAACTGGTGCCCGAAGTGTTGTACGGTGCTGGCGAACGAGCAGGTCGTAAACGGGCGCTGCTGGCGCCACGAAGATACGGTAGTCGAACAGCGCGAACTCGAACAATGGTTCGTACGTACAACAAAGTATGCCGACGAATTGCTCGACGGCCTCGATCGGCTTCCAGGTTGGCCGGAAAAAGTTCGCACCATGCAGCGCAACTGGATCGGCCGCAGCGAAGGCACGCTGGTCGATTTCAAACTTGACGGCACGGCCGGAGCGGGCGGAGCGACCATCAGCGTGTTCACCACGCGCGTCGATACGATCTTCGGCGCAACTTCTGTGCAGCTTGCGCCCGAACATCCCATGGTCGCGGACTTCACCCGTTACAACCAGCCGCTGGGCGAAGCAGTGCAGAAGTTGATTGCCGAACAGCGCAAGGCGCGCGAAGACGGCGATATTGGCGAGATCGAAAAACACGGCGTCAACACGCATCGCTACGCCATTAACCCATTCAGCGGCGAGAGGGTGCCGATCTGGATCGCGAACTACATTCTCATGGACTACGGCACCGGCGCGATCATGAGCGTGCCGGCCCACGATGAGCGCGACTACGAATTCGCGACCAAGTACAAGCTCGAAATTCGCCTGGTGATTTTGCCCATTACGAACGATCCCGAAGAAACCATGGCCGAGCCACAGTTACCCTTCACTGCGCACGAAGCCATGGTCATCAATTCGGGCCCGTACAGTGGGATCAGTTCCGAAGAAGCGATCAAGAAAATGTCGGCAGATGCGGAAAAGAAAGGTTTCGGCAGGGCCACCGTAACCTATCGCTTAAAAGACTGGGGCATCTCGCGCCAGCGCTACTGGGGCACGCCCATCCCCATGCTTTATTGCGAGAAAGACGGCATTGTTGCCGTGCCGGAAAAAGATTTGCCGGTCATTTTGCCCGAGAACGTAGACATGTCGCTCGCCGGCGGCTCGCCCCTCAGCCATTTGCCGGACTTCGTCAACACAACTTGCCCCAGGTGCGGCGGCCCGGCGCGGCGTGAGACCGACACCATGGATACGTTCGTCGACTCGTCCTGGTACTTCTATCGCTACACGGACGCGCACAACGACCACGCGCCGTTCGACTCGAAAATCGCGCAATACTGGTTCGGCGATCTCGGCATCGACCAGTACATCGGCGGGGTCGAGCACGCCATCTTGCACCTCATCTACTCGCGTTTCTGGACCAAGTTCATGCGCGACCTGGGGATGATTTCCAACGACGAGCCCGTCGAGCGCCTGTTCACGCAAGGAATGGTGATTAAAGACGGCGCGAAAATGTCGAAGAGCCTGGGCAACGTAGTCTCGCCCGACGAGATGGTGGCGCGCTACGGAGCCGATGCAGCGCGGCTTTACAGCTTGTTCGCGGCGCCGCCGGATCGCGACCTCGACTGGCAGGATTCCGGAGTCGAAGGCATCCAGCGCTTCCTCGGTCGCGTCTATCGCTTCGTGGTGCGCAACGCGCGTCCGGACGATCCTGATTGGACCAAGCCCGTAGCGGCCGAGTTGCCGCCTCAGGCGCGTGCCATCCAGCGCAAGTTGCACCAGACCATCAAGCGCGTTAGCGATGACTTTCAGGGCCGCTGGCACTTCAACACTTGCATCTCGGCCATCATGGAACTGGTGAACGCGCTCTACGGCGCGGAAGAAGCGATTGCGCAGAAATTAGTTCCTTTGCCGTTTCTAGCGGAGGTTCAGCGCAGTGTGGTCTTGTTGCTGGCGCCGTTCGCTCCCTATCTTTCTCACGAACTTTGGGAAATGCTGGGCGAGAAGGGAAGCCTGTTGAAGGCCCCCTGGCCGAAGTTTGATGCGGCGCTGGCCAAAGAAGAAGAGATCGAAGTCCCGGTACAGATCAACGGCAAACTGCGCGGCCGGATCGTTGTGCCCGCCGACTCCACGGAAGAATTTGTTCTCGAGCGTGCGCTAGCCGACGAAAAGATTCATGCAGCCGTCGCCGGCAAGCAGATCGTAAAGAAGATCTACGTGCCCGGCCGGCTAGTCAACATCGTCGTAAATAGCCTTTAAAGTAAATCAGCCCTCCCGAAAACTGTCATCCTGACCGAAGTGGCAACATCGCGAACGCGATGCAGCCACGCAGTCGAAGGATCCCTAAGTCTCAGAACAATTCCATCTGCGCCTCAAATTCCTGCGCAGGCCATTTCATCGCGTAGGCGCGGCGTTCGTTGTAATCCCGCGAACCCAGTTTATATTTCTCCCGTAACTTTGCGATCAGTTCGCGGAGCCGTTTGGTGTAACTCGCCGGCAGGAACGCCCGATCCTGATAGCGCTGACGATAATTCCCCGCCAGGTGCGGAAAATTGCTTTCGAGAAAAGGCAGAAACACGGCCGCCGAACAAGGCTTCAGGAAAAGTGCGTTCGCAAATACATAGTCGGCCCCCGTCTCAGAGGCCGCCCGAATCAGCGCTTCCAGGTCGGCGGGCGAATCTGTAATCCCAGGCACCACCGGAGAGCAACTTAATCCCACGCGCACTCCCGCCGCACTCAGCGCGCGCACCGCGTCCAGCCGCAGGTCGGGCCGCGGCGCCCGGGGCTCCAGAATTCGCGCCAGCTCGGTGTTCAATGTAGTAACGGTAATGTGCACCGAGATCTTGTTGTTTTTTGAAATCTCGAGCAACAGATCCAGATCACGCACCACCAGATTCGACTTGGTGACGATCCCCAGTTCGAGCCCGCAGTGCCGCGCGAACTCCTCCAGAATTCCGCGCGTAACTTCGTAACGCCGTTCCGCGGGCTGGTAAGGATCGGTCGCAGTGCCCAGGGCGATCGACTCGTCCTTCTTCACTTTGTGCAACTCCTGCCGCAGAAGTTCGGCGGCGTGCTGCTTCACGTAGATCTTCTGCTCGAACTCCATCCCGTCGCGCATCTCCATGAACTCGTGGGTGTAGCGCGCATAACAGTAGCGGCATCCGAACTCGCATCCGCGGTAGGGATTGATGGTCCAGGTAAACGGCATCTGCCGATTGCTCACGCACCGGTTCAAAAGCGATTTCGTGGGAAGCGTGAAGTATTCAACCCGATGACCTTCCCGCAACGATTCCCCGTCCGCGGCGAGCCGGGCAATGCCTACAAGCGCGGGCTTTCCGGAGCCGGGCTGGTCAGAACGTGCCGGGTCGAAACGTGCGAAGAGAGGAAGGGGGTTCATGTTCGCCTTTTGTTCGCCAATGGTATGTCCGCGCCAACGCCCTGTCAAGCCCTGATCGGGTCGTGGGTTTGCCGGTCGTACCATGTGGGGACAGCCGCCCTCGGCTGTCCGGTCGAGCAAAGCTCGACGGCCTTCTTTCACGGCGCTGCCGGGGGGATCCTATTTCGGCCGTCCGCGATCCCGAGCGATTCCTTACGATAGAGATTCCTCCGCCCGTCGCTCGCGCTCCGGGGTCGGAATGACAATTTGGATGGAATGGATCGGGGGCGAGGGCGACCCCACCGCCTCTACTGCTTTAGAATCCAGCTCGAAATTTTTTCCAGCGCAACCGGCGAGATGGTTTCTTCGATCTCGCCGTATTCGGCGGGAGCGCCGGTTTTCGCGGTTTGAAATAAGTGGTTCAGCCCGGAGAGTTCGTCGACTTCGAAGTGCTTGTTACCGCCCTCTTCAAGCGCTTTGCGGATCGCGGGCAGATTCAGTTTGGGCGGGACCTGTGTATCGAGTGAGCCATTCAGAGCCAGCACCGGGCACGTCACTTTGCGCAGCGCGGTCGCGGGATCGTAGGTCAGGAAGTAGCGGAACCATGGCGACGTGATCTGTTTAATCTGCATTCCGATCTGCGCTTCGGCAACTTCGCCCGTTAACTTTTGTTTTAGCTCTTTCTCGAGAACGGCCTCATTCTTTTCGGTCTCAACCAAGGTCAGTACCGCCTGTTCCTTGGCCGCATTCTTAGCGGCTTCTTCCGCAGTCTTTCCGCTGGCAATTTCGATTGCCTCGCTCTGCGCTACCAGGATCTGATCTCCCGGGACGCCGGTGCCCGCCATCATCACTATGAAGGCGACATCTTTGTTGCGGGCAGCGATCATGGGCGCAATCACTCCACCTTCGCTGTGACCGATCAGTCCGATCTTGTGAACATCGATCTCAGGGCGCGTTTTCAGATAGGCGATACCGGCCTCAGTGTCGGTGGCGAAGTCAGCAGTGGTGGCGGTGGCGAAATCTCCAGTCGATTTCGCCGTGCCGCGGTCGTCGGCGCGCAGCACGGCAATGCCATGGCGTGTGAGATAGTCCGACAGAACCAGGAACGGCTTGTGCCCCAGCAGGCTCTCGTCTCGATCCTGCGCGCCCGAGCCGGTAATCAGCACCACGCCCGGAAACGGGCCTTTGCCGGGAGGAATGGTCAGAGTTGCCGCCAGCGTAACGTTCTGCAATTTGTTGTCGTAGGAAACTTCTTCTTCGCGGTAGGGATACGGCTTGACCGGATTCTGGGGGCGTTTCAGTTCGATCTCCGCCTGATTCTTCACTCGTCTCAGAAGCAGATCATGCGGGCTTCCGAGCTGAGTGAATGTCCCGACGATCGATTGCAGGTCGGTCGCGATCTTGCCTTCAAAGATTCCGCCAATAGCTTTCATTTCGATTTTCAAGGCGGCGCCGTTGCGCGTCGTGGACGTGGTGGGCACCCCGTTTTGATTCTGGTCCGGGCTATCCATGGTAGTAATCAGGCCGTCTTCGGTGTTGACGATGTGAAAAACGACGCGCAGCCTGATGGCTCCAAGGTCGAGCGATCCCATCCACGCTCCGTCAATGTCGGAAGGCTTGGCGGGTTTATGTTCGGACTTGATTGGAGCCGTAACTCGTTTGAAAGAAAGCGGCAACGCTGCGCCCTGGCTCCAGGTCCCGGAAATTGTTTTTCCGTCGGCCGCGACCTTGCCGTCGTAGGTGCCGTGCACTGCCTCGATGCCCAGGTTTAGCTTGGAGTCTTCAAGAGAAACCGAATTCACCGGGATGCCGGTGGTCCCCTGGTCCACACTGTCAAGTGTCGCAGTGAGGCTGCCATCTGCGGATTTCGTAATATGCAGTACGAGGCGCAGTTCGGCGCCCCCCGCGCTGAGCGTGCCCTGCCAGTCGCCCGAGATATCCTGCGTCTGCGCTAGAGCGCCTGTGACCGATGTGAGTAGGAAGACTGAGAACATCAGAACGTGCTTCATAATCGGTCGCCCTCCTTAAGGCGAATTTCATCCGAGCTTTGCCGTGCTCGGAGCCGGATTCGAAAGCTCGCGCCTACAGCTCTCCACGATGCTCGAGCTGCTTGTAAAACACCAGAGAGTAGGCTGCCGGCACTACCGCCGCGATCAGGATCGCCGCGATCGGCACCCAGAACGAAGCCCCCAGAATAACGGCGAGCAGCCCCAGCAGACCTCCGGCGAAGAAGGTCCTGGCGGCAAAGCGATGAGTCATATTCCATACGCGCTCGCTGGCAATGGTCCAGGGAGTGCGAATCCCCACGAAGAAATTGCGGCGCACTTTACCCAGAACGTTGCCCAGCAAGGCAATCAGCAGGCAGGCACCGCCCTCAATGGCTCGGGTCATGTCGAAGACAACGCCCGACACCGATCTCAGCGCCGCCAGCAAAATCAGCACCTGACAGTAGGCCATCATGGCCACGATCACGATCATGATGTAGAGATACGTGGCGCGGAACGAATCCACTTCAAATTTCTTCGGCGAGAGCCACGGCAGCGCCGCAAATATCAGGACGATGAGCAGGATTGCTCCGGGCCCGTAAAGAAACAGCGACCACTTGGGCCCCCAGCCGTTGACCTGCCCATGCGCATCCCAATGCATCGGAACTACAGCGGGTAGCGCAGGGTAGGCGACCAGCGTCCCGGCGAGAACTGCCAGAATGACCGCCGCGGCGCCGCCGTAAAACCGTTGGTTGAGAGTCATTTGTAGAATGTTCATTTCGCTTCTTCTTTGGGAGTTTCTTGTATTGGCTTTTCGCCGTTGCCTCGGATCAAATCCATGGCCCACGCCATTAGGTCCTGCACCACGGTCGTATTCAGGCCATACCAGATCTGCTGGCCGTCGCGGCGGCTGGTAAGCAGGTCGGCCTCCTTCAAAACCGCGAAGTGGTGCGACATGGTGGGCTTGGTCATGTCGAATCGTTCGGCCAGGTCACCGGCCGTCATCTCTCCGCGCCGCAGCAGGCTGAGAATCTCGCGCCGGGTTGGATCCGCGAGCGCCTTGAACGCTTTGTTGGACGACGAAGCCATAGTTCGATCGCTATGTAATTAGATAACAATCGAAATATAAAGGTGAGCCTCCTATTCTGTCAACTCCCCGCACTCCTTGTCATTCCGACCCCCGAGCGAAAGCGAGGGGCGGAGGAATCCCTATCAGAACGAACCACTTACCTCATTCATGCCGTGAGTACGGTAAGAGCGAGGATAAGCCTTGGAGCGAGCTCTGTTTGGGGATAGAATGAGGCCGCGGCCGACCCTCGCGGCCCGGTGTTAAAGCCAATCCCGCCACTCCCGGCCGAAACATGAAGCTCATCTCCGCATCCCTGACGTTGCTTCTGCTGGCCGCATCCGCATTAGCCCAAGGCGTGTCGCCAAATATCGCCAGGCCCGCCAGTCGCGCACTCATCGAGGGCATCGTCACCAGGGAACCGGGTGGCGAACCGGTAAAGAAGGCCCTGATCGAACTCATCGCAGAGAACCAGGCCGAAGGCGGAGACTACACGACAATTACCGCAGCGGACGGAGCCTTCCATATCGAAGGAATCGTACCCGGACGCTACCGGCTCTTCACCGAACGCACCGGATTCCTCGAAGTAGAGAAGCACCATACTCGAACCGAAGGCCGCGTTCTGACTCTGGCCGCCGGTCAGGAACTCAAGGACGTGCACATCCGGCTCCAGGCGTCGGCCGTAGTCCGAGGGCGTGTGACCGATGAGGACGGCGAGCCCATGCCCAACGCGCAAGTGGCTGTGCTGCGCCAGACCTTCGTTTCCGGCCGCAACCACCTCGAACAGGCAGGCGCGGAGCGGTCGAACGACCTGGGCGAATATCGCGTCGCGGGGTTGCCGCCGGGAAATTATTACGTGTGTGTGAGTCCGCCACCCGATTTCAAGAGCCTGATCGAAACCGCGAGCGCCAGCGCTGCAGCGGACGCGGGGAATACCGCCGACAAGCCGCCCGCGACTTCCTACCAGACAACTTATTATCCCGGCACTTCGGATCGCGGCGCGGCGGCTCCCATCCAGTTGCATGCGGGCGACGACTTCCCGGTGAATTTTTCCCTGACTCCAAGTGCCAGCCTAAGCATTCGGGGCGCGGTGGTGAATCTGCCGCCCCGAGCATCGGCAGCCATCATGCTCCAGTCGCGCGATTTCAACCTGGTGCTGAATGGCGCTGAAATGCACCAGGACGGCAGCTTCGTAATCCACGACGTCGCTCCCGGGGCATACACGATTCTGGCCACGGTAGAGAACTCGGCGGTTCCCATGATGGCGCGGCAATCGCTGCAAGTGGTTTCCAACAGCGTTGACGGCTTGCGCCTGGCGCCGCAACCGGGAGCATGGATTCACGGCCGGCTTCGTTTCGAAACCAAGAGCAACGGCGCGAAATTCGATCCCAGCCAGATTTTCCTCGCGCTCCGGCCCGCCGACGGCGACGGTTCGCCGTCATTCTCTTCCGGCGAAGGATTCACCCAACTGGCTCACGTGGCGCTCGATGGCAGCTTCGAGTGGAAGGAAGTTGCGCCGGGAAATTATTACCTGCAGTTCTCTGGCGAAGCAGGCGGAAATGCGGATTTGTTTCTGAAATCCGTGCTGGCGAGTGGTCGCGATGTCGACGAATCCGGAATCAGCGTAAACGGCGGGTCCATGGTGCTTGACGTCGTCAGCAGTGCGAACGGCGCTGCCGTCGACGGGATCGTTACCGATCACCAGGGCATGCCGGTGCCCGATGCGGTGGTCGTGGCCGTACCGGAAACGCGCCTGCGCGCGCGCGCTGATCGCTATCAGAAAACGGTAAGCGATCAGAGCGGACACTTCGCGCTCCACGGCATTCGTCCCGGCGAATTCAACCTGTTCGCATGGGAGAGCATTGACGGAGAGGCCTATTACAATCCCGAATTCCTGAAGAACTACGAGCAGCAGGGAAGCGCTCTGCGGGTGAATGAGGGAGATCGCAAGACGGTGCAGTTGGTAGCGATCCCGGCCAACGAAGACCAGCAATAAACGTGAGGGTGCCCCACCCTTGTCGCGTCTTTTGCGACAGGGTGGGGACTTTGACTTTCAGTACATCAGGTGTAAGAAACAAACCACATCAAAATCCAGAATCAAAATCCCCACCCTGTCCCTGCAAAACCGCAGGGACAAGGGTGGGGCACCAACTCACTTTACTACCGGCGAGTTCTCGTCCGCGGCCTTGGTTTCGTCAGCGTGGATTTTGCCGTCATCCTCAGCGTAGAAAGACCTGTGTTGGGCGTCGAGATTCTTCGGCGTCATCGTCAGCACGAAGCTGTCGTTTTTTCCTTTGAAGCTGGCGGTATAGTCGCCGCGGTCGGGATTGACCTCGCGCTTGGTGAACGATCCGGAATGCACGAGGTCGGTCAGAGTGGTAGCGAAGTGTCCGTATTGCTTGTTGAAGCGGCGTTGGGCGCGGATGACGACGCGCATATATCCGAGAGCCCGGGCCTCGGAGTCGGAGCGCGCGGGATCACCCGGAAATTTCGGCTGGTACTCCGAAGTCTGACCAGGAGCGGTGGGGGACGGCGCGTCTTGAGCCCACAGCGCGCACGCCGTAAACAGAATTGCAGCGACGACGGCATATACTTGCTTTGATTTTGTTCGAGCTATCATGCGAAAGGTTCTCTCCCCTGAAATGAGGCTCTGGTAGCGGCATTCGAGGCGACATTCTGCCGCCTCGCCGCGAGTTCAGTGGCCAATCCTGAGGTTAGGCTTATTTTTCCATGTTACTCCCGTAATTTCCCTTCAGTCACCTTCTCTTTGCATACTGCCGAATTATTAATATGCTGGATAGAAGAATCTAACCCTACAGGGAAAACTATGAAAGCAGCAGTCGCCAAGAAACCAGTCATCCGAATCGCGGTGGTGGAGAGCGATCCATTGCGCTTTGTCGGGTTCCGCGCGTTGTTCGATTCCGAGCCCGAATTCGAGCTCATTTCCGCGGGACTGCCCGAGATCAGCCTGCTACAAGGCATCGATCTCATCCTGCTAGGGAACCGTTCCGGACAAAATCTTTTCGACGTGATGGCCAGTCTGAAGGCCACGCGCCCCGATTTGAAGATTATCGTCACCGGCTCGGGAATTGACGAAGAGACCATCCTGAAGGCGATCGCTTCGGGAGCCAAAGGCTACGTTGACGAGGCCGCTTCGCCCTCCGAATTCGCCATGGCGATTCGCATCGTGAATCAAGGGTCGGTATGGGCCCCGCGTCGCGTGCTGTCCATGTTCATCGAGCGTGTGTCCTCGGCTCCGGGACGAATCTTCCCGGCGGGCCGCGTGACCTTCACCGATCGCGAGAAGGAAGTGCTGGAGATGCTCGTGGCCGGACGCTCGAATAAAGAGATCGGCGGCCAGCTCGGCATCGAAGAGCGCACCGTCAAGGCCCACGTCGCGAAGCTGATGCGCAAAGTGGGCGTGCAGAACCGCATCGCGTTGTCAGTGCATGCGATTACGCATTCGCTGGTAACGGCAAAATAGTGTAGGGACGGACGCCTTCGTCCGCCCTCGCGAAGCGAAGCGAAGGATCTTCCAGGAGGCCCAAGACCCGTCATCCTCCTCGCAGTTCATCGCTGACGGCTCGCCGTAACTTCAGGACACTTACCTTCGTAATCTTGTCGGGTTGGAGTGTGTGCCGCATACTCGCCTCACCTACCACAGAACCTGGGAGACGGGGTTGGAAGTGGCGATTAGGGTCACTACTTTCAGCCCCGCATTTTTTTGTCCTCAGAGTTTTTCTCACGCTCGCTCTTCGTTTTGAAGGTCCCCCCTTCGTTTTGAAAGCTCACTCTTTAGTTTTGAAAGCTCCCCTTCGCTTTGAAGGTTCCCCTTTGTTTTGAAAGGGCGCGGCTTCAGGCGCGCCGCATGCCCCCTCCAGCTCGCAGCGGCTTCAGCCGCTGAGGCGCGAGTTCATTTACAATCGAAATCACCAGAATCCCAGTGATTTGTGTGGTGAGGAATCATGAAGAAGCTTATTTTTCTGACCCTGCTCGTGTCCTTGTGTTCGTTTGCCCTGGCGGCGGGCGCCCAAACAGCAGACCAGCCCGAATCCAAGGCTTCGGACCGCGTGCAGTCGGCCGCGGAAGTGCTTGACGCAATTCAGGCGGCGCCCGACTCCGGCATCCCCAGCGAAATCATGGGCTCGGCGGAATGCGTGGCCGTAGTGCCTTCCATGCTCAAGGGCGGATTCATCGTGGGCGCGAAGTACGGGCGCGGGCTGGCCAGTTGCCGCACCCCCAAGGGTTGGAGCGCGCCCACGTTTTTCACGGTCACCGGAGGCAGTGTCGGATTTCAGATCGGCGGCCAGGCCGTCGATCTGGTCATGATGATCATGAACAAGGACGGTATGAAGCACCTGCTGTCGAGCGAGTTCGCCCTGGGCGCCGACGCTTCGGTCGCAGCCGGACCAGTAGGCCGGCACGCCGAAGGCAATACCGACTGGAAAATGCGAGCCGAAGTCCTGACCTATTCCCGCGCTCGCGGCGTCTTCGCCGGCGTCAGCCTGAACGGCGCCGTGGTTAAGCAGGACAAGGACAGCACCCGCGAGTTCTATGGCCACATGGTGACCCCCAACGCCGCATTGACCGGCGCGGTCGACCCACCCCCCGCGGCCAACGCGTTCCTGACTACGCTGGCCAAGTGGGCGCAGGACGCGGCGAAGTAGAAAGGCAGGGACTAGGGCTAGGGGTCACGGGCAAGTCGCTGCGCTGCCCTACCGACTTTGCTCCCAAAGTCCCTGACCCCTGATCCCTGGCCCCTGATCTCTGAATGCGGCGGAAACTCGAATACGCGGCCGCCTGGCCGTTCATCAAGATTCTCGGTCTGTTGCCGCGTCCGCTGTCGCGCGCCTGCGGGATTGTGCTAGCCCGCCTGTTCTATCTGCTGCACTTCCGCTTGCGCCAGGTGGGCATGTGCAATCTTGCCATGGCAATGCCGGAAACGACTGTGTCCGAACGCAAACGCATTCTGCGCGGAGAGTTCACCTCGCTCGGCCGCCAACTGTCGGAGTTGTGTCAGTTTCCCAAGTACACAGCGAAGAATGTCGACCAGGTCGTGGTCTACGACGGATTAGAGAATTACGAGCGCGCCTACGCACGCGGCAAAGGCGTGCTCTTTCTTACTGCGCATTTCGGAGCCTGGGAGCTTTCCGCCTTCGCGCATTCTCTCCACGGCCACTGGCTGCACATCGTGATGCGACCCATGGACAACCAGTATCTCGACCGGCTGATCCAGAGCTACCGCACCATGCATGGCAACAAGACCGTCGCCAAAGACGACTTTGTGCGCGGCTTGTTGGCGGCCATGAAGGCGGGCGAGACCGTCGGCATATTGATGGACACGAATATGACTCCGCCGCAGGGCGTGTTCGTGAATTACTTCGGCATTCCCGCCTGCACCGCCAGCGGCCTGGCCCGCATCGCTCTGCGAACCGACGCGGCCGTACTTCCGGGCTTCACGATCTGGGATAAAGAGTTAGGAAAGTACCGACTGCGCTTCGATCCCGCCCTCGAATTGATCCGCACCGGCGATCAGGAAGCTGACATCGTGGCCAACACGCAAGTGTTTACCAAGGTGATCGAAGATTACGTGCGGAAATATCCCGACCAGTGGCTCTGGGTGCACCGCCGCTGGAAGACGCGGCCGGAAGGGCAGCCGGCGCTCTATTGATCGAGTATCAGATCGATTGCGATCATGACGGGGCATCCTGCTCCATCAAAATTTGTCATCCTGAGGCCCGCCGTTCTTGCGGGCTGAAGGATCTATGTAATCCGCCGACAGCACTTGTGCCGCCGGCCAAGTAAACAGGTCCTTCGCGGCGAAGAACGCTACTCAAGATGAAAATGCAATCCTGCTTCGCGTCACGAATTCATCTGGATCAACCACCCGATCATCAGCAAAGCGATATCCGCCGCGATTCCCAGCGAAAGGCCCAGCGCGAATTGCGTCCCACTCCGCTTGCTGGTCGATGGCACCTGGGCCTGCTTACAAACGATCGTGTCCGCCCATCCGTCGCCAACACGCTGTTGCTCGGGGTCTTCGCGCATGGCGAAGTAGCCGATAAGGCCGAAGAACATCCCGTCCACGAATAACCCCAGTTCGCGGAGGATCGCCGACTTCGGGCGGCAGGCGGAACCGTCCTCCTGTATTACTTGCATGGAAAGCAGGAATTTCCCCACCGTGCTTCCATGAACGCTGGTGCAGATCACGTGGTAGGCAAAGAGTCCGAGTATGGCGGCGAAGAGGCTGACGAAGTGGGTTTGCGAGAACCGGTGCAGCACCCAGGCTGGCGGCCGCCCTCCCGCTGCAGCGGCCAAAATCATAGCGAATAGGAAGCCGGCCAGCATTGCGGTGAAGTAGTGAACCAGGAAATCAATGAAGCGACCGAGCACCCTAGGCCAAAATGTCACCCCCTGAAACTCGCTGAGTGGCGCAGCATATCCGCCAAAAGATGGAATGTCGAGGGACCCGGAGAACGGCAAACCAGTGCCGAAGGTGGTTCTTGAGGTGAAAGTCGCGGGCGCGCCGAATTCGCCGAAATTCTTCTCCAACTTCCCTTCGGAGTTCCCTCCGAACTTCTCGTCGAAATTTCCCTCAAACTTCACGCGATAGTAGTTGGCGTCGGCGGTGCCGCGTTTGCCGCGGCCCCAATCGGGCTTCAGCCGATAAAACGCCTCCACCTGCTCGATCCAATCCGCCCAATCCGAAGGCCTGATCACCGTGACCGGCGCCACAGCCGCAAAACCGAGTAGATTATCGAGCGCCGAGCCCAGTTCCGGCTGCTCGGAGTCTTTCTCAAATCCAACGACCAGCCCCCCGCGCTCCGACGCGACTTGCGCCGCTACTCTCCAGAATTCATTTACTGTGGGCATAACCGAGCAGGATCCATGGTGGGCAAACATCGTAAGCGCGCGCTGCCCGGACAGTCAATTCTGGATGGATTCCTACGGGATGGTGGAGAAACCGCACCGCAGTCGGAACGAGGGCGGCGATGCAAGTGGTGTAGGGAAGTATCGGCTGCGGTACCTAATGATTTGGGCGGGCAAAGTAGAACGCATTCGAACTATCCATGCACTCGTCAGGAGCGCGGATTGCCATTTATCGCGTCCACCACGACGTCGATGCTGTATCCCTGCAAAATTCCCGCCTTCACTACTTTATCTTTTTTATCTTTTGGTTCGCAGGCGAAGCATGACGATGATCATTTTACCGAGTTCGGGAGAATTGTTGGCGAAATATCGGTAAAATCAAATCTTCCTATGGATACCTTTGAACAAATCGCTGAGCGCGAGCGGCAGTATTTGCTGACAACTTATAACCGATATCCCGTGGTGCTGAGCCGGGGCAAGGGCGTGTTTCTTTGGGACATCGAGGGCAATAAATATCTCGACTTCGTTTCCGGGCTGGGAGTGAATGCGCTGGGGCATGCGCATCCGCGGATCGTGAAGGCGATTCGGGAGCAGGCGGCGAAGATTATTCACGTGTCGAATCTTTACTACCACGAGTATCAGGGGCCGCTGGCGGAGAAGCTGTGCAAGCTCTCCGGTCTCGACCGTGCGTTTTTTTCGAACTCCGGCACCGAGGCGATCGAGGGCTCGATCAAGCTGGCGCGGCTGGCGGGACATCGCGCCGGCGGCGAGGCGAAATCCAAGCTGGTCGCGCTCGACGGCTCGTATCATGGCCGGACGTTCGGTGCGCTCTCGCTCACCGGCCAAGACAAGCATCGCAAGGGATTCGAGCCGCTGCTCGAAGATGTGACCTTCGTCAAGCAGAACGATCTGGAAGGGCTGCGGGCCGCGGTCAACGACAACACTTGCGCCATTGTGCTCGAACCCATTTTCGGTGAAGGCGGAATCTTCGAGTGCTCGGTCGAGTTCCTGCAAGAATGTCGCGCGCTGGCGGATCGTCACAAAGTCGCGCTGATCTTCGATGAGATCCAGTGTGGGCTGGGGCGCACAGGAACGATTTTTGCGTTCCAGAGCTTCGGAGTCGCGCCGGACATTGTCGCCATCGCCAAGCCGATCGCAGCGGGCCTGCCGCTCGGTGCCTTCATCGCGAAAGAAGAATTCGCTAATGCGATTTCTCCGGGACAGCATGGCACCACGTTCGGCGGCGGCCCGCTGGCCTGCCGCGTCGCGCTCGAATTCCTCGCGATCGTGGAAGACCAAAAGCTGCTCGAGAACGTGAACAAAGTTGGCGCGTACTTGCATCAAGAGTTGCAGGGATTAGTAGAAAAACGAGCCGCAGCGATTGGCGTTCGTGGACGCGGATTCATCCAGGGAATTCAACTGGACATTCCGGCGCGCCCGATCGTGGATGCGGCGCTCGCTGAAGGCGTACTCTTCAACAGCACGCAGGATACGGTGGTACGCTTCCTGCCTCCATTCCTGCTGGAGGAAAAACATGTTGATAAGGGGATTCGGGTGCTGAAGAAATTGCTGGGGAAGAAGAGGAAGGTGGCTTAGGCTTTTGAAGCGTTGAGTCCAAAGTCAAAATCCCCAAGCTCTTTTCGCAAAGAACGCGAAAAGAAGGGTGGGGCACCCGCAGCGATAAGGGTAGTGCACGCGCCGGAAGCTGAAAGCCGGGAGCCCAAATAAAAAACGGGGAGCCGAAGCTCCCCAAGTGAAGCGACAGAGGCTATGTTTCACTTAAGTAGGAATCCGGCGGCGAGGAAAGAGTTGTCCTCCATCGCACAAGTTTTTTCCGGGCGGCGGTGAGGCCATGGGACTGGACATGAATCTGGACATGAATGAAGTTCAGGAAATTCCGGAAGCTGCTGGTGCGACTTCGCGCGGCCTCGCTGCGAACCGCGGCATCGAGGAGTGCTGGATGGATTTCGACGGCGCGCGCATGCGCTATCTGCGGGCGGGTTCCGGTCCGGCGCTGATCCTCCTCCATGGCCTGTTGGGATATTCCTTTTCCTGGCGCTTCACCATGCCGGCGCTGGCGCCCTACGCAACCGTGTATGCGCCCGATCTCCTCGGCGCAGGATTCTCCGACCGTCCGCGCGGCATCGACCACTCCATGCGCGGTACGGCGATGCAGGTTTTGAAGTTTGCCGAAAAGCTGGGGCTGACCTCGTTCGACTTGCTGGGGACGTCCCGCGGCGGTGCCGTGGCCATGGCCGCTGCCGCCGAATGTGTGAATGCAACCGGCTCACATCCGCAGTTGCGCCGGTTGGTGTTGGTCTGTCCGGTCAATCCCTATTCCTCGCATGGCCGGTGGATCGCACCCTTCTTCGGCACTCGGCTGGGCGCGGGGCTATTCCGTGCGGGATTGGGGTTTAGCCGGTCGTCTCTTCTCTTTCCCTATTTCCATGGGCGCTTATATGCCGACCGTAACCGAATTCCTCCGGGAACCCTCGAAGGCTATACCGCGCCCGTGGCACGTCCGGGATTGTTCGAGCACGGCCTCAGCATTGTCAGCACATGGAAATCCGACCTGCGCGAACTGGAGGCACTCTTACCTCGACTGTTTCTCATTCCTACGCTGTTGATGTGGGGAAGCAAAGACACGGCGGTGTACGTTTCATCCATGCAACCGCTGGCCCGGCATTTCAAGAATGTGCAGACGATCGTTTTCCCGGGGATCGGGCACTTGCCTTACGAGGAGTGTGCGGGGGAGTTCAATGAAGCGCTAATCAAATTTCTGTCGAACCAATTTCTGTCGAACCAACCTCTGTCGAACCAACCTCTGTCGAACCAACCTCTAACCGATCCAGAGTCAAAATCCCCACCCTCTTTTCACAAAGAACGCGAAAAGAAGGATGGGGCACCCGCCGCACACTGATCTGACCTATCCAGCCAATCATGACCCACTCCATTCTCGACCTGTTGCGGAATGCGGTGGTGCATTACGGATACTGGGCCGTCGCCGTCGCCCTTCTGCTGGAAAATGCCGGCGTTCCGGTGCCAGGGGAAACAGTTCTGCTATACGCGAGTTTTCTGGCCTTCTCGGAACACGATCTGCAACTGCCCTGGATCATTGTGGTCGGAACCTTGGCGGCCGTGCTGGGAGACAATCTCGGGTTCGCCCTGGGGCATTACGGCGGGCGTCCTCTGGTGGCGCGCTACCAGGCTTTTTTTCGCATTCAGGATAAAACGCTGGCCCATGGCGAAAGACTGTTCGCGCGCCACGGTGCGCTCACGGTTTTCATCGCCCGCTTTGTTTTCGGCATGCGGATCATCGCCGGGCCCCTGGCCGGTATGCTCCGCATGCATTGGCAAAAGTTCCTGTTCTTCAACTTTCTCGGCGCGGCGTTATGGGTGACGGCGATCTCCGGCGCAGGCTATTTGTTCGGCCAGCACTGGGGACGGCTGATGCGCGACCTGAAGCGTTTCGATATTGCGGTCGCGATTGTGGCGGTGCTGGCGATTGCGCTCTGGTGGTGGCGCAGCCGGCGCGAGCGCTCGAGGGAAATCGACTGATGGAACATCGGTCGCCATCGTCGGACTAATCGAACCGGAGCACCTTGGGAGTAACCTCTTGCGAATCTTGCACCGCGGCAAGTTGCGAGGGAGCGACTATACTGTGCGGGTGTCGCGGGCGCGTGATCGAGGATGTCCGTGGCCGCCGTATCCATCCCAACCGGCTACGTCCGAGCCGGAATTCGGACGAGGAGGAACACATGAAAAAGATCTCGTTCTTGACTCTGCTCATCATGGCAACACTTCTCTTCGCAATCGCTTTCCCAGCGGCGGCAGCCGGCCCGAAAGCGCCCGCTGCTCCTGCCGTAGCCGCAGTGCCTGCCCCGGTTCCGGCTGCGGCCCCCGTTCCGGCAGCCACGCCCGCGCCGCATCCGCACATCGATGAAGCGTTGGAAGCCATGCGGAACGCCAAGCATCACCTGGAAACCGCCGAGCATGACTTCGGTGGACACCGGGCAAAGGCGATCGAGCACCTGAACATGGCGATCCACGAAGCTGAAATCTGCATCTCGATGCCGTAAACTTAATCCATCAAAATTTAAGGGCAGCGTCCTTTCAGACGCTGCCTTTTTTAATCCAACTTCTTGCCGACGTCTGATTTTCTTACTCGCGGTGGAAGGTGTAGCCGATGCTGGCACCCAGTCGCAAGACGTTGTCGGAATGAAATTGATCGTTGTTGAAGATGCGGTAAAGGTTGGCCTCGGGCCGCACAAAGAACTGCCTCAGAAAGCGATAGTTAATCCCGGCCCCGGCGTGCAGCAAAAAATGATTGCTGTTCAGATGAGTGGTGCAGCCCGAAGAATAGAAGCATTGTCCCGGGTTATAGAAAATCAGCGTTTCTCCGCCAAAGCCCGCCGTGAATAGACCCGAAAACTTCTTCGTCAGATGCGGTCCCCACGCTCCGTTCACGTCGTAAAAAAATGGCCGATATTCCTGGTAATCGTTATAAAGCTGCCGCTTGTAGACCGTAGAAACCTCCGCGCTGTAACCGAAATGATTCCCGAAGAGGCGGTCGAGGGTGACACTGGGATAGATCCCGCCCTTCTCCGCGGGCGGTGGGTAAGCCTCAGAAGCATTCAGATTCTTGGCGGAAAAGAGAATCCCGGCTCCGGCGGCAAGGTCAAATTGCTGGGCATGGGCGAAAGTGGCAGATAAAATAATCGCAAACACGAACGTAAGAAGCGCGAACTTTCTCAGTACGAACTTTCTCAATACAGCCCCCTTGTCACTTCATTCAGGCTTCTGGGATGGACCCGCCAGACCAGGTGCTGCTCCGACGCAATGGCCATAGTCGGGACGAGGCATAGCCGGCCGATTCGTCGTCGGGCCGAAAGCAGAACTCGGCGATTTAAACTTCCGGCGATCGAAGTGGCTGCCCCGTGGCCACTCGACCGTCCGGTCAAGATCCTAATTCCGCCGGACCCAGTCTACGGGATTACGACTATTCCGGACCACCAATGGTATACCCGATCGAAGCCCCGACTCGAATCACGTTGTTATTAGTGAAGACGTCGGTGTTGTTCAGGATGTGATAGAGGTGAAATTCAGGCCGGAGAAATAGATTTCCGTACACGTAGTAGCGCAGTCCCGCTCCACCGTCGATTAGGAAATGGTTGTTGCTGGTGTAGCAGGAGCCGAAGTCCAGGCAGCTGGTGGTGTACTGGAAACCATAAAAACGCGTGGTCTGGAAGCCAACGCCGCCCAGCAAGTCCAATCCGATCTTCTTGGTAATTCGAGGCTGGTAGTCGGCATTGAAATCGAACAGGATCGGTCGATAAAGCTGATCGTTCTGATCAACCCCTTGCTTCGTTCGCCAGGAAGCTTCAACGTTGAAGCCGATGCGCTTGTGGAAGATCACATCGCCGCTAAGTGTGGTGAACAATCCACCCGTTTCAGGACCGACGCAGGTGGCGCTGAAGATGGAGCAACTGGTGGAACTGGGAGCAACGATGGTGCCGAAGCCGAGCATGGCATCGGCCTGTTGCGCCTGGGCAAAGCTGGCAAGATAAAAGAATCCGCTAAGCGCAACGAGCAGGGCTGTCTTTCTCAAAGGAACCTCCTGAAGATATGGATGCAAACCGAATATGGATGCAAGCCGTAGGATGCGACCGCCAAAATGATTGGATGCAAACCCTTTCATCATATCGTCAGCACGGGACCGATTCCAAATGACGCAATCTGAAGCGGACGAGCCATTGGCAGCCAGACATAATTCGACCTTCGGAGTCAGAACCCTACTTGGCACAATAAGTTGCGGCCCAGGGTTCGAGCGACGAACTGATCGGACCGAATCGTGGAGCCCCGGACGCCGTCGTCCGGGGTTTAGCGCCGCGAATGCTTGCCTCCAAAATCGGGCGGACGAGGCGTCCGCTCCACGAGCGGCATTGTGCCATCAGCTTGTACGGAATCAGGAGCGCTTCAGCCCGCCGCTGCCCCCGCCGCGCAGCACATGATCCAGGGCGATCGGTCCCGCGCCAAAGAAAATCAGCGCGAAGGCAATAGTCGCGGCCGCCAAAGGGAATTCGTACCCAGGACGGTCGGGCGCCCCGAGCAGTCCATTGTGCAGGTGCACCTTCCAGATGGCGACCGCCAGATCGACGCAGATGCCGAGCGCGGCCACGCGAGTGAAAAATCCGGCGAGAAGCAGAAGGCCGCCGAGAAATTCCGTGAAGGCGGAAATATATCCCAGCCACGACGGCAGGCCCATCCCATGCACTATCTGCACGAAGTGCTGCAAGCCGCCAAAGATTTTGTGATAGCCGTGTGCCACCATGATAACGCCCAGCGTGAGGCGCATCAGTAGAAGAGCCAGTGGTTGCAGACGATCGAGATAGCGCACGTTTCCCCCCTCTCACAGATTATCCCAAACGGTTCGGCATTGCGTTTCAACTGGGATTACCCATTCGATTCGGGCCGCGGAGAACATCATGTCTGACATTTATTCCTAATTGAAAAACCCGTGCTATATTGTTTCGCGTTGGGGGGAAGCTTCATGAGAAGTGTGTCACGCAACATCGCTACGTTAACGTTAGTTTTGGCCGTGACTCTAGCCGTCGCTGCGCAAACGGCGCCGCGTAAGAAACGTCTGGCCGTCATCGATTTTGACTACGCTACAGTGCACGCGGGCGTGGCGGGAATTTTTGGCCAGGATGTGGACATCGGGAAAGGCATTACCGACATGCTGGTGAACGACCTGGTCAAGGACGGTAGCTACTCCATGATTGATCGCAAGATAATCGATAAGATCATGGCCGAGCAAAACTTCTCCAACAGCGACCGGGCGGACCCGGCCTCCGCTGCCAAAATCGGTAAATTGCTGGGAGTGGACGCCATTGTTGTGGGCAGCATCACCCAGTTCGGCGACGAATCAAA
>Ga0302324_100004393_pt1 | contig 31231 bp, 26 predicted proteins | sample Palsa_T0_1_FD_201949 | JGI IMG/M metagenome (GOLD analysis project Ga0302324, IMG submission 201949) | Peat permafrost microbial communities from Stordalen Mire near Abisko, Sweden - Palsa_T0_1 | ecosystem: Environmental > Terrestrial > Soil > Palsa > Peat permafrost | place: Sweden: Abisko... | reverse complement strand
CCGGCGTCGTCAATGGCATCTCCGGCGAGCATCAAGCCTATCTCAACGCAGGAGGCCTCGGCATCCTGGTCGGCGACGGACAATTGCCGCATCCGGGGCTGGAGCAGATCATCGAGACGCTCTACAGCTTTCCAGTGGGCTCGTGGCTGGCGACCGCCGACTACCAGTTCATCGCCAATCCCGGTTACAACCGCGATCGCGGACCGGTTTCAGTCATCGCGATGCGGCTGCACGCGCAGTTCTAATCGCCGTGCGTGCCGCCCTCACTGCCCCTTGCGGGCCGCGCTCGCGAACCGGCGGGCTTCCTCGGCGGCGCGGAACAGGGCCTTGGCCTTGTTGATGCATTCCTGCTGCTCGCTGGCGGGGTTCGAATCCGCGACGATGCCGGCGCCGGCCTGGACGTACATCTTGCCGTCCTTGACGAGCGCGGTGCGCAGCACGATGCAGCTGTCCATGTCGCCGGTGGCGGAGAAATAGCCGACGCAGCCGGCATAGAGCCCGCGCTTTTCCTTTTCCAGCTCGTCGATGATCTCCATGGCGCGCACCTTGGGGGCGCCGGAGACGGTGCCGGCCGGAAAGCCCGCCGCCAACGCGTCGAGGGCATCGTGGCGGGCATCGAGCTTACCCTCGACATTGGAGACGATGTGCATGACCTGGCTGTAACGCTCGACGAAGAACTGGTCGGTGACCACCACGGTGCCGATCTTCGCGACGCGGCCCACATCGTTGCGGCCGAGATCGAGCAGCATCAGGTGCTCGGCGCGCTCCTTGGGGTCGGCGAGCAGTTCTTCTTCCAGCGCCTTGTCCTCGTGGGGCGTCGGCCCGCGCGGCTTGGTGCCGGCGATGGGCCGGATCGTCACGGTGTCGCCGCGCGCGCGCACCAGGATTTCCGGACTGGAGCCGGCGACGGCAAATCCGTCATAGTCGAGATAGAACAGGAACGGCGCCGGATTGACCCGGCGCAGTGCCCGGTAAAGCGCGAATGCGGGCAGCGTGAACGGCGCCTCGAAGCGCTGCGCCAGCACCACCTGGAAAATGTCGCCGGCGGCGATGTACTCCTTCGCCCGCGCCACCATGGCGTGGAATTCCTGCGGCGTGGTGTTGGAGACGGCCGCCACGTCGAGCGCCGCCGCGAGGTCGCCCGCGGGCTCCTTGGCGAGCGGCCTGTCGAGCGCGTCGACCACCGCGGTGAGCCGCTCGACCGCGCGGCTCAGGGCGCGCTCCGCGTCGAGCCCGGCGGCCGGCCGCACCGGGGTGACGAGGGTGATGGTGTCGAGCACGGAATCGAAGATGATCACCACGGTCGGCCGCACCAGGATGGCGTCGGGAATTCCGATCGGGTCGGGATTGGGCGCCGCCAGCTCTTCCATCAGACGGACCATGTCGTAGCTGAGATAGCCGAACACCCCCGCCGCCATGGGCGGCAGGCTCGCGGGCATGTCGATCCGGCTCTCCTGGACGAAGGCGCGCAGCGCCGCGAGCGGCGGCTCGGCGCAGGGCGCGAAGGCGTCCGGCTCGGTGCGTGCCTTCCGGTTGATCTCGGCGCGCATCCCGCGGGCGCGCCACACCACGTCGGGGTCGAGGCCGATGATCGAGTAGCGCCCGCGCACCGCGCCGCCCTCGACGGATTCCAGGAGGAAGCTCAGCCTCTTGCCGGCGCCGGTCTTGAGGAAGGCGGAGACCGGCGTGTCGAGATCGGCGACCAGCGTCGTCCACGCGACCTGGGTCGCGCCCCGCGCATAGGTTGCCGCGAAGACGCCGGCGGAAGGCTCGATCTGCATGGACGCGAGGCCGGCCCTAATTGTTGGTCGCGCGGCCGACGGCCTGGCTGAGCGCCTGCTGATTGATGTCGGTGCCGAGGTCGGTCTCCAGCTGCGTCACGTACTGGGTCAACAATTCGTCCCCATAGGAGTTGCGCAGCTGGTCCTGGAGCGGCTTCGCCGCCGCCCCGCCGGCTTCGAAGGTCGGCTCCTTGATGTCGGTGACCTTGAAGATGATCCGCTCGGTCGGCGTCTTGCCGTCCGCGGTGCCGACGCCGTCCTTCGGGGTACGGAACACCTGGGCCACGACCGCGGGCGGCATGATCGCGGTCCCTTGCCGTTTGAGCCCCCATTTGGTCTCGACCATCAGCTGATCGGCGGCGGCGATGTCGGCGAGCGTCGTGCCCGCCTTGAGCTTGTCGACGATCTCCGTGGTCTTGGCGTCGAGAGCTTTGGTGACCTCGTCCTCGCGCCAGCGCGCCTCGACCCGGTCCTTGACCTCGTCGAGCGTGCGTTCCCGCGACGGCGTGATGCCGGCGACCTCGTACCAGACAAAGCCGCCGCCGGGGATCGGCAGCGGATCGTTCTCGGCTCCGACGTCGGCCGAAAAAGCGTCGTTGATGAGATCGACGCCTTTCGGCAGCCCGGTGATCGGCTGGTCGGCCGGCGAGCGGCCGGCGCGGTCGACCGCGTCGATGGCCGTCACCGGAAGATTCAGTTTCTTGGCGATGTCCTCCAACTTTGTGCCGTTGGCATATTCGTCCTCGATCTTGTCCCTGATCTTGTTCACGTCGCCCTTGGCGCGATCGACCGCGATGTCGTGCTTGATGTCCTTCTCGACCTCGGCGAACGGCTTGGTCGAGCCCGGTTCGATCTTGACGACCCGCACGATGGCGGTGGCGAACCGGCCGGTCACGGCGCCGCTGACGGCGCCGTCGGCCAGCCCGAAGGCGGCATTGGCGATGGCGGGATCGATCATCTCCGCCCTGGTGACGGTGCCGAGATCGATGTCCTTGTCGGTCAATTTGCGTTCCGCGGCCACGGCATCGAAGCTCATTCCGCCGGCGATCTGCTTGGACGCCGCCTCCGCCTCCGCGGCATTGGGGAACGATATCTGCTGGACCTGCCGGCGTTCCGGAACGGCATAGCGGCTCAGGCGAATCTCATAGGTGCGCTTGGCGTCCTCGTCGCTGACCTCGACGGTTTTGGCGAGTTCCTCGGGCGACACCGTCAGCACCGCCAGCTTGCGATATTCCGGCGCCCGGAACGCCGCCTTGTGCTCGTCGAAATAGGCGGTCAGCTGCTCCGGCGTCGGCGCCGGGATGTCGCCGAGCTTGCTGCCGTCGAGAACCACATAGTCGATGCTGCGTTCCTCGTTCTGGTAACGGTCGAGCACCTCGGCCGCGGTCTTGGGCGGCGTGAATTCGCCGCCGATGGCGGTCGCGAGCTGATGGCGCAGCGTCTCCCGGCGCTGCTCGCCGACGAAGCGCTGCTCGGTAAAGCCGGCCTGGCGGATGAGCTGCTGGAAGCGGCTGTCGTCGAACTGCCCGTTGAGGCCGCGGAACGCGGGATCCTCGGTGATCCGCTTGGCCACCTCGGCGTCGGAAATGCCGAGCCCGAGCTGGCGGGCGCGCTCGTCGAGCGCGGCCTCCGCGATCATCTGGCCGAGAATCTGCTGCTCCAGGCCGAGCGCGCGGGCCTGGTCGGGCGTGATCGGACGGCCGAGCTGCTGGCTGAGGCGCTGCAAACGCTCGGTGTACTGGTTGCGGAACTGGTCGATCGAAATCTCGGTCTTGCCGATCTTGGCCACGGTGAAAACGCCGAAGCCGCGGAAAATGTCCCCGATGCCCCAGATGCCGAAGCTGATCACCAGGAACAGCACCACCGCCGCCATGATGATGCGGCCGAGCCAGTTGGAGGAGGCTTGTCGTAGACCTCGGAGCATGGGCGATCACTGAATTTGAGTGCGCGGGAACGGCCGCAGCCGGACGATCAGGCCGGCCTTATAGCCGGCTTCATAAGTCGACGCATCATAGGGTTCGCGCAAGCCCATCGCAACCGACCGCCCTGTGGTGCGCGACCGCAGGGCGCGATCCGGCGGCCGGCGAGCCCCTTCCACCCGCCCCCGGCGTCTGCTAACCGCCTCTGACGGAGTGGACTTCAATGCTTGGCCGACCCTTCAGGCGGGGTCCAATTCTTCTCCCTCCCCTTGAAAAAGAGAGGGTTGGGGAGGGGATCGCGGTCCGCATGCTCGGCGCCTGCCATACGCCCGCGGACCCCCACCCCGACCCTCCCCCTGAAGAAGGGGAGGGGGCAACACTGTCCGTTGGGGAGTACGATGACGGCACCGCGACGGCCATTGATCGCCGGCAACTGGAAGATGAACGGGCTACGGGCATCGGTGTCGGTGCTCGAACAGATCGTCCGCGATTCCCGCGATCTGCGCCGGCGCGTCGACCTCATGATCTGCCCGCCCGCGACCTTGATCATGTCCTTCGCCGCGGTCGCCGACGGCATCGCCATCGGCGGCCAGGATTGCCATACCGAACCCGCCGGCGCCTATACCGGCGATATCTCGGCCGAAATGCTGGCCGACCTCGGGGCGAGCGCGGTGATCGTGGGGCATTCCGAGCGGCGCTCCTATCACCGCGAGACCGACGACGAGGTGCGGCGCAAGGCCATGGCGGCATGGCGCGCCGGCCTGCTGGCGATCCTGTGCGTCGGGGAATCCCAGGTCGACCGGGTGGCCGGGCGCACCCTCAAGACCGTCGGCGCCCAGCTCCAGGGGTCGCTGCCGGACCGGGCGCATCCGGACAATCTCGTCATCGCCTATGAGCCGGTATGGGCGATCGGCAGCGGACTGACACCCACCCCCGCCGATGTGGCGGAGGTCCACGGCTTCATCCGGGCCCAGCTTGGCGCTCGGCTCGGCGCCGCGGGGCAGGGCGTGCGTATCCTCTATGGCGGGTCGGTCAAGCCCGCCAATGCCGGGGAATTGATGGCGGTCCCCGATGTCGACGGCGCACTGGTCGGTGGCGCGAGCCTCAAGGCGGAGGAATTTCTGGCGATTGCCGGCGCCTGCCGGTAAAGGGTTGCCGTCGGATTGCTCGGCTGGGCCGGAATTCTACTTCGCACATGGGGTTGTTTTCTACAAAAAGTGAAATGGCGGAGGAAAACATGAAGTTCAATTCACTGGCCACGACGGCGCTCATCCTGGCGACGGTGATCGCCACGCCCGGCCACAGCCGCGCGGCCGAGATCAAGGTCCTGTGCTCGAACGGATTCCAGGCTGTGATGGCCGTGCTCGGCCCGCAATATGAAAGGGCGAGCGGCAACAAGCTCGCGGTCAGCTACGGCCTCGCCGCCGTGCTGGGCCGGCAGATCGAAGGCGGCGAGAGCTTCGATCTCGCCATCCTGGCGCCGCCCCAGATCGACGGCCTCATCAAGCAGAACAAGATCGCGGTGGAGTCCCGCCTGGTGCTCGCGAGATCCGGCATGGGAGTGATGGTGCGCACCGGCGCGCCGAAACCCGATGTCAGCACCGTCGACGCCTTCAAGAAGACCCTCATCGGCGCCAGATCCATCGCGTTTCCGCCGCAGGGCCAGAGCGGCATCTATCTGGTCGGCCTGATCGAGCGTCTCGGCCTCACCGCGGCGTTGAAGGACAAGCTCAAGCCGATTGCCAGCGGCCCGCTGACCGGGGAGACCGTCGCCAAGGGTGAGGCGGAGATCGGCATCACGCCCATCGGGGAGCTGCTCGCGGTCAAGGGCGTCACCCTCGCCGGGCCGCTGCCGCCCGGGGTGCAGAACTACATCGTGCAGACCGCAGGCATCAGTCCCGCCGCCGCGCAGGGGGCGGCCGCGCGCGAGTTCCTGAAGTTCCTGGCGGCGCCGGAGAATGTTCCCGTGATCATCGAGAAGGGCATGGAGCCGGGCTGAATGACAACTCTGATGGTTCCTTCAGTTTCAGCGTCATGCCCCGCGAAAGCGGGGCATCCAGTATCCCCGGCGCCATCGGTGGAACCGATGCCGTTCCCCAATCGCAGTCCCGTGGTTACTGGATCGCCCGGTCAAGCCGCGCGATGACAACGATGGGATGGAGCGTCGGCGTGACAGCTCTCGCGCAATGGTCGAGAACCGGCTTGGCGCGGCGGGGAGATAATTCTACGATGATGCGGAGAAGCAATAATTCGGGAGGAGACCATGGCTGACGATCCCATCGAACGGCGTCGATTCCTGCTCGGCGCCGGGCTCGCCGGCACCGCCGTCGCGGCGGGGCTCGCCCCCGGACTGCCGGCGCCCGAGGCGCAGGCGCAGGCCGCGGCGGCCCAGGCGAGCAACACCGAGCCCGACACCTTCCTGGTGCTCACCGCCACCGAGCAGGCGTTCCTCTCCGCCACCGCCGACACCATGATCCCGGCCGACGAATTGTCGCCCTCGGGCACCGCGTGCGGTGTCGTCATCTTCATCGATCGGCAATTGGCGAGCGCCTGGGGCGGCGGCGCCAAGATGTATCGTGGCGGGCCCTTCCAGAAGGGAAAGCCGGAGCAGGGCTACCAGCTTTCCCTCACCCCGCGCGAATTCTTCCAGGCCGGCATCGCCGCCGCTAATGATTGGTCGCGCGCGACCCACGGCAAGGATTTCGACCGGCTCTCGGTGGCCGACCGCAACGCGGCGCTGACGGCGATGCAGGAGGGCAAGGCGGAATTCCGCGGTTTCTCCTCGCGCGCCTTTTTCGGCCAGCTCCTCGCCATCACCATGCAAGGCTTCTTCTCCGATCCGATCTACGGCGGCAACCGCAACAAGGTGTCGTGGCAGATGCTCGGCTTTCCCGGCCTGCCCGCCACCTATGCCGACAAGATCGACGCCTATCGCGACAAGCGCTATGTCGCGCCGCCGCAGTCGATCTCGGACTTTTCATAAGGGAGCCGCGTCATGGCAACGCGATTGAAGGAAGTCGATGCGGTCATGGTCGGCATGGGCTGGACCGGGGCCATCCTCGCCCGCGAGCTGAGCAAGGCCGGCCTCGACGTGGTCGGCCTCGAGCGCGGGCAGGACCGCACCCCCGGCGAGGATTTCATCCTGCCGAGCGTGCGCGACGAGATGAAATATGCCCAGCGTCTCGAGCTGATGTCGGACAATTCCATCGACACCATCACGTTCCGCAACGCGCCCGCGGAGACGGCGCTGCCGATCCGCCGCTGGGGCGCGTTCCTGCCGGGCGAGGGCGTCGGCGGCTCCGGCATCCATTGGGGCGGGCTGCATTGGCGCAATTTGCCGACCGATTTCCGCATCCGCTCCGCGCTCGCCGAACGTTATGGCGCCAAAGCGATACCGGACGACATGACCATCACCGACTGGCCGGTGAGCTATGACGAGCTCGAGCCCTATTACGACCGCTTCGACAAGCTGTGCGGGGTGTCCGGCAAGGCCGGCAATCTGCGCGGCAAGATCATCGCCGGCGGCAATCCGTTCGAAGGGGCGCGCAGCAACGAATACCCGAACCAGCCGATCAAGTCCTCCCGCGCCGGCCTGATGTTCGCCGATGCCGCGAAGAGCCTCGGCTATCACCCGTTCCCGATCCCGTGCGCGATCTCCAGCGCGGCTTACAAGAACGTCGAGGGCGTCACCCTGGGCGCCTGCGAATATTGCGGCTACTGCAACCGCATGGCGTGCGAGACCAACGCCAAGGCCTCGGCCAACTCGACGGTGATGCCGGTGCTGCGCTACGAGCCGAAATTCGAGTTGCGCACCCGCGCCTTCGTCACCAAGCTCATCTACGACAAGCCGGGCAAGAAGATCACCGGCGTGCTCTACACGGATTTGCGCACCGGCGAGGAATACGAGCAGCCGGCCGGCATCGTGGTGCTGTCGTCATTCGTGTTCGGCAACACCCAGCAGCTGCTGCTCGCGGGCATCGGCGAGCCCTATGACGCCACCACCGGCAGGGGCGTCGTCGGCAGGAACTACGCCTATCAGTTCGAGGCCGGCGCCGAGGCCTTTTTCGAAGACAGGGAAATGAACCCGTTCATGGGCAGTGCCGGCATGAACGTGGCCATCGACGACTTCAACGGCGAGAATTTCGACCACGCCGGGCTCGGCTTTTTCGGCGGCGGCTATTTCACCTGCGGGCAGGCGGGCGCCCCGCCGATCGGGGGGCGCGCGGTGCCGCACGGCACGCCGGCCTGGGGCTCGGATTGGAAGCGCGCGACGGTGAAATGGTATCACCACTTCGCCCGCTTCAATACCCAGGGCTCGGTCTACGCCAACCGCAGCAACTTCATCGACCTCGACCCCGTCTACAAGGATGCGCTGGGCCGGCCGCTGGCGCGGCTCACCTATAACGGCACCGACAACGACCACGCGATGTCGCGCTACCTCCTGGCCAGGCTGGAGGGCATCATCAAGGCGATGAACCCGACCCATTACGAGATGCACTCGCGGCCGCGCAACTTCACCATCGTGCCGTACCAGTCGACCCACAACACCGGCGGCACCATGATGGGCGCCGACCCGAAATCGAGCGTGGTGAACCGTTATCTGCAGTCGTGGGACGCCCACAATCTCTTCATCCAGGGCGCGTCGGTATTCCCGCAGCAGCACGGCTACAACCCGACCGGCACCGTGGGCGCGCTCGCCTACTGGTCGGCCAACGCCATCGTGTCGCAATATCTCAAGAAGCCGGGCCCGCTGGTTGCGGCCTGATATCGGGAGCGAAGTGAAGATGACGACAGTAATGTTCCGTGCCGGCGCCGCCGCGCTGATGTGCATTTTCGCCGGCGGGGCGGCGCTCGCCGCCGATGCCGATCACGGCAAGCAGCTGTTCGTGGCCTGCGCCGCCTGCCACAACGAGAAGTCGGACGGAATCGGACCGAACCTCAAGGGCGTCTACGGCCGCAAATCCGCCGCGCTCGATGATTTCCGCTATTCCAACCCGATGAAGCGCGCGAACCTCGTGTGGAACGCGGAGAACCTGCGCGCCTATCTGATCGACCCGCAGTCCAAGGTGAAGGGCAACCGCATGCCGTTCGGCGGCGTCGCCAATCCGCAGGAAGCCGACGACCTCGTCGCGTACCTCGCGACCTACAAATAGTTGGGCGGGACGGGCTTGGCCTTACCATCCCGTGAAAGGAAGCGGATGAAACCTCGATCCATGCGCCGGCGCGGCTTTGCCGCCCTGGCAGGTTCGCTCGCGCTCTGCGCATCGTCGTTCCCTTCACTCCGGGCAGCCGGACCGAGATTCTCGGCCGCGCCTATGCCGAAAAGCTGCAGGAGAGGGGCGCAAGCCACAGGCACGCTTGCTCGAGCGCCTCGGGCACATCCTTCGAGGCTCGCGCGAAGAGCGCGAGCGCCTCAGCATGACGAGTCATGGGTAATGTTAAAGGCTGGTTTGCGCAGCCGACTTCGAAAGGGACAGCCATGGTCAAGCTGACGCGGCGATCGCTGGTCGCCACCGCTGCGCTCGCACCGTTCGCCGCGCGGGCGCAGGGCTGGCCGTCCGGCACCATCCGCCTGGTGGTGCCGTTTCCGCCGGGCGGATCGGTCGACGCGATCGCGCGGATGGCGCAGACCGGGCTGCAGCAGCGGCTCGGCGCAAATGTGATCATCGAGAACCGGACCGGCGCTTCCGGCAGCACCGGCACCGGCATGGTCGCCAAGGCGCCGCCGGACGGCATGACCTGGCTGTTCGTGTTCGACACCCACGCCGTCAACCCGTTCCTGTTGCCGAACCTCGCATTCGATACCGAGAAGGACCTCGACCCCGTCCTCCTCATCGGCACCGCGCCCAATGTGCTGTGCGCCCATCCGTCACGGCCCTACCTGTCGCTCGGCGACGTGATCACGGCGGCAAAGGCGAAGCCGGAGACGATCACCTACGGCACCATCGGCGCAGGCAGCATCGGCCATTTGAGCATGACGATGCTGTCGAACCGGGCAGGGGTGAAGCTCGTCCACGTGCCCTATCGCGGCGGCGGCCCGCTGCTCAACGACACCATCGCCGGCCACGTGGACCTCACCATGGCCTCGACCCGACTGCTGGGCCCGCATTTGTCCGGCGGCAAGACCCGCCCGCTGGCCCACACGGGAAAGACGCGGCTCGCCGATTTCCCCTCCATTCCCACCGTGATGGAGGAAGGCTTTCCCGGTTTCGAGACCTATGCCTGGTGGGGCGTGTTCGCGCCGGCGGGGACGCAGAAGCCGATCGTGGACCGGTTCGGCGCCGCTCTCGTGGCCTCGCTGCGCGAGGAGCACGTCGCCCGGCAACTCGTCGAAACCCAGCTGATCGCCCTGTCGCTCGGCGGACCCGAGACGCTGCGGACGTTCCTCGGGGAACAGATGCGGTTGTGGAGTCAAGTCATCCGCGACAACAACATCAAGGGGGATGCGTAGGCCCCCCTTTTTCCCCTCCCCGTTTTCGGGGAGGGGTGGGGTGGGGTGGGGTGGGATCTTCCTCGCCAAGCACGACGCCGTGGAAAAGCCTCCACCCCGGCCCTCCCCGAAAACGGGGAGGGAGTCCGGCTGGAAATGGCCGGGCGGATCGTGTAATGACCCCGGCAGCTTCCTATATGATCCCGGTTGGCGGCGCCGTGGCGCGGCGCTGCCCGCTGGCTGAAGAGAAAACAACGCAATGCTGACGGTGGTTATCGTAATTCATCTGATGATCGTGCTCGCCCTGATCGGGGTCGTGCTCCTGCAGAAGTCGGAGGGCGGCGGCCTCGGCATGGGCGGCGGGGGCGGCGGCGGGTTCCTGTCCAGCCGCGGCACTGCCAATGTCCTGACCCGCACGACGGCGATCCTGGCATTGGGCTTTTTCATCACCAGCCTGATGCTTTCGGTGCTGGCGGGGCTCGATCGCAAGCCGCGTTCCATCATCACTCCGGGCGGAACGCCCGCCTCGGCACCGGCCCCCGGGTCGCCCGCGCCGCTGGGGGGGGGCGGCGGGCTGCTCGATACGTTGCGCGGGGGCGAACCGGCGCCGCCGGCTCCTGCCGGGGCGCCACCTTCGGAACCGCAAGTTCCGCGGTCACAATAGTCCAGACGCCAAAGGGCCGGGGTTCCGGCCCTTCGGTTTTTGCGGGTCAGCCAAGCGTTCCCGCTGGGCCTCGGGCGAGCCGGCAAAGGCTTGATTGGTCAACAGAAAGGCAGCATGTCGAACAACGCATTGGATAACGTCCGCATGGCGCCGGTTTCGCTCTCGTCGAATCGCCGGCCGCGGGATAGAAGTTAAGTCCCATGGCGCGGTACATCTTCATCACCGGCGGCGTGGTCTCCTCGCTCGGCAAAGGTTTGGCCTCGGCGGCGCTCGGCGCGTTGCTGCAGGCGCGCGGCTATTCGGTGCGCCTGCGCAAGCTCGACCCCTATCTCAACGTCGATCCCGGAACCATGTCGCCCTACCAGCATGGCGAGGTGTTCGTCACCGACGACGGCGCGGAGACCGATCTCGACCTCGGCCATTACGAGCGGTTCACCGGACGCCCGGCGACCCGGCAGGACAACATCACCACCGGGCGCATCTACCAGGAGATCCTCGCCAAGGAGCGCCGCGGCGACTATCTCGGCGCCACCATCCAGGTGATCCCCCACGTCACCAACGCCATCAAGGACTTCATCCGCGACGGCAATGACGGCTTCGATTTCGTGCTGGTCGAGATCGGCGGCACCGTCGGCGACATCGAGGGCTTGCCGTTCTTCGAGGCGATCCGCCAGCTCGGCAACGAGCTGCCGCGCCATCACGCCGTCTACATCCATCTCACCTTGCTGCCGTTCATACCTTCGGCGGGCGAGCTCAAGACCAAGCCGACGCAGCACTCGGTCAAGGAGTTGCGCTCGATCGGCATCCAGCCGGACATCCTGCTGTGCCGCACCGACCGGCCGATCCCCAAGGACGAGAAGCGCAAGCTGTCGCTGTTCTGCAACGTGCGCGAATCCGCGGTCATCGAGGCGCGCGACGTCGACAACATCTATGCGGTCCCCGAGGCCTATCATGCCGCCGGCCTCGACACCGAAGTGCTGGATGCCTTCGGCCTCGCGTCCCAGGCGCTCGAACTCGAGCGCTGGCGGCTGATCAACGAACGCATCCACAATCCCGAAGGCGCCGTGACCATCGCCGTGGTCGGCAAATACACCGGGCTCAAGGACGCCTACAAATCGCTGTTCGAGGCGCTGTCCCATGGCGGGATCGCCAACAAGGTCAAGGTCGACGTCGACTGGATCGAGAGCGAGGTGTTCGAGCGCGAGGACCCCACGCCGTTCCTGGAGCACGTCAACGGCATCCTGGTTCCCGGCGGCTTCGGCCAGCGCGGTGCCGAGGGCAAGATCCGCGCGGCGCAGTTCGCCCGCGAGCGCCATGTGCCTTATTTCGGCATCTGCTTCGGCATGCAGATGGCGGTGGTGGAGGCGGCGCGCAATCTGTGCGGGATCGCGGACGCGAACTCGACCGAGTTCGGCCCCACCTCGGAGCCGGTGGTCGGGCTGATGACCGAATGGCTCAAGGGCAACGAACTACAAAAGCGCGGCTTGACCGGCGATCTCGGCGGCACCATGCGGCTCGGGGCCTATGAGGCGGAGCTCGAGCGGGGCAGCAAGGTCGCGGGCATCTATGGCGCCGGCGAGATTTCCGAGCGCCACCGCCACCGCTACGAGGTCAACACCGGCTACCGCGACCGGCTGGAGCAGCACGGCATGCGGTTCTCGGGCATGTCGCCGGACGGCCTGTTGCCGGAGATCATCGAATACGCCGACCACCCCTGGTTCATCGGCGTGCAGTTCCATCCCGAACTGAAATCGCGCCCGTTCAAGCCGCACCCGCTGTTCGCCTCCTTCGTCGAAGCGGCGGTGGTGCAGAGCCGGCTGGTGTAGGCGCCATCGACCGCTTATTGACCGCAGCTGCTCGGACCGCCAAGGTCTTCGACAACGTACGTTGCTGTCATCGCCCGGCTTGACCGGGCGATCGAGCAAACATCGACCGTGAGTACTGGATTGCCCGGTCAGGCAATGACAGCAATGAGGTCGGTTCATCTCGGGACCCGTCGAATGAACGTGCTGGAAACGCCTTCGCCCAACCCGATCGTCGCCGCCGGCGCGGTGCGGTTCGGCAACGACCTGCCGCTGGCGCTGATCGCGGGGCCGTGCGCGCTGGAGAGCCGCGGCCATGCCCTCGAGATGGCGGCGGCGCTCAAGGAGATCGCGGCGCGGCTCGGCATCGGGTTCGTCTACAAGACCTCGTTCGACAAGGCGAACCGCACCAGCGCCGCCAGCGCCCGCGGCATCGGCCTCGACGAGGCGCTGCCGATCTTCGCCGAGATCCGCGCCTCGCTGGGCATTCCCGTGCTCACCGACGTGCACGAGCACGAGCAATGCGCCCGCGTCGCGCAGGCCGTCGACGTGCTGCAAATCCCGGCGTTCCTGTGCCGGCAGACCGATCTCCTCATCGCCGCCGCCCGCACCGGCAAGATCGTCAACGTCAAGAAGGGGCAGTTCCTCGCGCCCTGGGACATGGCCAACGTGGTCGCCAAGATCACCGGCGCCGGCAATGCCGACGTGCTGGTGACCGAGCGCGGCGTCACGTTCGGCTACAACACCCTGGTCTCCGACATGCGCGCGCTGCCGATCCTCGCCCGCACCACCGGGGCGCCGGTGATCTTCGACGCCACCCATTCGGTGCAGCAGCCCGGCGGACGCGGCGGCAGTTCCGGCGGCGAGCGCGAATTCGTGCCGGTGCTCGCCCGTGCCGCGGTTGCCGTCGGCGTCGCCGGCGTCTTCATCGAGACCCACCAGGACCCCGACCGCGCCCCCTCGGACGGGCCCAACATGGTTCCCTTGAAGGAGATGGAGGGGTTGCTGCGCCGGCTGATGGCGTTCGACCGGGTCGCGAAAGACGCCAAACGATGACGGTTCCGTCCGGGCCTGCCGGCCCGGCAGCGGCCGCGGTGCGGCGGGTGCTGGTCGTCGCCGCCTTCGCGAATTTCTCCTCGAGCCTGTTCATGCGGGCGATCGATCCGCTGGTGCCGCAAGTCGCCGCCGACATGGCGACCGATCCGGCGACGGTGGCGCTGCTGACCACGGCGTTCGCCTTGCCCTATGCGGTGCTGCAGCCGGTGCTCGGCCCGTTGGCCGACATGATCGGCAAGACCCGGCTGATGACGATCTGTGTCGCGCTTTTGGTGGTGAACGCCTTCGCCGGCGCACTCGCGCCCAATTTCGCCTTCCTGTTCGCGACGCGGGTCGCGACCGGCGCCGCCGCCGGCGGCATCTTCCCGACCGCGCTGGCGCTCGCCGCCGATCTCGTGCCGGTCCAGCAGCGCCAGGTCGCGGTCAGCCGCCTGCTCGCCGCGGGCATGCTCGGCAATCTGCTCGGCACCCCCGGTGCCGGCCTGATCGGCGATCTCCTGGGATGGCGGGCGTTCCTGGTGTTCGTCGGCATCTTGTGCGCGGGCGCCCTGGTGACCGCCATCATCGGTTTTCGCCACGTGGAGACCAAACACTCCGGCCTCGACCTCGCCGCCGCGGCGAAGGGCTATCGCACCATCTTCCACAATCCGCTGGCGAAGTTCTGCTTCGGCGCGGTGTTCCTGGAAGGCGTGTTCCTGACGGGGATATTCCCCTATGTCGCGGTGTTGCAGCAGCAAAGCGGGGGCTCCTCCCGTGCCGCCATCGCCGGGCTCATCATCGCCGGCTTTGCGCTCGGCGGCGTGGTCTATTCGCTGACGGTGTCGCGCCTGCTGACCCGCATCGGCGAAGTCGGGCTGATGCGGACCGGCGCCGGCTTCATGGGATGCGGTCTCATGGCGGTGTCGCTGCGGCTGTCGTGGCCCTATGAGGCGGTCATCTTCATGGCGCTGGGCTGCGGCTTCTACATGATGCACGGGGTCATCCAGATCTATGCCACCGACCTCGCGCCGGCGGCGCGCGGCTCCGCGGCGGCGATCCATTCCGGCTTCTTCTGCCTCGGCATGGCGATCGGCCCGATCTATTACCGCTACGGCCTCGGCTACGCCGGCCTCACCGTAAGCGTGATGGTGGCCGCGGCCGTTATTTTCGTGACCGGCTTTGTCTGCTCGGTCAAACTGCGCCGCGCCGTCGTGCGACGGGTCGGCGCGTAGGGTGCGCGATGGCGCCAAAGTTTCCCTGGCGGGGACCTTTCAAGCGCAATGGGAGATCGAAGGAATCTGGTTCCGCGTCCGGGCCGCGACAGGCCACGACGATTCGGTGTGAGCGGCAAGTGCTCCGGCGGCTTTTGCCGCGCGGCGGCGGGAGGTAGTGGCTGGTGCAGAAATTCGGGATTGGTCAGGCGGTACCGCGTTTCGAGGACCCGAGGCTGGTCAGGGGCGGCGGCCGTTACGTCGACGACATGGTGCTGCCGGGAATGGCGTTCGGTTATGTGCTGCGATCGCCCCATGCCCACGCACGCATTCGCGCGATCGACCCCGGCAGAGCCAAGGCGGCACCCGGCGTACTCGCGGTGTTGACGGGAGCCGACTGGGAGGCTTCCGGGTGGGGCGACCTCCCCGTGCCCGGGGGAATGAAGCGCCGCGATGGCGGCCCCATGTACCGTCCGCGCTATCCGGCGCTGGTCAAGGAGCGGGTGCGCTGGGTCGGCGACTGCGTCGCCTTCGTGGTGGCAGAGAATTATCTGCAGGCGGTGGATGCCGCCGAGCTGGTCGAGGTCGACTACGAACCGCTCCCCGCGATGGTCTCGACCGCGGGGGCGGTGGCGCCGGGCGCGCCGCTGGTGTGGGACGACTGCCCCGACAACATCTGCTTCGTCCATCTGGAGGGCGACAAGGCCGCGACCGACGCCGCCTTCGCCCGCGCCGCCCATGTCGTGCACGGGCATTTCGTCATCAATCGCGTGACCGCGGTGACGATGGAGCCGCGCGGCAGCATCGGCGACTTCAACCGCACCGACGGCCGCTACACCATCTACACCACGCTGCAGCGGGCTCACCCGTTTCGCGCCGAGCTCGCCCACAATGTGCTGAAGGTGCCGGAGAGCCGGGTCCGCGTCGTCGCCGGCGACATCGGCGGCAGCTTCGGGATGAAGTCGGCGGTCTACAACGAGGTCGCGCTGGTACTGCTGGCCTCCAAGACCATCGGCCGGCCGGTGAAATGGGTCTCCACGCGCTCCGAGGCCTTCCTCAGCGACGCCCAGGCCCGCGACAACGTCACCGATGCCGAACTCGCGCTCGCGGCCGACGGCACTTTTCTCGGGCTGCGGGTCAAGACCATCGCCAATGTCGGAGCTTATCTGCAGATGGGGATGCCCGCCATGGTCGGCAATCTCGGTTCGCTCGCGGGCGTCTATCGCACGCCGGCGATCCATGCCGACGTCACCGCCGTGTTCAGCCACACCAATCCGATCCGGCCCTACCGCGGCAACGGCCGTCCGGAGGCGGCCTTCGTGATCGAGCGGATGGTCGACCTCGCCGCCGACCAGCTCGGCATCGACCCCGCCGAACTGCGCCGGCACAACAACATTCCCCCCGGTGCGATGCCGTTCAAGACCGGCCTTAGCTTCACCTATGACAGCGGCGAATTCGCGGAGAACATGGAGATCGCGCTGCGGCTCGCCGATGCCGATGGTTTCCCGGCGCGGCGCGAGGAGTCGAGAAAACGCGGCAAGCTGCGCGGGCTCGGCATCTCGAATACCATCGAGCGGGCAGGGGCGCCGAGCTTCGAAGGCGCCGAAATCCGGTTCGACCGCGGCGGCACGGTCACCTTATTCACGGGCTCGATCAACCAGGGGCAGGGCCACGAGACCGTGTTCAAGCAGATCGTCTGCGACCGTCTCGGCATCGATCCCGACGACATCCAATATCTCCAGGGCGATACCGACCAGGTGTTTTTCGGTGAGGGCACCGGCGGTTCGCGCTCGGCGACGCTCGGCGGTTCGGCGGTCGCCGCGGCGGCTGCGAAGGTGATCGAAAAGGCGCGCGAGATTGCGGCCTTCGCCCTCAAGGCCGATGCGAAAGCGGTGACTTTCGCGGACGGTGTGTTTTCCGCCCCTGCAACCAACGCGACCCTCACCATCACGGATGTGGCAAAGCTCGCCGCCAATCCGGCGCGCCTGCCGGCGGGCATGGAGCCGGGATTGATCGCCACCGCCGTCTATCGCGCCGAGCGCGAGAATTTTCCCAATGGCTGCCACGTCTGCGAGCTGGAGATCGACCGCGACACCGGCGAGGTCGCGATCGCGCGGTACAGCGTCGTCGACGATGTCGGCACGGTGCTCAATCCGCTGCTGCTGCACGGCCAGATCGTCGGCGGCATCGCCCAAGGCGTCGGGCAGATCCTCAAGGAGGATATCCATTTCGATCCCGCATCCGGGCAGCTGGTGACGGGATCGTTCATGGATTATGCGATGCCGCGGGCGGGCGATCTCACCGCGGTGCAGGTCAGGAGCAATCCGGTCCCGACCAAGACCAATCCGCTGGGGGTCAAGGGCGCCGGCGAGGCGGGAACGGTGGGCGCGATGCCGGCGGTCACCAATGCCCTGATCGACGCGTTGTCGGAATTCGGCGTCCGCCACATCGAAATGCCGGCAACCCCGGAGCGCATCTGGCGCGCCATGCGGCGTCCGGGATGAACGGGCGGCGGGACGCCACGGCGCTGTCGTCATTTTGAGCTTTTGTCCGAAAATTCCGCTCCTGTTCGGGATTACACCCTAAACCTAGGAATTATAGACAGGCTCCCCGCTCCAACCTAGCATTCATTGCTGCGGGGATGAGTTAGATGGCTCGGAGTGCTGAGCGCGTGTGCGCTCGAGATATACTCAATTGGTTGCCCATCCCCTCGACCGGCGCCCGGCCCTGGTTGCGGGCCGCCGGCGTCGCCGCCCTCGTGCTGGCGGTGCCCCTCGATGCGTTCGCAGCCACTTGCCGGCCCAAGCGAGCGCTGCCTGCCATCGTCGTGACCTCGATGGGGCCCTGCAATTTCGATCCGGACAGCTTCGGTTTTGCCGGCGACCCGGCGCAGCAGGCAGCCTGCCTGGTCCGCCCGGTCGAGAGATGGGCGAAGCTCGGCCCCGTGCTGTCAAGCCTTCCGCAGGTGTTCGCCGATCGCGTCGGCCGCAATTCGGGCTTGCCAGATCGCGGCGCGCTCGGTGCGCTGCTCACTGAGCTTCACCTCGATGGCCGGTTCGGGGAAGGCCTGCTCGATCCCGTTTCCAGGGCCAATGACGACGATCCGCTCGCCCCGGCGGCGCGATATCTCGTGATCCACGACACCAGCGGGCCGAAATTGAGTTCATTTCCGGTCAACCTCGACAGCGACCGCAAGATCAACAATCTCGCCCGTTTCCATTGCTCGGACTCCCATGAGATCGCCCATGTCATCGTCAATCGCCTCGGCGACCTCTATGTCGGCCATGATCTGAGCGTACCGTGGCGCGCCACCAAATTCGAGCGGGCCTTGAATTTCGGTGTCGCGCTCAAGGGGCTGTTTCTGCATGTCGAGTTGATCCAGCCCCGCCGCGGTGCGCCGGGCCATCGCAGAAACGACATCGCGGCGCCGACGCCGGGATTCAGCGCCGCGCAATACGACCGGCTGGCGCTCATCTATACGCTGGCCAGCGTTCGCGCCGGGCAATGGCTCGTCCCAGCCTTCCACGCCGTGATCGACAACGACATTCGCGGTGGCCACGACGATCCCCAGAATTTCGACCTGGAGGCGTTCGCCCACAGCCTGGAAATGCTGCTCGACCGGTTATCGCGGACCGAGGAACCGAACGTCCTCCTCATTCCCGGGACGGATTGAAGAGCTATCGGCGTTGTCCCAAAGGCATCGTGCGCCCGGCGTTTGTTTTGCCCCGGCCCGCGGTCCAAGAGGTCGGCACGCGTTGGCGCTTGCCGGCGTGTTTTTACTGCGGCCGGCACCGGCGCGGGCTCGTGTGCCCCCGGTTACTTCAATTTATCATTAAATCCATTGGGCCCGCGCTCGTTCTTTCAAGCGGCGGAAGGGTCGCCTATATCTGCGTATTCCCGGACCGTCGAGGGTAAAGATGTCCGTGCCGCCGAGAGTGCGCAGCCGCCTGATCGAGGAGACCGACCTCGAACGCGTCGTCGACCTGCTCGTGCGCGGCTTCCCGACGCGCGGACGCACCTACTGGCAGCGCGCCCTCGGCCGCCTCGGTGCCCATGCCGGTCCGCGGGGTCTGCCGAAGTTCGGCTACCTCCTGGAATGCGGCGGCGCGCCGGTGGGCGTCGTGCTGACGATCTGCTCGTCGCTTCCCGGCGACGGCCGTCCGGCCGTTCGTTGCAACTTGTCGAGCTGGTTCGTGAAACCGGCGTTTCGAACCTTCGCGCCGCTGCTGATTTCGAGCGCGATCGTGCACAAGAACGCCACCTTCGTGAACGTCTCGCCGGCCCCCCATACCGAGCCGATCATCGAAGCGCAGGGCTTTTCGCGCTACAGCGATGGACAGTTCGTGACCGTGGCGGCTTTGGCACGGCCCCCCACCGTGCCGGGCATTCGACTGCTCGACGGCTGCCGCGTTCCCGATGTCGCGTTCGAGGCGGCGGAGCTCGAACTTCTCCGCGCGCATGCGTCTTATGGCTGCATCGCCCTGTGGTGCATGACACCGGAGCGCGCCGCGCCGTTCGTGTTCCGGCCGCGCATGGTGAACGGTGTCCTGCCATGCACGGAATTGATCTACTGCCGCGATCTCGGCGAATTCGTCCGGTTCGCCCGCCCGCTCGGCCGCTTCCTTCTCAAGCGGGCGAGGCCCTTCGTCATCGTCGATGCGACGGGGCCGATCGAAGGGCTGGCCGGGTTCTTCTTTCGCGGCAAGCGGCCGAAATATTTCAGGGGGACGCGACCCCGGCTGGGCGATCTCGCCTATACCGAAATTCCGATGTTCGGGCTGTAACGCTCGAAAACGCGGCGAATTGAGCCGGCGAGAGGCCGTGCCGCGGCGCGGTTAAGGTTAACGCGGCTTTGGTGTCGCCCTTAAAATTTTCTTTAACTAATTTCGAACCCAGCACGACATGGGTTGAAATGATGACGTGGCCGCGCGGCCCTGCTTCAACGACTGACGGCATCAATTGGCGCGAAGCCCGCTACCTGGCTCGGGTCGTGCAGATGCTCGTGACATCGCCGGCCGACAAGGCCGAGTTCAGGCGGGAACTCGAAGACATCGTGGCCGCTGCCGAGGCGTTACGCGCGGGCGTTCCGTCATCGCGTGCGGCCGGCTTCGATCGCGCCGGCCAATCCGGTCTCCATGGCCGAACCGACGGCGAGACCGCGGCTGCGGCGGAGGGCGCGGTGCTGGCGCTGTGGCGGAACCGATCCGGCGTCCGCGACAGGACCGAGAAAACCGACCCGGTCGATGAAGCCGAACTCGCGCAGGCCGTCGAGGAAATCGAGCGCGCCGCGGCGGCCCTGCGCGGGGACGAGTGCGGTTCCGGTACGGCGGTGCTGGCGCAAGCGGTCGAGGAGATCGAGCGCGCTGCGGCGGCGCTGCGCAGGGACGAGCCCGATTCTGCTGCGGCGGTCGAAAGCAGCGCCGGCCCGCTGCGCCGGCCGTTGCAGGTGTGGCCGCAGATTGCAGGGCTTTGGATTTCCATCGTGGCGGCGGCGGTCGCCATGGTGGCCGGCCTGCTGATCTTCATGCGGTGAGTGGTGGACCGCCGATGACTGCAAACCGAGCCAAGGCGCAGAAGGATCCCGGTCGGAGCGCTTCGCCGCGGGTGCCGGTCGCGATGATCGGCGGGCTTCCGATCGCGGTGATCGACCGTATGGAGTGTGCGAGGCTCATGGTCGATGCGGCGATGGCGCGGCGCGACGCGCCGGGGCCGGCACTGGTCTTCACGTCCGCCAACGGCCAGGTCCTCTCAATGTGCGAGGCCGACGACGACATACGCGCAATGTTTCTCGCATCCGATCTCATCAACGCCGACGGCATGCCGCTGGTGTTTGCCTCCCAGCTTCTTTCCGACCACAAGCTGCCCGAGCGGGTGGCGACGACCGATCTCATTTACGAGGTGGCGGAGATCGCCCAGGGCTGCGGGACGACGTTCTACCTGCTCGGCGCCGCCAAGGGGGTGATTGAAAGGGCGGCCCAACATCTGCGTGAGCTTTATCCGCGCCTCGAGATCGTCGGCTGCCGCAATGGCTATTTCAAGCCGGACGAAGAGGCCGACACGGTCGCGGCGATCAACGATGCCCGCCCCGATATTCTCTGGCTCGGCCTCGGCGTTCCCGCCGAGCAGAGATTCGCGATCCGCAACCGCGACCGGCTGCGCGGCGTCGGCCTCATCAAGACCTCCGGAGGCCTGTTCGACTTCCTGTCCGGCAAGAACCGCCGGGCGCCGGATTGGATGCAGGCGGCCGGACTCGAATGGGCCTATCGCATCTACATGGAACCGAAACGGCTGGTGGGCCGCTACGTCAGAACCAACCCGCATGCGCTGTTTCTGTTGCTGACGAAAACGCGGCAGGGCAGGGCGCGGGAAGACGCAGGCCGGATGGAGAATTCCTCATGAAATGCAGCGAATCGGCCATGAATCGACGTGCCCCCGGCCGGGTTAACATTAATTCTTCAGGCTCCGGCGATGTTCGTTCCCGCTTCGATGGACATGCCAAACCGGAGATGAATAACTGCGTGAAGCGATGAAAAATCCGTCGTCGGAACGATGCGGCATCATGTCCGCATCGCGATGAATGCGCGGCACAACGGGTCCTGGACGAGCAAACACCATGTTCCAAATCCCGCGCGGCAAATTCGTGAGTGTCGAGAACGGACTCAATCCGCAGCGCGCCCGGCCGGCCGACTCGAGCGCGCCGCCGCCTGCGGCGCGTGCGGCGGGCGAGTTGGATCTGCGCTTTTTGTGGCACCGCAGGTGGTGGATCGCCGCGAGCGTCGCTGCTTCGCTACTCGTGGCCTATGCCGCCGATCTCCTGATCACGCCGAGATATCGCGCGGCGGCACAAATCCTGATCGGTCCGGTCGATCTCCGCGTGATCGAGAAGGACGTGATGCCGCTGACCCAAACCGCCGATGCGAACGTGATCCAGGTCGAAAGCGAAACCCGCGTTCTCACCTCTGACAAGGTGCTGCTTCGTGTCGTCGAAGGCGAGGAGCTCGCGTCCGATCCGGAATTCCGCGCGCGTCCCGGCGCCCTACGCCAGGCGATCGCCGCGCTGCTGGCGCCGTTCGGGTCGAACCCGGTGCGCCGCGCGGAGGAGGATCCGCAGATCACCGCGTTGCGCGCGCTCAAGCGCGAGGTCTACGCGGTGCGCAGCGAGCGAACCTATGTCGTCGATCTCATGGTCGATACGCGGGACCCGGACAAATCCGCCCGCATCGCGAACGCCGTCGCGCGGGCCTATCTGGACGAGCAGTCGGCGGCCCGGACGGCGGCAGCGCGCCGCGCCAGCGATTCCCTGATCGCGCGGCTGGCGGAGCTCAAATCGCGGGTGCAGCGGGCAGAGGAAAACGTGCAGCGCTACAAATCCGACAACGACATGGTCGGCGCCGGCGGTGTCCTGGTGCAGGATCAGCAGCTGAGCGAATTGAACGGGCTGTTGACGACGGCGCGGGCACGCACCGCGGAGGCGAAGGCGCGATACGATCAGGTGGCCGAGCTCGCGCGCAAGGGTCTCGATGCCGGATCGACCAACGAGGCGGTTTCGTCGAACACGATCGGCCGGTTGCGCGAGCAATACGGCGCGGCGGCGCGGCTCGAAGCCTCGCTCGCCGCCAAGCTCGGGCCGCGCCATCCCGACGTCCAAGACGCCCATGTCCAGGCGCGCAACGCGCAGCGTCTCGTGACCGAGGAGATCAAGCGCGTCGCCGAAGCGGACCGGGGCGAATATGAATCGGCGCTTGCCAACGAAAGATCGCTGGCGGCGAAGCTCGATGTGCTCAAGCGCGATTCGATGGAGACGAGTCTCGCGTCGGTCAGGCTGCGCGAGTTCGAGCGCGAAGTCGAGGCGAGCCGCGCGGTGTACGAGGCCTTTCTGGTGCGGGCGCGGGAAACCCAGGAACAGGAGCGGCTCGACACCGCCAATGTCCGCGTCATCTCGGACGCGCAGCCACCGATCGAGCGGAACTGGCCGCCGCGGCGCCTGGTTATGTTCTCCGCCGCGGCGCTGGCGGGCCTCGCCGGCGGCATCGGATTTGCGGGATTGGGCGAGTTCGTGCGTCGAAGGTCGTGATCGAATGTACCGGCTGCGTGCAGGTTCGTCGAACCGGCCAAATGCACCGAGCGGGGAAGCGGGAGGCAGCACGTTGGAGCGGAAATACCCCCGACCCGCCTTGGCGGCCCGGCAAGGGCGGTCGGAGATCGCCGTCGAATTGTTCGAGGGCGCCGATTGGGATGCCGCGAACTGGCCGTCGATCGCGGCCGACCCGATCCTGGAAATGAGCATCTTCCAGGCGCGCGAGTTCCTCGAAATATGGATGCGCACCATCGGCCGGGACCGCGGCGTGCGTCCGTTTCTCGCGGTGGTGGTCGATGGCGATACGAGGCCCGTCCTTTACCTGCCGCTGGCGATCGAGACCAGGCTCGGCATAACCTTGCTGCGTTTCATGGATGCAGGCGTGTCGGATTTGAACGCGCCCATCATGGCACGGGATCGCGGCCTGACGGACGGTGAATTCGCCGTGGTCTGGAAGGAGATTCTTTCACGGATGCCGCCGGTCGACGTGATCGACCTGCGCAAGATGCCGGATCACCTCAACGGGTTGCGTAATCCGCTGGCCCATCTCGCCGGCGATTCCGGCCACGACCATGGCTACGCGGTCCTGCTTTCCAGCCTGCCGGAGATTCACGCGCGCGCGCCCATCGTTCGTATGCGCAAGAAGCTGCGGCGCCGCCTGCAACGCCTGAGCGAACTCGGGCCGGCCAATTTTGTAAGCAATCCGCCGGCGGAGGCGCTGCGGCGCACCGTCGACGGTCTGCTCGACCTCAAGCGCCTGCAATACATCCGGACATGGGGACATGATTTCCTCGAAATGCCGGGGATCAGTCGGTTCTACCGCGAGATGACGGAACCCGAGCGGTTGGGACGCATCAGCCACCTGTCGGCATTGACGTGCGGCGACAACCTGGTGTCGGCGCACCTGGGTTTCACCGGAAGAAATCGCTTCTACTATGTGATGCCGGCCTATGACATCCGGTATCGGGCGCTGGCGCCGGGTTATCTGCTGCTCGACCATCTCATGACGCAGTGCCGTGACGCCGGCTACGAAGTGTTCGATCTCGGCGATGGCGAGCATCCCTACAAGATGAACTGGATGACCCATCAGGTTCGGCTGCACACCCATCAGCAGGCGGTGACCGTCGCGGGCATGCTCTACCTGCAGGCAAATCGAATCCGGCGGCGGCTCGACATCAAGGTCCCTGAGTTTCTGGCGGCGGGCAAATCGGCAGGCCGGTATTAGAGATGCCGCGGCCGATAGAGCACGGCGGAGAGCCGATGTTCGCGGACCACCGTCCGGGACCGTCCGTTTGGACTGCGATTTCGGGAAGCGCGAGCCGCATGCTGGCGGCACGCCTGCCGACGCAGTCGGTGCGCAAGGTCAGCCCGCGGCCGCTGGTCAGCTTTACCTTCGACGACGCGCCCGCCTCGTCGTACCGGGAAGGAGCCGCGATCCTCGAAGCGCACGGCATCCGCGGAACCTATTTCGTGTGCGCAGGCGGCTGGGGCGCCGTCGGCTCCGACGGGCCGCTCGCAGGCGCCGACGATGTTGCGGCGTTGATGGCCCGAGGCCATGAAATCGGCTGCCATACCTATTCCCGTTGTGCGGTGAGCACTGTCAGCCGGCGCGAACTGGCCGCGGACCTCGACCGCAACCGGGATGCGATCATCGGCGTCGGCGCCGGTGTCGCGCCGCCGCGCAATTTCGCCTTTCCCTATGGCGACATATCCTTCGGCACCAAGCGCTATCTCGGGCGCCGGTTCGATTCCTGCCGGTCGAGCCGTCCCGGCTTGAACGCGGGAACGATCGATCTCGGCGCGTTGCGGTCATGGCCGCTGGAGAATGCCTCGATCAACCGCGCCAGGATCATCAGGCTGATCGAAGAAACCGTGCGCCGGCAGGGATGGCTGATCTTCAGCAGCCATGGCATCGAAGCGACGCCGGGCCGGTACGGGATAACGCCCGACCTGTTCGCCTTCGCCGTCGCCGCAGCGAAGTCTGCGGGCTGTCGGGCGGTCACCATCGCCGAAGGACTTCGCATCGCCAGGGGCGAAGCCGGCGCATAAGGTCTCCGAAGCGTCATCGCGGGGCTTGTCCCGGTGATCTCGACATCAAGGCACGGGGGTCGTTCCAACCTCGCAGCCCCGCTTGACCAGTCGCGTGACAGCATCGGGCTGGAAAGGCCTTGCCCAGTTTATCGAGATCACCGGGACAACAAGCCCGGTGACGACATCGCGGGGAATGAGAGCCGCCGCAAAGCGACGACGAGAAATTAGGGAATTGGAGGCCCGGCTTGGATTTGAACCAAGATTGAGGACCTTGCACAGTCCCCGCGTATCCGCTCCGCCACCGGGCCGACACCATCACTATCATCCGGCCCAGCGATTTCAATCGCCGACCGATCTTAACGTTAGCGCTGCGGCGGCGCGCAAACAGGGAACCGTGCTCGTCGCCTTCGCGGCGCGGCTGTTGTGGCGGCTTTCCGCCGTCCACGAAACGGACGCGCAGCCCCGGGCCCTCGCCACCGCGGGGGCTTGATTTTCGAGCCGAAAGCGCCGAATGGGCAGGGTGGGTGCACCCCCCCTGCGACAGGGGTGCTTCGACCGGATTGCCTCGGCGGCGAGCTGCGGCGGCAGCGAGGGGGAAGACAGCATGGTTGTTCGAGCCGGGCGTGAGTTCCTGGCGATTCCCGGGCCGACGACGCTCCCCGACGAAGTGCTGCGGGCAATGCATCGCCCCGCCGTCGACATCTATTCGGGGCCGCTGCTGGCGCTCACCGACAGCCTGCTCGCCGATCTGCGCCGGCTGTTTTTGACCACCGGGCGCTGTTACATCTACATCGCCAACGGACACGGCGCGTGGGAAGCGGCGTTGACCAACGCCTTGTCGCGCGGCGACAAGATTGTGGTCCTCGAAAGCGGCCGGTTCGCGCTCGGCTGGGGCGAGGCGGCGGCGCGGCTCGGCGTCGAGATCGAGGTCTTGCCGGGCGATTGGCGCCGCGCGGTGCGTCCGGCCGCGCTCGAGGAGCGCCTGCGGGCGGACCGGGCCGGTGCGATCAAGGCGATCCTGGTCGCCCATATCGACACCGCCTCCGGCGTCGTCAACGACATCGCCGCGATCGGCAAGGCGGTCAAGGCGGCGCGGCACGACGCCCTGCTGATGGTCGATGCTGTGGCCTCGCTCGGCTGCGTTCCCTTCGAGATGGATGCCTGGGGTGTCGACGTCGCCGTTTCAGGGTCGCAGAAAGGGCTGATGTCGCCGCCGGGCCTGGGCTTCGTCGCCGTCAGTCCGCGCGCCCGCGAAGCCCACGCCAAAGCCGGGCTGCGAACGCCTTATTGGGACTGGACCGCGCGCGACGGCGACGTGCATTACCAGAAATATTCGGGCACGCCGCCCGAGCACCTCATGTTCGCGTTGCGCCAGGCGCTCGACATGCTGTTCGCGGAGGGACTCGAGAACGTGTTTCTGCGCCATCGCCTGCTGGCCGAGGCGGTGCGCCGCGCCGTCGCGGTGTGGTCGCAGGGGCAGGCGTTGTCGTTCAACATCGCGGAGCCGGCCGAGCGTTCCGACACCGTGACGACGGTTCTGATGGCCGAGGGACGCGATCCCCGCGTGCTGTTCGACTACTGCAATTCGAAATGCGGCGTCGTGCTCGGGATCGGCATCGGGGCGTTGTCGGGCAAGGCGTTCCGCATCGCCCATATGGGCCATGTCAACGCCCCGACCATCCTCGGCATTCTCGGCGTCGTGGAAGTCGCGCTGGATGCGCTCGGCATCCCGCACGGCGAGGGCGGCACCCAGGCCGCGATCGAATGGCTCGGCAGCACCGTGAAGGCGTGAGCGGGTGCACCCGTGCGAGCGCTATCAGTCGTCGATCCCGATCATCACGTCGGGCGATTTGATGACCGCATAGGCGGACTGGCCAACGACCAATTTCAGGTCGTCGACGGACTCGTTGGTGATCGAGGCGGTGACGATTGGTCCGCCGATGTCGATGAGAACATGGGCCGTGGTGGTTCCCTTCTTCACCGCGACGATTTTTCCCTTGAGGACGTTGCGTGCGCTCAGCTTCATGGCGATCTCCCGATGTTATGGCGAGCCTTCCACTATATACTCGAAGGTATAACGAAATCTTCATGCGGCGCATCGGAATCGTAGGGCTTGTAGCCCGGATGGAGCGAAGCGCAATCCGGGGCAGTCTCCCCATTTACCCAAATGCCATCCCGGATTACGGGACCGCAAAGAGGCGGTCCCTCCATCCAGGCTACGACTCGAATGCTAGGCCTTCATGCCGAGAAGGCGCGCGGCGTTGCCGCCCAGGATTGCCGCCTTCTCGTCGTCGGAGAGCGTCGTGGTGGCAAAGACATGGTCCACCGGGTGTTGCTCCCATGGGATCGGATGGTCGCTGCCGAGCATGATCTGGCTGGCGCCGACTTGTGCCACCAGGTGGCGGAGCGCCTCGGGGGTGAATACCAGCGCATCGAAGTGAAGCTGGTTGAGATATTCGGTCGGCTTCTTCTTCAATTTGATGTCGGGATTGCAATTCTGCGGGGACACGAAGCACGCATGGTCGTCGCGCGCTGCGTAGGAGCCGAGATATCCGCCGCCGTGCGCGGCGAGGATCTTCAGGCCGGGGAAGCGGTCGAGGGTCCCCTCGAAGATCAGGTGCTGCAAGGCGATCGTGGTGTCGAGCGGGTTGCCGATGGTGTTCGACAGCCAGCCGTTGCCCTTGAAACGCTTGGCGAGCTCCGGCGTGCTCTGCGGGTGAATGAACAACACGGCGCCGAGCTCTTCCGCCTTTGCCCACACCGCGTGGAATTTGGGATCGGAAAAGCTCTCGCCCGCGACGCTGCCACCGATCTGGGCGCCGCGCAGGCCGAGCTTCTTCACGGCGTCCTCGAGTTGTTGCACCGCGAGGTCGGGGAACTGCAGGGCAAGCGAGGCAAACGCGGCGAAGCGCTCCGGCTGCGCCGCGCACAGCTCGGCGAGCTTCTCGTTCTGCAGCTTGACGATCGCTGCCGCGGTGTCACGGTCCTTACGGTACCAGAACGGATTGATGGAGAGCACCTCCACGTCGATCGCCATCGCATCCATTTCCTTGAGTCGCTGCTCGATGACGATGAAATGCTCCGGGATGCCCTTGACCGGCGGCAACACGCCCGCGGCCTCGGCCCCCATGAGATTGATGGCTTCGTGGAAGAAGCAATGCGAGTGAACGTCGATGGTCTTGACGCGCTTGCCGTTCACCATGACGGGGAGGCGAGCCTGTCCGGGCTGCTGGGCGCGCGCCGCATCGAGGATCCCGCAACTGCAGAAGGCGATGCCCGCCGCGGCGCCGGCGCCCCTGAGGAAGCCTCTCCTTGTGGTCATCTGGTTCTCTCCCCGAGTTTCTGATCGCGCCACGCCGGTTGGGCCAGTGGAATTCGCCGGCTTGCGGCGGCCCGTCGTCTTTGGCCCAGAGCGTCATAGCACGCGAAGTTTGCGCGATCAGCGGGCGCGAGGTGCAGCGGTTCGCCGCAGCGAGTCCCAGTCTTTGATTCTGAGCATGAATCTCGCCCGAAAAGCCCGCAACTTTTCGGGATCATGCTCCGGCCACATGAAAGCGGCGTCCGGCTTTCGCCGGACGCCGCGGATTTGAACGCGACGATCCGTCAGTTCGCTGCGAGCGCCGGGGCGATGTCGGCCTGCTTCGCGGTGAGGCCGTGGCCGCCGGCGATCAAGGCGCCGGTGATGTTGTGCTTGCGCAGCGCCTCGCCCACGGCGACCGTGCCGGGGTTGCGCCCGATCGGTCCGCGCGGCGACACGAGGTCGGTGACCCACAGGATGTTGTCCTTGGGCAGATGAATGAGGAGCATGCCGTCCACGTGGGGGTTCGGGATGTTGTAGAGGTTGATGTCCTCGTTGTCGTCCTTGATCGAGGCCGTATCGGCCACGCCCTCGATGTGTGCCGGCTTCATGGCCTTCTGCTGCGCATCCGGCTCCAGCGTGTGCGGGGCCTTTGCGACCTGCTCGAAATAAGCCTTGTCCTGGGAGGGAACGTAGACCGTCGCGCCCTCGGCCACGAAGGCGCGCATGCCGCCGGTGTGGTCCATGTGGTGGTGGGTGAGCACGAGATACTTGATCGGCTTGCCCGGATATTTGGCCTTGGCGGCGTCGATCACGAAGCGCGACTGGCCCTCGTCGGTCGGCGCGTCGATGATTGCGAGGCCATCCTTCATGTTGACGATCAGGTTGTTGGCGCCGCCGCCCTGAACCATCTGGACATTGGGCGAAAGTTCGACGACTTTGAAGCTGCCGTCATCCGAGAAGTAGACCTTGTCGCTGTCGGTGAAGCGTCCGAGAAAGAGCCGCCGCACCACCCACTGGTAGGGAACATTGGCGGTCGCCGCCGGCTTCGCCGCCGTTTTGACGGCATCGGGAATCGCGAACGTCGCGGGCGTCACCGGCGTATTGGCCGTGATGTCCTTGAAGTTTATCTGCTGCACTTCGATGCCGTTGAGCTTGTAGGAGCGCGCAAAGGCGATCTTGACGCCGTTGACCGTCTTCCAGTCGCTCAGGATCATGTCGTAATTCGAATCGCCGTAGATGTTGTCTTCGTCGCGGATGCGCACTGCCGCCGGCAGCTTGGTCGTGCGATCGAAGATGATGACGTACTTGTTCGGACCCTGGGAGAACAACGCTGCGGGCAAGGTCTGGTCGCCGAGCTTCTGGTCCTCGATGGCCGAAAGATTTTGCGGCGCGTCGAGGGCGGCCAGCAGGAACTTCGCCGAGCCACGGGCGCCTTCACGGATATTAGCCGCCAACCGGATTGCCGACATCGGCGTGACCTTGCCCTTGTCGTCGATGACGGCGCCGTAGGTCGGGTATCGGATCTCGGTGTATTTCTCTTTCTCGACCGCGGGATATTTCATGTCGCGGTCCCAGTCGTAGCGGACGCGGACCGGGTTGCCATAATCGACGGTGATGGTGAGCGCGGAATCGCCGAGGAAGCGCGCCTCGCCGTTGACGCTGTAGGATTGGCCCGGCTCCCAAGCTTTGGTCTCGCCCTTTTCGACGAGGGTCTTGATGGCGCGCAGCGCATCGGCGCCGCCCTGTGCCTCGACGCCCAGCTTGACCAGATCGGTCGGATTCGTTTGCGCGGATGCGGGCTGCAGATGGCCGACGGCCATGAGCAGCGTGGCTGAAATCATCAAACTGTATTTCATCTATTTTCTCCCATTTTTGTCCCGAGGTCGCATCCCAGGCCGATCTGCAATGCGGCCTCATGCTCCCTTAGGCGAAGATTACCACGACGGCATGACGGATGCATCCGATGCGTGATCGCGAAAATTTGAGGACTTTTAGAACGAGGTCATGCCCAAAATCAGAGCATGATTCCGGAGCGGCGCGATCGATAGCGAAGTCGAAACGGCACGGGCGCGCCTTGTAATCGTCCGGTTTCGCGCCTATATCTGGTAAATCGATATTTGGCCAGACGACTGGGCCGCTTCGCCGCTTGTTACAGGCGACCACGTTTCAGACATTCTCTCCAAGATCGACGAACCCGGGAACCATGGCGAGACCCATGGACACGACACCTCGTGCGCCATTTCCCGCGTGCACGCCGCCACCAAGCGGATATGGGCATCGCCGACGTGCGGCGCCCGATCCAGCCGAGACGCCGAGGCCGCTGGCCTCGGTCGAATTTTCCATCAGGAGGTTCCATGCCGAACGCAATCCAGATCATCAACCAGACCCGCGAGCAGGCTCGCAGGCAAGCGCGTGACTTGACCGGATTTGATTTCAGCGCGCCGGCGGAGCTGTTTCCGAGCCGCAACAAGAAGGGCCGCGGACGGATCACTTACAAGCGGTTCGATACGGCGGCCGAAGCGATCCGCTTCGCGGTCGAGGACATGCCGGGGTCCGCCCTGCTCGGTGCCTATCTCGAAAGCGAAGAGACGCGGTTCGGGGAGCAGGAAATCCGCGCGCTCTACGACAGCGCCGCCTTTCCGCTCGGGCGTCGCGCAGCGGCCGGTTGAACGCGGTCCGTCAAGTCATACGAGAAAGCCGCTCGATTGAACACACACGAGGAGATCGCGCGGCCCGCCGAAGCGGTGTCGGACGCGTGCGCGTGGACGGGGGTGCTCGCCGGTTATCGCCGGCCCGACAACGGACGCAGCATCGTCGAAATCGGGATCACGATCGTGCCGCTGGTCCTGTTGTGGCTCCTGATATGGGCGACGCTGGATCTCGGCTATTGGCTCTCGATGCTGCTGGCCGTGCCCGCCGCCGGCTTTCTCGTGCGCCTCTTCATGATCCAGCACGATTGCAGCCATGGCTCTTTTTTCAG
>Ga0302324_100004390_pt1 | contig 31239 bp, 24 predicted proteins | sample Palsa_T0_1_FD_201949 | JGI IMG/M metagenome (GOLD analysis project Ga0302324, IMG submission 201949) | Peat permafrost microbial communities from Stordalen Mire near Abisko, Sweden - Palsa_T0_1 | ecosystem: Environmental > Terrestrial > Soil > Palsa > Peat permafrost | place: Sweden: Abisko... | reverse complement strand
GGAAGTGATTCAGAAGCTCGCGCTGGCTGTGCGAAAACTGATCCTCGAAGAAGCGCCGGAAGCCAGCGAGTTCGTCTACGAGGTGTACACCATCGCGGACCACTTCACCTTCACGGAGCGACCCAGCGACGCGTTCGTCTTCACCACCACACATGCCAATTGGGTGAACCTCGGCTTTAATTTTGGCTCCCTGCTGTCCGATCCGGACGGCCTGCTGCGTGGCGAGGGCAAATTGATTCGGCACGTCCGGATCGCGCAGGCGACGGATCCGGACGCTCAAGGCGTTCGGGAGTTGGTAAGAGCCGCCATCGCACAAGCGGAGCAGCCTGAAGGCAAGGTGGGGAAGCCCCGGACCGTCGTGCACACGGCTCAATCCGTCAGGAAGGGCTCAGCCGCGACCCGGCGACGGACCAGATATCTTCGCACCTAGCGAGTCATCGGTCTGGTGGCCGTACTGTACCCTCGTGCGCCGTGAGCTGACCTGGGTTGGGCGGATCCGTCCTCCATCATTCCGAAGCAGGCCACATGGCCGCGGAACCCTACACGTTGAGACGCAGCAAGGGCCGCAAGCTTGCGAAGTCCAGTGTCCTCGAACGCCGTTGGAGGTGACCAGTTCTGGAGGTCGCCAGGGCGACCTCCTGGCGGGCCGGCCCCGCGCCGAACGCAGCCACGTCTCGTATAATCAGGAAGCAGGAGTGGGGCCATGGCCAGTGAACATGTCGAACAGCGCGAAAGCGCCTACTATCTCCCGGGTTTCCAGGTTTACATTGCGGGCCAGTGAAGCTTCGCTCGCCTGCTGACAAGAGTGTCAGCGCGGCAGGCAGGAGTTCCGGCGCCACGGTGCCTCAGAAGTTCACTTCTTTATGTTGTAGCAAAACAAATTGTCCTGGTCCCGCAAATAGAGCTTCCCATTGGCGATCACCGGCTGGCTCCACGTCGGGTAACCGCCCTTGGAAATCTCGAATCGCGATATCTCGTGGTAGCCCGCCGGAGTGGCCTCCACCAGCCCCACGATGCCGTCTTCACCCAGCGCATACAAGTGCCGGTCCGCGTAAATCAGCGAACCTTTGCCGACGCTGCGGTCGCGCCACGCCACATCGCCGGTCTCGAATTTCATGGCCGTCAGAATGCTGCTGGAGAACCCATACAAGTACTCGCCCACCAGCACCGACGTGCTGTAGTGGTTCTGCATGTTGCGATTGAAGTACACCTCCGCCGCGTCGCCGCCGGCGCCGGCCTTCAGCAGCACGCAGCCGGTGCCGTAGTCCGACGAAAGGAAGATCTCGCCGCCATGCACAATCGGCGTGGCGATGTTGGCCGTGCCATTCGCCACCCGCTCGTACTTCCACTGCAGCTTGCCGCTCGCGAGATCCAGCCCCATGGCGGCATCGGCCGTGAACACGACGACTCTCCGGGAGCCTCCCGCGTCGTAGATCATTGGCGACGAATAGGCTGCCGAATCGCTTTGCGACTGCCACTGAAGCTTGCCGGTCGTCTTGTCGAGAGCCACGACGGCAGCACCGGATCCGCCCGGTGTCACGATGACGCGGTCTCCATCCACCAGCGGCGATTCGCTGATCCCCCAGTGCGGGACACTGCCGCGGAAGTGGTCCACGATGTTGAAGCCCCAGAGGATCTTGCCCGTGGCCGTCTCCAGGCACACCAGCATGCCGTCGGCTGCCAACGCATAAAGGCGGTCGCCATCCACGGTGGGCGTGCTGCGCGGCCCATGTCCGCGCGATTCATTGAACGGGATGCCTGTGTGGACGCGCCACAATTGCTTGCCGGTATTGGCATCGAACGCCAGGACGTACTCTTCGTCGCCGCGCTGGCCCTGAATGAAGAGGCGGCCGCCGGCAATTGCGGCAGACGAGTAACCTTCGCCCAGTCCCTCTATTTTCCAGACCAGCGGCGGTCCGCCCTTGGGCCATGCCTCGAGCAATCCGGTTTCCGAAGAGATTCCATCACGGTTCGGCCCACGCCACTGCGGCCAGTCGGCGGCCCAGGCGGGCGTCCCCAGAAAGAGGCAAAGGAGAGCGGCGATTCTTGATCCCAGCATGTGGAAAGGTTACCACGCCAGAGCGCGTGCGGCGATTCGAGACGGCAGATCAACCTGAAAGCAGCCGCCGGGTCTTATCGATTCGCGCTGCAATTTCACGCGCGTCGGGCAGACTCAGTTTGTACTCGCGCGCCAGTATCTGTTTTGACAGATTGCCGAGCGCATAATGGGCGACCGCCGCGTCTTTTTCTGAGCAGAGGATCAGGCCCACGGGCGGGTTCTCATCCGATTGAGTCCAATGTTCGCTCGCGTAGTTGAGATACAGGTTCATCTGGCCGGCATCGGCATGCGTGAATTTTCCGAGTTTAAGGTCCACAATAACCAGGCATCGAAGCCGGCGGTGAAAGAAAACCAGATCGACCCGATACCATTCCGTGCCTACGCGCAGGCGCCTTTGCCGGGCGACGAAAGCGAAGTCGTTGCCCAGTTCCAGCAGGAACTGCTGCAGGCTCCCGATGAGCGCGTCTTCGAGGTCCGTTTCCGAATACTCGTCCTTCAGATTCAAGAATTCGAGGATGAAAGGATCGCGCAAGTGCGCGTCGGCTGGCAGGATTTCATCCTTTGCGGGCACGGATAATGCACGGCGGGTCCGCCGATAGGCGAGGCTGGCGATCTGGCGATCGAGTTGGCGAACCGACCAACCGCCTTGCAATGCCTCGCGCTCGTAGTACTCTCGGGCCTCGGGGTCCGCGACGGAGAGCAGGCGGACATAATGCGACCAAGGCAGCGGAAACAGAGGCCGCAATCCCGATTCCGCAGACAGTGTCTGCGGAATTGACGGCGTCGCCAATATCGCAGACACTGTCTGGGGTTTTGGCCAACCGAGGTAAAACAAGCGCATCGTCTCGATGTTGCGTGCGGAAACCCGCGGCCAAGCTGGGAGGTGAGGTCCTGGGCCAGCCGCTTTATCAAAGCTTGTCCATACGCGGCACGCTCTGAACCGGCCTGTTCGTGTTCAACGATCCTTTGCCCCACCCGCCAATACGCGGATGTGAGCACGACATTGACGGACCGGACGGCGGCGAGCCGTGCTTCCTCGATCAGGCGGACCACACCGGTCAGCAGTCCCCGGTAAGGACGAGATGGCGCCTTTGCCTTTCGTCGTGCCACCTTGCCGGAATGTTTAGCGATCTTGCTCATGAGCGAGTTGTCCATCACGCTCGCACATCACCATAATACGATGTCTGCCCGGACGTCCTGTATAGCGCAACAGGGAAACCGGTCCAGGTTCTGGAGCCGGCTTGAGGCAAGGGCCACCGGCAATTGAAATCGCGATTTCTCAATTCAAGGCCACCTGCCTGGCGTTTCTGGAGGATGTGCGGCGGACCCCGCAGGCCCGTTCGGGTCGCTCGTTTTGGCAAACCCGTCGCCGAAGTGCCGCTCCCCAACGTGTCACCTAAGCAGTCCTGGCTGGGTTGCATGAGGGATTCACTCGAAATCTCGGGGGACATCGTCCAACCAGTCCGTGCTTTCGAACGTGGAGCGTTCGCTAACCATGCAATTGCTCTTCGATACGCACATCCGGATCTGGGCACTGCACTCTAGCGACACAGTCTAATCCAAGGTTGAACGCCTTCCTCGGCCTATCGCCCGAGGAGTATCGCGCGCACGGCGCCCATTCTGACTTCTGACTCCTCCTGACTTCTGGCTCCCATCCGCATCGAATCAAGGCGAGCCTTGGCTAGCCGCTAACGTCCGCCCTTCGCCGCGCGTCTACGACTTGGCCCTATGGGCCACTGCTTGACCGGCGGCAGCCGCCGATCGTCTCCAAATCCGGGTATCCTAAAGGTATCTGCCATGATGCGATGCTGTGCACTCTTCCTCCTATTTTCATCCGTCGTCTCCGCCCAGCAAACCGGCGCGGTGGGCGACTGGCCGGACTGGCGCGGAACCGATCGCGACGGCATCTCCCGCGAAAAAGGCCTGCCCGAGAAATGGTCGCTCGACGGCCAAGGCTTGGCCTGGAAGGCGCCCTATGGCGGTCGTTCCACTCCGGTGGTGCTCGGCGATCATCTCTACCTTGAAAACACGGCCGGCGCGCGCGAGACCGAACAGGAACGCCTCATGTGCTTCAACGCCGATACCGGCAAGCTGCTCTGGGAGTATAAATTCAGCCTGTATCAAAGCGACGTGCCCGCGCATCGCGTCGGTTGGGCCTCGCCCGTCGCCGACCCCGAAACCGGCAACGTTTACAGCTTCGGCGTCAACAATCTGGTCACCGCGCTCACCAAAGACGGCCAGAAGCTGTGGGAGCGCTCCATCACCGAAGAGTTTTCGCCCTTCACCACGCACGGCGGACGTACGGTTTCGCCGACGATCGACGGAAACCTGGTGATCGTCAGTACGCCTACGTCCACCTGGGGCACGCAGGCCAACCGCACGCAACGCTTTATTGCGCTGAACAAGCGCACCGGCGACATTGTATGGATCAGCACTCCCGGTGGACGTCCGTACGACACCAGTTATGGCCCGATGAACATCGCCACGGTTGACGGGACGCGTCTACTGTTGGCTGGCGGATCCGACGGCTCCGTGATGGCCATGAAGCCGCAGACCGGCGAGCCGGTCTTCAACCTGGTGGTCGCCAAGCGCGGGCTCAACACGGGCATCGTGGTGAATGGCAAATACGCCATCGCATCTCACGGCGACGAAAACCTGGACAGCAATGAGATGGGCATGATTTTCGCGTTCGACGCCACGCGCAAAGGCAAGCTCGGCAAGGATGCCATCAAGTGGTCGGTGCCCGGATTCATTGGCGGCTTTTCGTCGCCGGTCATCGATGGAGACCGCATCTACCAGGCCGACAATAATGGCAACCTTTTTGCGTTTGATGTCGAAACGGGCCACGAGCTTTGGAAGCAGAACCTGGGCACCGTGCAGAAGGCGTCGACGGTGTTCGCCGACGGCAAGATCTACATCGGCAGCGAGAGCGGCAAGTTCTTTATCCTGCGACCGCACGCCGACCGGTGCGAAGTGTTGAGTGAAGTCGAGCTACCACTTAGCGAGAGCGGCATTGTTTCGCAGAAGATCCCCGAACCCGTAGTGGCCGCGGCGGCGGTGGCGCGCGGACGCGTTTATTTCGTGTCGAGCGACTCGTTGTATGCCATCGGACCAAAGAAAACGGCGGGGCATCCGTGGACGCCGGTGATGCAGACCATGGATCCTGGGCAAGGCGATCCGGCCTGGGTGCAAGTGGAGCCCACGGAGTTGGTGCTGAAGCCCGGACAAACGGTCGAATTGCATGCGCGCCTATTCGACGCAGCCGGTCGTTTCCTGCGCGAGGACAATTCGGCCACCTGGTCGCTCGATCACCTGAAGGGAACCGTCGCCGATGGCAAGTTCGAGGTAGCGGCCGATCCCGTCGGCCAAGCCGGATTGATCAAGGCCACCGTGGGAAGCCTGACCGGAGAAGCGCGCGCCCGCGTGATCCCGCCACTGCCTTGGAACGAAACGTTCGAGGAGTACGCAGTAGGCAGCCTGCCGCCGCAGTGGGTGAGCGCGCAGGCGGGCATGTTCCAGGTGACTGAAATGGACGGCCGGAAGGTGCTCGAAAAGAAACCCACCGACACGCTGTTCAAGCGCATGCGCGTCTTTATGGGACCGTCTGATTGGTCCAACTACACCGTGCAGGCCGACATCCGCATCCCAGAAAAGCGCCGCCAGATGGGCGATGCCGGCATCGTGGCGCAGCGCTACACGCTGGTGGCATTCGGCAACAATCAGCGGCTGGAGATGAACTCCTGGCAGCCGGAAGTCGCGCGCGCCGCCGCCGCGCCGTTCGCCTGGAAGCCGGACACCTGGTACCGTCTGAAGCTGCGCGTGGAAAATACCGCCGACGGCAAGACCCGCATCCGCGGCAAAGCCTGGGCCGTCGCGGATCCCGAGCCGGAGGGCTGGCTCATCGATCGCACCGACCCGATTCCCAACAAACAGGGCAGTCCAGGCCTCTTCGCCGACGCCCAGTTTGGAGTGTATTTCGATAACTTAAAAGTGACCCCAAATCAATGAAACGCGCCATCCTGCTCGCCCTGATCTGCCTCCCGATTTCGCTGTGGCTGCTGTTCGCGTCCGATCCGGGCACGGGGGACTGGCCCATGTGGGGCGGCACGCCGGACCGCAACATGCTCTCGTCCATGAAGGGCATTCCGACCACCTGGGATCTGAAGACCAGGAAGAACGTGAAGTGGATGGCGCAGCTCGGCTCGCAGAGCTACGGCAACCCAGTGGTCGCTGGCGGCCAGGTCTATGCGGGCACGAACAACGAACTGTTGCGCAATCCCAAAGAGACCGGCGACCGCGGCGTGCTGATGTGTTTCCGCGAATCGGACGGCAAGTTCCTGTGGCAGCAAGCCAACGTGAAGCTGGCCGCCGGGCGCGCGCTCGATTGGCCGTTCCAGGGCGTTTGCTCCTCGCCATTGGTGGAAGGCGACCGCCTGTACTACGTGACCAATCGCTGCGAAGTGATGTGCCTGGATACGCACGGCGACGGCAACGGCGGTCCGAAGATCGTCTGGAAGTACGACATGATCGAAGAAGTGGGTTCGTCGCCGCACAACATGTCGAACTCGTCGCCGGTTTCCTACGGCAACCTGTTGTTCGCGGGCACGGCCAATGGCCAGGACGAAAGCCACGTCCACATTCCTTCGCCGCGCGCGCCGTCCATGATCGCGTTGAACAAGAACACGGGCAAGGAGGTTTGGGAGGTGAACAACGTGGGCGAGCGCATCCTGCATGGGCAGTGGTCGTCGCCGGCGGTGGGCAAGATCGGCGATGTGGTGCAGGTGGTGATGGGCGAGGGCGATGGCTACGTGCGCGGCTATGAAGCGGAGACCGGCAAGAAGCTGTGGGAATTCGACATGAACCCCAAGGATTCCGTGTGGCCCAAAACGCGCAACGAAGTGATCGCCACGCCGGTGATTTGGGAGAACAAGGTGTTCATCGCCAATGGCCAGGACCCGGAACACGGCGAAGGCGTGGGGCACTTATATGCCATCGACGCCACCAAGCGCGGCGATATCACCGAGAGCGGGCGCATCTGGCAATACGACAAGATCCGGCGCTCGATTTCGACAGGCGCCATCTACAACGGGCTGCTATTTTATTCCGATTTCAGCGGCTTCCTGCATTGTTTGGATGTTAATACGGGCAAGCCGTATTGGACGCACGATCTGCTGTCGGCCGTGTGGGGCTCGCCCATGGTGATCAACGGCAAAGTGTACATAGGCGATGAGGATGGGGACGTCCTGGTGCTGGAAGCGGCCAAGGAAAAGAAGCTGATCTCGACGATCAACATGGGCAGTTCGGTGTATGCGACGGTGGTGCCGGCCAATGGCACGTTGTTCGTGATGAACCGCAACGAGCTCTGGGCGCTGAGCGAGAAGTGACGTGGCGCACGCACTCGTGCGTGCCGCGTCGAGACTCATCTCGACGCAAGGCGAACCAAGCACTGCTGCGACTAAAATGTCCCTCTCCTTCGACCTTCGCACCCAAGTCTTATTCGGCGAATCCCGCTTCACCGAACTCGGTGCGCTGGCCCACAGCCTCGGCTTCGCCCGCACTCTCCTGGTTTCCGATCCGGGCCTCCAATCCACAGGCTACCCCGACCAGGCAGTCGCCCTACTCTCTGAAGCCGGCATTGCAGCTTACTTGTTCCAGGGCTTCTCCCCCAACCCCGATACCGAAATGGTCGAGGCGGGCCGTGTTTTCGCCGCCGCGCGCGGCATCGATTCGCTGGTCGCGCTAGGCGGCGGCAGTTCACTCGACTGCGCGAAGGGCATCAACTTCCTCCTCACCAACGGCGGAAACATGCGCGACTATTGGGGCTTCGGCAAAGCCGCGCGGCCGATGCTGCCCATGATCGCGATTCCGACCACCGCCGGCACCGGCAGCGAAGCGCAAAGCTATGCGCTGATCTCCGACGCCGCCACGCACGTGAAGATGGCCTGCGGCGATCCGAAGGCCGCATTTCGGGCGGCCATTCTCGATCCGCTGCTGACGCGCTCGCAGCCGCGCGAGGTGACCGCCACCGCCGGCTACGACGCCATCTCGCACGCGGTCGAGAGTTACGTCACCACGCGGCGCACGCCGGCCTCCATCGTTTTTGCGCGGGAAGCCTGGGAACTGCTGGCGGCCAACTTCGAGCGCGTGATCCGCGATCCGTGCGACCTGGAAGCGCGCGGCGGCATGCTGCTGGGCGCGCACTACGCCGGTATCGCCATCGAGAACTCCATGCTGGGCGCCACGCACGCCTGCGCCAATCCGCTGACGGCGCATTACGGCACGACGCACGGCGCGGCCATCGCCGCGTTGCTGCCGCACGTGGTGCGCTGGAACTGGACCGCGGCGGAATCGCTGTATCGCGCGCTGGCCGGCGCGGATCTCGCCGATCGCCTCACGGAGATGGCCGCCGCCGCAGGCCTGCCTGGCCGTTTGCGGGATCTTGGCGTTCCGCAAGACGCGCTGCCATCGCTGGCCGACGAAGGCGCCGCCCAGTGGACCGGCCGCTTCAATCCTCGCCCCTTTGGCGCCGCCGAGGCGTTGGAGATCTATTGGTCGGCGTATTGAACGCTCTTTTGGCCGTATATTCAGAGTTAGGAGGGCAAGGCTGAGGAGAACATCCTGCTCTCTGTATTTGGTCCGAGCGGCAACGGCTGCCGTGAATCTCAAATCGACGCCTGGGCCAAACCACACGCGATTCTGCATAAATGGTGCAGACTTCCCGGATCTGGAAAACTAGCTTAGCGCCTAGCTAGCTATGTAGTGCGCCAGAAGTTCCTTAACACAACGCTCCCTTGCGGCGTAGGGGAGGTTCCAACCGCCTCCGGGACCCCAAGGGGGATCGACGCCCAAGGGGCGGGCATTGCTCCTGCCCGACTGTATTCGCCCATCGGTCACTTCTTCGGCGCCACTGACATTGCCCGTCGGCCCTTCCGTCTACCATCTTCGGCAGCGCAAGCGGCGGCTTGCCTCACATCTCAAGATCCCTCCCGACGCCCTTCCCGGCTCGCTCGCCCTTTCCCACCGCCGTTGCGGTAAGCCTTCCTGTCACTGTGAGAAGGTCCGCACACTGTTCCGCCACCTCAGCACCGTGAACCGCCCATTGCTGCTCGGCTTCGACGTATCTCTGGTACAGGGATCATCCCGCGTTCTCGCTTACGGTGTAAATTAACGTGGACACGTCACTGCAACCGTGAGCCAGATGAAGCATGGACTCCGCCTTATCTTTATTTCCGGCTCTCACCTGCAAAACGGCTTGCACTGATGCGCCACGTCCGTAGAGTGACGCGTTTCGGTGTGCATTATCCAGCCACTCGAAAAAAGTGAAACCCAATGGCCCATAATGGCCCATTGAACCCTTGGGGCTTGCCTTTGAACGCTTTCACGGCCATTTCCAATGCGCTTACAACTTCGCGGTCGTGAGCGACGGCATCTGTGGCACTCTTGCTCATGTGCGCTTCTTCTTGGTCTATCAGTGGCATGAATTGTTGTATCCCCGTTCGGTGTGCGTAAGCGCCAGGTTGATTTCACCATCAGTTGCAAGAGGTCTTTTCAGTTTGCGCGTGAGACAGAAGCGCAGAGCCGATCGTCAGAAGAACAACCACAGCAGCGAACCAAAGTGGAAGCATCGGGAGACGTTCCTTCGCGCGTTTTCGAAACGTGCCTCTAGACAATCTTAAAAGGCTTGAAGTCGGAAAATGAATATTGCGCCGTTCCCGGATTCTCCAAACATCACAGCGTCACATCCCGAGTGGGTATTCCGGCGAGCGTTTGGGCATCTCTCCAGTACGGTGCTATTTGCTCTGGCGCCTCATGCTCCTTGCCGCAGAGCTTGCAGACAAATGACCATCCATCAGTGTTTCCATCGAGCCAATTATATCGGAAAGACACCGCCTGGCGATTCCCTGAAGAACGAGATCAAATCCGATTCGCTCCATTTCATCAAGGCTCACGGCGCCGTTGCACCGGTCGTAAGGGTCCGTGGTTTTTGCGTTCGAACGCCCTGCCATGCGTTGCGCGACCTCGATACGGCCGCCGTTCCTGAGGTGGTCCGTAATCCCCGTGGTGCGCAAAGTGTGGCGGCCTATCGCCGTCTCAATGTCGGAAGCACGGCGGCGGACCATGCGCCAAACGGCCATGCGTTAGATAGGATCGCGAGGACGCCAGCTATCCCGACCGCGCAACGGAACGACGGCCCATTGGGATCGCCGCGAAGGCCCACGGCCTCGATATGGGCGTCCAGGTGTCTTCCGGCAGGATTACCCGCTCTCCAGTTCCTTGCAGGCTGCGAAGAATTCGAGCCATCGTTATACTCTAGCGTGAGCCGGGTTTGACAGCCGGCACGCCCTGCGCGCACAGCGGGCACTCGACCGGATCGTAAGTCACGACCTGCAGCGTCACCAGAGCCACGCGCGGCGCACCCACGTCGGCGTGCCCGCCGCTGCGATCCACGATGGAGCCGGCCGCCAGCGGGCGCGCTCCCGCCGCGCGTAGCACCTCCACCACATCGCGCGTGCTGCCTCCCGTGGTGATCACGTCTTCCACCACCAGCGCCGCCTCGCCCGGCGTTACTGTGAAACCCCGGCGCAAGGTCATCTTCTTGTTCTCATCCCGCTCGGTGAAGATGAATCGGGCGCCCAACGCGCGCGCTACCTCGTGGCCGACGATCAGGCCGCCCAGCGCAGGCGACACCACCAATCCCACGGGTTCGGGCGCAAGTTTGCGAAGGTCATCCGCGAGCAGACGGCCCAGTTCGGCCGCGTGGCGCGGATATTGCAGCACCAGCGCGCATTGCAGATACGCGGGGCTGTGCAATCCGCTGGTAAGCCGGAAATGGCCGTTGAGATAAGCGCCGGTAGTGCGGAACATCTCCAGAATGGACTCGGCTTGCGGCGTCACAAAGGCCTACTATACCATTGAGAAACAACCCTTACCCAAAGGTCATCCATGCATCGCTTTCAAACCGCCATTGCCATTCTCTGTATTCGCCTGTCGATCGCGCCGGCTTTTGCGCAGCAAGCCCATCGGATCGGCGAGCCGGAAGGAACATTCTCCTGGCTCACAGGCCGGTACCGGAGGCCGCAAGTGCCGCCCATCGACGTGGCGAACTCCGGCCGCCTGGACTCGCTGCTGCGCGCCGGCAGGCTTTACCTCTCGATGCAGGACACCATCGCCCTGGCGCTCGAGAACAACCTCGACATCGAGATCCAACGCTACGGCCCGCAGATTGCCGACGCCCAGGTTCTACGCGCGCGAGCGGGCGCATTCGCGCAGGGCGTTTCCACATCGGTAACCGCGGGGCCCACCAGCGCGCAGCCCGGCGGCGTGGCCCAGAGCGGCGTGTCCGGGAATCCCTCCACGCAGGCCAGCTCGGCCAGTGCCACGGCTGTGGGCAACACGGTTATCTCGCAATCCGGGCCGCCGATACTGAGCTACGATCCGGCGCTGGTGGGTAACGCCAGTTGGGCGCACCAGTCGATTCCCGAAAGCAGCGTGTTCATCGCCGGCACGGATGACTTGGTGCAGCGGCAGGACACCTCCGGCCTCACCTACCAGCAAGGCTTCCAGACCGGGACTTCGGTGAGCTTGGGATTGAACAACTCCACGTCCATCGGCAACAGCTCCACCACGCTGTTCAATCCAGTCACCAGCTCATCGTTGGGGATCAGCGTGACGCAACATCTGCTGCAAGGCTTCAGCGTGGCCGTGAACCAGCGCCAGATCCGGATCGCGCAGAACAACCGGGAGCTTTCCGATCTGACTTTCAAGCTGCAGGTGATCACTACGGTCGCCGCCGTCATGGATCTTTACTGGGACCTGGTGACGTTCAACGAAAACGTGCGCGTCGAGCAGCAGGCCGTGGCCACCAGCACGAAGCTTTTCGAAGACAACCAGAAGCAAGTGGATGCAGGGATGATGGCGCCCATTGAAGTGGTGCGGGCGGAGGCGCAGTCGGCCACCGATCAGCAGAACCTGACTCTGGCGGAAACCCAACTGCTGCAGCAGGAGACCATTCTTAAGAACGCGCTGAGCCGCACTGGCGTGGCCAGCCCGGCGGTGGCCGAAGCGCGCATCGTGCCTACGGATCGGATCCGCGTGCCGGACGTGGAGCCGGTGACGCCCATGCAGGATCTGGTGGCCATGGCGCTATCGGCGCGACCGGAGCTGGCGCAGAATCGCATCCAGGTGACCAATCAGGAAATCACCTTACACGGCTCGAAGAACGGGCTGCTGCCCACGCTCGATCTGGTCGCTTCCGTGACTAACAATGGATTGGCGGGGCAGGTGAGCACCGTGCAATCGACGTTACCCTTCAGTCTTGGCGCGCCCAGCCCGGCTTTCATCGGCGGATACGGCACCGTGCTGAAGCAGTTGTTCGCGCGCGATTATCCGAACTACTCGGCGGGATTCAACCTGACGATTCCGCTGCGCAACCGCGCGGCGCAGGCGCAAGCCATTAACGACGAGCTGACGCTCCGGCAGTTGCAGCTCGGCGTGCAAAGGCTGGAAAACCAGGTGCGCGTGGACGTGCAGAACGCGCTGATCGGGGTGCAAAACGCGCGCGCGCAATATCGCGCTGCCACCAAGGCGCGCATCCTGCAAGAGCGCACGCTGGACGCCGAGCAAAAGAAGTATGCAGCAGGGGCTTCGGTGATTTACAACGTAATTCTGACCCAGCGGGACCTGGCTACCGCGCGCCAGAGCGAACTAGCGGCCGAGGCGGCGTATGCCAAGTCTAAGGTGGAGCTGGAGCGGGTCACGGGGCAAACGCTGAACAATAACGGTGTTTCACTTGGCGAGGCGTTCCAGGGCGTGGTCTCGCGGCCACCCAGTCCCCTGCCGTGACAAATTTTCGTCACCTTTTGGTTACTGAAGTGGACAAAATGTGTCAGCGAGTGCCAATTCTTGACGCGCCGGGCGGGTTATTTTGTTTAGGGTATTGGAAACAATGGGGTTGCAGTTTGGTGAGGCGATTGCTCTGTACAAGGGCGTGACACACAAAGAGCAAGCCCAGCGAGAAGCGATTGTTTCCCCGTTTGGTTCCCCTCCAGCCAGTCACCTCTGTCAAATCCCCTGAAACCCTCTAAATCTTCACACTTGCTCTCGCTGGGCTTGTAAGTCACGTGTGGCGCACGCACTTGTGCGTGCCGCAGTGCTACGATGGGCACTATGCCGCATGCGTTGTTCGAGGTCGACTGTCCCTGCTGCAGCGCGGTTCTGAAAATCGATCCCGAAACGCGGGTCGTGATCGCCCACGCGGTGCCTGTGAAGCCGCCCCCAATCGAAGATCTGGCGGCGGCGGTGGCCAAGCTGAAGGGCGAGGCCGGGCGGCGCGACGAAGTTTTCCGGAAGCAGTTCGAAACCGAAAAATCGCACGGCAAGGTGCTCGAAAAAAAATTTGACGAGTTGCTGAAACAGGCCAAGGAGAATCCGGATCTGACGCCGCCGCGACGGGACATCGATCTGGATTAGGCCGGGAATCGCGCGGCCCATTCGTCGAGCGCAACCGGCGCGCCGTTCGCCACGTGGGCGATCAGCCGATCGATCAGTTGCGGCGCGTCCCAGTGCGCCGATAGTCCATAGCGGGTCGGAGACCGCGCGCGGTGCGGTGCGACTCGTCGGCCATTCCGTCCAAGCCGGTCGTTGGGGACGCCGCTGGCGGTGGCAGCGCTTCCGGGGTGAGTCCCACAGCCTCGCCGCAAACGGTAGCCGGAGAGCATTAGAGATCCCGCCAGAGCCAACTGACTCGAACGACGTAGCATACATACCTCCTTACACCTTAAGCGCACGTGAGCACAAGCCGGCGGTAGCGAGCGACAAGTCGCGGACTGTCCATTCGCTCACCGAACCGTGGCGAGCCACTCGCGAGCTACTGCGGCGACCGGCCGGTGCTTGCCATCCACCTGGTGATTCAGATCGCGCATGGCGGCGGCGGAGACCTTCCCTGAGATCTGTTCGAGCGCCGCGCGCAGGCCCGGATGAGCGGCGAGGGCTTCGGCGCGCACGATCACGGCTGCCTGGTAGGGCGGAAAGTAATGCCGGTCGTCGCGCAGCACCTTCACGTCGAGCACGGATAACATGCCATCTGTGGCGTTGGCGGCCGCCATGTCCACCTGCTTCTGCTCGAGCGCGCTATAGAGCAGGCCGAGATCCATGCTCTTGGGGGCGCCCGCCAGGGGCAAGTGATAGGTCTGCAGCAAGCCGGCCAACCCGTCGGGACGCTGCAGGAACTCATAGCCGACACCCAGGGTCCAGCCCTGTTTGCGGCGGGCGGCATCCGTAAGGGTTTCGATTCCGTGGGCACGCGCGTCGGGGCCGCGCACCACGATGGCAAAGGTGTTGTCGAAGCCCAACGGATCGAGCCACTCCAGGTGCCACCGCTTGCGATATTCGGCGCGCACGCGCGCCAGCACGGCGGCGGGATCTGAGGAAGGCGCCAGCTTCAGCACGGCGGTGAGCGCGGTTCCGGTGTATTCGGGATATAAGTCGATTTCGCCGTTACGGAGCGCCTGCTGGGCCAGCAGCGTGCCGCCCAAGTCCAGCTTGCGGTCGACTTTTCCGCCCAGGCGGCGCTCCAGTTGCTGTGCGACGATCTCGCCCAGGAGGATCTGCTCGGTGAAGTTCTTGGAGCCAACGGTCAACGGCCGAGTTCGAGAACAACCTAGAACGTACAGCAGCAGGAATATTACGATCGCGCACTTCACCATTCTGTCTCCTGACTCCTGTCTTCTTATGTCTGCTCCACCACCGAGCGGATCGCCTTGCGCAGTTCCGACTCGCTCCGCGTGCCGATGAACTGCCTGCGCACAACGCTGTCGCGGTCGATAACAAACAATGCCGGTATGGCGTGAATACCGTAACGGCGACGCAGCTCGCGCTTGCTATCGAGGAGCATCGGCATCTCGTAACGATGCTCCTCGATGAATTTCTTCACCGTTGTGGGCGCTTCGTCGCTGACCCCGTAGAAACGGACTGCGCCGCCAAACTCCGACCGGAGCTTCTCGATCGCCGGAAACTCCGCGCGGCACGGCCCGCACCAAGTCGCCCAGAAATCGAGCACCACTACGTTCCCGTGCAGGCTCTGCAGCGCTACGGATTCCCCACCCAGCGTCTTGAGCGTAAAGTCCGCGGCGCGCTCGCCCGTCAAGGTCACGTAGCGTTCGCCTGGAAGAGCCAGCGTCTCGACTTCGGTCCACCCGCAGCTCGGCTCAAAGTGAAACATAGATTCGTCCACTTCTTCATTCAACTCCGCCAGCTTCAGCTTGGTCGTGATTTCGGTCGTTCCATCCGGCCCCTGCCCTTTCTCCTTATACTGCAATACGACAAATCTTTTCTGGTCCGCCAATAGTTCGATTTCCGCGCTGCGAGTGTGCGCGCGCACCAAGTAGCAGGGCAGCTTCTCATGGCCCGGCTTGAAATCCTGCCGCTTTACGATGGCCGGATCCTGCGCGTTCTTTGCCAGCGTCAGGACCCGATAGAGCAGCATGGCCTCCAAAGTATCGTGCAGATCCTTGTTGGCGGCCTTGGCGCCCTGCTCCTCGTCGTCATCGTCCATCAGCGAGGCGGCGGACGCCTGGGACCACTGTTTCTTGGATTCCAGGACCCGCCAGATATTGCTGCCGTCGCTCACGGAGAGCGCCTGTTCGTGAGGTTGCTTCAGCCGGGCGAAATAGCGGTGGCCCGGCTTGGCAGCCAGCTCGCATTCCGAGAGGGAGATGCGGGAATGGCCCGCCAGATACGCGGTTTCCTCCCTTTCCGCTACTATGTGTACGGCCTTCAGGGTGCCGTAAGTCGACACCACTTTATCCAATACCTGCTGCGCAGTTAGCTCTTGCGCGGGCGGGGATAGCCAGCATACACAGACATATGAAATAGCGTGTCATTTCTTGTGCGCGAAGCGCACGGCTCCGTTCCGGTAGTCGATGGTTAATTCCATCTGCCGCAGGACGGGCATTCCGAGAATGCCGCTGACGCCCACACCCGATGCGTCGCCGATGGCCTCCAGGTTGGTCGCCAGCAGGTCGGAGTTGTCCTGGCGGAAGCCGGCGAAAACCAATGACACCTGGCTGGCCCGGGCAACCTTGTCGGCGCGCCCTTGAATGCCGCGCAGCACGGTATGATAATCGCCGCGAACTTTGGTGGATTCCCTCGCGACGTCCGTATCGATCAGGTTCGCGCTCGATCCCGAATCGATCAGGAATAACTGCAAGGGCCCCTGGTTGACTGAGGTGTGCACGGTGACGTGATGTCCGAAACGAAAGGCGCGGAAGAAGCCTGCCGGCAGAGAGTCGGTGGCATCTTCCGGCTCATTGGCGGCGCGCGGCTCTCCGGGATAGGTATCCAGAGTCAGCCGCATGTCCTTGAAATCGATGCTTACCAGAAACCGTTCAAAGACATCCGCACCGATCAGCCCATCGTAGTCGGATGTCTTGGCCGATCGAAATGCGCCCACCGGAAAATCGGCGAATTGCAGATCGCCGAACGCTACGTCGCCTGTCAGGTATTCGAAGGCTTCCTGCGGCTTCTGGCTGCCGAGTCCGCGAGCCTCCATGCTTTCGCCGCTGAGAACCTCCAGGCCGGCCTTCTCCGCGGCCTTTCGAGAAATGGAAATACCCGAGGCGCCCGTGTCCAACATCAATTGCACGCTGTGGCCTTTGTTCAGTTGCGCGCGCAGACCCACTCCATACGGCCGGCCCGTTCCCGGTGAGATGGGCACTAACTTCATCCGATAGCCTTGATAGGGCGAAGTAAGGCGTCGCAACTTCCGGTTACCCACGGTTTTGTACCTTGCAATGCGAGCCCGCAGAGCCCGCGCCTCGCGGCTGCCGGGGTCGTAAATCCCGAGCGCCCGCTGCAACGCGGCGATGTGCTCTTCCCCTTGCAAAGTATCGGCCCAAGCCGCGATCAGCCGGGGGTCGCCGGGGGAAAGACGACAAGCCGCGATCATGAACGTGCGCGCGGACTTGAATTTCGAAATGGAGTTGTAAATCAAAGCCAGACCGCTAAGACCGGGTGCATACCTGGCGTTGATCTTGAGGGCCTTGCGAAAACAGGCTTCCGCCCTTGTGAGGTCGCCGCTGCGATAAGCAACCATGCCGGCCGCGGTCTGGGCCTCGGCAGTCTCGGGCGCGTGCCGCAAGCCTTCCTCGGCCGCGGAGTAAGCTTCGTGCGCGCGGTAGGCGCCAATCAAAGCGCGCACTGCGCCGTAGTAGCCCGGCGCCCATGCGGGGTCGCCCTGAAGCAGCTTCGCGTAGAGTTCGGCAGCCCGCTCGTAACGCGCGGCGAAGAGTTCTTGCTCCGCCTGTTGGATGGCGTCCGGACTGACCGCTCCCAACCGGAGGGATACGGACAGCAGCAGTGCGATGTAGACGGCCCGCATGCTCGAAGACCAAGGTAACCGCTATTCTAACAGTTCCGGCGCAGCCGTCAATTCCGCATCTGCGAGCAAGGTAGGCGCCGCGGTGTAGGCGCGGGCAACCTGCGGTGTGACTACGTAGCGCATCGCTTCTTCCGCTATCTTGCGGAATTTCGAATCGCCGCTGGCGCGCCAGGCGGCGTTTGCGGCGCGGGCCAGCGCGACGTTTTCATCCCGCTCCGGATGCGGCCGATAGGCGGCATCGGTGGCGGCGCGCGCAGTGACATATCCGGCGCTGGCGGTGTTTCGGAAATTCGACGCGATGAATTCGAGGCTGTGCCGCGCGCGATCGAACCAGCGCGGTCTTGGGTGGCGGCGTAAAGGCTCAAGAAGGCGCGGGTCATGGCAAGCGTGTCGCCGAGATAGGGGCCTGCGGAGTCCCGCTCGTCGTGCCGGAATCCGCCGCCATCTAGCGAGCGATGTTCGATCGCCCAACGCGCGGCGCGCTCCGCGTCGGCCATGCAGGTGGCGTCGGCCGTAGCCTGAGACAACACGGCGAGCGCTGTAATCGCCCATCCGTTCTCGCGCGCGTAGACGTGCCGGTCCACGCGCGGCACACCCAGACGCCGCCGCGCCGTATCGTTCAATTTGAAATACGCCGCAGCTATGTTGGCCGTCGATCAAGTCGGCGTTCTGGCTGGTGTAGAACGCGCCGTCCGGCGAGGTCAGGAACGTCCGCAAGAAGCTCCGGATAGCCAGCGCCGCTTGCAGATACTCGGGCTTGCGCCATTGCTGCCAAGCCATCGCGTAGATCCGCAAATTCTCCGCCTGAAACTGCATGATCTTCTCGAAGTGCGGATGCTTCCAATCGCCATCGGTAGAATATTGATAGACGCCGCCCCATACCGGATCGATCAGGTTAAGTTGCGCCGTCAAGGTTTGCAGCGCCATCTTTTCGGCGGCTGCATCGCCCTGGTGCGCCAGCAGCATGGCATACTCGACGCCGTCCCAATCGAGAAACTTCTGCTGAAATCCCCAACTGCCATTCTTGGAATCGTATCGCAGGCGGTAGTTGGCGGCGAGTTGCTCGCGCATTTCCGCGGGGAGCACGGGGCTGGCCGCAAATTCGATGGGCTGCTCCGCAACCACCGACGGCCCGGGCGCCGGATCGGCGACAATCGCGCGTAGCATGGATACCATCTCTCGCGGCGCGATGTAGCCCTGGCGCTTGACGATTTCGCGACCGTCGCGGTCGAACACGATGGTGGCCGGCCAACCGTAGTCTTCGTAGCGGCTGGCCAAGTCCGGACGTGAGTCCTGATCCACCTTTACCACGATGTATTTCGACTTCAATAGCGCGACGGCTGCCGGATCCTGGTAAGTGGTGGCGTCCATGACGTGGCACCAATGGCACCAGACCGCTTCCAGATCCAGCAGCACGAAACGATTTTCCTGTTTGGCGCGCGCGAAAACTTCGGCCGACCGCGGGTTCCACTCCAGGGGTGCTGCCAGGGGTGGCCGCGTGCCACCCCATGCTGAAAATGCCGAAAGGGCGAGCGATAGAGCGAGCAACAACTGCCTCATGCACTATGTTACGGGCAGAGGGGGCGGCTTGGATTGCGCCGGCCTACCGTCGCCAGTAGCCGCGGACGAAGCGGTAGCCATGGCCATGCGGGACCCAGCGGTGGGGGACCCACACGGCGCCCGCTCTCGGCGGACGCGCCCAACTTCCTCCCACCCAAGCCCAGTTTCCACCGCGCCAATCCCAGTATCCGTCGACCCAGACAAAGCCGGGTCCCGGCGCATAGCCGACTACTCCATAGCGCGGCGGGGGCGGCGGCACCCGGACATACACGCCTCCATAGCAGGCGCTTAGCGCCAGCAGCGTCAGAGTCACTAAAAATAGCAAAGTAAGTTTTCGATTCATTGTGTGCATCCTCTCTTCATTCAAACGCGGATTGGGTGAAGCGGGTTGCGGTTGAGGGACGAAGTTGAACGGTATTTAATGTGCACGATTGCACTTGGCTTGTCCAGGATCGCTGGGGCGGCCGCCATCGTTAAGACGACGCCAGCGTGCTAAACTTTGAACGGAACGGTTTGAACAATGGCAGCAACCTTGACTCCAATCAGTGAGCAAGAACGAGCCAAGCGGGCGCAGGCGCTCGTCGCCGCAATAGACGAGTTGAATGAGCGACGGTTCGGACCCCTACCTGTATCCCGGAACGGACGTCCTTAGGAACGTCCCCGGTTTTCGCGATGCCGGGCTGCTAGCCGCGTTCGAGACCTCCAAGACGGTTCAACGCAGCTACGAACTCCTCAGCCATCCCGTTGACGGCAGGTTTGACACCGCGCACCTGAAGGCGATTCATAAATGCCTATTTCAGGACGTCTTCCCATGGGCTGGGGAATTCCGCACGACGATGCTTGGAAAAGTGGAGCAGCTTGGGCAGCCGGCCACGTGGTTCACGGCGCCACACTTGCTCGAACATGAGGCTGGGCGAATATTTGGCTTGTTGCGGGCGGCGGATTTCTTCCGCCGGCTCAGTCGCGCTGAGTTTGCACAACGGGGTGCGCGTCTGCTCGCCGAGATCGATAAACTACATCCGTTCCGGGAAGGTAACGGCAGAACTCAGAGGCTCTTCATAGACGCGCTTTCGCGGCAGCCTGGATATCAACTGCATTTCGATGTGGTCAGCAGGGAACGGATGGTTCAAGCGAGCATCGCTGCGAACAACGCCAACCTCGGCATGATGACGCGGATGTTTGAAGAGATCACCGACGCCGGCCGCATCCAGCCTTTACGCCGGGCGATCGCATTTCTGTCGCGTGAGAAGTTCAACTGGAACGACACCTATATCGCGACGGCCACCGCAGGCGAGAGTTATGCGGGCAAACTGGTTGGGCGGGATGGAGCGGCGTTCATGATGCGGTCGGACCACAATCGGATCTTCGTTGGGCAGCGGGACGATATCGATCCGGCTGCCCGCATCGGGGAGCGCATTGCATTTCGCGCGTCATGACCAATGCGGCAAGGGGGTAATATAGTTTATTCCAATCTGGGAGGACACTATGCGGCTATCGCGACGGGATTGTTTGGGACTGCTAGGCGCCGGCGCGGCCCTGGCCGCGTCGCAGCCGGGCAACGATGCGGACCGTGAGCGGCGCATGCGCTGGTGGCACGAGGCCCGCTTCGGCATGTTTATTCACTGGGGGCTGTACAGCGTTCTAGGCCGGCATGAATGGGCCATGGAGGAGGAAGGCATCCCCGTCGCGGAATACCAACTCCTGGCCAACCGCTTTACGCCGCAACCCAACGCCGCGCGCGCCTGGGCGCGGCTGGCCAAACAGGCGGGCCAGAAATACATGGTGATGACCACCAAACACCATGAGGGCTTCTGCCATTTCAACACCCAGTACACCGATTACTGCGCGCCCAAGCAGGCCTGCGGCCGCGACCTGGTGAAGGAGTTCGTCGAGGCCGTGCGCGGCGAAGGGCTGCGGGTGGGCTTCTATCACTCGCTGATGGACTGGCACCATCCCGACGGCGCCCGTTGCCTGCATGACGAGGCCGCCCGACGCCGATTCGTGGACTACGTACACGGTGAGATCCGCGAACTGATGACGAATTACGGCAAGATCGACGTCCTTTGGTACGACGTGGACTGGCCGCTGGACGCCGCCGGTTGGGAATCCGAGAAGATGAACCAGATGGTGTTCGAGCTGCAGCCGGACATCATCGTCAATAACCGCAATGGCCTGCCCGGCGACTTCTCCACGCCCGAGCAGGAGATCAGCGCGGCGAAGGGCGGGCGCGCCTGGGAATCGTGCATGACCATGAACGATAGCTGGGGCTATCAGGCCGCCGACGACGCCTGGAAGACGCCCAAACAGATCGTGCGCAATCTGGCTCTGTGCGCGCGGGACGGAGGCAATTACCTGCTCAACATTGGTCCACGCGCGGACGGTTCCATTCCCGAGGATTCGGTCAGAATTCTGACGGCGGTGGGCCGTTGGATGGAACGCAACGGGCAGACCATCTATCAGGGGGAGCCTTGCAGCGTGCATGCATCCGAGTTCGCGGACTTCACGCGCAAGGGCAACACGCTGTATATGCACGTGCATTTCTGGCCGGGTGAGACTGTGGCGCTGGGCGGATTGGTGAACAGGGTGCTATCCGCGAAGCTGTTCGCCAGCGGCCAGCCGGTGGAATTCGAGCAGGAGCAGTTCCGCGTGCGCTTCAAAGGCCTGCCGAAGAATGCGCCGGACGATCCAGTGACCGTGCTGGCCATCGCGTGCGACTCCGAGCCGGTGCAGGATACCGGCGCCGTGCGGTGGGACCGGCCGCGATTGAAAGCGTAGCGCACGCACTCCTGCGTGCCGCGTCCCCACTCCTGGGGACGCCTGCTTTGCGATCTTCCTGCGTGGGTGCTCGCGGCGGCAGGAACAGGTCGCAACAAGAACGGATCGACTTGAGACGGTTGGATGTGCACTGCGGTCCGGAGGAGGCATCGTATTGAGAATGTGGAATAGCACATGGATTCCAATCTTGTTCATCTGTGCTGTAGGCGGCGCGGACGCCCAGAACATTTCGACAATCGCCGGATCGAACTGGGTATTTCCGACCGCGCCCTTGTCAGCTATCCAGGAGCCTCTTGGCAACGTCTCGGCGGTAGCGTTGGATAAAGCCGGGAACTACTATGTTGCCGATACCTCGAACAATGTCGTCCTCAAGATTAATACCGCCGGGACGTTGAGCACCGTCGCCGGGAACGGAAGCGCAGGCTACTCGGGTGACGGCGGCCCGGCAACCAGCGCTGCGCTGAACTCTCCTTACGAAAGCGCCGTGGACGGCGGGGGCAATCTGTTCATCGCCGACGCGAGTAACAACCGAGTTCGCATCGTGAACACAGCCGGCATCATCGCCACTGTCGCTGGCAACGGAATAAGCGGCTACTCCGGGGACGGCGGGCCAGCCATCAGCGCCGAGCTAGCCGGTCCCCACGGGATCGCGGTTGACGGAGCCGGCAACCTTTTCATCGCCGACATGTATAACAGCCGAATCCGCGAGGTCAGCCCCGGAGGCATGATCACCACGGTGGCTGGCAACGGTAGCACGAGCGAAGACCTCTGCCCCGTGGATGGCGCGTCAGCCACCAGCGGCGGGGTAACCTATCCTAAAGGGGTCGCGGTGGACAACCTAGGCAATCTCTTCATTGCCGACACGTGGTGCAGCCTGGTCGTCAAGGTGAACCCGGCCGGCATGGTCACTACGGTTGCCGGCATTTTTCCTGGGTTTGGTTATTCCGGCGACGGCGGGCCAGCCACTAGCGCCTATCTAAGCGGTCCTGAAGCGGTCGCCGTAGACAATGCGGGCAATATCTTCATTGCAGACACGGGGAACAGCCGTATCCGCAAGGTGAACCCGGCCGGCACCATCACCACGGTGGCGGGCGTTTCTCAGGCATGCCAACTGTCTTCATTCCTTTCGAGTTGCACGTACGGTTACTCCGGCGACGGCGGCCTGGCCACCAGCGCCGAACTGAACTACCCCGCAGGTGTGGCAGTAGATAGCGCGGGCAATTTGCTCATCGCGGATTCTCTCAACGAAAGAGTGCGCAAAGTTGCCTTGAATGGCATCATCACCACGGTGGCGGGTGACGGAGATTACCGCTACGGTGGGGATGGGGGCCCGGCGACGAACGCGGCGCTGAATTCTCCACGCTTGATCGCTGTGGACAATGTTGGCAGGCTCTTCATCGCAGACACAGATAACCACCGAATCCGCCAGGTCGGCCCCGCAGGCGCCATCACCACCGTGGTCGGCAATGGCATAGACGGCTATTCCGGCGACGGCGGCGCGGCCACCAGTGCGGCGCTGCTCTATCCATCCGGGGTCGCGCTGGACAATGCAAGCAACCTCTTCGTCGCCGATTCGGGGAACAACCGGATCCGAAAAGTGAACCCGGCCGGCACCATCGACACTGTGGCTGGTAACGGCACACAAGGTTACTCCGGAGACGGCGGCCCAGCCACCAGTGCCGCGCTGAACGATCCTTACGGCGTCGCGGTGGACAGTGCCGGCAATCTCTTCATCGCCGACGCGGGTAATAACCGAATCCGCATGGTGAACCCGGCCGGCGCCATCACCACTGTGGCGGGTAACGGTGTGGCCGGGTACTCCGGGGACGGCGGGCCAGCCATAAGCGGCAAGCTAGACCAGCCGCACGGGATCGCGGTTGATGGAGCCGGCAATCTGTTCATTGCCGACTGGTGGAACTCTCGAATCCGCAAGGTGAGCCCCGCAGGCACCATCACCATGATCGCGGGCGGGGGTGGGGGCGGGTACTTCGGAGACGGCGGGCCGGCCACCAGTGCCGGGCTATACTTTCCTGCCGCGGTAGCGGTGGACAGTGCTGGCGATCTCTTCATTGCCGACTCCGCTAACAATGCAATCCGCATGGTGAGCGCGGCCGGCGCCATCACCACGGTGGCGGGAAACGGTACATATGGGTACTCCGGCGACGGTGGCCCAGCCATCGGCGCCGAGCTAGGCCAGCCGCAAGGGGTCGCAGTGGACAGTGCCGGGGACCTCCTGATCTCGGACACACTCAACGACCGGATCCGCGAGGTTCCGCGCGTACTAACCCCGCTTGCCACCGTCGTATCGGCGGCCAGCGGCACGGCGCCAGTGGCGCCCGGTTCGATCGTGAGCATCTACGGCAGCAACCTGGCCACCGCCGGAACATCGGCGGGGACGTTGCCGCTGCCCACCAACTTGGGCGGGACGACCGTGACCATCACGGATAGCAGCGGCGCCACAGCCGCATTGCCGCTATTCTATGCCGGCCCGGCCCAGATCAATGCTGAGATCCCGCAGGCCGCAAGCACGGGTACGGCGACTCTCGCCATTACGGTGCCCGGCGGCGCTCAGACCGGCTCCGTGATGCTGGCTGCCGTCGCGCCCGGTCTGTTCACGGCAAATCAAAGCGGCAAGGGAGTAGCTGCGGCCCAGTTCGCAAACGGCCAGCAGCCGGCAATCGATATTTTCAGTTGCGCGGCCGGAAGCTGCGCGGGCGTTCCTCTGGACGTGAGCTCCGGTAATACCGCGCTAGTGCTGTACGGCACTGGCATTCAGAATCGCGCCTCACTTTCCGACGTGACGGTCGCAATTGGAAGCCAGACACTGCCTGCAGCCTATGCCGGTTCGGCCGGATTTATCGGAGAGGACCAAGTGAACGTCTTGCTGCCAGCAAGCCTGGCCGGCAGCGGAACGGTTAATATAACTGTCTCGATTTCGGGAACCCTGTCCAATGCGGTGACGGCAACTTTCAAATAGGAGACCGCTCCAAACCAAAGCCAAACCCATGGTCCGAGAATACAGCCTGATCCCTCACCCCGTCCCGCGCGTGGAGACGCCCTTCCGCCGCATCGTGACGGACCTGCCGGTCCCCGAATCGCTGCCCACTCTGGAGCGGCTGCACGCGTGCGAGCCTGTCGCCATGCGCGGCCAGCCGCCTATCGTCTGGCATCGCGCCGAAGGCTTCCAGGTCTTCGACGCCTGGGGCAACCGGTGGGTGGACTGGTCCGCCGGCGTGCTGATCGCCAACGCCGGCCACGGCCGTCAAGAGATCGTGGACGCCATCGTCGCGCAAGCCTCCGCGCGCCTGCTCACCAACTATTGCTTCCCCAGCGAGATTCGCGCGCGCTTGGTCGAAAAGCTTGTGTCGATCCTGCCCGAGCCGCTGAAAAAGGTCTTCCTGCTCACTACCGGATCGGAAACAGTCGAGACCGCCATCAAGCTGTGCCGCACGCACGGCTTGAAGTCCGGCGGCCGTTCCAAGAACGTCATCGTCTCCTTCGATAACTCTTTCCATGGCCGGACACTGGGCGCGCAGCAGGCCGGCGGCATCCCCGCCTTAAAGGAGTGGATCGTCAATCTGGATGGCGGCTTCATCCAGGTGCCGTTTCCCGATGGCTACCGCACGCCAGATACGTCCTTCGTCCTGTTCGAGCGCGGCCTGCGCGAAAACACCATCGAGCCGCAGAACGTGGCCGGCGTCATACTGGAGACTTACCAGGGCGGCAGCGCCGCCTTCGCGCCGCCCGCTTATATGCGCGACCTGCGCTCCTGGTGCACTGGCCACAAAGCCTTGCTGGTGTGCGACGAAGTGCAGGCCGGCTTCGGCCGCACCGGCACGCTCTGGGGCTTTGAGCAGTATGGCATCGTGCCCGATCTGGCCCTCTTCGGCAAGGGCATCTCGAGCTCGCTGCCGCTGGCCGCCGTCGCCGGTCGCCCCGACGTCATGGATCTGCAACCCGCCGGCAGTATGACCTCGACGCACACCGGCAATCCGGTCTGCTGCGCGGCGGCCCTCGCCTCCATCGATCTGGTGCTGCGCGAGAATCTCGCCGAAAACTCCCGCCGGGTGGGCGGCGTGCTGCACCAGAAGCTCTGCGCGCTGGCTGCGCGTACACCACAGATCGGGCGTGTGGAAGGCAAAGGCCTGGTCGCCGGCGTGGCCTGCATCCTCCCTGGCACGAAAGAACCCGATGGCAACTTGGCCTGGGACGTTGTCCGCCGCGCAGTCGAAAAGGGCGTGCTGATGTTCAGCCCCGTGGGGCACGGCGGTGCCACCATCAAAATCTGTCCGCCCCTGGTGATTACCGAAGCCGCCATTCTGGATAGCTTCGCCGCCTTCGAAGAGGCGGTGGGACAGGCTTTAGCCTGTCAAGGCGGCTAGTATCATGCCCAGCCCTCAGGTCCTGATCGTCGGCGGCGGCATGATCACGCACGATCAGCTACTGCCATCGCTCTATCACATGCAGCGCCAGGGCTGCATCGGACCGATTGCCGTTTGCGCGTCGCGCTTCAGCACCGTGCGCGGCCTGGCACGCGCCGAAACGCTGTTGGGCGCGTTCCCCGGCCAGTCCTTCCGCGCTTGGCCCGATCGCGACGGCGCTCCCCAGCCGGACCTCTACCGCGAAGCCATCGCCGCACTCCCGCCGCGCCAGATCGTTGTGGTGGCGGTGCCCGACCAGCTTCATTACGAAGTCACGATGGCCGCGCTGGCGCGCGATCAGCACGTTCTCTGTGTTAAGCCGCTGGCGCTTGAATACCGCCACGCCGCCGCCATCGAGCGCGAAGCCCGCGCCCGCGCGCTACTGGTCGCCGTCGAATATCACAAGCGCTTCGACGATCGCAGCCTGATGGCCCGCCGCAAGTACCGCGCCGGCGCATTCGGCGAGTTCCGTCTGGGCGCCGCGCGCCTGTTCGAGAAATGGTATTACCGCCACTCCAATTTCCAGAACTGGATGAGCGCCGATCACTCCGACGCCTTCACCTACATTGGATGCCATTACGTGGACCTGGTTCATTTCATCACCGGACTGCTGCCCGTGGCAGTGAGCGTGTACGGCGTACGCGACCGCTTCCCCAACGGCCAAGAAGGATTCCTGTGGACCGATGCGCGCGTCGTCTGGAGCAACGGCGCATGCCTGAACGTGCAGAACGGCCTGGGCTTTCCCGACGATGCGCCCGGCGCGAACACACAGGGCCTGGTGCTCTACTGCGGCGGTGACGATAAGGGCGCGCTGTTGGAACACTCGGATCAGTACCGCGGCCTGAAGCACAGTTACATCAGCAAGCCGGATTCGCGCGGCGCAACGGTATACGCGGAGCCTAGCCCCGATTACTTCCAGTATGTGGACTTAGGCGGCGAGGGACTGACTCCGGTAGGTTACGGCTATCGCTCGGTGGAGTATATCGTATCCGGTATCGTTCGCCTGGAGTCCCAGCCGGAGTTACTCGATGAGATCGAGGGCACCGGACTTATTGCGACTCCGGGTAATAGCAGCTACAACGAACGCGTAATCGAGGCCGCCCGCCAGTCGATCTTGAACGGCGGCGTGCAAGTCGAAATTCCTGGTGGCGCAGGCTTCAGCCTGTGATGCACTGGCGCTCAGCGCATGACGATGCGCTGCCCACTAATGCATCGCGCCTGGTGCGAGGCCAGGAACACAATCGACTCCGCCGCCTCATCCGGCTGCGCGACGCGTAAGGGCGGCGTCGCCCGCGCCAGCTCCGCGGCGACTTCGGCCGAGATCCAGCCTGTGTCGGTGGCCGGCGGGCAGAGCACGTTGGCCGAGATTCCCAAGGGCGCAGGCTGGGCGGCGGCAGCCACCGTGTAGCTCTCGACGGCGTTCTTGCTGGCCCCGTACGACACCTCCCCGGGAGAGGCGGGCGCTCCTCCGTGGTCAACGAGACGATGCGGCCCCAGCCCGCTCCGCGTGCGGGGTGCGGCCGCGGAGCGGGCTGCGCGATCAGCAGCGCCGGCGCGCGGCTGTTCACCACGAAATGCCGGTCTCAGGTTTCCGGCGAGACCGGCATCAGGCCCCATCCGAAACGCTCGGCGCGGTCCGGCAGGAAAGTATCGCCGTGCCACAACGCCGCATTGTTGACCAGGATATCGACCGGACCGAAAGCCGCCTCCGCCCCGGTCGAAGATCTCGGGAACCACGGTAGGTCTGCCAAGTCCGCTTCGCAAGCATCCGCACGGCCGCCCGCGTGGCGGATGGCTTCGACCACCGCCTGGGCAGACCCACCACACGAGGAATCCTATATCTGGAATCCGATCTCTCTTGTCACCGTGACCGCCGGACCGCCCTAGCGGTCTTCATCCGCCGAAAACTCCCGTCCGCCGATCGGCGCTATGCCCAGCCCGCGCAAGAAGCCTGCCGACACATGCTGCTGTTGACAACTCAACGCGCCCGCCTGCGGCGAAATTCACGCCCATCGAACCATCGCTGAACGCGGCTGGGTCCGCGTAGGCGGCATTTGTCGCGCACTGCCTCCCAAGCGCTGCCCACAGATTCGAGTATTAATCAAGGCGGGTGCCCACTACATTCCTTCCCGTTCGGGCCTCGGCGCTATCCGGACCTGGAGGTCTGCCCCACTTTTATACGACAATAGACTGTATGAGGTTTTGCCGCATCGCTGCCGTTTATGTGATGTGCTGGAGCGTTTGGGCTGCTTCAGGCTACACGGTTCAGCAGATCAAACAGTTCATCACGTCCGCTATTCAGCTCAAGAACCCAGACACGGACGTCGCCAAGACCCTGCGCAAAATGACGCTGTCGGAACGCCTCGACCTGGATACCGTGGAAACGCTGCAAAGCCAAGGCGCAGGCCCGAAAACCGTGGCAGTGCTGAAGGAACTGGCGACCGAATCGGCTAGCCTGCCTGCGGCGGGGCCGCCCCCTGCGAAGTCCGTTTATGTTCCTCCTCCGCCGCCCTCGTCCGAAGAGCAGGCGAAGCTGCTGGACGAGGTGCGGGACTACGCGGTCAACTATACGCGAAGGCTTCCCGATTTCATCTGCCTGGAGCAGACCCGCCGCTATGGCGACACCACCGGCCGGGAAGCTTGGCGGCTGCAGGATATCATCACGGCGCGGCTCTCCTATTTCAACCAGAAGGAAGACTACAAGCTGGTTTCGCAGAACGATAAGGTGATCACCGATGCGTCTTACGCCTCGGTGGGCGGGGCCTTATCGATGGGCGATTTCGGCACCGGCATGCGGGACATCTTCGACCCTAGAAGCCATGCCAGCTTCGCGTGGGACAGATGGACTACACTGCGCGGCCGCCGCACGCACGTCTTTTCGTTCCGCGTACCGCTGGAGTTCAGCCAATATACTATCGAGTCCAAAGGCGAGAGCAAGGACGATGTGCAGAGAATCACGGTGGGCTATCATGGATCGATATTCGTCGACAAAGAGTACAACACCATAGTGCGCATCACGCAGGAGGCCGACAACATCCCGCCCAGCTTTCCCGTTCAGGAGGCCAAGGAAACGCTGGACTACGATTTCATCAAGATTGGCGACAGCGAGTTCTTCCTGCCGCTGATGGCTACTGTTCGGATGCACGCCGGCAGGATATGGGAGAAGAACGAGAAGGAATTCCGGCTATACCGGAAGTTCTCGGCTGACGCGGTGATCAAGTTCGACGACAAGGATATGCCGCCGCTGCCCGACGATAAGACCAAGGAACAACCGCCTCAGCCGCAGCCACCGAAGTGAGCTTCTGGCCCACGGTCTTTCAATTTCAAAAAGAAAGGATCGCTTTGCGGGGCCGCACGAGTGCGCGCTACATGCCCTCCAGCTTCCAGGGCGCGCGATACGGGCGCACCAACATACGGTTGGCTTCCTCGGTGGCAGTGTCGTTGCCGATGAAGCGCTCGGCTTGGCCATCCCAATGCAGCTTGCGTTCCAGGCGCAGCGCGATGTTGCCCAGGTGGCACGCCGTGGTGGTGCGGTGCCCGATTTCGATATCCGCCACCGGCATTTCGCGCGACGTCACGCACTTCAGGAAATTCCGCACGTGCGGCACATGCTGTACAGAAGTGGTGCCGCGGCCGGCCACGCCTTCCAGTTCGTAATACATGCTGACGCCGGTGAGATCGTCGAAAGCCGCGCGGAACGAGATGCCGCCCGGCTCTGTGTGTCCCTTCATCTGCGGCGTGACCTGGTAGCCGGCGCGGTCCACGAACAGCGTACCGCGCGTGCCGTGGAACTGGATGCCGTAACTGCCGAAAGGCTTATGGCCGGCATCGCCATTGTGACCGTAAGAATTGTGCAGCAGGCAGGTGTAATGCAACAGGAAGCCGGGATACTCCCAAGTGACTTCCTGAGTATCGGGCGTGTCTCGACGGTCTTGCACATAGAGTTTGCCGCCGGACGCGGTGACGGCGCGCGGCGTATCCACCCCCATGGCCATGTGGACGATGTCCACAAGGTGCACGCCCCAATCCGTGATGCGGCCGCCGCCATAGGCGAAAAACGATCGCCAGTTGCCGAGGAAGCGGGCCGGATTGAAGGGAACCTTGGGCGCAGGTCCGAGCCAGAAATCGTAATCTAGGCCGGCGGGCGGGTCGGTATCGGGCGGGATGCCGAGCCCTTCGGGCGAACTGGTTTCGTGGATCCAGGTCTGCACGTAGTGGATTTCGCCGAGGTCGCCCGAGCGCACGATTTGCGCGGCGCGCTGGAAGTGCGAGCCGGAGCGCTGCTGCAAGCCCACCTGAACGATGCGCCGGTTGCGGCGGGCGGCATCCACCATGAGGCGGCCTTCGCGCACCACGTTGGAGACGGGCTTTTCCACGTAGACGTCCTTGCCCGCCTGACAGGCGGCCACGGCGATGAGCGGATGCCAGTGATCCGGCGTGGCGACGACCACCGCGTCCACCGCACGGTCATCCAGCAGCTTGCGGAAATCGGAGTAGGTGCGCGCCTTGCCATCGGTGAGCTGATGGGCCTCCTGCAGGTTGGGTTGGTAGACATCGCAGACGGCTACGATCTCGGCTTCGGGCTGTTTTTGGAAATCCGCCAAGTCCATGCGGCCCATGCCGCCGCAGCCGATCACGCCGATGCCGATGCGATCATTAGCGGCGGGGGCTGGTGTGGCGCGAGCTTGTTGGGCGAGTGCGCCGGTGGACAGGGCTGCGGTTTTGAAGAGGTCTCGTCGATTCATGGATCGTCTCCTCCGAGGCGATACCTATTCTAGCGCCGCGCTCCCTTATGGTTATGCCGAGTTGTGCGGTTTTGGGCGCGGGCGGGTGGCATGCCGGATCTTCATTTTTGGACGAACGAAGCCAATAAGTGATGTGTTTACTTGCATTTCCAAAAAACGACGAAACCAATTTCGGGTAGTGGCGAAACTGGGGATAACGGCCATTCCAGAGGGTGATTCTCTTTTCACGCACGTATAGTATGTGGGCAGCGTCCCTGGATGGTTAGTGGCTGGGTGGGAGAAAAATCTCACGGAAATTTGGTG
>Ga0302324_100004387_pt1 | contig 31249 bp, 37 predicted proteins | sample Palsa_T0_1_FD_201949 | JGI IMG/M metagenome (GOLD analysis project Ga0302324, IMG submission 201949) | Peat permafrost microbial communities from Stordalen Mire near Abisko, Sweden - Palsa_T0_1 | ecosystem: Environmental > Terrestrial > Soil > Palsa > Peat permafrost | place: Sweden: Abisko... | reverse complement strand
GCGCGCAAGAGGCGTTGACGGGCTATCGCATATCCGTCGTCGCCGATGCGCTACGAACGGGCGAAATCCGGCTTTATTCCACCTGTCACGTGGCCAGTTGGGAGGCGAGCGAGAAGGAGATCTTCTTGCTCCACGAATATCTCGAAGCGGGTTGGTCCGAAGAGATGCAGGAGGCTTGCCGGCAAATCGATTTCGAGAATTCGGCTGCCGATGACCCGCCCGTCTTCGTGCACACCGAGATGATGGAGCAACTTCGACTCGATGAGTCGAGGCGTCTGCGGGCGATAGCGCCGGAGGGTGACGGCAGTGAACGGAGCTTCTCCGGTCCTTAGAGGCGGTCTCGCCGGATCCCGCCAAAAAGGCCGAGATCCGGCGTCCACACTTTTTTTCAGCCGGCCAATACATCGTTGAGATAGACGCCCTGCGATAGCCCTCCCCTCACCTGCCGGGTCGGCTCATCCGTGGTCACTTCCTCCTGACCCGCTTCAATCGCGTCGAAGGCCTGCCTTACGACATCGTCCGGGCGAGCCTTCGGGATATCAAGTCCCCGAGTCATATCGGTATCGATGAAGCCCGCATGAAACGAGACCACTTGCGTACCCTGTGCCCGCAATTCGTGCCGCAGTGAATTCGTCAATCCCCAGGCAGCCGCCTTTGTGATCCCGTATCCGCCGATTTTCGGCGTATTCACCCAACTCAGGACCGACAGGATGTTGAGAATCGCACCTCCGCCGTTTTTCCCCAGGATTCCGGCGAATCCCCGGCTCATGTGCAACATCCCAAAAAGATTGGTCTCCAACTGCTCGCGCAGCAGCGGCGCCAAATCGCCCTCGACGATGCCACCGATGCGTGCGATGCCGGCATTGTTGATCAACAGAGTCACGTCTCCGCACTGCGCCGCCACGGCGCTGACCTCCGCAGGATTGGTAACGTCGAGCCGGATGGGCACGACCCCTGCGAGGTCGATCTTTGCAGGGTCGCGCGCAGTGGCATAAACCTTCGCGGCGCCGCGAGCCAGCGCTTGCTTGGCAAACTCCAGACCTAGGCCGCGATTGGCGCCGGTGACTAATACGACTGAATCTTTGACTTTCATGTACCTCTCCTCATATGCGCCGCAGGCGCGTGGTGTAAATATGATGATCATCATATATAGGAAAAAAAGACATCCAAGGAATGGGCATTGCGCTGGCGTCGCTCACCGCACTAGCGGTCGTATCGCTCGATCAGATCGCGCTTCGCGGCGGCGATGACGGCTCTTGCCTGCGGGCTATCGCCCAATGCTCGCGCCAGCTGTACCGCGCCAATCAGCGTGCTGGCGACGCTCCACGCGGCGTCGCGCGGCAGATCACGGGGCAGGAATTGCTGCACCAAGCGGCGCAGGTTGCCGATCACATCCCGTGAAGTCTCGACTACTTCCATGGCTTGCAACGGCATATCCCCGCATAGCGCCGCGACGGGGCATCCGTGTTCGCAGTCCTCCACGTGCGCCGCGGCAAGGTAGGCCTCGACGAATGCCGCGAAGGGGCGTACGCCTGCATCTTGGAAGCTCTTCACCTGACCCCTGATCGCCTCGCCGGCGTTTTCGCTGGCGCGCACCATGGCCTCGGCAAGCAGCGCATCGCGCGAATCGAAGTGAGCATAGAATCCGCCGTGCGTGAGACCGGCGGTTTTCATGACGCCGGCGACATTCACCCCGTCGAACCCCGCGCGCCGCAGGTCACGCGACGCAGCCTCGACGATGCGCTCGTGGGAAATCGCCTTACGGCCGAAGGACTCACTCACTGTGGACTCACTACGAAATATGATGATCATCATATTCCTGCGACCGGGAATGTTCAAGCCCCCCCTGCAGCTAAACAAGACGCCGGCCTCCCGAGTCACCTAAATGAGAATTGGATGGCACTATAATTGGGTTAGCAACCGGCCATCTGGAGCAGTGCGATGCAAATGAAGCGACTCGGCGTCTGGGCGGCAACCGATCGGTTTTCAGCGTCGGATGCTGCCGGTTTCGCGCGTCGGGTCGAGTCGTGGGGATATGGCGCCTTGTGGATACCCGAAGGGCTCGGGCGGGAAATATTCTCCGCATCCGCGTGGCTTCTGGCCAATACCAGCACTCTGGTGGTCGCGAGCGGAATCGCCAACATCTATGCCCGGGATCCGATGTCGAGCGCATCGGCGCAAAAGGGGCTCGACGAACAGTCAGGCGGCAGGTTCCTGCTCGGCCTGGGCGTCTCCCATCTACCGATCGTGGAGGCGCGCAAGCACACCTACGGCAAGCCCCTCGCGACCATGCGCGCCTACCTGCAGGGAATGGCCGCCTCCACCTATGGCGCGGTCTCCCCGGCGGCGGCGCCCAAGACCGTACTGGCCGCCTTGGGTCCGAAGATGCTGCAGCTCTCCGCCGAGCTCGCTGATGGAGCGCATCCATACAACGTGCCGCCCGAGCATACCCGGCAGGCGCGCGCCATTCTGGGCACGAGCAAACTGCTTTGCGTCGAGCAAGCTGCGATTCTGGAGACGAATGCGGCCGCGGCGCGCGCGCTCGGGCGGCGCTTTCTTGATTTCTATTTCAGCCTTCCGAACTACATCAATTGCTGGAGACAGCTGGGCTTCACCGATCGCGACTTCGCCGGCGGAGGATCGGACCGACTGATCGATGCCGTGATCGCGTGGGGCGACGAGAAGGCGATTCGCGCCCGCATCGAGGACCATTGGCAGGCAGGCGCCGATCACGTTTGTGTTCAGGCGGTGGGGCCTGCTTTGCAGCCCGACGAGAGTCTGCTCGCCCTCTTGGCGCCGCGATAACCTACTCGCCAGGCCGGCATGTATCATGCTGGCTGTCGACAACCCACATGCAGGACTCCTCATGGTCACTACGACGAAACTGGATCCGAGCTTTCTAGAACAACAAAAGCATCGCCTCACGGCTCTGCGGCGGGAAATCCTATCCATCAGGCAACGCCAGCAGGGCGAGCAGAAGAGTGTCAACAGCGAGTTGAGCGGTCAGGCCCGCGACTACGAGGACGATGCGCAGCGGCTCGCGGCGGTCGAATTGCAAGACAATCTGGTCGTTCACGACGATGAGCGATTGAGCAACATCGAGCGTGCCTTGCGGAAACTCGACGAGGGCACTTACGGCCTGTCGGCAGCGAGCGGCGAACCCATTCCCATCGAGCGACTGAAGGCCTTTCCGGAAGCGCTTTATACCGAAGAGGAACAACGACGACGGGAAACGAACGGTTGACCCGTTCAGATTGAGCGGCCGCGAGTGGGGATGCGACAGTGACTGCTTCGGTCTTTTTAAGTTATGCCTCCGACGATGGGCAGACAGCCCGAACCATCGGCGATGCGTTGACGAGCTTCGGTCTCGATGTCTGGCTCGATCAGAGCGAGCTCGGCGGCGGCGACGCATGGGACCAGAAGATCCGCAGGCAAATCCGCGAGTGCGATTATTTCATGCCCATAATCTCGGCGCGGACCGAGGCTCGCCTGGAAGGTTATTTTCGTCGCGAATGGCGCCTCGCGGTCGAGCGCACGCTCGACATGGCGGACGATCGCCTGTTTCTACTCCCGGTGGTGATAGACGGCACCGTTGAGGCCCAGGCGCGTGTTCCCGAGAAGTTTCTTGCCGTCCAGTGGCTGCGCCTTCCCGAGGGCCGGCCCACTCCGGCGCTCGAGGCGCTGTCCCGCCGTATCGCATCCGGCGCCGTCATCGAGCAACAGCCGCCGAAGCCGTCCGCAGTCCGAGCTCACCGGCCGCCCGTTCTCCTCGCACACGTCTATGCACCATTTCCCCGCGCGGAACCAGGCCAGCTATTGCACCACTGGTTCCGGGTGCTCGGTTGGCTGCTGGCTTCGGCATGGATTTTCTTTCAGCGTCTGCCTCGATGGGTACGAATCCTCCTCTATCTTTGGGCGGTGATCTCGCTTCTGTCCCTATGCACCGGACATCATGGCTCCTCATCGCACTCGAGCACCGACGCGAAGAGACTCAAGGCCATCGCCGATCAATATCAAGGCAGCAAGAATCCCGCCGACATCGCGAAACTCAGCGCGCAAATTGCGCACGAGTTTTCGAATGAATCATCGGAAGACGGCGCCGCCCCGTCGGTATTCGCCGTACCCTTCGCAGCGCCGCCCGGCGATGCGGCGGCGGGAAAACTCGCTGACGCCGCGTTCGCCCAGACCTACGAGCGGCTCGCGTTGTCGCACCATGGGCATGTCGACCTGGCGGGAGACTCCTCGGTATCGAGAGATCCCGCGGCGGCGCTGCAAAGCGCACGCGCGCGCCATGCGCTCTATGTCGTATATGGGTCGATCGAGAGCGCGCCGACCGGAGCGGTGCTGTCGATCACCGTCGCAGATGTCGCGAAGGGCTCGGTGCTGTCCACTCAAGCCTACCCTATTACGAGCGCCGATCCCTCGACGATTGCGGCCGAGGTAAGCTCCAAGGTGCCGCAGACCTCCGATAACGACCAGGAATGACCTCGGGCGGTCGGTGGCTTCAGTTGTTCCCGGGCTGAGGCTTGTTACCACCGCCCGGCGGTGACGGACGGTTATTGTTGCCGCCGCCTGGCGATGGACGGTTATTGCCGCCACCACTGCCTGGCGATGGACGGTTGCTGCCACCACCGCCGCCGGGCGATGGACGGTTGCTGCCACCACCACCGCCCGGCGATGGACGGTTGCTGCCACCACCGCCGCCGGGCGGGGGACGAGACGGTCCACCGTTCCCCGGCTTGCCCGGTTGCGAGGGACCACCGGGTCGGTTCGGCGACGGATTGGGACGCTGCGGCGGCGGCCGCGACGGCGACGGACGTGGCGGAGCCGGACGGGGCGGCGGGCCCGGGGGCCTCGGCCGACCAGACGGTCGACCGGGAGGACGCCGCGGCGGTGGCGGACGGCGAAACCAGACATTGCGTTGGGCGTACCAGGGGCGCCCAACATAGTAGCGACCCCAATAATCCCCGATGTTGAATAGCGAGATGGTCAGGCCGAGCTGGGGGCCGTATTGCAGGATCGGAACGCGCGAATTCTGATAATCGTAGTAGAGGTAGTCGCTGTAAATCCAGCCACGATTCCCCTCCCAGTCCACATCGCACCAAGTGTAGTCGTCCAAGCATCCGTTCACGTTCACAAACGTGTTGGGCGCTACGCTCATGACCAGCGGATATTCGCTGCTGGGACCCGCCCGCAGGTGAACCACCCCGTGCGTGTAGGCGCCGGCAGCCAAGACAACCGACGAGACGCAGATCGATGCGAGAGCGAGGAGTGCCCGGAGAAGGTAGTTCGGCGATCTGCGACCCGGGAAGATCCGCACTTTGATCGGTTCCAACACACGACTCATGGCTCGCTCCCTTCCAATGCCGGTTTGGTTGCTCGACGGGCCCCTTACGAGAGGCATCAAACCGATACTAGCATGGGGGCCAAATAACTAGCACACGCAGCCGCCATGGGGGGGCAATTCCTACAAAAGCGGCGGGCCTCCGCACCCGCCGCATGCCGGTCATTCGCTCCGCGTGATGGTGTCGACTCGCACCTTGACGATGTCGACGGTGTGCGCGCCCTCGGCGGTGTCGAGGTACTGGCGGTCCACGGCGATGGTGCGGGCGGCCTCCGGCGCCACAACGTAGTTCACCTCTTTCCGTTCCGAGCGAACCGTGCCGTCCGAAGCTTTCCAATCCACCCAATAGCGCACCGAGCCGCTGCAGCCGTGCGCGCAGCTTCGGCCGTCGATGCCGAATACGATCCGGAACTCGTCCTTGTTGAGACGCATCACCACGGGGTCGCCGGTGAGCAGCACCGCGCCTTCGGGTGGGGCGGCAAACGTCGCGCTGCTTGCGCTCGAAGCTATGGCAGTCATGAGGAACGTGGGACCTAACTTCATGGCGGAAACTCCTGTTGCGGATCATCGCCTGTGTGGCGATAAGCTCCACGTACACACTATGAGACGCATCTGTCCCCGGCAAGTGAGCATTTCTTACCGGTAAGTGAGATCCGCTAACGTAGGTTCAGCAAGACATGTCGCTTGATTCATAGGATGCACGGTTCATAGGAACGCGCTTCGATGCGCTGTCGCGTAGCAACGGGGAACGGTATCGCGCCGATCAACTATCGGGAGTCAGGTGTTTGATTCGCGCGAGGACGAGCGGCGAATCATCGTCCACGCCGCCGCGGAGAAGACCAGTATGTTGGCTACAATGACCGGCGAGGCTCCAATGAGCAGCCCATAAGTGATCCACAAGACGGAGCCTGCCATTTGAGCGGCGCGCAAAAGAGAGGGACGAGAGAAGAAATAGGAGCCCACGAAAACCGCCGTGGCGGTCCAACCAAGCGCACTGATCCAGGAGGAATTCATCCGGCCAAGGCTTGCGCGAGAGTGGATTCACTGAACATCTCGCTGATGCGCACGCGATCCGTGCGGTCCCGCTCCCAGTCGTTCAGCCTCAATCCATACGACTCGAACAGATCCCGGATGTGTCGCGGCTCCCAGTCGAGCACTTGGTCCAGCACCGGAACCAAGATACTGAAGGCGTTATCGCTGATCACGGTGCTCTTTGCGATCCGGGCCAGCTGTCGGTTCTCCGACACGGCGATCGTGAATCCGCCATGATTGTTGACATGCAACATCACATGCACGTCCGAGCTTCCGTCGCCCACGTAGATCACTCGATCTGCGGCAATTCGTAATCGGTGCTCGAGTTCCTCGATGACCGCCACTTTGCCATAGCCCGCAGGTACGCGCTGGATCGACCGAACCTCGCCGGAGTGGGAATCGAATTCCAGCTCCGTACCAAAGATATGGTCGGCGGGCAGCGTGCCTTCGAGCGCCGAGATCACGATTTCGCGCGGCGCCGCCGAAATCACAAAGAACTCGAATTGGCAGCCTGCCACTTGCCGTGTCGTGAAATCGACGAGCGCGGGGATCGCATGCTTCAGCCGAAGCCTCCGGCCGGTCTCTTGCAGATGCTCGCGGCGCACGCTGCGGAATTCCGGATCGTGGCGGATCAAATAAGCGAGTTCTCCCCCCTGTTGCACGAGATTGCTTCGAGCCAGTCCCGCGACCCGTTCCTCGAATCCCGCTATGCCGAGGAGCTCGGCCAGCACGATGCCGGAATCCTTGAAACTAAGAGTCTGGTCGAAATCCGAAGCCAGAAGATAACGTTTGACTGGTGCGAGCATCGCCTCGATTCCCTCTCCATGAGAATGCACGCTCGATAATACGGGACCGCAACTTTATGTCACGCGACAAAGAATTGCGCGAGGGGCGAATTTCTTCATCCGATGAATGTGAGAAAGCGTGACCCGCTATATAGATCTGCTCGCGTGGGCCCCGAACCGTGACGCGATTCACGCTCCGAGGATCGACAGGGCGCTCGTGTACACGGAAAAAACAACGCAAGTCATCCATTCCCAGAAGGCAAAGCTCAAGTATGCGGGGATGCCTTGTTTGCGCCATTCGAGACCGACCCACGGCAGTTGCGGAAGTGCACGAGTGACGTAGGCCTGAGTGATGCTCACGAGCACTATCGGGAGGAGCGCCGCGCCGGCGAGCCCGCACGCATAAATCCGGCGGCGACCCGGGAGACTCGCGGCCCGTCGCCGCAAAGCTCGATCGACCGCGCCGTAGGTCAGGCACATGGTTCCGATGCACAGGCCCACGAAGGCCGACAACGCAAGGATATCGTGGCTCCTCTGAATGTGAAGAACTCGCGCGGGCAGCAACGCGCAGCCCACCATGCAGACGTAGCCCAGTCCCATAGCCCAGATGCCGACCGGCCTCTCGGCAGGTTTCGATAACTTGCGATTCCAAAACAGCGCCGCCACCCAACACATGCCGCCGAGTCCGCACACCGCGACGCCGCTCCACGCCCATAGATATCCCGCGGGGTTGCGGTCGGGGTAAAGCAAACTCGATATCGTCATGTAACGCCAGTCGTATTCGGCGGGATAACGTTCCCCCGCGATGAATAGGCCGCACCAAAACGCCAACACTCCCAAGGGTGCCGCTGCGCGCATGGCGTGCCGCCAGAATGCTTGCATTCGAAGTCCCTCGGTGGCACTCAACCTATTGCCGCCATCGCCTTCCCTCGAGGAGAGAGACATCCTCCCAACGATTGCTCCCGAATGCCGCCGCGGCTATGCCTTGCGCACGTACGTAGGCTCATCGGCATCCGGCAGATTGGGAAACGGACCGTAGTCCGGACTCTTGATGAACGGTGCCGACAAATCCGCAGGGCCCCGGTAGTGGACAGCCCAGTGACGCCACTGGAACCGCCAATGGCCGCCCTCCTCTACGTAACGCTCGTAATAAATGCCGATTGTGGTGACGGCGGTGCCATCCGCGAACTTTGCGTGCTCCAGACAGTGGACTCTGCCGATAGCCGTACCTTCGCCGGCCTCGAGAAGAGGCGGGCTGACAGTCATCAACACCCGTTCGTAAGTACTCAACAAGCGGGCGATGGTGCCCGCGATCTGCGCGCGTCCGCGCATGTGCATGCCCGCGATCTTCCATTCGCCGTTTTCAGCGAAGCACTCACCGAATGCGTCGGCGTCCTTGCGCCAGACGGCATCGATGTAGCGGGCATACAGTTGGCGGACTCCACTATCGGCAACGAACAGCTCAGTCATCTACAACTCCTTAGATGGGTTTCCAAATCGGCGAGCCGGCCGGTGCGCTTTCGATCTCGGCCTTCAGCTTCTCGGCAAAGGACTTTGCGAGTTTCGGCAGTAAAGGTCTGCTCATCGCCTCCCACATGGGCGCCATCGGCCCACTGCCGGCAACCGTCACTCGCAACACCACTTCGGTCTCCGCGCCCCCCTTGCGCAAAGCGGCATACGAACCGCCGCCCTGGACCGGATCGCCTTCCAATCCGTACGAGAATCGCACGCACGCCGGCTCGCGCCACTCGTCGACGTGTACCAGGACTTTCACTGTCCGAACGAGGCCGCCCACGCCGACCTTGAGCGTCCAGCGCGAATCATTCGCATCGATGACCATGCATTCCCGGTATCCCGGCATCAGAGCCGCCCATCTCTGCATATCCTTGACGTAACGCCACACCGTATCGATGTCGACACACACCAGCACTGAGTGCTCTGCCTCGATCACGCCGGCTGACTCAAAGTCCCAGCCGCCTCGCTTCTTCCGGCAGCAGGCCGCTTGGATTGCCGACCGCATGACGGGCGGCGAGCCAGCCCTGGGTCATACCGCGTGCATTCGACATGCCGCTTTGCATGACGGCGCCCGTCTCCATGCGCGCCGCGGAATTGCCCGCGGCATACAGCCCCGCGATCGGCTTATCGTCCCAGCCCATTACGCGGGAATGGTGATCCGTCAGTAATCCCGTCGAGGGAATGGCTGTGCCGCCCATCCGCTTGAGTTCCACCGCATAGAAGGGCGGCTTGACCAAGGACCCGAGGTTTGGGTTCGGCTTATGGAACGGATCGCCGCACATCCAGACACTCCACGGATGAGTGCCGCGTCCGAAATCCGGGTCTTCACCTTTTTCGGCGTGGCTGTTGAAAGCGGCGATCGTGGCCTCGAGCTGTTTGGCGTCGATGCCGATTTTGCCTGCCAGCTCGCTGATGGATCCTGCGACCGCGCCCAGGCCCTCGGGCCAGTCCTGGCCGGGCGTGATCGGGCCGAACGGATATTTTTCCCGCACCTGGCTGTCGATGATCGCCCAGCAGGGAAAGTTAGGGTGTGTCTGATTGCCTCCGTCGATGATGTCGATCGTATAGTAAAAGGACCGATAAAAGGCCTCGTTGCCGAAGCGCTTGCCCTTGCGGTTGACGACGATGGTATGAGGCTGGCCGATGACCGGCAGCGCGCTACGCCACAGCGGCTTGCCCTCCTCGTCCTCCTCGCCGGCGACATTAAAGCCGAGCGAAGTGATGTCCGGCACCCGCGCGGTGCGCGCGCCGAACGGCGCTGCAAGCCGGAAGTTCGAGCCGTCGACCGTCGAGAACACCATCGAGCCGAGCTCGAGCTGCTGACTCAGGGTCTTGTTGTAGTCCTGGTTGCGCTCGTAGCTGCTCGCAGCGATAACGACACCGCGATCGGCCCTGACGAAAAGATCCTTGCCGTCCTTCTTCGCCCGCACGCCGACGATACGTTCACCGTCGCCGATCAACTCTTCCGCGCTCGCGCCGGTGAGCAGAGGAACGCCGCGATCCAGCACGCCCTTGACAAAGTAGGCCGCCAAGCCCGGCCCGAGACAGCGCTCGTCCTTGCTCAGGCGCTCACCCATGAGAGCGAAGTCCCATTTCATCAGATTCGCGACGCCGCCTCGTGCGAACATGTCGTGATGGGTAAGCCCGTAAGGCATCTGCGGCGAGAGGCGCGTTTTAGACTGCCAATCACCAAGCGCCGCACCCGGGAAAGGCACGACTTCGAGCATGCGGCCTTCGGCGACACCATCGTTGGTGGCGCGGTAATAGTAATCGGGACAGTCGCGGATCACCTCCATTTTCAGGCCGATCCGATCTTCGAAGTAGCGAAGCGCGTGGCGCGCGTGGACGACGATGTTGAGAATCGCGAGATCGTTCCCATAGCCCATCGCCAATCGCTTCAGGTACCTGAAGCCGCTTTCAGCCGAATCCTCGAGTCCGAGTGCGGCGGCGTGATGGTTGCCCGCAACCCACACCTCCCCCATCGAGAGCGCCGTTACGCCGCCCACCTGATCGGATCGTTCCAGCACCAGCCCGCTCGTTCCATGATCGTGGGCGGTGATTGCCGAGGACAAGCCGCCTATCCCTGAGCCGATCGCGACGAGCCCGGTCTCAAGGTCCCAATTCGCCGGAAGGTTTCGCAGCATGTTCTAGATCGCTTTGGAGGTCTTGCGCTGCGCCTCCACGGCTCTCAGCAGGGGTCCGATCTTCTGATCGGCGAGAATGGTGCAGAAATACTCGTGCAGAAGCTCGATCTTGCCGTCTCGCAGCGTGAACACGAAGCAGTATTGATTGCAGTAGCGCTCGCCGTTGGCGAGCGTAGCATCGCCCTCGAACTCAACCGCCACACGATCGCCGTCGGCAATGATCGACTTTACTTTGGGGCGAAGCCCCGTCGGAATCAGCTCCTTGAACGCCGCAGCATTTGCAACCATGTCGTCGTACGAGCGCGTGCCAGAAAGTTTGCCGAAGCCTTTCGCCACAGCGCACGCACCCTGCGCCAGACACGCCCTGGTGGCCCCACCGTCGCCTCGACTGAATGCCTCGATGAATTCGAGGACCACTTTCTTATTGCGTTCGCTCATGTTGTCCACCTCATCGCGGAGGATCGTTGCGTCACTCGGGGGCGCTCACCAGGAAGACCTGGCGGCGAGAAAATGCTTGAGCATCTTCTGGATTACCGCCCTCATCTCCGCATTGGTGACCCGGCGATTTGTCAGCATGCGGCTGTAATACCAGCCCTTGTGCATCATCACGTAGATTTCGGCGGCCCCGGCCGGATCGCTGCAAGGAATGCCGTCCTTGGCGGAGTACTCTTCGATCAGGGCGGCGACCTGACGAACTCCCACCGAGGCGCGTCTCGATGCGGCTTCACCAAGCTCAGGGAAGCGGGTCGCCTCGCTGAAGATCAGCCTATTGATGTGCAGGATTTCCCCGCGCAGGCTGATGCGAGTCATATGCTCAATATAGTCTCGGAGCTTGGTCTCAAGGGTCTGCGACGACGTCCGATAGATGGGGCGCAGTCCCACGCCGCCGACCCTGCGCACCTGTTCATCGACAATGGCGCGGAACAGGTCCGCTTTGGTTGGAAACCGAGTGTAAAGGGTGGTCTTCGAAAGACGTGCCGCTCTGGCCACCTGGTTCATGGAAGTTGCGCCATAGCCATGGGCAATGAAGGCCTGTCGCGCAACGCGGATCAACCGCGCCTCGAGCTCCACCAATTGTTTGGCATTAGGTCGCCCGCGCGGCCTGCGGCGCTCCTGCGGCAGCAGGAATTTGTCTTTTGCAGACATTCGGCCGGCTCTTAGCGCACGATCTGTTTCAAACAAGAGCCTCTTCGCCTACGAGAGTTGTCCGATGCATCATCCGGCCGGACCCAAGCTCGTACCGCCGCACGCGATGCATGACTCCCGTGTTGTCCCAGATCAACATATCCCCGGGTGTCCATTGGTGCGTATAGACAAAACGCGGCTGAGTGGCCCAGTCCATCAGACGCTTGATGATTGCGCGGCCCTCTTCAAGATCCACCCCTTCGACGTGCGAGGCGTGCGTTCCGAGCACGAGCGACCTGCGGCCCGAACGATGGGTCCAGACCAAAGGATGCGTTTTGGGCGGGAACCTGCGCCAACCCGCAACCTGAGCTTCAGTCGGCGTCGGGAATACCGCGCGCTGTGAGGATTCGACCGTGTGCACGATTCTGACAGAGCTCAAGTGGGCCTTTTCGGCGTCCGAGAACGCATCGAAGGCAGCATAAGTGTTGGCGAATTCTGTCTGCCCCCCGGTCGACGACAGCTTCCTTGCACTCAGGAGCGATGCGAGGCACGGCACGTCATCGTGCGTGCCATCCATATGCCACATGAACGAGCCAATCAAGTACTCGGCGTTCGTGTTCTCCTTGGGATCGAGGGATACCTTGAAGATGCCGGCCTTGCCCTCCTCGCGGACGGTGCCCAGCGAGGACGCCGCCTGGACTTGCTGATCGTCGCTCAGGTTCACCCGGCGAAACACCAGTACCCCGCGTGCTTCGAGCAAGCGTCGAAGGTCGGCGCCCCGGCTCCCGCCGACGAGAACGGCGGGATCGATTTCTACCTCGGTGCCGATTAGGGGAGCGAGCTCTCTGGTCGCGTAATTCATAGTCGCCTTCCCTCGGGCGTCTTGCATAATAATACCGATCGTTCTCATTACAGCATGCGCCCGCTCTCGACCGAACGTCAACAGACCTCGGCTCGCCTGGAAGCAACCGACGTAACGGGATAAAGTGAATTCGATGGATTGTTCCTGCGGCGGCATATCGACCGGCGCAGATCGACACGGGGACCACAATGAGCAAAGAGCTTTCGGGAAAAGTGGCGATTATCACAGGGGGCGCCGCCGGAATTGGTCGTGCCACTGCCGAGCTGTTCGTCGCAGAGGGAGCGAAAGTCGTCGTCGCTGATATCGATGAAGATCGTGGAAGATCGCTCGGCGCGACGCTGGGCGACGCTGCGCGTTTCGTGTACGCGGATGTCGCAAAACGGGAGGATGTGCAAGGGATCGTGAACTTCGCAATCGAGGAATTCGGCGGCCTGCACGTTATGTTCAACAACGCCGGCGTGACCGACACGGCCTTTGGCAGCTTGCTGGACGATGACTTCGGTCATTTCGATCGAATAATGCGTGTCAACGTGCTCGGCGTGATGCTCGGTACTCAAATAGCCGCGCGGCACATGGCTGCGCACGGCGGGGGCTCGGTGATCAACGTGGCCTCGATCGCCGGCGTACAACCCGGTCACGGGTTTTCGTGTTATCGAGCCTCCAAAGCGGGGGTCATCCATTTCACCAAATCCGCTGCACTCGAGCTCGGCGCGTCGCTGGTCAGAGTCAACTGCATTTGCCCGGGGAACATTCCGACGGATATGGGAACATTTGCGACACCCGCGCCGGGCATGACTCAAAGCGACGGCGATCGAATACAAAAGGCCGTGCGGGCGGTCAGAATGACCCACCAACCGCTGCAGCGGCAGGGTCGGCCGAACGACATCGGGCAAGCTGCGGTGTTTTTGGGAGGCGATCGTTCCCTGCAGATTACCGGCCAAGTATTGTCGGTCGACGGCGGCGCAGCGACTGGGGTTGTCCGCAGTCAGATTGCTGAGATCATGGAGGCACGCGCTTCCGCGCTCACACGCTGACCGGGACCCGACGACGCCTTAACCTAGGTACAACCATGATCGACGCCGCTCAAATTCGAATTTTCCTGCCTGCCGCGGCGGTTCTCGCGGCCTTACCCGGCCCGGGCATGCTGTACGTCCTGGCACGCAGCCTCCGCGGCGGTCGCTCCGAAGGTTTCGCTTCGTCGTTGGGGACAGCGGCCGGCGGAATGGTGCACGTTGTCGCGGGCGCCCTCGGTCTCTCCGCGATTCTTGCGCGGTCAGCATCTGCCTTTCTGATCATCAAGTATCTGGGCGCGGCCTATCTGATTTATCTCGGGATTCGTTCGCTGCGTTCCGTGCAAACTGACCTCCCCGCGGGAGAGATAGGTAAGCCGACCGGAGCTCCTTTTTTGCAAGGCGTCGTGACGGAGATGCTCAACCCCAAGACCGCATTGTTCTTTCTCGCATTCATCCCCCAGTTCATTCATCACACGGCACCGTTATTGATGCAGTTCCTCACGCTCGGGAGCATGTCGGTCGCCCTGAACACGTTGGCCGACGTTGTCGTGGTGGCGGCTGCCGTTCCGCTGGCCCGGCGGCTCAGCGCTTCGCCACGTTGGCTTCGACGCCAGCGCCAGGCTTCGGGCGCCGCGTTAATCGGGCTTGGCGGATATGTGGGGCTAAGTTCGGTGTGAGCGTTGCGGTCCCAGGCAACTCTACGCAAGCACACATAAATTCGAGACTGGTACGATGATGACTCGCGCTGTTAAGGACATCCCCATGTTCGCCGCACCTCATTTAAACCAAAAATTCATGCAGCTATGCTGGGTCGTCCCGGATCTTCGAGTTGCCATCGATGGTTGGGTCCAGGCGTGCGGCGTCGGACCCTTCTATTGGTTCGACAGCGTGACGTTCGATGGAGGCTTTTATCGCGGAAAGCCGGCACCTTTTCCCGAGATCAAGGCCGCTATCGCCTACGCCGGCGACGTCCAGATCGAGCTCGTGTCCCAGGATAATGACCGTCCGTCTTTCTGGCGCGACACCGTCCCGAAGGGCCAGTGGGCCTTTCATGATGCGGCGCTCTGGTGCAACGATTATGACGCGCAGAAGGCCGCTTACACGAAAGGCGGCGCCGAAGTCGCTTTCGAGGGTCATAGGACGGGCTTTCGCGCCTGCTGGATCGACACCCGTGCCACCATCGGGTTTATGATTCAGCTGATCGAGGCGAACCCGACCGCGGAAGCCATATTCGCCAAGATGCACGCGGCCGCAAAGAACTGGGACGGCAAGGATCCGATTCGTCCGTTGGGCTGAGCATCGCGTGCGCGCGAAAATATGAACGGGGGAGGACCGCTTGCAAAGACGGCTGGGGCGCGAGCTTGGCGCGATTCACGCGGTCACGCATGTCTTCGATCTCGATCGGGCGCGGGCCGTCGATACGCTCGGCGCCTTCTCCGATCTGACCGCGGCGCAGGAGTTGCCGGCGCTCGTTCGCGCGCACTGGTAGATAGATTACAACCGCGCCGATAGCCGCATTCCGCGGGCGTCGGCATCTTCCGAGGTAAACATGCTCAAACAGCTTTGCTTCTTTAGAAAGCGCCCCGACATGACCATGGAACAATTCATGGACTACTACGAGAACCAGCACAGTCAATTGGCCAAGAAGATCGGTAAGCCCGGTATTCCGAATGCGCTGCGCTACGTGCGGCGGTACCTGACCCCGGTCAAGAATCCGGTCACCGGCGAGGTCCATGATCCCGGCTATGATTGCATCATGGAGATTTGGTGGAAGAGCCGGGAGGATTTCGAGAATTCCCAGCGTCTGATCAGCGATCCGAAGCGGCTGCCTTATACACTCGAAGACGAGAAAAAACTGTTCGCCTCCCACGCCAATCCAATCTGCCTAGTCGAAGAGCATGATTCACCGGTAGGACCCGAGGGACTCATGTACGACTGGGTGCCGACCGCGAAAGCAACGAGCTAAGACGGCGTAATGCGCGGGGAGTAGTCCTTGAGCGATCTACATGAGCTTCCGGAGAGGGTGTTTGGGCTGATCGAGTCGGGCGTGGTCGCCGAGTTTTCGACGGTATCTCTTGCGGGTGTGCCGATCGACACGCCGACCTACTACTTCCCGAGCGATGACATGGAAACTCTCGACGTTGCGACCGGCCTGCCCAATCCGGCCAAGTCCGAGCGGGCGCGGCGTAATGCCAGGGTGGGCCTGCTGATCGAAGGCAGGCCGGATGAACCCATCGTGGTGGTGCGTGCGCACGCAGCCGTACGCGACAGCGACATCCAGTCGAATGCGATTCGCTACCTAGCGGAGACCGGTTACCGGGGGATCAGCCATGGCATCACGTGGGAAAAGGCACGCCTGGCCGTTACTTACTGGTCGCGGATCATCATCGAGAACAAGCCCGAAAGGATCTATTGGTGGGATAACCAGGCGGCGCTCGACGGGCCGCCGCAGGTCTGGAACGCAGCACCCGGAACCGTCTATCCGAAGTCCGATCCGCCACCGTCGGGAAAGATGCAGCCCTCCGCTTGGCCGGTACGCGCCTGGCAGGATGTCGCTAAGGATGCCGTAGAGAGCCGAGCGGCGGCGCATCTCTCCGCGCTTGATCCGGACGGATATCCCCTACCGATGCGCGCGCGCTCTTTCGAACTGGCGCACGAAGGCTTCCGGCTGGCGATGCCAAAAGGCATGCCTTGGAAATTTCAGGGCAAGGCATCGCTGACCTTCGCGGGCTTCCGCACTTTCGTCGGCCACGCCGCGTCGGAAAAGGGCACAACTTTCTTGCGGGTCGAACGCTCGCTTCCCCAGCATCCATCGACGCTCGACACCAAACAGGTGCTGCAGCCGAGCGAGGATACGCTGGCGAAAGCCAGGGCACGGCTGGAATACGAGGCTCGCCGACGCGGTCAATCGATTCCGGTCATCCCGCTCGAGCCGCCGCCACGCACGCGCATTGCCATGATCCGGCAGGCCCGCATCGAGAGTGCGTCCCCGATCACCGGACTTTCGAAAGAATACGGCAACCGCACGACCTGAGGCCGCAGTCGCCGCCGAATGCCCCGCGCGCGCGGTTAGAGACCCGCGGCGCTCAGAGCATCGGCCACCCTTTTTATATAGTCGAGGTGTTGATCGGTGCTCGTAAAACTCTGACCCATCGTTCCCACCGAGGCATGAGTACCGCCGATATCGCGCCAGCGCAAGACCGTTTCGACGACATCCTTCGAGCTCTTCGCACGCAACATGTTGCAATGTAAACCAAAGCTCTCGGTCTGCCGGCCCGCTTCCTTGAGGTACTGGCGCAATTTCGCAGCTTGCTCAAAAGCGTCCGCGGCTCCGTCGGCAAAGATGAATCCGTCTGCCAGAGCGGCGGCACGGCGGAGCGACACGTCCACAAAACCACTCAGCCAAATCGGAATCGATCGTCGCGGACGCGGATTCAGTGCAGCGCGATCGACCCGGTCAAACGTACCCACGAAATTTACAAGTGGTTCCGTCCAAAGACGGCGCAATAGCTCGATCTGCTCGGTCACACGCTTGCCGCGAACATGAAAGTCCTGTCCCAACGCGTCGTACTCGACATAGTTCCAGCCGAGGCCAACGCCAAGCCGGAATCGCTCACCCGAGAGCAGATCGAGATCAGCCGCCTGGCGCGCGACGAGAACGGTCTGACGCTGGGGCAGAATCAGGATGCCGGTTACCAGCTCGATTCTTTTGGTGATTCCCGCGAGATACGCAAACATGACGAAAGGATCGTGAAACGGATCTTTATCGGTATACGGGCCCGAGAGCTTCGGCTCACGATCATGCGTCGCGCCGAGCACATGGTCGTATGTCAGCAAGTGATCATATCCGAGCTCTTCCGCCGCCAGCCCGATGCGGCGCACCGCGGCCGGATCGCCCTTCAATTCATTCTGCGGATAGATAACTCCGATTTTCATTTGCTTTGCCTCTCGTTTTCGGCGGTGATGCGGCTCCGCCGCGAGCCGCAAGCCTTTATCGTACGCGGCGCGCCATGACGATCCATAGTGGATCCGCGCCGGGGGGCGAACGATCCAACACCGTTGGTGGATCATAGCCGTCGGCATTGCGGAAATACGTCCCCACGACCTCCAGACGCTGTAGCGCCGGCAAGACATGCCACGCTCGTATGGCCTTCGTCGGGAAACAGCGATGCGACAGCGCGACTACATGCAAGCCTCCCGGTCGCAGGACTCGCGCGCAGGATCGAAAGACCTCCACGGGGCGCGTCAAGTATTGAATCGACACGGCGTTCACGACGGCGTCGAAACTCGCCGTGTCGTAAGGCAGCTCAGGTTGCCGATTGAGGTCCTGGACCACGTGATCAGTGAGCCTCAAGTTCTTCGCGAGTTCCAAGGCGTTCATACCGAGACCCGCCACGCGGGCGAACTCCTTATCGTCCGGCAGGTGGGATACCCACGATGACATCAGGTCGAGGATCGCGCCGTGCTGCGGGAGTAGCTCGCGGTAGACTTGTGTGAGCGCCGCGATCGTTTCGGCGTCGATATGCACGACGAAGCGCGGCATCGAGTAAAAGTACGCGTCGTCTGCTTCGTCCTCTCGATCAAAGAAGACGGGCGGCAGTTCTTGCTCCTGAGGCATGGCAATCAAGCGATTCCCAGCAAGGCTAAGGGGATGGCATTCGCCGTGGCGGCGTAGCCCGTATCGTTCGTGTGCAGGTGGTCGCCGCTGTCATAGTCCGGTCGCAGTCGGGAAGGATGGCTAGGATCCCGCAACACGGCATCCAGATCAACCACCGCGTCGAATTCGCCGCTACTGCGAACCCAGGTGTTGACCTGTTGGCGCACAGCGTCCTTCTCCGCGGTGTAATAGCCTGGAATGCTCACACCTTCGAAGGGCGAAAGGGTAGTTCCAATCACTCGGATGCCCCGCTGGCGAGCGCGCGCGATCAGCTGTCGATACCCGGATATCAACCGCTCTGCCGTCACCCGCGCGGCAGAAGGCGTGAAAGCTCCGGGAAATGCGATGTCGTTGACGCCGAGACGCACGATGACGCAGCGGATACCTTGCTGGCCCAGAGCATCCCGCGCGAATCGTGTGACGCCTGCCTCGCCGAGCGCTGCTCCGAATTGTTTGGCCTCGCGAGGGCTGCCGAGCAACAGGCGATTGCCGATCATGCCTTCATTGAGGACACCCGTCTCGCGACCAACGCCTTGCTGTAGCCGGGCAGCTAGTAAATCGGGCCAGCGGTGATTTGAATCCGGCGTCGTTCCATCGCCATCGACAGTCGAGTCGCCGAACGCGACGATGACCGAAGCGCTCGGCGTCGAGATCACGTCCACGCCGGTCAGGAACGGCCACGAGTCAATCGTCTTGGCGATCGGAAATGCCGCGGCCGCCGTGGAGTCCCCGGTTTTGGTCGAGACGTAGCTGGTCTGCTGCGCCAGAAAGTGTGAGGTCGTTGTCTTCGTTGTCGCGGGCAGAAAGATACTGACCGCGAGATCCGACAGTGCGGGAATGTCGAGACTTACTGGATCGCTCACCGCCATCGACCCTGGCGGAACGATAGCGGACGACGCTCCCGCGAATCTGAGGATACGATCGGTGGTTGAATCAATGTCCGCCGCCACCGTACGGCGCGCGACATGTGCGCCGCCGATTCTTAATGGGCGGTCGCCGTACAGGTTCGAGATTTTGACCCTGATCATCGTTCCAGCAACGCTCGTGTGGACGATGAGCCTCAGGCTTTGATTCTGATAGGTCTCGAGGCTCCCCGGCATGAATGGTTGGGGAGAAGCGGCCCAGGTCCCGACCCACGGAAGCCTTGTGGTCTCGCGCGGCTCTCTAGCTTGAACCGTGGCGCCAGACCAGAGGGCCATCGCGACGGCCACGCTGTACCAAGTAATCGGCCTCGAGATCGTCATCGTGGAGCATTCCCTTTGCCGTGAGCGCGCCGTTGGAGGGCGGGTCCAGGCCAATATTGTCGAAGGATTTTATCTTATCAACCGCCCGGACTTTACAAGCACTGTGCTTAGGCCGCGACGCGAGGGACGAACACGTTGATGGCTGGGACGAATGCGTGGACGGGCGCGAGTCCCGCACATAGATATCGCGCGGGAAACCGAATAATGTCCCGCTTACAACAAATGTCCTCTGAGGGAAGCCCATGCAGCTGCGGATGAAGTTTCCTGCCGTCTCACGCGCATCCTGTGTCCCGGTTTTGGCCGCCTGCGCCCTTTTCAGAATCGCGATGGCCGGCGAGCCCGAACTCTTTGGCGCGCCAATGCTCGATTGCTCAGGGTTGCCGTGCGTCGAGGCGACGACGCCTTCCGGCGCGTCCGTCAAGATGCTCATCGACACCGGCAATCGTCGCTCCATTCTCGACGAATCGGTGGCAAAGAAACTTGGCCTGGAGCTGAAGCCCTTCATCGGGAGGGACGGTAAGGTGCACCCGGAGTATTCTTCGGCGACTCTCCCAAATCTCAAGATCGGTGCGGCCGGCCTCGGCGATGTGTCCGTGCTGGTCGTAGGCTTGGCGCCGAGCATGCAAAAGGGCGAATTGCCCAATGCGGACGGACTACTCAGCTACTCCGCCTTCGGCGCCCGCCTGTTGCGCTTGGATTACAAGAATCGCCGCGTCGAGATGTCCGACGTGCTCACCCAAGAAGTCCCTTGTCCGCGCGATTGCGGAGCCATGACCAATCCGACCTTCGGCAAGGAAGGCCCGCCCATCGTCGCGAGCACGGGATTTCGGGTGAACGGCAAACCGCTCGTCGTGCAGATCGACACCTTGTATACGGGCACCATGCTGATCTATCCAACCTCCGTCGACAAGCTCGGCCTCGCGTCGAACCAGAGCGCCAAAACGACTCGCAAATTCGCCTTCACGGATGGCGGAGTTGAGATGATCCAAAGCAATGTTACCTCCGAGGGGTTCGGCGCTATGACACTTGCCCGTAACTGTCCGGTGTACTTCGCCACGCCGGACGTGCATCTGCCGGACGGGATGTTCGACGGCACTGTGGGCCACGAATTGTTCTTGGGCCACGTCCTGACGTTCGATTTCTACGGCCATCATTTCTGGGAAAGCTGATCATGCTTCGCTGTGAGCTGAATTGCGCGGTGGCATTTGCCGCGCTTTTTTTTAAGGCGTCACGGCCCGGGCGACGACGATGCGCGACGCCGATGGTATTGGCTTTGCCATCCCGCCGGCGAAGCGCATCGGCGGCAGCGCCCTGGTGACTCTTGCGACGCAGAGGGAACTCGGCCCGCCGGCGTTCAAACCGTCACGGTGATGAGCACAGACCCGATGAACGGCGTCGTCACCCTGAAGCGAGAGGGGAGCGGCGAATTATTGGAAACGCGGCTGCTCACCATCAGCTCGACGGATTTCGGCAGCGCTCAGATCACCGAACGGCAGTTTACGTTGCGCAACGAAGCACCCGCGGAACTCATGTAAGCGGCACACCGGCGTTACCTCAGCGTAGGCTTTCCCACCCGGCTGCCCCTACCGGACCTCGGCAATTTGCGGCGGCCTGAAGCAGCAGACTGCAACGCGAGGCTCAGCAGATCGTGAAGCTTTTCGGGCCCGATACGCGCCAGTCGAACCAAAACGGTCGGATGGTCGGCATAGTGGTCGGTGAGGTAGTAGATCTCAGGATTCGCCTCGATCAGTGCCGCGCGCCGCTCGAAATCGATTCGGACCGCCGCACTGTTCGGTTCGGCGGATCTGTTCACCGGCACGCACGCCAGCAACTTGCCGCGCACTTTTAGCGCGGGAGAGCCGTACATTGTGCTCTCCACGACCTCGGGGAGACTGAGGCCGATTTGTCGAAGGACGTCGAAATTGCAGTGAGCGCGCACCATGCCAGGCATCCTCGGCAATGACTACCCAAGAGATTGATTTTACTTGACAAAATCATATAGAGCTAGCCGCTGTCCGTCCGCGCCGCTGCGCGATGTCGAATGAGGACGCCGCGTCCGATACCGCCCTCGCCTCCCCTAGACCCGCATGGAAAGCTCTACGTCCTCGGCAAACGGGATGGACATGTAGCCGTTCGCGGGCGCGCGTACGCGTGTCAGGTAGTCGGGGCTGTAGTCTGCGTTGTCGGCCACGATCAACGCGCCAACTTTGAGCCGGCCCTCGGCCAAGCTCAGAATCTCAGGATAAAGCGACTTAGCGCCGTCGAGCAGTAGGAGATCGATGGTTTCGGGAAGACCGGACCTCAGGGTCTGCAGGGCGTCTCCCTGGCGGATCTCCACGAGATCCAGAAGACCGCCAGCCGTCAGGTTTTCACGCGCGCGTGCCACTTTAGAGGGCTCGAACTCGGTCGTGATCAGTCGGCCGCCCCCGTTGTCCCGCAGAGCCGCGGCGAGATGAAGGGTCGAGATGCCGAACGATGTCCCGAACTCGAGGATGGTCCGTGCCCGGGCGCTTCGCGCCAACATGTAGAGCAACGTGCCGGTCTCCCGCGAGACGGGTAGCGGAAGATCCTTGAGGCGTGCATAGAACTCGAGGTAATCGGTCTTACTCCCCATCAAACGCGTTCGCTCTTCCGCCGACAGATCGGCCATTGCAGGGCTCGTTGATGGGGAGGCCGCATCAGCCTCGTTGAACAAACGATGCAGAAGAGGTGCAAGCGGGGAGGTGGTCAATGTAGTCATGGGATATCTCCGGTTTAAATGTGCGTTGCTCGGCACATGTCCGTAGAATGCGACTAATTCGTCGTATTTACTATTCGCATTGTCACAGGCACATGGAAGCACATCGGAAGCCGAGCATTTCCCTAAGAAAACAGCCAAAACAGGTCCGCTCGACCGAGCTCGTGAAGATTATTCTCGAGGCTGCTATTCATGTTTTGGCGCAGCAAGGAGCGCAACGCTTCACCACGGCGAGGGTGGCCGAAAAGGCCGGCGTCAGCGTCGGCTCGCTCTATCAATATTTCCCTAACAAGGCCGCGATCTTGTTCCGGCTCCAGCGCGACGAATGGCGACAGACGACCGAGTTGTTGCGTCGCATCCTCGAGGATACGCGCAGACGGCCTCCGGAAAGGCTACGCGCTTTGGTCCACGCCTTCATCCGCTCCGAGTGCGATGAGGCCAGGATGCGGGTGGCGCTCGATGATGCCGCGCCGCTTTATCGCGACGCGCCCGAGTCCCGGGAAGCGAGGGCCTCGGGAGATCGCATCATCCAAGTCTTCATGCGAGAGGCGCTGCCGAAGGCCGCTGCGGCGGACCGCGCATTGGCTGCCGACCTGATCACATCGACGCTTACGGCGGCGGGGAAACAATTCTCGGAAAGCCCGCGAACGTCTGCGGAGATTACTGCGTTCGCCAAGGCCATGGCTGATATGTTTTGCGCCTACCTCAAGTCGCTCCGATAGGTGCAAGCTCCCTCGCCGTCATGTAAAGGGCCATCGCGGTGACCACGACGATCAAAATGCGGCGCAAACTCTCGCGCGCCAGATGGTTTGCAGCACGGGCCCCGAGACTGGTGCCAACCCAAAGGCCCGCGACGACTGACGACAAAATCGGCCAGGGTGGCAGCTGACCGGCACGCCAATAGACGTAGGCCGCGCAAATAGTAGTCGGCATGATCGTCAGGATCAAGCCGACCATCTGAGCCTGATGTTGCGGCATCTTCATACCGGCACTGAGACCGGCAACGATTACGAGCCCTCCCCCAATGCCGAGATAACCCGACGACGATCCTGCGATCAGCCCCAAGAGCAAGAGCGCCGGTGCGCCAATAGAGCGATCCCCGGCCGCGGCATCGTTCGCGACCCGTTCCGACGCTGAACGCACGATGAGCAGCAGGTCGAGCGCGGTGAGATAGCCGACGTAGCTCCACCGCAGCGCAGAGCTCGATGTATGCGCGGCGACCATTGCACCGACGGCGCCGCCGACAAGCATGCCGGCCGCAAGCCATAGCAGCCAACGTAACGAACACCCGTGGCCTGCGAGGCGATAGCGACGGATCCCGGACACGCTGGTGGGCGGGATCTGCGTCGCGAGCGAGATGCCTTGCGCGAAATGTTGATCGGCGCCGAGCAACAGCGTGGACAGCACCACGATGCCGCCCCCGGGGCTGGTGCCGAGCAGGCCGGAGATGATGCCGCCAACCACGCCGACGCCGACGGCCGCGACCAACGTCCCTATCTTGGCGGGTTCCACGGCGCCGAACTGCGCGAGCATGGTTGTCGACAAAGCCAGCATTGGTTTATACTGACTGAGTAGTCAGTTTTTTTCAATTCATCATGCCCAAGATTAGTACCGAGCAGCGTGCGGCGCGGCGCCATCAGATTCTCGCGGCGGCGCTCAAATGCTTTTCCCGTGACGGGTTTCATCAAACGACCATGGCGGACGTTGTCCGCGAATCGGGCTTGAGCCAGGGCACGCTCTATCTCTATTTCAAGAGCAAGGATGACCTGATCGCCGCAATTGCGGATGATCGTCATCGACGCGAGGCAGCCATCAATGCCGTGGCGGAGAGCGCGCAGGATCCGCTCGGAAGCATTTTGACGCTATCTCGACTTTACGCAACCCATCTGTCCGCGCCGACGAACGCCGACGATTTCCGCGTGAGTCTGCAGGGCTGGGCGGAGGCGCTGCGCAACGAGCGCGTCAAGGCGGGCGTATTGGACGGCGCGATATCGGCACGAAACGCGCTGGTACGAGTCATTCGGCGCGGGCAGAAGCAAGGCATGTTCAGAAAGAAGCTCGATGCCACTGCCGTGGCGCGCGTGTTGATCGCGATCTTCCAGGGCTTCGTGCTCCAGGCCACCTGGGAGCCCGGCCACGATTTCAGATCGTGCTTCAGGACGATCGACGCGCTCATCCCAACATTGCTGCTGGACCCGGCCCTCTTGACGGAGGGCTGACGCCTGCCCCTCTCTGTCCGCCAACGCCATTGGCCAACCGATTCGATCTGCCCCAGCGCATAATGAACAGCAATGGAATTTGCGGCGAAGCTTCGACAACGACCAAAATGGCAGGCCGTGGACTTGAAAGCGCCCCGCCGATACTAATTCTCCTAAAAATCGAGTGATCTCAATAACTTGCACTACATGGCGAGGCCTCTACTGTTTGACAGGCCGGAAACGGCAGGCTTCAGCTGCGAGCCCCAAGTACGGGAAAGCGCGGTCGGTACCCCCGCCGGACGAACCTTCGAACTCGGCGCGCGTCCTACATGACGGCCGCCATTTTGTGACAGCATCGCGGTGCGCGAGATCGCTCAGCCCTCTTTTTTAGTTTTCGGAAGCCAGGAAGTATTCAAGTGCAACGACAGGTACATAGTTCGCCCTCCCTTATCCGCGTCTCAGCAGCGCGAAGCGCGATCGCGGCGAGCGTGCTCGCCCTCGTGGCGTGCGGCGGCGACTCGAGCGGTCCGCCCGTGACTCTTTCAGGGACGGTGAGCGGGTTGACCACCAGCGGACTGTCCCTCAGCGCCCTCGGCGTGAACCTCGAGATCAGTGCAGGAGCAACGAGTTTCACGTTCGGCCCCATTCTCACCGAGGGCGTCGGGTATCTCGTCACCGCGCCGGACCAACCCTCCGGGCAGCTCTGCACCGTCGCGAACGGCAGCGGCGTGGCGGCTACGGCCAATATCTCCAACGTGGTGGTCACTTGCTCGAATGAGACGTTCACCGTCGGCGGCACGGTCAGCGGACTTACCGCTGCGGGGCTGACTCTATCCAACGGCAGCGACACGCTCAGCGTGCCCGCGGGCGCCACCTCGTTTACGATGCCAACGGCAGTCGCATACGGCAGCAGCTACAAGGTTACCGTGACCGCACAACCGACCGGCCTCACCTGCGACGTCGCCAATGGCGCGGGAACGATTGGCGCCGCCGCGGTCACGAACATAGCCGTCACGTGCAGCGATCAGCCGCTCACCATAGGCGGCAGCATCACCGGCCTCGAGCATGCGACGGGGCTGGTGCTGGCTAACGGTGCGTCCACGTACACTGTGCCGGCGAGCGCCACGAGCTTCACGCTCGATGCGCCGGAGTCCTCCGGCAGCGCCTATGCGGTGCGCGTGCTATCTCAACCGACCGGGATGACCTGTTCCGTGAATCAGGGGCTCGGAACGATCCCGACGCACAGTGTCACCGATGTCTCAATCACCTGTTCAGAAGAGGCATACAGCCTCGGCGGAACGATCGCTGGACTCAGCGCCGGCGGCCTTGTGCTGAGCGACGGCAACGACACCTACAGTGTGCCGGCCAACGCGACCCATTTCGCGATGCCCACGGCAATCGCCTACGGCAGCAACTACGCGGTGAACGTAACGACCCAGCCCGCTGGATCGACCTGCACAATCGACGGCGGCACAGGCACCATGCCCGCCAGCGTAGTCACGAACGTCGACGTGGTATGCGACTCCGTGAGCTACACACTGGGAGGGTCGATCTCCGGATTGAAGACCTCCGGGCTCGTACTGACCGACGGAACGGATGACCTCTCGGTCTCGGCCAACGCCACGCAGTTCTCGATGCCGAACGCTCTCGCCTACGGCAGTGAATACGCAGTCACTATCAAGGCTCAGCCCAGCTCCGGGGCATGCCAGATCACCCACGGCACCGGCACAGTGAGCGGACACGTCGGCACGGTACAAGTGAGCTGTGGAGGGTCCGACCCGCAGTAGGACGTAGAGGAACCGGCGTTTGGAGGTCTTGCATTGTAAGGCGAGCGCTCAGGGCGCAGCGCCGGGTTCCATCGCGAGTGTCTTGATGTCGTTGAACATCACTTGCGGCTGCAAGAAGGCTATTGTGTAGATCTCCCTAACCTCGCCGCGGGCGTCGATTAGAAACATCTTCAACATGTGATGCATGGTGCGCGTGGCACGCCCATTTTCATCCACATCCACGCTGACGTCCTGGCCGAAATCATCGAGCACGGGAAGAAGTTCCGCTACACGGCGCGCCGTCAGAAAACGCCACTCGAATTTTGGATCGATCGTAAATTCCTCGCCGTAACTCGCGAGGACCGTGGGCGTGTCGTGTGTGGGGTCCAAGCTCACACTGACGAAACGAACGCGCTCTTTGAGCTTCGGGTCTTCCCGCACGCGGTCGCGCAAATTAGCGAGCGTCGTATGCGCGAAGGGACATCCCAGGGGGTCAACGCAGTATGTGTAGAAAAACGTCAATAGGGTGATCTTGCCTTGAGTGACAGCCGCGAGCCTCACGGGATGACCCGTGCTCTCGAGCAATACGGCATCCGTTACACGCTGGATATCTTGCAACTTGTAGCTGCCCGGGGGCGGTGCCAAGAACTCCATGCGCGGCGCCGTCGCCGCGCCGGGATCCACGCTTGCGCTCGCCATACCGGCGACGCCGACGAGGGACAGCGCCAGATTGGCACCGGCCAGCGCGTGGAGCGGGCGGATCAACGTATGGAGGCGTCCGCGAGCGACGCCACGCGCTGCGGCTTGGCCGTAAACTTCATGTGGTGCGGCCGGCCGAGCTGCTCCTTGGTAAAGTCCACTTCAAATGCCGGCGTAAGCTCGCTGCCGTCCCAATTGAATGCGCGCAAGAACTGTTCGTTGTCCTTGCCCTTTTTATCCCACTTCGACAGTAAGCTGGAGGTGATGTAGACGCGGCGGCCGTCCCAGCTCTGGGACACCATATTCACCTGGCTGCCCGTGTGCTTACTATAAGTTTGCCGAGGATGTTCCGGATCACTCAGGTCGAAATAATGGGTGGTGCCGTCCATGAAGGTATTCACCCATAAGCCTTTCGCATCCGCCGTGATGGAAATATCCACCGGTAAGGGTATCTTTGCGGGATCGCCGATCGGTGCGACATCCTTCGCCACCCACACGCCACGGGCATCGCGCTTGACCAGCCAGAGCTGCGAGGTTAGGGCCGTTGCAGTGATCGCCCAGTTCCGCCCTTCCGGCAACGCCCAGCGAATTTCGAGAGGTGCTCCCGGCACGGCGAGAATCTGCTCCGGCTCCATGGTCTTGAGATTCCACACAACCATGGTATTGCCGAAATGCTTCATCGCCTCGGGGTCCTTTACCACCTCCCCCAGATCGCGCATGTAGTTGTTCCGACCGGTAAAACTGGACGTCAACAAGGCGTTCTTCGCAGGGTTTACGGCAATGTCGTAACCGTAGCCGTCGCCCTTGACCTGTTTGATCGTGGAAGTGGGCATGTCGTACTTGGCTACGAAATCACCTTTGTTGTTGTACACCGACATGCCGGTCACGCCGCCTTTATCGGTCACGTTCGATAAGTTACCGATCAGCATGCGGCCCGGCAGCGCGTAAAACGTATGGGGCCCCGCATAGCCGGTCTTCGCCGGCAGATCGTCGATCGTCTTGACGAGTTTCGGATAAGACGGATCGGTGCCCACATCGAATACGTAGATTTTGCTGTCGTCGAGGCCGCCGGCCCAGAGATATTTTCGGTCGTCCGTGAATCCCATGTGATGAGCTTCGCCGCGGCCGCCGACGGAGATCTTATGGATGACCTTGCCGTACGTTTTTGATGTAGGATTTGCATCGATGGTAACGAGCTTGTCGGATCCATCGCCTAGGCCGGGTACGCCTAGTGTCCACACATGCACGAAGTCCTCTTGGCCCTTGATCAGCCCGGACATGTAGGGGGAATTGCATGTCTCGTCGGCGTGAGAAGCGACTGCGGCGATACTCAAGACCAAGGCAACGCCAAAACTCAAGACCCATCGGCTCTCGATTCGCATTGGTCATCTCCCAAGGCATTCCATCGACCCGCCCTTGCGCAAGTTTCCCCGAAACACCGCGGAAAGCAAGCCGGCGGCCGGCGCGCCGCGGCCGGGACGAGCGCTAGCGTCGGGCTTGGAGGCTCGACGACATCGGCAGCCAGATCTGCCGCCTGATCACGGTGGGCGACGCCTGATGAGGCCCGGTCTGAGCGATAGCTATATAAAAATAGGAGCGCTGCGATCGCAATGATTGGGGCAATAGCCTGACGTACAGGCGTGCGGTGCGGTAACCGTCGGGGAAGGTTTGGACGGCCACCGCTTCAGGGACGTAGTCGACGTCTGGTTTCGCGGTTGCAGGCTCGGTCCACCAAGTGAACGAGCCGTTCTTTTGCACCAGATTGCGATGGAGTCTAATCTCGGCGAAATGATCGTCCGATCTGACTTGAGACGGCTCGACCGAGATCGCAAGAGGCGCAGCCCTCGTCAGCACTTTGGCTTGGGGCGGGTGATACGCACCGTCTTTGGTCTCTGAAACGCTCGCCTGCGCTGTGACGAGATTATCCGCCGGCTGGTCATTGGGGGAGGCAGGTGCGAGATCCTGACTCGGCGCCACGGAACGCGCTGACGAAGTCGCATCGGCCGTCGTGGGTACAACAGTCGATCTGAGCTGCGCCAAGATTCCCGCTGCTGCCACACCCACGACCAAAAAGGCGGCGGCGGCACGAAACGGTGCTTTGGATTGCGCGCGGTTCGACTGCGTCAGGTCCTGCAACGGCGTGACCGAACGCTTCTCCACCCGCTCCTTCGTCAGACGATGCATCCATGCACGCACACTGATCGAGCGACCCGCACGGTGCCAAGACAGGCCTTTCTGCAGAGCTCTCCACTGCCGACTGGTGAGGCCGGGGGGGCGTACCAAGCTCACGCGATAATCCCGCGCCAGCGTGGCCGCCCGCGATCCGAAAGGATGTGTCCCCGCCAAGAGTTCGTAACAAATGCAAGCCAACGCGTACAGATCGTCGCGTGGATCGGCGGGCCGACCCTCCAACTGTTCGCAGCTCGCATAAGCAGGCGTCCCGGAAGTGGGAACGTAGTTGGCGTGCTCCGACCGGGACTTCGACGCCGCGAACCGATGCGCAGCGCCGAAGTCCAAGATTCGGAGCTCCCCCTCGCGGGTTATGTAAATATTCCGCGGCTTGAGGTCGCCGTGAACTACACCGCGCTCGTGTGCGTGCGCCAATCCGGCGCCAAGTTGCTGGATCAGCTGCCACGCCTGCGATCTGTCCATCGCTGCGGGCCGGAAGCGTTCAATTACGTTGCTCAGCAGCTCGCCGTCCAGCAGCTCCATCGTGAAAAAGATCACGTCCCCGTCGCGATCCAGTTCGTAGATATTTACGATATTTCGATGTGATAAAGCCTGACCGCAGTGGAATTCGAGGCCCAAGGTCTCGAGCGTCCGCTGCGCGTGGTCGCCTCCGGCGTGCAACACCTTCAACGCGACGTATTGCTGCGGCTCGGGCAGCGTTGATCGGAAGCGATCGAGTGCCTTGAACACAGATCCTTTGCCGCCGGTTCCGAGTTTCTCCTGCAACACGTATCGGTCACGCAGAACGTGGCCGGCCGCCGGCGCAGATACCGCGTGAGAGGTCGTCAGGGCGTAGCGCGCCGGATCGAGGTCAATCGTTTGTTCACTCATGACATCAGACATATAGGTGCCGCCCCGATTCTCGCGGCCGGGATCCGCGATTTGAAGCTCGATCTCAGCCTCATGTACCGGCTCTGGATCCAAACCATCGTCGCTAGCTTGTCGCAATTTTCCCCAGCTGTATGTAAGAAAAAGCCGCCTTGCGGAAGTGCCGCTGAGCGTCATCACAATCCATCTTGCACGCGATAGGCCCTTCCATGGGTGACGTTTTCGCCATTCGCGCCGCTCGCGCGTTGCGGCCCCATATCGTCTCCGCCACGCGATGAAGCCGCCATCCATAGTAGTGCCACACCGGCAGCAGCGGCTCGACATAACATAATTTGCGGGTTTGCCCCGCGTGGGGCGCTGAATCCAGTCATTTGGCGGGTGGACTTGCGGTGGTAGGGCTTTATCCTATACTAGACTAAGTCTAGTTTAACTTGATTGGAAAATGGCTACCGTAAACATTCACGAGGCGAAGACCCATCTGTCCCGGCTGGTGGAAGAAGTGGCCGCAGGCGCGGAAATCATCATCGCCAAGGCCGGCAAGCCTATGGCACGATTGGCCCCTATTTCCATGCACCCGCGCAAGAAGCACCTCGGGCTACTCAAAGGAAAAATCAAAGTACCGGACGACTTCAACGCCGCTTTGGACGACGGCACATTGTCTGCGTTCGAAGGACGTTAGCGATGCGCGTGCTGCTCGATACGCATCTGTTGCTTTGGGCCCTTTCCTCTCCGGCCAAACTTTCGAAGCGGGCGCGACAACGGATCGACACGAGCGAGGTCTATGCGAGCGCCGCTTCGATCTGGGAAATCAGCATTAAAGGTGCACTGGGCATGCTCGAGGCGGATCCAGCCGAGGTCCTGGCGGGCGTCGAGCCTGCCGGGTTCAATCACCTGCCGATCTTGGGCAGTCACGCCGCTAAAGTTGCCGAACTGCCTTCGGTTCATGGAGACTCCTTCGATCGACTACTGGTGGCACAAGCGCGGGTTGAGCCGATGATCTTGTTAACGAATGATCAGGTGCTCTGTGGCTATGGAGAACTTGTCGAGGTTGTCTGACTCCAACGCTACGGG
>Ga0302324_100004386_pt1 | contig 31254 bp, 23 predicted proteins | sample Palsa_T0_1_FD_201949 | JGI IMG/M metagenome (GOLD analysis project Ga0302324, IMG submission 201949) | Peat permafrost microbial communities from Stordalen Mire near Abisko, Sweden - Palsa_T0_1 | ecosystem: Environmental > Terrestrial > Soil > Palsa > Peat permafrost | place: Sweden: Abisko... | reverse complement strand
GAAGCGATCACCGCCACTGACCCTTCATCGTCCCCACCCGGGTTTTCATGGTCGGCAAACGCCACCCAGTTCCCATCGGGCGAAATCTTGGGATGGCTGATCCAGTTGATGCTATCGAACAGCACCCGGCCGATGGGATACTCCAACCTCCAGTGGCTATTCTCCGGAACGTACCGCACCACCGCCAGATTTACTCCGTCCGCGGCCCAGTCCGCCTCCTGCACGTTTTCCAACACCTCTCGCGGCGTTCCTCCACTCAGCGGAACTCGTGCCAGCGTCCCGCTGCGGGCATAGCCGCTGAGACCCGCCGTGTTGATTCGAATGGCGAGTTCCCCGTTCTTCGAAATCGAAAGCAGTTCGGCATCCTTCAATTCTAAGTCGCGTGCCCCCGGATCATCGGTACGCGACAAATAGAGCTGATCGGCGCCGCCCTCCCACGATGCGCTGTACACGATGCTGCCATCGGGCGTAAAGCGGGCGTTTCCGATCGAACCGGTGCGGAAGGTGATTTGCTTGTACTCAGCCTGCGGGGCGGACCCGCTGCCGCGCCCCAGCCACCAACCGAGAGCCAGCATCCCCAATGCGAGCCCGAGGCCACCGGCCAGGACGGCCGGCATCGGTCCCTTCGGCTGCGCACTCGCGATCGGCGCCAACTTTGTACTTGTGCTTGAAATCCCCGAAAGATGTTCCAGATCAAAGGCAATATCGCTGGCCGAATGGAAGCGGGCCTCGGGATTCTTCTCCAGACAGTGCTGGACGATCCGTTCCAGGGCCGGAGACACGTTGCGATTGGTCTCGTTCAATTCAGCGGGATCTTCTTTCAGGATCGAGCTCATCGTATCCGCGGCAGTCTCGCCGTGAAATGCTCGCTTGCCTGAGATCATCTCGTAGAGAATTGCGCCAAAGCTGAAAATGTCGGAGCGCGCATCCAGCGCGACTCCGCGCACCTGCTCGGGCGACATATAACCCGCGGTACCCAGCACCGTGCCGATCTCTGTAGCGTGCGTCATGGTGGGCAGCGAGCTGTGGCCGCCCGATTCGGTCTGGGTCAGCTTGGCCAGCCCGAAGTCAAGGATCTTGACTCGCCCATCTTTCGTGAGGAAGAGATTTTCCGGTTTGAGGTCGCGATGAATGATTCCTTTTTCGTGCGCCGCAGCCAGGCCATGCGCGATCTGCACGGCATAATCCAGAGCCTTGCGCGTCGCGATCGACCCGCTGCGCAAGCGCTCCCGCAGCGTCTCTCCCTCGAGTAGTTCGGAGACCACGTAGGGCGAACCCTCGTTCGTGCCAATATCAAAAACCGCCAGGATGTTGGGATGGTTCAGGGCAGCGGTGGCGAGAGCCTCTTGCTCGAAGCGCCGCAAGCGGTCGGCGTCCAGAGAAACAGCGGGCGGTAAAACCTTGATCGCGACCTCACGTTTGAGGCGAGTGTCGCGGGCGCGAAAAACCTCGCCCATCCCGCCCGAGGCCAAAGGGGAGACAATCTCATACGGACCAAGTCGCGAGCCGGAGGTCAGGTTCATCGGTGCCAGATTATAACTCAGTCGGAAGGTTACGATTCTGGACGGTAGCGACGGGCAACTCTGCTCTAGATCTTCTGCAGCCTCTGCACCTCGTGCACGCCGGGAATCTTCCTCAACCCGGCCATGATTTGCTCCAAATGTTTGAGGTCGGAAATATCGAGGACGATCTCCACGCTGGCCTGGCTGTTCTCGGTGTGCGCGCCGATGTTGCGGATGTTGCTCTGCGCGTCGCCGATCACGCTGGTAATGTTTTTGAGCATGCCGAACTTGTCGTCGCAATAAACCGTGAGCTTGACCGGATAAGCCGTGGGTGCGCTCTCGTCGCGGGCCCACTCCACATCGATGCGCCGTTCCGGCTCATACATCAGATTTGTGATGTTCGGGCAATTCACCGCGTGCACCGCAACCCCCTTGCCACGCGTGATGTAGCCAATAATGTTTTCTCCGCGGATCGGGTTGCAACAGCGCGCTCGGTAGACCAGCATGTCGCCCTGGCCTTTGACCATGATGGCGTTGTGGTCGCCAAACACGCGGCGCACCACGCCGGCGATCGCCCCGGGCTTGTTCGAAAGTCCTTCGGATTCGATATCGCCGGCCATCGAGGGCGTCGCGCCCGCCGGCAACAGACGCGCCAGCACCTGCCGCGCAGAATATTTTCCGTAACCGATGCCGGACATCAGGTCGTCGACCTTGCCCAGGCCGTAGCCTCCGGCAACTTTCAACAGATCGTCGTCTTTCATGTCTTTGAGCGCGATGCGGTATTTGCGCGCTTCTTTCTCGATCAGCTTGCGGCCGATTTCGATGGCGCGCTCGCGCTGGTGCACGTTGAGCCAGTGCTTGATCTTGTTGCGCGAACGCGAAGATTTCACCAGCCCGAGCCAGTCCCGGCTGGGCTTGTGCCCGGCCTGGGTGATGATTTCGACGATGTCTCCGGAGTGCAGTTTGTGACGCAGCGGCACCATGCGCCCGTTCACCTTCGCGCCCACGCAAGTGTGCCCAACCTCGGTGTGGATGGTGTAGGCAAAGTCGATGGGCGTGGCCTCGCGCGGCAGCACCACAACTTTGCCCTTGGGAGTGAAGGTGTAAACCTCTTCGGGATAGAGGTCGACTTTCAGCGCCGACAAGAATTCATTCGGGTCGCTGACGTCACGCTGCCACTCGACCACCTGGCGCAGCCACGCGAGGCGCTGCTCGTCCTGCGCTGAAACCGGGCCGTCCTTATACTTCCAGTGAGCCGCGATGCCCTCCTCGGCCATCTTGTGCATCTCTTCGGTGCGAATCTGGATTTCAAATGGTGTTCCATCTTCCGTGATGACCGAGGTATGCAGCGACTGATAAAAATTCGGGCGCGGCATGGCGATGAAATCCTTGATGCGCCCCGGCACCGGACGCCATATGTTGTGAATGATGCCGAGCACTGCGTAACAATCCTGGAGCGAGCGCGTGATCACACGCATGGCGAACAGATCGTAGACCTGATCGACAGATATCCGCTGCCGCTGCAATTTCTTGTGGATGCTGAACAGCCGCTTCATCCGGCTTTCCACTTTGGCCTGGATGCCCGCCTCTTTCAGCTTGTCGTTGATGATCGTCCCCATCTTCGCCAGGAAAGCTTCGCCCTCTTTGCGGCGGGCATTGACCGCTTTCTCCACCTGCTCGTAGCCGGCGGGGTCGAGAAAGCGGAAGCCCAGGTCTTCCAGTTCGCCGCGAATCTTTCCCATCCCCAGCCGGTGGGCAATGGGAGCGTAGATCTCGAGCGTCTCTTCCGCAATCTTGTGCTGGCGCTCAGGCAAGAGGTGTTCGAGCGTGCGCATGTTGTGCAGACGGTCGGCGAGTTTGATGAGCACCACGCGGATGTCATCGACCATGGCCAGCATCATCTTGCGCAGGTTCTCGGCCTGCGCCTCTTCGCGCGTGGCGAAATCAATCTTGCTGATCTTGGTCACGCCTTCGACGATGTGGGCGACCTGCTCGCCAAATTCCTTGCGGATGTCGACGATGGTGACTGAAGTATCTTCGACCGAATCATGCAGCAACCCGGCGGCGATGGCGACCGGGTCCATCTTCATTTCGGCAAGAACTAAAGCCACTTCGAGCGGATGCACCAGATAAGGCTCGCCCGAAGCGCGCATCTGACCTTCGTGATGCTTCAGGGAATAGTCGTAGGCCTTCTTGACAATGGAGAGATCGTCCTGGGGACGGTTTTCCTGAATCCGCTTCATCAGCTCGCGGAATTTGGTGAGCGTAAGAGCGGTAGTCGCGATCTGTTGGCGCAAGCTCGCCATGTAGGATTATAGCCCGCGGGAAGAGCCATTTCGGAGGTCCGCCAACCGACAGAGGCCGCGATTACTCGGCGGGACTAAGCCTAGCAATGTCCGCGGCAGCGGCGTAGGTAAGGAGCCCAAGGCGTTGGCCAGCCTTCACCATTTCGTCGGCGCCAGCCGATGGTCCGCCGATTCGAAGTACAGCATCGCAAGTCTCGAGAAGCCGGCCCGCGATGGGGTGAAAGACCTCAATGAAAGCCTGGACTGCTATCTTCTTGGATCCAGCCGGCTTGACCAGCGGAAGCGCCAGCCACTCTCCCAGGATTGGGATGCGTCCGGCCCGAAAAATATCCAGGGCGTACGATTCCATCTCCCGAACATTTCCGCTGATCCGAGCGGGTCGTCATTTGTGCCCGAGCGGTAGGGCCCAGCAAATCAGTCTCATCATCGGTCGTGACGCTTCCGCTGCCAAGCATCCCCCTGAAGATCTATAAGCTAAACTATCCGCAGTGATGAATTCCAGGATTCTGGTCAGCGGGGTTTCGGGGCCGATCGGAGGGGCGCTGCTTCCTTCCCTTCGTAGCAGCGGATACTCCGTGGTACGGCTGGTTCGCGGTCCGGCTGCCGGCGGATCGACCGACAACGGGCAAATCTCATGGGATCCTGCGAAACCAATCGCCCCCGCGGCGGTCTCAGGCTTTGACGCGGTGATACACCTGGCCGGCGAAAGTATTGTCGGACGATGGACTGCGGCCAAGAAGGCGAAGATTCGCGATAGCCGCGTGATCGGCGCGTCGAATCTGGCGCAGGCTCTGGCGCAAGCCGAAGAGAAGCCCAGGGTTTTCGTTTGCGGATCGGCGATTGGCTACTACGGCGATCGCGGTGACGAAGTTCTGTCCGAGGAGAGCGCGCCCGGCGCGGGATTTCTCGCCGAGGTTTGCCAGGAGTGGGAGGAAGCCACCACGCCGGCGGTACAGGCCGACATTCGAGCCGTACACCTTCGGACAGGAATCGTACTCAGCCCCAAAGGCGGAGCGCTAGGAGCGATGTTGCCGCCGTTCAAGCTGGGGTTGGGCGGCCGCACTGGAAGCGGGAAGCAATGGATGAGTTGGATTGACGTGCAGGACATGGTGGGCGCGATCCACCACATTTTGAAAAGTGACCTGTTGCAAGGGGCGGTGAACATGGTCGCGCCCAAACCGGTGAGAAATGCGGAGTTCGCCAAGACACTGGCGAGTGTGTTGTCGCGTCCCGCAATTTTTCCGCTTCCAGCCTTGGTGGTGAAGATGTTATTCGGCGAGATGGGCGAACAACTGCTGCTCGGGAGTCAGAAGGTTGAGGCGGGCAAGCTGATCGCAAGCGGATATCCATTTCGCTTCCGCGACTTGCGGGCTTCGCTGGAGAATCTCTTGCAGGGCTAGCGCACACGCAGCCCAGCGAGACCCAGGCCATGCAAGAATTTTCTGGGCCGGGAAAAATAACCGGCGGTCCGTAATTCAGTTCGCGCCCAGCCGTTCTGGCTGGGGCTTTTTCAATCCGGACTGGAGCGGTTCATTTCCTCCTGCAGCTTCTGCAGGAGCTCGGCACGCTGCTCAGTACTCAACTCACGTTGCAACTCTTCGAGCGCGAGAGCCACGATGTGATAATGGTGAGCTCCGGCGAACCTGGGGTCGGTGGTGATGTTGAGCCAGAGCTTGTGCATGAGTTCGACATCCTGAGGACGAAGGCGTGGAGTATGCGGGCCAATCGTGTACTCGCGAACCGAACCGTCAGGAGCACAGACTTCCAGGCACAGGCGTGGACGAGGCTCGGGCATGCGCTCCCAGGCGTCCCCTGTGAGCTTGGCCTGCTCATCCGAGCTGAGCTTGTTGGAGAGTCCACAGATGACGCGCGTGGAATCCAGCCGCTGCGCCGTGACCATGATGGCGTCAAACACGTCGGTCGCCGGAACCACCAGCAGAGAAATCGGTTTCCCCTCTTTTTCGGCGACGGCCACGGCGGCGGTGAAAAGTTCCTGCTCGTAGTGGTCGAAAACCTGGCTGGCTTCCATCACTGAGCTGCCGCCGAAGCTAGGTTCACGATGGTAGAGGCGCGCGCTCATCACCACGACATCCTGCTTGGCGGTATTGGTGTGAGCCAGGATCTGGCGCAGATAGTACAGGTTGCGGGGATCACGCACCGCAACCAGAATATTTCCGGGCCGCACGCCCATGGCGCCGCTGCCCAGTTCCTGGTTGCCATAGACGCGGAATTGATCAAGCTGTTCGGGTTTGCCGTGGCGCTCCTTGGCAACGTGCCGCTCGGAGAGCGTGAAGACGGTGTAGAACACGGCGCTGAACAGCACTCCGGCGATGGTCGCTTGATACTTGGTGAAGAGGTTGACCACGGCAGTGATGAGCAGCACGGCGGAGATGACGAACAAGCCCACGGGAATCTCGGCCTTGCCGATGTGGAGGTTGCCCGGAACCTTCCATGCCCGGTTTCCCGGCTCGGTGAAGCGCAGAACGAACACTGCGATGGACTTCATGGCGAAGCTCCAGATCACGCCGAAAGCGTAGAGTGCAGCCAGCATGTACACGTTGCCGCGGCTCAGAACGATGGTCAGGATCTGCAGGCCCACGATCAGATTGATGATGCGGTAGCTGGTGCCGAAGCGGTGGTGCGGCTTCTGAAACCAGCTGGTGAGCACTCCGTCCTCAGCCACGCGATTCAGAACTCCATTCGCGCCCACGATGGAAGTGTTCTGCGCTCCGGCCAGGATCAGCACTCCTACCAATACCACGAAGCCGTGAAAGAGCAACTTCAGGCTCTCCGGTCCGGCCAGATACATGGCGATACCGCCGATCAGGTTGGCGAAGTAATCTGGCCTGACTTTGTCGGGGATGATCATCACCGCGAAAAACGAAACCAGCGAGGTGAACAGCAGGCTGTAGATGAAAATGACCAGGCCGGTCTTCTCCAGGTTCTTCAGCTTGGGATGTTCGATCTCGCGGTTCACCTGCGCCAGGGTTTCTTCGCCGCTCATGGCTAAGACCGAGTGGCCAAAGCCGACAAAAAGGATGATCCAGGTGATGTGGCTGAGCCAGGGGAATGCGTTCAGCCAGCCCAGCGATTCTTTGTTGAGCGGCACGACGCCGGCGTGCAGTGGGTTCGGGGGGAGTTGAATTGGCGTCCGCAAAACTGTGATGGTGCACCAGATGAGCAGGATCACCACCATCACCGTGGTGATCACCATGATCTGTAGTGCCTTCTGGCTGGATTCGTGCATGCCCTGAGTGTTTTTCCACCAGAAGTACCCGACAACGATCACGGCGAGGCCGGCGGCAAAGTGGTCGTCGGAAAAATGCAAAGGGCGGTGCAGGTAGACGCCCATGTCCTTAATAAAGCCCGCCAGGTACTGCCCGGCGGAGACGGCGCTGATAGGGCCGGTGAGGACGTAATCGAAGAGCAGGGCGGAGACGGAGAACTTGGCGAGACCTCCGCCCAGGGCTTCCTTGACGACACGGTATACACCGCCGCGAACAAACATGCTGCTGGACTCGATGTAGAGAGCCCGCACGGCGTAGCTGAACAGCATGACGGCGAGAATGAACCAGGGCGCGCTCTTGCCGATCACTTTCTCGGCATCGCCGCCGGCGTAATAAGCGGAAGAGGCGAGGTCGGAAAGAACAATGGCGGAGGCCCGCCAGAAAGAGATGAAGGTCAACATCACCGTGGTGGCGACGAAGACCTTTATGGCCGGTTTGGAACCTTCCACCGATGTTGCCATGCTTAAAAGGAATGCGGAGACGGCTGATTAGGATAAACCTAATGAAGATAGCATAGGCCAAGCTGGACGGGCGCGTTCGGGAGGAAACAGAACGCAGGATGACTACTCGGCCGGTTCCGTTCCGGTTCTCATTGCGCGTGTTTTCGGCGCGAGGTAGGTATGCGTGATGCGGTCATGCCAGCAGAGAGAGTCCTCGTCGAGGAAGACCCAGGCGTACCCCATGCCGAGAGAAGCGGCGGAAAGAAATGACGCGAGCACGCGCCAGCGACGGCGCCGGCGGCTGGCTGGAGCTCCATCAAAGCGGGCTAATTCGAGGCGTACCAGGCGCAGGCCGGGAGTTGCCCCGGAGTGGACCAAAAGCAGATATTGGTAGGCGGCCCAGAAAGCTCCCGCGAAACCTGCGGCTAATCCCACCAGCTGCAACCGCGGCGGACGAAACGCGGTCAACTTCCAGAAAATGAAGCCGAAAAGCGCGCAGGCTGCCACGATGATTAGGCCGTCCAGGAAGGCGGAGAGCATACGCCTGGCCAGTGGCGCGGTCTGGAGCGGAATATCGATGCCTGGACGCTTCTCCCAATCCGGCAGCTTCGGCGGCTCAATGGTGATTCCGCCGAGAGCGGGAGGCGGAGGCGCAACTTCCGGCGCTTCCAGTATGCGGGGGCGGCTCATGACCGGCTCCGCCAGTTGGTCGAGGGGGGCGGGCGGCGGAGTCCAGGAGCGCGGGAACTCGATGATCTTCGCCGTGGTCGGGGCTGAAATCAGTGCTGCATCGAGAGTCGCCGTCTGAGGCAACTCGTCGCAGACAGCGAACGCCGCGCCCGGCTGACTTGTAGGAGCATCGGATGACGCCGACGGCGCGGGCTCACCATCCTCCAGAGCGGGTTCGAGGTTGCCGGCAAATTGGTCCAAGGCCAATGCGTGGTTTGAGGCAGCGGGGATCGCCGGGGAAAAATCCCGCGACTCCACGCCGATAGCGCTCGGAGGACGATAGGAATCCTGGCTCTCAAAGCGCAGCCGCAGCGACGGATAGCGTGGCGGACGCGGCTTGCGCCGGGCATGATAACGATTGAGCCGCTGTGAAACTTCCAGACGCCAGTCGGAGGAATCTTCAGACGCAGTCGCGCCACCCGGGCCGGGCAAAGCAGGTTCATGATCTGCTGGCGCATTTTTTGTGTAAGCCTCCGCGGTTTCCGGCGACACGGGCGAAGTTGCCGCATCGGGGAGCACCTCGAGGTCGGGAAGCCAGCGCGGGGCCCTGGAAGATACGTCGGAAGAGCAGCGGCAGATGTCACCACAAAGCGGACAGGGCATGAATCGCTTCTTACATAAAAATCAGAAGTTCAGCGACAAGCAGATAACCACGAGGACGGCCACAGAATCCAAGCCGTCAACGGGCTTTGCTTCGCAGGCCGCAGCCGTGCTAAGTTCACCACGATCGCCGCCGACGAAACGTCCGGGCGCTTCTTGAGCGGGCTTCGGATGATCTGGTTCCCATGATGCTACATCGACAAATCTCGTTCCAATGAATCTTGTTCCGCTGAAGCTTCGCAACAGATTCATTATCACGGCGGCGGTGCTTTGTCATCTGCTTCTGCTGCCGCCATTAGTTACCAGCCAGTTGCCGCCTGGAGCGGAAGCTCTGGCCACGCCCTGTTCAATCGCGGCCGCGGCGCTGAAGGACAGCTCGCCTACGGTCTGCGCCATCTCGCAGGAGGAGCAGGGCGGCATCTATCAACTGCACGGCGCGGTCGAAATTTACTACGAAAATTATGTGCTCAAGGCGGATGAAGCTACGTTCAATTCTGACACCCGGGAAGCGGCCGCGAACGGACACTTCGCGCTCGATGGAGGGCCGAATGACGATCACATTCGCGCCACCCACGGCACCTACAATTTTCTGCTCGAAACCGGCAAGTTCTATGACGTCACCGGCACGACCGGGCTGCGCTTTGGCGGGAACCGCATCATATTGACTTCCACCGCTCCTTTTTCGTTTACCGGCAGAGTTGTCGAAAAAGACAGCCCCGAGCACTACCTGGTCTACGACGGAACGATTACGACGTGCGAGTTGCCGCATCCCAAGTGGCAGTTCGAAGCACGCAAGGTGGTGGTGGACGTGGGCGGCAACGCCCAAATCTATCGCAGTACATTTCAGCTGCATGGACTGCCCATACTCTATTTTCCATACGCGACGCATCCGGTGGAGAAGGAATCGCGGCAGTCCGGTTTTCTGATTCCCTCCGTCGCTCGCTCTTCCACCAAAGGCAACGTCATCGGCGACGCTTACTATTGGGCCATCAACCGGATGATGGATGCCACGCTGGGAGCGGAATATTTCTCTCTGCGCGGCTGGTCGCAGCGGGGAGAGTTTCGAGCTCAGCCGACCGAGACCTCCTACCTGGACCTGAATTATTTCGGCGTGATTGACCGGGGAATCGGATCGCCTCCAGTCAAAGAAGGCGGGGAAAATGCGCGGCTAAACGCAGCGGGAAACCTCGACGGGTTTCGCGCCGTGGCCAACGTTGATTACCTGAGTTCGTTTCTGTTCCGGCTGGCATTCAACGAAGTGTTCAGCCAGGCGGTATATTCCGAGGTCAAGTCAGACGCTTTTCTCTCCAGGTCGACGAACGGATACAGCGTGAATGGCTATGGGGAGCGCTACCAAAATTTTCTGAGTACCACTCCCGGGCAGGTGGTCACGATTTCGCACGCCCCCAGCCTTGATTTCTCGAGCGTGGACCGGCCGTTATGGCGCACGCCCTTCGAATGGTCGTTTGACGCATCGGCCACGGGTCTGTCGCGCAGCGAGCCCCCGGTCTGCTCAACCGCGGGTGCGGTTCAGTCTTGCACGCCGCCTTTTCGTACGGCGAATCTGCTGGGGCGTTTTGATCTGAACCCGGAGATCTCCTTGCCCTTGCTGTTTCGAGGATGGGCCTTGCGCCCCGAGCTGGTGCTGCACGAAACCTATTACACGGAAAGGCTGGCGGGATCCACCGGAGAGAATGCCGGACGCGCCGTCGACGATGCGATCAACCGCCAAGCTTTGGAGACTGCGGTGGAACTGCGGCCACCGGCTTTGGAACGCGTCTTCGACAAGGAGTTTTTGGGGCGGAAGTGGAAACATGTGATCGAGCCGCGTGCGGTCTACCGGTTTGTCACCGGGGTGAACAGCTTTGCCAATGTTCTGAAGTTCGACGAACGCGACGTTCTCACCGACACCCATGAAGTGGAATATGGCTTTGTGACGCGGCTGTATGCCAAACGCACCTCAGCTAAGCCGGAAGATTGCGATGCCATCATGTCTGCGATCACGGTAGGCGGTGCGGCTCCGGAATCAAGCATTCCGTGGCGGCACACCAGCACCCTGACCAATCCTCCATGCCAGGCGGGGCCGCCGGTGCGTGAGGTCGCCACCTGGGAAGTGGAACAGAAATACTTTCTCGATCCAACTTTCGGGGGGGCGCTGATTTCCGGTCAGCGCAACGTATTCGTCACCACCGCGGAACTCACCGGGATTGCGTTTCTAATCCAGCCGCGGCATCTTTCTCCTCTGGTTTCGCGGCTGCGGGTTGAAACCAGTTCGCGCACCGATGCCGAGTGGGACATGGATTACGATTTCGCCACCAACCGCGTGAACGCAAGCACCTTGCTGGCAAATTATCACATCGGGCAGGTGACGATTGGGGGCGGCGACGCCATTCTGCAAATACCCGCGCAGACCGTGGCGGTCTCTTCCGGCTCAGCCCAGCCCTCGCGCTTCAATCAATTCCGCGCTGCGCTGGGCTATGGGCGACCCAACAAGCGCGGATTCAGCGCCGCCAGCAGTTTTGGCATTGATGCGGAGTCGAAGCTTCTGCAATTCATCAGCGTGCAGAACACTTACAACTGGGATTGCTGTGGGATGACGTTCGAATATCGCAGCTACTCGGTGGCCAATGTTCGCAACGAGAACCTGTTTCGCTTTACTTTCACGCTGGCCAACATCGGCGGTTTTGGCAGTCTGCGGCCGCAAGAGCGGCTGTACTAGCCCGCCGTCGTGAGCAGACGGCGCCGGGCATCCCCGCATCGCCAGGACCTGCTAACATGATCGTGTGTCAGACATGCAAGCAGACCTCGCGGCTGAGCGGGCGGCTAAGGGCGAGCGCTTGCAGGCGAACCTGCGCCGTTTTGGACGGCTGCTGGTGGCGTATTCGGGCGGGGTAGATTCTGCCTTCCTGGCATGGGCGGCGCATCGGGCGCGGGGAGACAATATGCTCGCCATTCTCGCCGACTCGCCCAGCCTGGCTCGCAATCAACTTGCCGACGCGGTTGCCTTCGCCAACGAACAGGCGATTCCGCTCGAGGTGGTTGCGACCTCCGAACTGGATCGCCCCGAATACGTGCGCAACGACGCGCAGCGGTGCTTCTTCTGCAAAGACGAACTGTTTACGCTGATGGAAGAACTGCGCCTGGCGCGGGGCTTCGATGCGATCGCTTACGGCGTAAACGTCGATGACCAGGGTGACTTCCGGCCGGGGCAAGAGGCGGCGGCGGCGCATCATATTGTCGCCCCCCTGCTTGAGGCCGGGCTCATGAAAGACGAAATTCGCACGCTCGCCCGCGACGGCGGCCTGCGCATCTGGGATAAGCCAGCCTCGGCTTGCCTGTCGTCGCGCATCGAATATGGCCGGCCGGTCACTCGCGAGGCTCTTGCCGTGGTGGAGAGAGGCGAAGACGCGCTGCGCGCCCTGGGCTTCCGGCAGCTCCGGGTGCGGCACCACGGAGAGATTGTCCGCATTGAAATTGCTCGCGAAGAATTGCAAAGAGCGCTCGACCCTGCGATGGCGGCGGAGTTTACCCGGACATTCAAGGAGCTGGGGTTCAAATTTGTCACGCTCGATCTGGAAGGTTTCCGCTCGGGCTCGATGAATACCTTGCTGCCTGCCGCGGAATTGTTCCGGCGGGCCGGTTGAAGCGGTTCTAGAAGAACAGAAGAACGGAATCGACCGCCAAGCTCTGCTTTGCCAGGGTTCAGGTTGTGTGACCTCGTGCCATGGTGATTGCCTGCAGAGCCAGCCGCTTCCATCCTGCCTCCTGTCCCGCCCTATGAGATAATCAACCTTCAACTCGTGATGTTCAGGCGGTTTCTGGTGATTCTAATTCGACGTTCTTTTGTACTCCTGCTGATCGTTTGCCTGGGGTGTGTTGCCCAATCCGCTTCGCCCGATCTGACCAAGAAAATCGAACGGCAAGTCCGTTCGTACTACAAGGTTCCGGCCGAGGTTCAGGTCTTGGTCGGGTCGCTTGCGCCCAGTCCCGAGTTCCCCAATTTTGACTCTCTCATCGTCACCGTGGATAGCGGAGACCGGAAACAGGATCTCAAATTTCTGGTTGCAAAAGACCGTTCTTCCCTGATTCGCATGACCAAGTTTGACCTGAGCAAGGACCCCTTCGCCGAGACCATGAGCAAGATCGACGTCACCGGGCGCCCTACACGCGGAGTGAAGGCATCTAAAGTTGTGGTGATAAACTTCGACGATTTCGAATGTCCATTCTGCTCGCGCATTCATCAGACACTGTTTCCGGCAATTTTCAAGGAGTATGGCGACCGGGTCACCTTCATCTACAAGGATTATCCGCTGGTGGAAATCCATCCCTGGGCGACGCACGCCGCGGTGGACGCGAATTGTCTGGCTTCGCAAAACGGCGATGCCTACTGGGACTTCGCTGACCACATTCACGCCAACCAGCACGAAGTGAGCAACGAGAAGACTCCCGCAGCTCGACTGGAGATGCTCGACAAGCTCAGCATGCTGCAGGGACAGAAACACAATTTGGATGTGGTGAAGCTCGAAGCCTGCATCAAAGCGCAGGATGAGAGTGCGGTGAAGGCGTCGATGAAAGAGGCTGAGGCGGTCGGAGTGGAAGCCACACCGACTCTATTCATCAACGGAGAAAAAATCGATGGCGCGGTTCCGGTCAGTGAACTGCGGGCTGCCCTCGATAGAGCGCTGAAGGATGCGAATTTGCCCGTGCCCGACCACGCGGCTGCCACTGCGGCGGCGGCTTCCCAGTGAGTCTGGCTTCGAGCGGTAGAGCGGTTCGTTGCATCCGTCCGGCATTTCCAAGTGCGCGGACCACTTTGCGGGGAGAAACTTTTTGAAAAGAAACGCACGGTTTGCCCGGTTTACGGCAGTGGTCGGGGGCGCCGTTCTGTTGGTCGCGTTGTTTGCGTGTAAATCGCAGGTGAGCGGCGACGTGATGGCCACCGTAGATGGGCGCAAGATTTTCCGTTCCGACGTCGACAAGTACTACGACAATCAAATCGCGAGCGCCCAGCAGGCGCCGGTCGGGGAACAGGCTACTATTTTTCGGCTGAACATTCTGCACCAGTTGATCGACGATGAGATGGTGATGCGCCGCGCCGAAAAGCTCGGCCTGCTGGCCACCGAGGAGGAAGTCGATCGCAAGCTCAACGAGATCAAGTCCCCTTACACCCAGGAAGAATTCGATCAGCGGCTAAAGGAAAAAAAGATCACTCTGGACGACTTCAAGCGCGACATCCGCCGCTCCATCACGGTGGACAAGGTCATGAACAAGGAAGTGTCGTCGAAGATTAATGTCACCGATCAGGACATCAACGAGTATTTCGCGGCGCACAAGTCCGAATTCAACCTCATTGAACCGCAATACCATCTGGCGCAGATCTTCGTCACGCCCACACCGAATCCGCAGGTGCACAACCAGAACAACAAGGCGCAGAACGAAGCCGATGCCCGTAAGAAGATCCAGACAATTGGCAACCGGCTGGACAGTGGAGACGATTTCGCCACCCTGGCGATGAATTACTCCGAGGATCCGGAGACTTCCGGCAACGGCGGTGATCTGGGAACGGTTCCGGAGAGCTCCTTGCGCAACACCGATCCCACGACTCGCGACACGGTGCTCAAGCTGAAACCCGGGCAGTACAGCGGGATCATTACCCTGTCGAATCCGGCGACCAAGCAGGCGATGGGCTTTCGCATTGTCAAGCTGGTTTCGAAAGAGCCCGCGGGGCAGCGCGATTTATCCGACCCGCGCGTGCAGCAGGCGATTCGCTCGCAACTGCACGACCGGCGTGAGCAATTATTGAAGGCCGCCTACTACGAAGTATTGCGCGACTCCTCCAAGGTAGAAAACTACTACGCCAAGAAAGTACTGGACAGCGACGGGCTCACGAAGTAAGCGCACCCGGTCGGCTTACTCGACGATCGCCAGCACATCACCCGCATTTACCGTGGCGCCTTCCATGGCAGTAATCTTCTGGACGGTTCCCTTCTTCGGCGACTTGATCTCGTTCTGCATCTTCATCGCCTCCACCACGGCCACGCCCGCGCCAATTTCGATTTCGTCCCCTTCGCGCACCAGCACGCGTACAACTTTGCCGGGCATGGGAGCGGTAATTTTTCTCGGCGCGCGATCGTCTTCAGAACGAACACGGCTGCGCAAAGAGCGGGGATCGCGGACTTCAACGGCGAAGCTTGTACTTCCGATCCACAAATGTAAGTCGCGGTCCACTCGTTCCGACTTAACCTCATACGCCATGTTCCCGATGCGAAGGGATAGCACGTCGGGGCGGGCAAGAACGGCATCAACTTCCAGATCCCGGCCATCGAGACGGCAGGACCAGCGCCCGTCGGCGTGGTGGAGATCGAGCCGGTAGTTCTTGCCGTCGATGCTTACGTCGTAGAGCATGGAGGAAACCGTTCAGCGTGTGGCCTCAACGCAGCGCTTCACCCCGGCTCGCGCTCTTCCAGTGAGAAGGACAGTTTTCCGCTTCCCGCCGGCCAGCCCCGCCAGCGTCCGTCCGCGATGAAGTTGCTGCAAGAGCGACGAACATGCCCGCGGCGATGGCGGCAACTTCCGCCTTGCTCGAATCCACCGGATCATTCTCAGGCCGCTGCAACATGCGGTCCAGGAATCCGGTGTCGAGTTTGGCGGCGCAGAAATCCGGATCGCGCAAGATCCGCCGAAACAGCGGAATGTTGGTCTTGATCCCGCCCACAAAATATTCACCGAGAGCCCGCGTCAGCCGCGCGATGGCCTGATTCCGGTCGGTGCCGTAGCCGATCAGCTTGGCCAGCAGCGGATCGTAATCGATGGGTACGTTCCAGCCTTCATACACGCCGCTGTCGCACCGGATGCCCGGCCCCGAGGGAGCCAGCAGCAGCGTAATCCTGCCGGGGCTGGGAAAGTAATTGTGATCGGGGTCTTCCGCGTAAATTCGACACTCGATCGCGTGCCCGCGCAGTTGCACCTCCTCCTGACGGAACGGCAGCGTTTCGCCGGCGGCGATGCGAATCTGAAGATGAACCAAATCGAGGCCGGTGATCAGCTCCGTCACCGGATGTTCCACCTGCAAACGAGTGTTCATTTCCAGAAAGTAGAAATTCTTTTCCCGATCCACCAGGAACTCGACCGTGCCCGCATTGGTGTACGCCGCGGCCTGTGCGACACGGACGGCAACCCCGCCCATACGCTGCCGCATTTCCGGATCTACGATCGGTGAAGGCGCCTCTTCGAGTACTTTCTGATGGCGGCGCTGCAGCGAGCACTCTCGCTCCCCCAGGTAGACGGTATTGCCGTGCTCGTCGGCCAGCACCTGCATTTCGATGTGCCGCGGATTTACGATCGCTTTCTCGACGTAGACTTCACCATCGCCGAAGGACCGTTCAGCTTCGCTGCGGGCTGCCTCCAGAGCCGACTTGAATTGCCCCGGTTCGTGCACCAACCGCATGCCTTTCCCGCCGCCGCCCGCGGCGGCCTTCAGCATTACCGGATAGCCAATTCTGGCGGCCGCTTCTTCCGCTTGCTCGAGCGAATCCACGCCGCGCGACGTCCCGGGCACGAAGGGAACGCCTGCGCGTTCCATCGCTTGGCGCGCACGTGTCTTCGATCCCAAGGCCTCCATAGCCGCCGGCGTCGGACCAATAAATTTCACGCCGGCGTCGGCGCAGGCCTGCGCAAACTTCGCGTTCTCCGAAAGGAAACCGTAACCGGGATGGATCGCGTCGGCTCCGGAGCGCTGGGCGACGTCGAGAATCTTTTGAACGTTGAGATAGGACTCGGAGGCCGCAGCCGCACCAATCGGATACGCCTCATCGGCTTTACGCACGTGCAATGCAACGCGGTCAACATCAGAATAGACCACGACCGCGGCAATTCCCATTTCGTGGCAGGCGCGCAGCACACGCACCGCAATTTCTCCCCGGTTGGCGATGAGAATTTTCTTGAACATCCGTTCTGCCCCGGCGAACCCAAGATTCTACAGCAGATGCGGCGGTCGCGGTGAAGCGCGTCTTGCCTTTGATGGTTGCGGTTTTAACCATTGCCGGTCACCGGCGACCGTGGCTTTCCCGTCTCCAACAGCAGGAACACGGCAAGAATCAGAAGTTCCGGTTCGAGGGGATGTCGGTAGCGGGCGTGGGGATACACGAAGTAATAAGTTGTGGGGTAGGTCAGAATGAGTCCTGCGAAAAGCCATGCCCCGCGCCGCTTTTGTCGAAGCGCCCGGCCCAGGCCCCAGATCGCGAGCGCTGACCATGCCAGAAGCAACGAGTTGCGAAAATCCCACGGGGCGCGGCTGCCCGTTGCCTTGGGCACTCCGTTCCAGTAGTAGAAGAATCTCTTAAAGCTAACGATCGCGAAGCGGCCGGGGTTGGCGCGGATCCAATCGAATGCCAATCGCTTGCACTCCGCAGCGTAGGCCAACTCTCCCACGCGCTGAAACCGCTCGAACTCCAACTTGTTGAGATTGGGCTGAAGGTAAGGCATCAGCATCCCATCTGCGCCTTTCCAGTTTCCCAGACGTAATTGCAGTCCGAAATCGTCGCGCAGAAAAACGAAGTGTCCAAAGACTTCGTAATTTCGAAGCAACCAGGGCGAGAGCACGATAAAAAAAATGACGGAGGATAAAACCACGCCCGGCAGCGAATCAAGCCCTCGCTTGAACCGTTGACGCCATGCCCAGATCCCGCAGAAGGGCAAGAAAACGAGCATCGATGGATTTGCCAAAGCGCCCACGCCCCACAACATCCCGAAGACCGCCCAGCCCCGCCACCCCCGCCATTCCTGCAATTCCAGTGCGACCAGAAAAATCACTGCCAGGACAAGCGGGGTGAATGTGGTGTCCCAAATCCAGTGAATCGACCAATACCAAATGTAGGGATTCAGCGCCCACGCCCGCGCCGACCAAATCGCAACCGGCTGGCTGAAAGTTCTGCGCGCGATCAGAAAAATGGGGATCGTCGTGAGCGCTGCGAAGTAACTGTTGATGGTTAGCAATACCCACGCGGACGAGTAGGTGTAGATGCCGAAGATCTTGAAGACTCCGCCCATCAGATACGGATACAGCGGGGGCTCCCACGCAGTTGGACCGGTGCTGCCACCGTAGGGATTGCTAAAGCCCTGCCCCAGCGCGATGGACCGCGCAACGCGGCCCATCTCCCAGCCGAAGCCGAAGTGATCCTCTTCCGGGCGCGTGCGATACTGCCGGAACACGCCGATCATCGCCACCTGTAGAACCAACGACAGGAGCACCAGCCAGAAGACAGACCTAGGCAGGGCAGGCAGAGGCAGAGATTGGTTCTCCATCTTGCGGAAGTGTATCAGGACAATCGCGAGGACCGACCCGAAAGGCATCCCATTCATTCGAGTCAAGCGCTTTGGATTTATTCCGGCGCCAGACGGGAGAAACTGACGGGAAACGGCGCCTCCGGTCGGGCCAAGCCCGGCGTGGCGCTGTTCCAGCGAGCCCGGCTGAAGCGGTACCGGAACAGCGTCCAGATAGCGAGCCAGCCATCAGAATGGCGAATCTTCTTGCCTTCTCCCGCCGACCTCGGCGCGTAAGAAATGGGGACCTCGGTAATTCTCTCTCCGAGGCGGCACAGCTTCGCGGTCACTTCAGGGCAGAACTCGAAACGCCGGCATTGCAAATCAATTTGCGCGACCACGGATCTGCGAAAGACTTTGTAGCAGGTAGCTTCATCGTGAATGCCGGCGCCATAAAGCAGGTTGGCGAGATGGGTCAGCAGTTTCGCGCCCAGAAAAAACCTAAGCCCGCGCTCCGGCCGGTCCGGCCGGACACCGTAGACAACGTTGGCTTGATGTTGCTTCAAGGGCCGCAGCAGCGCGGGATAATCCTGGGGATCGTACTCCAGATCTGAATCCTGAATCAGCACATATTCGCCGCGGGCATAGTTCAGCGCGGTGCGAATCGCCGCTCCTTTGCCGTAATTATTCTTGTGGAACAGCACGCTGACGTCGTTGGCGATCGGCATGGAGCGGAGTTTTTCGCGGGTGCCGTCGGTCGAACCATCATCCACGATGATGATTTCCTTTTTGACGGGCGAATCATGAATCGCACGCAGCAGTTTCTCCAGGTGCGCTGCTTCGTTGTAGACCGGAACGATCACCGAGACGTAGCCCTTCCAGCGCTCGCCGCTCGCGGCTGGACTTGGCTGCGGTTTCATTGCAAACTGAACACCCATCGCTTGCGGGACAACCTCGAACTCAGATGTTGAACTCCGAACAAATCCGTTCCCTCAGGATAGCATTCCGGGCCAACTCTCAGTGATTGCTTGCCGCGGGAGCGCGATTGAAGCTGGCTGACAGGGGCGGTTTTCTCTCGAGTACGTAAATCGCTGGGGAGGACCGGGGTAGGATGGTTTTCGCGGCTTCCCCCCAGACGTAGGTGGTGCGCTCTCCGATGTCAGCGATTCCCACAGTCTCAAAGTTTTCGTTTTGATATTTCTGCAGCCGCGCCAGGAAACCGGCGACTTGCGGCCCGCCTTCGCGGTCGCCCCAGGAATCCCACACGTCGACATATACCAGATAAGCGGGACGATTCTGCTCCAGTTCGCGCATCATTTCATCCCGCATGCGGGTACTGTACTTCTGCTGGCCGATCAGGCTGTACATGTAGAGATAGCCTGTGGCCGCGTGGCGTTGTGCATAGAAGTAGATTTCAGGCTCCGAGCCAAGCACCGCAATCCGCGCGGTTTCCGGTGAATTCCCCCTAATGTAACGGGAGATCTCTATTGCAGGGATGAACGCATTGTCTCCGTAAGTTGCCTGGACAACCTCAGTTGGGTCCATGGAAAAATAAACTCGGCGCTGCTCAAAGATTGCGTATCCGAAAGCCGCAAGAAACAATAAGGCAGGGACGAACACGAGATACGCCCGCTTAGGATGCTCGGCTAACTTTTCCGTCGCCGAACTCATGGCGATCCCCACAAGAATTGCCGCAACTGGAAGCAGCAGCACGAAGTAGTGCGGGCGGAAGTATGCCCCGGGGCACAGAGACATAAACGAGAAAAGCAGGAGACCCGCAATAAAGCCAGAGTGCCTGCGGGCACGGGGATTCCAAAACAGCGCGGTCACGCCGGCCCCCGCCAAAATCCAAACGGGGAGGGCGGGAGTCACGACCGTTCGTGAGTTCTCCAGAAACGCGCGAACAGCCCTGTGCAGACCAACTTTGGAGTATTCGCCGGCGTAGGAGACGGTCCAAAACCAGAACGGCCGGAAAACTCCGGCGCGATAGAGAAAGCAGCAAGTCACAGCGTAAGGAAGAATCGCACCCATCCCGAATAGCGTGGCGTGGCGCAGGGCGAGCTGCAGTATAGTTTGCCGGGTCCGGTCTTGCCTGATCCGGTCTTGCCTGATCCGGTCTTGCCTGATCCCGTCTTGCCTGGCCCAATCACTCCAGGCGAGGTAAAACAGACAGAAGAGAATGAAGAAGATTCCGTGTTGTTTCATCAGCAACGCAATTCCAGAGAACAAGCCGCTCCAGAAAAATAGCCACCAGCGTTCGCCTTGCAATGCGCGCAGCAACAATAGAATCGCGATGAGAGCCGGAAGAATCACAAAGTTCGTCGCGTGCGCCTCAAATCCCATGACGGAGATGCTGGTGGAGAGCAGCGCGAAGCTGAAGCCTGCGACCACAGCGGCCAGCCGTCCGAATAGCTTTAAGGTTAGAAAGTAGACCACCAGAATCGTAGCGATATTCACCAGCAAAAGCCCGAAATGAATTCCAGCCGGCGTTTCACCAAAAGCTGCGAGCATGCCCGCATACGCCGCATAGATGCCCGGCAACTTCATGTTGTAGGCGAGTTCGTACGGCGGGATTCCTTGCAGCAGGAGCTGACCCGAGTAGGCATATTCTCCCTCGTCGCGTTCGAGGGGCATGTCGCGGAGCCGGTAGCGAATCAATCCGAAGAAAACAACCACGATCAAAAGTAGCGCCAGCGCCGTCGTGGCCGACATCTGCAACCGTCGAGTTGAAGAAGCCACTTCGTTCCCGGTCAGCATCTCGCTCCTGGTACTGATTCTGGCATAGTATGATTTGCGTGTCTCGGATTCTCTCACTCTCGGAATGATCCCCTCGGATAAGGCATCTGGTTTCCCATCGACATCGCCTTTGAGCGCAGACTCTTCGAGCCAAGTTAGCGGATTCGGGGCGAGCGATTTGGGTTCGCGTTCCATGAACTGGCTGCCTGCGTTGGCGCTGGCTGGCGGCCTGCTTGCGAGGCTGTACGAGGCCTGGGCTTACTTCCTCAATCCCGACGAGGCGCTTCACAATCTGCTGGCCAGCCAGGCTTCCCTGAGCCTTGCTTACAAAGCGGCTCTCACCAATGCCCATCCTCCGTTGTTGATCCTGGTGCTTTATTACTGGCGTTGGCTGGGACAGTCCGAGTTGATGCTGCGGATGCCTTCGGTGTTGGCGGGAACAGCTTGCTGCTGGATTATCTTCCAATGGCTCATGCTGGTCACCGACCGAAGCACCGCTTTCATTGGCCTGACTCTGTTTGCGTTTGCGCCCGCGCTGGTCGGCCTGTCTGCCGAGGTTCGCCAATATGCGCTCCTCTGGTTTTTTATGTCAGGATGCCTGTATCTCTCCGAGCGTGCTCTTCGAGAGGACTCCACTGCTCTGATGACCTGGTTTTCAGCATCGCTTTATGGCGCGCTGCTCACCCACTACTCTTCCCTGATCTTCGCCTTTACGGTCGGTATCTACATCCTGGTGCGGCTCTATCCATACGGAAATCGTTTGCGCCTGGTTGCGGTCTGGGCAGCCGGACAGATCGTGGCGCTCGCCCTTATCGCCTACTTTCTCGTCACTCATGTCGCAGCCCTGAGGCAGCGCGGTATGCCGCAGGGAATCGCCGAGACGTGGCTCAGAAGATCCATTTTTCATGCTCGCGAAGATCACGCGTTTGTGTTCGTGGCAGCGCAGACTTTGCGCGTCTTTACTTATCTGCTTAGTCACGGCGTTGGCGGCGCACTGGCGTTGCTTGCATTTCTGATTGGCGTTGCTTCACTGCTCAAACGCAAGACTCTGTCTCGCGGAAATAGGCCTTCTTCCCGCGAACTCGCGCTATTGCTTGGTCTCCCGTTCCTGGTGAACTGCGGCGTAGCCTTGGCGGGAATCTATCCTTATGGCGCGACGCGGCACAATGCGTTTCTTGCGGTCTTCGCCTTGAGCGGCGCCAGCATCGGCCTCGCCGGATGGCAGCCGCCGGATGTTTCCATTCGACCCGTTTCGATCCGACCTGGCTGGATCAGGCCACTGATGGTTCTTACTTGCCTGGCTGTCTGCAACTTTTTCCCTTCTCCCCCGCCGCTAATCCGAGCGAGAAATCATCGCCGCAGTCTAATGGAGCAGGCGGGGAATGCGGTGCGCGCGTCCGTCAGCCCCGGATCAACCATCTTCGCCGATTACCAGAGCGGACTGCTGCTTGGCTACTACCTATGCGACCATGGAGTGGTTCAGATCTTTCCTCCTTTGCAGCCATTCGCCAAAAGTGATTGTGGACCTTACACCGTCATCACCGCTCGCCCCGAGGAGTGGAAATTTTACGCCGAAGATTTCCCGACCCAGCTCGAGCGGTTGACGCAGATCCACCGCATCGCTCCCGGGACCAGGCTTTGGCTGTTTGACGCCGGCTGGATCACGGACACCGCGCCGACATTGCGCGGGCCATTGCAACAACGGGGATGCCCGGCGCCTCAAACCTTCGGCGAAAACATCCTGCTATGCCAGTTCGAGGTGGGTGAGGGCGGCAGACCGCAACCCGAGCCAGAACCACAAAAATAGCGCAGCCGTTGAAAAGCCTCCAACGCATTCCAATGCGAGGAGGCTATTTTGTTCGATCCCGGCGGTTAATTTTACTTCGGCTGGTCCATTGTAATGCCTTGCGCTCCCGGCTGTTTCTCGGCCTTGGCTTTCTTGGTGAGCAGGGTCTGGTCAACCCAGTGATCGGCCTTCTTCAGATCCTCCTGGCGGGCAGCAAGATCGTCGCATTCCACGTCGGCTTTCTCACGGTACATCAGGTTCAGGTACGCCATGGCGTCGTCGTAATCGGACCGCAGTTCAATTGCCTTATTCAGGCTGTCGATGCCTTCCTGGATCAAAGGCCCGTTCTTGTCTTTCAATTCCCCGCAAACTTTCTTCTGATCTTTATTCTTGGGATTGAGGTTCTCATCCGGCTTCAGTCCCAGTTTAGCGCGCTCTTCCATGCGCGGCTGATAGCAGGCAGTCCAGTCGATGACGCCCACGGAATAGTAAGGCTCAGGATCGTTGGGGTCGAGGTCGCCTGCCATACGGTAGTACTTCTTCGCCTGATCAAACTTCTTCATGTTCAGATACAGGTAAGCGATACCCTTGGCGGAGTTCACCTTCTGATCACGCGCCGCATTCATGTCGAGAACGCGCAGGTATTGCTCAATTGCCTGCTCGGCCATTTTGTTGTTGTCCGGAGTATCGGCGCCAGGAATGTATTGCTGCGCAAACGCCGTGGCCAAATACATCTTGGCGTTGATCAATGTGGGGTCCAAGGCGACGCTCTGCTGAAAATGGTCGATGGCTTCTTCGTACTTGGCGTTCTTGTATGCAGTGACGCCCTTGTTGAGCTGGTCGCGGGCACGCAGCTTGCTGCAACCCACGGAACAGATCAGTGCCAGCATCGCGGCCGCCAGCGTTAGCAGTCGAATGGGTTTCTTCATTGCGGTATAAGTCTCCCTTGCCACACAGCATCCTAGGCCCAGAGGCAGCGAGTTGACAAGTGCGGGCCGAGCGTTGCCCGACAGAAATTCGACGGGCGTTGCACCGCCGCCGTGGCCCGCATCGCGGATTCGCCGCCGCGCCGAACGAGTCGCTCCCGCAACAGCTGGCGACAACCCGTCCTGAGCGAAGCCGAAGGCATGCCGGCGCTACAGCAGGATTTAGCCGCCTGCTTCGATCTTGGCCGTGATCAAGCCGACCTTATCCACTCCCGCAGCGTGTGCAATGTCGATCACATTGGCCACGTCGGCAAAGGGAATCGGATCATCCCCCTTCACGAACATGACCTTCTCAGCGCGGGTCTTGTAGATATCGGCGAGCCGCCCCTGCAGATTGTCCCAAGTGGCGTCTTCCTGATTGATCTTCAAACCGGGTTCCTGACCGGCGCCCCGATCGATCAGTTGCACCACGATGGTGCGGTCGGGTGTATTGTTCTTGGGCGCGTTGGGCGGAGGCGGCTGCGGAACCAGTGCGTCCAGACCCTTGGGAGTTAATGGTGTGATCACCATGAAAATAATGAGCAGCACCAGCAGCACGTCAATGAGCGGGGTGACGTTAATGTTTGCGCTTTGGCCTCCGCTCGGGCCGACTGCCATACTCATGGTCGGTTCTCCTCTATTGCCCACCCGTCGCCGGAGCGACAGGCGGCGCGTTTGGAGTGCTTTTTCTCTGGTCGGTGAGCAAGCCTAGATCGTCCACCCCAGCGGCGCGTACCGCATCCACCACTCCCACCACATTTCCATAGTGGGCGCGCGCGTCAGCTTTGAGATAGACCTCTTTGTTCGTGCGATTCGCCAGCCGATCTTTTACCTTGCCGGTCAAGCTGTCCACCGGCACCTTGTCGGCGCCGAAGTAGATTGTGCCATCGCGCATCACTGATACCAGCAATGCGTCTTCTTTATCGGCGTCCTGCATCGGCGTGGGATTGTTTACTTTTGCCATATCCACGCTGATACCCTTCTGCAACATGGGCGTGATCACCATGAAGATGATCAGCAGCACCAGCATCACGTCCACCATCGGTGTCACATTGATGTCGGAGTTGACGTTGGCGCCTTCATTGCGTTTTGCCATCGACATAGGGTCAATCTCCAGTACTTCCAAGGCTTCTGCCGGAGTCCGGAGGTCCGGCGCCGGAATCGATTCCGGCGCCAGGCAAGCAACTCTCAGCAGCGGTCGGTCCAAGAAAAAACTAGGACCGGCGAACGTCCCGGCGCTTGAGGAAGTAATCGATCAGTTCGCTCGATGAATTGTCCATCTCCACATCGAACGCTTCGACGCGACCGGTGAGGTAGTTGAACATCATCACAGCCGGAATGGCCACGAGTAACCCGAAGGCGGTGGTCACCAACGCTTCCGAAATGCCGCCCGCGACCGCGCCCAGACCGGTAGCCTTCTGTTCCGAAATTCCTTTGAAGGCATTCAGAATGCCCATCACGGTGCCGAACAATCCCACGAAGGGGGCGGTCGAACCGATGGTGGCCAAACCACCCAAGCCGCGCTTGAGCTCGGCGTGAACGATGGCTTCAGTGCGCTCCAGGGCGCGCTTGGAAGCTTCGATGGTCTCGCCGGGGATGGCTCCCGGGCTATCCTGGTGGGCCTTGAATTCCATCAAACCGGCGGTAACGACCTTGGCCAGGTGGCTTTTCTTGTTACGCTCGGCGACCTTGATGGCCTCGTCGATACGGCCGTCGCGCAGCGCTCCGGCTACAGCCGGGGCGAAGGCGCGCGATTGTTTGCGGGCCGCGCTATATGCCATGGCTCGGTCGATCATAACTCCGATGGACCAGCCTGACATGATGAACAGAATGATGACCACGATCTTCGCAATGATTCCCATCTGCTTCCACAGCGAAATCGGATCCCAACCCACGGCGCCACCCTCTTGCATAATCCAGGCGGCGGCCCTGGGTACATGACTGAGAACTGCTGCTGCCAAGTTAGCTGCGAACATGAGTTGCTTTTCCTCCTCGGAACTGCTTTAGACTCGGAACTGCCGTTCGACCCCGAACCGTACTCGGAACCGCTTCAAACTTTGATGCGAAATCTCCAGCGCCCTGCAAAACTTTGAGGCGGAAAGTTCAAATCCCCTTCCGGCGCTGATAGTTGCTCACTGCCGCGATTGCAGACCGGACAGTCTCGCACCTCAAGTCTCAAGATCACAAGGCGACGGCGACTGCGCCGGGCAGATGGACTCTCCCGGCCACCATCCTGGGTGGGAGGGGGAGGATCATACTGCTTTCACCTCGCGACGTCAACTCAACATCGCGTTGGGGCGGATTTAGCCTCCGGCAAGGGTGAAGTTAACCTGTACTTCCGTATCCACTTCGACCGGTTCGCCATTCAGCAGATAGGGCTTGTACTTCCACTGCTTCACCGCATCGATGGCCGCGGGAGCCAGCATTGGATGCCCGCTCACCAGCGTAAGGTTTTCAATGGAGCCGTCCTTGCTGATTACCGCTCGCAGCACCACCGTTCCCGAAATGCGGGCCTGTCGCGCCAACGGCGGATAGGTTGGGTTCACCTTCCGAACCAGAAGGCCTTGCGAGACCCCCTGCGACACTCTCACGCGCTGCGGAGTTGCAACTTTTGGCACAGCCATGGGGGTCGAGCTGATGATGCCGCCAATGACGCCCCCCATCTGGCCGCCGGGAATGCCACCCGGGACGCCGCCCACGACTCCGCTTGAAGCCATCGCCGGCGGCGGAGCTTCGTCTTCCTTAATCATCTGCACTTTTTGAGGAATCTTGGTCGGGGTACGAAGTTCTCCATTCACGATATCGGTCTGAACCTGCTTGACCACGTGAACCGGCGCCGCGGCCGGGGGCGGAGGAGGAGGAGGTGGCGGCGGAGCCACCAGAAAAGTCATTAACTGTTGCTTAGGCAAGGCTTCGGTGAAGATCAGGGGCATCAAAACCATAAGGCCAATCAGCCCTACCTCAAGGATGATGGCGAAAGTCGTGGTCCGTCCCCGTTTTGTCTTCAGTCTGCCGCCGGATTCCAGAAGGCTATCTTCAAACATAAAAGTTTCTCCCTGCTCCAGAGCCCACGTTGGTTTAGACACCGACTGCTGCTGGTTTGCTCCCGGCTTCGAAACGCAAATTCAGGAGCAGACTTCCCACAACTAATCTCCAAAACAACCGTTGTTGCGAACCCCTTCAAACAAAAGGTCAAATCGAAGGCTCACTTGGCGCGGGCCGGCATCGCCATCGGCCGCTTGCCTTTGCTGATCCTCCAATCCTGATAGGCCACCAGGATGGGAGCCGCAATTGCGATCGACGAATACGTGCCAATCAAGATTCCAATGACCAGCGCGAGGCTGAACCCACGCAGCACCTCGCCACCGAACAAATAGAGTGCCAGTACGGTAAGGAAGGTTAGCCCGGCTGTCAAGATGGTTCGACTCAGAGTCTGGTTGATGCTCCGGTTAACGACTTCCGAGAGCTTCTCGCGCCGCATGAGTTTAATGTTTTCCCGGATGCGGTCAAATACCACGATCGTGTCGTTATTGGAGTAACCAATCAGGGTGAGGATGGCGGCGATAACCGTCAGCGAAATGTCTTTGTTAAGCAGCGAAAATGCGCCCACCGTGATGAGCGTGTCGTGAAATACCGTGACCACAGCCGCGACTCCGTAAATCCATTCGAAGCGGAAACCCAGGTAAACCAGCATACCGGCGAGCGAATAAGCGGTGGCCAGCAGAGCCTGCCTGCGCAACTGCGCACCCACTTGCGGTCCGACGATCTCGACGTTTCGCACTCCAAAATCCGACAGGAAAAAGCCGTCCGGCAAGGAAGCCACCACCGCCGGATCGGCCCCGCCCTTCAATTGGTCGAACGAACTCAACACCCCGCCCTGACCTTTGTCCCGGGCGTCCACGATCGCCTGCGCCTGTTGGTTATACTTCTGGTCGGCATCCGAGCCCAGCCGCATGGGATCTTTATCCATCAGATAGTTTTTGATGGCCAGGGAACTCGAGTTGTTCAGGTCCTGCTTGCCAGCCGGAGCATTGGTCTCGAGCGTGTTAATGATCTGGGTTTTACCCCGGTCGAGTGCCTGCTCGCTGGTCTCCTGCACATCGAGGTCAATCAGCACCTCGTTATTGGAGGGCACATCGTAGGTCTGAATCTTCGCGTTGTGCAGGCCGGCGCGGTCCATGGCCGCGCGCAGCGCGTTGTCGTCGGGCGTGTGCGAGAACTTCACGTACACCAGCGTACCCCCGCGAAAGTCCACCCCGTAAGGAATGCCGTGCCAGAACAGCATGGAGAGCACTCCCGCCACGCTGAACACCAGCGAAAAGGCGAGAAAGTACCACTTCTTGCCGAGGAAATCTATATTTGTATTGCGAAAGAACTCCACCAGGATTACCTCTTATCCGAATCTATGAAGAATTGAGTAATTGCGAAATTCCGTCATTGAGCAATTCAAAAAAACTGCTGCGCTCCGGGTTGAGATCACTCAATTACCAAACTCCTCAATTGCTCAATTTCTAAATACTCAGCGCCTCGCCCCGCTCCTTGCGGCTGAGCACCCAGTCGAAGATGACGCGCGACACGAACACCGCGGTAAACAGATTTGCCAGCAGACCGAAAGTGAGGGTGACCGCAAACCCCTTCACCGGACCGGTCCCGAAAAGAAAAAGAATTGCCGCCGAAACAATCGTGGTCACGTGGGTGTCCACAATCGTGATCCAGGCGTGGCCAAAACCCTGATCCACCGCCGAAGGCGGCGTCTTGCCGTTGCGCAGTTCTTCTCGAATACGCTCAAAGATCAGCACGTTGGAGTCCACTCCCATACCAACCGTAAGAATCACACCGGCAATTCCGGGCAAGGTCAGCACCGCCTCGAAGTAGCCCATGAATCCCAGCAGGATGATGAGATTCAGGATCAGCGCGATGTCGGCGTTGATCCCCGCCGCACGGTAGTAGACCAGCATGAAAATCAGCACGGCTAACATGCCGATGATGGCGGCATTCACCCCGTGACGAATCGAATCGGTGCCGAGCGAAGGCCCCACGGTACGCTCTTCCAGGTACTTGATGCCTGCCGGCAGCGCGCCCGAGCGCAGGATCATCGACAGATCCTTGGACTGCTGCTGGCTCATGCTGCCGCCGCTGATTTCGCCGGTGTCGCGAATCGCTTCCTTGATATTGGCGACTTCCTGAACTTTGTTATCGAGGACCACTCCCAGACTCTCGCCCACGTGGGCCGAGGTGAAATTGTAAAAGCGCTGCCCGCCCTCGCTGGTTAACTGGAAGCGCACGTTGGGCTGGCCGTTCTGGTCGGTGCTGGGCTGGGCGTCGCGCAAATCTTTGCCTCTTACCGCCGAAACCCGCGACACCAGATACCAGGACTGCTCCCCCGGCGCTGCGCCAGGAGCGGCGTGCCCGGGCAGGAGAATGGCGTCCGGCGGCAGGACTCCGCCTTTATCTTGCAAAGCGGCCGGTTCGCTTGGGAAGGGTCCGCCCAGGACCTGCTTGATCTCAAGCATGGCGGTCGACTGCATAATATCCTTCACCCGGCCAGGATCGTCGACGCCGGGCAGCTGCACCAGAATCTGGTACTGGCCGAGGCCATGCTCCTGAATCGTTGGTTCGCTCACGCCCAGCGAGTCAATGCGATTGCGGATGGTTTCGATCGCCTGAGTCACCGCCTTGTTCTTAAGATCGGTGAGCATCTGCGGCTTCATGGAGAGCGTAAATGAATTCTCCGCGCCAGACGTCAGGTTGTACTCCGGCAGGCGCTCGGAAACGATTTCCAGCAGGTCTTTGCGCGCATCGGGCGGAATGCCCTTCAGCACCACGCGGTCGGGATTACTTTGCGCCTCGGGCTTCGAAACATCGGCGAAGGCGATTTTTCGCTTGTTGAGTTGCTCTTTGAGAATTTCGACGGCATTGTCGGAATCGATGTTGACCGCGTCATTCACCTGCACCTGCAGGATCAGGTGCGTTCCACCCCGTAAATCCAGCCCCAGATGGATGTGATTGGTCAGCGCCGTGAGCAGGCCCTGTCCGGAAAAGCTTTGCGGAATGCCGAAGATGCCGAACAAAAAGACGAGAAGAATTCCGAGGATGAGCGCCAGCTTCGAGAGCAGATTCTTGTTCATAACGAAAATCAGTCCGAGTCAATCAGTCCGAGTTCGGTGATGCCGCACACTACTTGACCTTGGCGTCTTCCTCCGCGGTCGTGACCTGGGTTACAGATGCCTTGGTCACTTCAAGTCGCAGATTGTCCGGAGGCACTCGCAGATGCAACGAATCATCCTTCAACGCCACGATCGTCCCCCGCAGGCCGCCGCTGGTGACCACTCGATCGCCGGTCTTCAACGACTCCAGCATCGCCGTCCATTTTTTCTGGCGCCGCTGCTGGGGAAGAATTAGCAGAAAATAAAAAATAGCGAAGATAAAAATCAGGGGAGCAATGCTCAACCAGCCCATCCCGCCGCCCGCCTGCGCTGCTAAAAGAAATTGCATATTCATTGAGATTCGTCTGTCGCGGCACGCTCACCGGAACACGGTTCACCTCACACTACACCGCAATCCGCGAATAACCGCCCACGCCTGCCTCACCACAGCCCTGTCATTTCACGACGGGAGTTCTGCTCGATTCCGGCCGGATCATCCTCGAGATCAGGTGAACCCGGGGAGGTCTTTCGAGTGGGGCCCACGGTTTCCTCGAGACCAGCCGCTAGAAAGAATCAGGGGACTTCCCCAAGTCGAATAGAATGACGCACCCGCCGCATAGTGTCAAGGTAGAAACTCAGATTGTGGAGGGTATTTAAGACCTGAGCCAGCACTTCATTCGAGGCATACAGATGGCGCAGATAGGCCCGTGAATAGCGCCGGCAGACCCGGCAGCCGCAAGTGGGGTCGAGCGGGCCGGAATCCTGGGCAAAGCGCGCCTGTTTGATTGAAATCTTTCCCTCGGAGGTGAAGAGCAGCCCGTGGCGCGCCGCGCGCGTGGGCAAAACGCAATCCATCATATCGACGCCGAGGCGGGCGTACTCCACAATCTCCTCGGGAGTTCCCACTCCCATCAAATAGCGCGGCTTGTCAGCAGGAAGATGTTGCAGCGTGGCTTCGACCACTTCGCGGGTGCGCTCGCGCGGCTCGCCCACGCTAAGGCCGCCGATGGCGTAGCCAGGGAATCCGATTTCAACCGTGCGCTCGGCGGATTCTTTTCGTAACTCGAGATCCATCCCCCCCTGGACGATGCCGAACAGAGATTGGGTCTTTTCGAAGAAACCGTCAGAGAACGAGAATGTGGGGGCAGCCGCCCCCGGCTGTCGGTCGGGCCAAAGGCCCGACTTTTCGCCATCTGCTTGAGCCCCGCGATCAAAATCAAGCGAGCTTCCCTCGCTTCGACAGCCGGTGGCGGCTGTCCCCACGTGGGCATTGCTGGCCGGTCCATCCACCCCACCCCAAGGAACCTCGTGCTTGTGCTCCTCGAAGTATCTCTTGCTGCGCTCCGCCCAGCGCAAGGTCAATTCCATGGAGGCTTTCGTGCGCGCCCGGTCCGCGGGATACTCCGTGCACTCGTCGAACGCCATGATGATGTCCGCGCCCAGCCCGATCTGCACGGCCATCGAGTTCTCCGGACTGAGGAAATGCGAGGATCCGT
>Ga0302324_100004382_pt1 | contig 31262 bp, 26 predicted proteins | sample Palsa_T0_1_FD_201949 | JGI IMG/M metagenome (GOLD analysis project Ga0302324, IMG submission 201949) | Peat permafrost microbial communities from Stordalen Mire near Abisko, Sweden - Palsa_T0_1 | ecosystem: Environmental > Terrestrial > Soil > Palsa > Peat permafrost | place: Sweden: Abisko... | reverse complement strand
CGTCTTGAGCGCGCGCATCGTCGCGAGCGTTGCCGGCGGTGGTCCCCACGCGTCGAGGTGGGGCCACAGCGCGTCGGAAGCCGCGATCAGCTGCGCGCTCCCGAGCGCGTCGCGCATGGCCGTGCAGGCCGCCGTCGCTTCCTCGACCGCCGACGGCGTGCGGCAGCCGAAACGTGCGACGACGTCCCCGGTCAGCAGATCGGTGATCGTCTCCCAGCCCTTCGCCGCACCCGCCGCTCGCGCGATGCTGCGCTGCATCGCCGCCCGCACGCGCCCCGCGCGCTCCGGTGCGCGTGAGGGCAACCCGCGACCGAGCAGCGTGAACGACGTCGCCGGCGTTGCGACGTAGGCATCGAGCACCACCTGGAAGGCCGAGCGGGCGGCGCCGTCGTCGCACAGCCGCGTTTCCGCGACGCCGGCTGCGCCGAGCGCCGAGCGGTAGTCGCGAATGGCCCGTTCGACGCTCGCTTCGGAACCCTCGAACAAGGCGACGATCTCGGTCGCCGCGGAATCAGCCTCGGGGTCGGCCGGTACCGCGAAGGTGTCGCGCAGCAGCAGCGCAGTCGGCGGGATCGTCAGCGCGCAGACTTGGGCGATCAGCCGCTCGCGCACCTCGTCCTCAAAAGCGGAGGTCGCGAAACGCTGCACGGCCGGCGCGGGCAGCAGTTTGAAGTTCACGCGGGCGAAGAGTCCGAGCGTTCCCTGCGAGCCGACATAGAGCTTGGCCATGTCGTAGCCGGTGACGTTTTTGACCACCATACCGCCGCTGGCGGCGAGCGTTCCGTCCGCGAGCGCCACGGTCGCGCCGATCACGAGATCGCGCGGGCGGCCGTACGCCGCCCGGCGTGGGCCGGCCCAGCCGGCGGCCAAGGTGCCGCCCAGCGTCGCGTCGCGCGGCAGCGGCGCATCGAGCGGCAGAAACTGACCGTGTTCGGCCAGCGTGCGCGCCAGCGCGGCCAGCGTGAGCCCGGCGCCGGCACCGCAGGTCAAATCGCGCGGGTCGTAGTCGTGCACGGCATTCAGGCGCGCCGTACGCAGCGCAACGTCGTAGCGCTGCGGCGGGTTGCCGGCGCGCTGCAGCGTTCCGCCGCCGAAGGCGACGACGCTTTCGCCGGCCGCCGCGGCGCTTGCCAGCGCGGCGGCCAGCTCGCGCGCGTCGGCGGGTTCGACGACTCGCTCCGGGGCACGGCCGGCGAGCCGGTAGCGCGCGGGCACCGCGCTCGAACGTCCGCGCGGTGCGATCATGCCGGTGCGGCGCTGCGCTCGCCGGCGCGCACCCCGACCTCACCGCAGAGCGCGCCCGACGGGAAGATCTTGTCGGGATTGAACCCGCGCAGCGGATCGAAGACTTCGCGAACGCGCCCCATCGCGGCCAAATCGTCGGTCGAGAACACCAGCGAGAGCGTCTCGCGTTTCTCGTAGCCGATGCCGTGCTCGCCGCTGATCGTCCCGCCCATCGCGATGCAGGTGCGCAGAATTTCGGTGCCGGCGTCGACGACCGCTTCGACTTGCCGCCGTTCGCGGCGGTCAAAGATCAGCAGCGGGTGGAGGTTGCCGTCGCCGGCATGAAACACGTTGCCGACCGGCAGCGCGTGGTCGCGCGCGATCCCCTCGATCGCGTGCATCACTTCGGGCAGCCGCGTGCGCGGCACGCAGGCGTCCTGGATGTAATAGTTCGGAGCGATCCGTCCGATCGCGCCCGCCGCGCCTTTGCGCGCCGCCCAGAGGGCGTCTCGCTCGACTTGGTTGCGCGCCGCTCGCCACGACAGCGCGCCGTGAGCGCGCGCGATGCGCTCCAGCGCCGACTCGCCCGAGGCGACATCGTCGTGCGTCCCCGCGATCTCCACCAGCAGCACGGCGCCGGCATTTTCGGGATAGCCCGCGTGATAGTGCGCCTCGACCGCGCGAGTGATCAGGGCATCCATGATCTCGAGCGCGGTCGGGACCAGACCCGCTGCGATGATCGCCGACACGGCTTCGGACGCCGACTCGACATCCGGAAAGGCGGCCACGCACACCCGCACCGCTTCGGGCAGCTTCAACAGCCGCACGTCGACCTCGGTGACGACGCCTAAGGTCCCTTCGGAGCCGACCAGCAGGCCGGTGAGATCGTAGCCGGCGTCATCGATCGAGGTGCGATGAATCGTGCCCTCGCCGTCGACGTATTCGACACCCAGCACGTGGTTGGTGGTCGTTCCGTAACTGAGACAATGCGGGCCGCCGGCGTTGGTGCCGACGTTGCCGCCGATCGTCGAGATCTTCTGACTCGAGGGATCGGGCGCGTAAAAGATGCCGTGCGCGGCGACGGCTTGCGACAGTTCGAGATTGATCAGTCCCGGCTGCACGCGCGCGCGCCGGTTGCGCACGTCGAGTTCGAGCACGCGATTCATGCGCGCGAAGGAGATAACCATCCCGCCGCGCGCCGGCACCGCGCCGCCGCACAGACCCGTCCCCGCACCACGGGGAACGACCGGTTCGCCACACTCGCGCGCGATGCGCACGCCGGCTGCGACCTCGCGCGCCGTGCCCGGCACGATCACGGCTGAGGGCAGCGTATTGTCGCTGTAGGCATCGAAACCGTAGACCGCGAGGTCCTCGGGCTCGGTGCGGACGACGTCCGGACCGAGCGCGTCGATCAGACGCGACGCAAGGGAGGCCATTGTTTCCGGCTACGTCAGTACAGCAGGTATCTCCCGCGCAGCGCTCGGAACGCGGCCAGCCCGGGACGCCATGCCGTCACGACGGCGTCCGCAGACGCGCCGGCAGCGAGCGCTAGGCGAACGCTGTCGGTGCCCCAGTCGCGGTCCATGATGTTCCCGTGCGCGACGCGGAACTTGCCTTGCGCGCGCGCCGCTGCCAAAAACTCGACCGCCGTACGCACGCTCGGGAAACGATAGGGGTCGGTGAGGTTGATCGTGACCCCGGAGAGCGTCTTGTCCTTCCAAAATCCGCGCACCGGAACCCACTCGGCCGGCTCAAACTCGACGCCCGGAATCGCGCGCGCCGCGAGCGCATCGCGAAATGCCGCAGCATCGAACCCAAACCCGCCCGCATACTCGAATGGGCGGTCCGTACCGACGCCGTTGTTGACGCCGCCTTCGTCGACCAGGCCGGTCGCAAGATAGACCAGCGTCGTGCGCGCGAACGGCATGTTCGGCGAGGTTGGAATCCAGGTCAGCCCGGTATCGGCCCACAGCATCTCGCGCGACCAACCCTGCATCGGCACGACGCGCAGGCGGCAGCCGACGCCGAAATGATCGTTGATGAGCCGGGCCAGTTCCCCGACCGTCATGCCGTGCCGTTCCGGAATCGGGTAGAGCCCCACGAACGAGGCGAACTTCGGTTCGAGTACCGGCCCGTCGATCAGAGCGCCGCCGGTCGGGTTGGGCCGGTCGAGAACCCAGACGTCCTTGCCGTACTGCGCCGCAGCCTGCATGACGTACGCCATCGTCGACACGTAGGTGTACGGCCGCGCACCGACGTCCTGGATGTCGAACACCAGCACGTCGATTCCGCTCAACATCTCGGCGGTAGGCCGGCGCGTCTTTCCATAGAGGCTGAACACCGGCAGCCCGGTTTTTTCATCGACCGATGAGCCGACACTCTCGCCGGCGCCTGCGCTGCCGCGAATGCCGTGTTCGGGGCCGAAGAGCGCCTTGACGTTGACGCCTCCGGCGCGCGCGAGCGCATCGACCAGCAATTCGCCGCTCGAGAGCGCACCGGTCGGATTGGTCACGATGCCGACCGCGCGTCCGCGCAGCTGCGCGGCCCCGTCGTGCACGAACGCGTCGTCGCCGAGCGTGATGCGTGCGTTGCGCGCGGCGGCCGCTCGTGGAGCCCCCGCCGACGCGAGGACGGCGCCGGCGCCGGCCAGGAACGCCGGCCGGGAGAGGCCGTTCCGGCTCACGCCGGCACGAACCGCGGCCGAGCGCCGTCCGGAATCAAGCCCGCCGCCGCGGCGCGCACGAACAGATCTTCGACCGCTGCCATCCCGTCGTCGCCGACGTCCTCGCTGTAGTCGTTGACGTAGAGCCCGATGTGGGCGCGCATGACCGCATCGTCCATTTCGAAGGCGTGCGCGCGGACGTAACCGATGATCGCGTCTTCGCGCGTGCGCGCGAAGCGCAGGCTCGCGCGAATGGCAGCGTCGATGCGCCCGGCGTCGGCGTCGCTGATGTCGTTGCGCACCAGGATCGCACCCAAGGGGATCGGGTTGCCGGTTTCGCGCTCCCACCACGCGCCCAGATCGATCGCTGCTCCCAACCCCGCCCGCGCATAGGTGAAACGCGATTCGTGGATGATCAAGCCCGCGTCGACGTCGCCGCGCGCGACCGCGTCGACGATCGCGTCGAAGCGCAGTTCGACCGTTCGCGGCTCGTGCCCAAGCGCCAGCTGCAGCAGCGCGTAGGCGGTGGTCATCCGGCCCGGAATTGCGAACACCGCATTCGCATCGAGACCCGCGAGCGTCGTTACGGCACCGGCGGCATCGGGACGAGCGACGACGAGCGGTCCGCAGCCGCGGCCTAGCGCCCCGCCCGCGCGCAGGATGCGATAGTGGTCCAACAGATAGGGGATCGCCCCGTAACTGACCTTGGTCAATTCGAAGCGGCCCGCGCGCGCCGCGACGTTGAGGGCCTCGACGTCGTCGAGCACGACGTCGACGCGGGGTGCGTCCGCGAGCAGCCCGTTGGTGAGCGCTGCAAAGATGTAGGTGTCGTTGGGACACGGTGAGTAGGCCAGCGAGTAGCTCATCGCGCCAACAAAACGTCGAGCAGGGCGTCGGTCGTTGCGACGGCTGCCTGCGCGCCGGCCCGAAAGTCCCAACCGTTTGCAGCCCGGTCGCCGACCAGATTCGAGACGCCGCGCAGCTCGACGGCCGGTACCCCGGCGGCATCGGCCGCCCGCAGGAACGCGAAGCCCTCCATCGACTCGACGTCGGCGCCGAAGCGTGCGGCGAGCTCGGCGGCGCGTGTATCGGTCGACGTGACCGTCGCCGAGCTGATCCCCGTTCCAATGCGCGCGCGCACGCGGGGGTCGCGGCACGCGCGCAGGAGCTGCGTGTCCGCGTCGGCTCGGCGCAGCAGCGTGAGCCCGTCCGGAAGCGGAAACGCGGTGCCGTCTTCGAGCCCGAGCTCGACGTAGTACTCGACCGCGACCGCGACCGCGTCGCCGACGGCGGCCCGGCCGCGGAACCCGCCCGCGATGCCGGCGTTGATGGCCGCCTCAAAACGCCGGCCGGCAAGCGCGCGCGCGGTACCGGCTGCCGCCTCGACCGGACCGACGCCGACGGCCACGACTTCGACGCCGTCACGCCGCCGCAGCGCGCCGAGTTCGGCCGCGACGGCGCATACGATCAGAATGCTCACCGCAAACCGATGAATTTGTGGGTTTGCAGCGAGAGCCGCAGCCGGCCTGGATCGTTCTTGGCCGCGGCCACCGCGAGCGCGACGTTGGCGGGCTTGTTACCCTCAGGCTGCAAGAACACGCGCGTGCGTGCCCCGAACGCCGTCAGCCACTCGAGCGGAACGCGGCCGTCAACGATCAGTTTCGCTTCGTCGGCGCGCTGCGCCATGAACGGGTGGAGCCGCTCCTTCGGCGAGACCGTCAGCCACACGTCATCGGGCAGCTCGGTCGCGAGCGTCCCGTTCGACTCGATGTGCACCCGCCGGCCGTCGGCGATCAGTGCTGCGATCAGCGCCGGTGTCTCCCGCTGCCCGAGCGGTTCGCCGCCGGTGAGGATCACGGTGGGGCATGCGCCGCCCTCGGCGCGCACCGCCGCCGTCACCTCCGCGACGGAGGCGACGAACTTCAGTGCGTAGTCGGTGTCGCAGAAGGCGCAGCTGAGATTGCAGCCGGCGAGGCGGACGAAGACCGCGGGTGTACCGGTCCACGTCCCCTCCCCTTGAAGGCTGTAGAAAATCTCAGCCAGCTGCAGCAATGCGGCTCAGCGCGACTGGCGGTACGAGTGCACAACCTGAACCGTCACCACCGAGTTGGCCGGGATGGTCACGTTCTGCTTCGCGTTGTGGCCGTACAGGTAGCCGCCGGCAGCGCCGACCGCACCGCCGGCGTTGGTGCCGAGCTTCTTGCCCAGGATGTTGCCGATGATCATGCCGGCGACCGCGCCCCCGGCTTCATTGAGCGTGTTGTTCTTCGTGTTGACCTGCATGGACACCGTACGCGCGTTGATGGCGTAGGAATTCCCTGACCGCGTACGGAGCTTGTCCCAGGTGATTTCAATCGTGGCGGCGCGCCCTTGACTCGCGGCCTGCACGTCTTCAACATGGCCATAGAGGACCGCGCCGTTGATGTTGTTGTCTTGCGAATGCACGTTGGAAACCGTCACCCGCTGCCCGATCTGTGCGTTTGCCGAGGTGACGCTCTGATCGATCGTTCCGCTCAGCTGAATGCCGGGGTAAATCTGCGCCGCGGCCGCTAACGGCAGGACGGCCAGTGCCGCTGCGAGCGTCAGTGAGAAGAGTCTGCGTGTCATCGCCCGAGGCTCCTTTGACTTGATGGGATGCTTAGCGAGCCCTTACCCAGTTGATGCGAGCTGGTCCCCCTTACGGAGTACCACGCACGCCTTTCGGGTTTCCCACAACGTGAGTTCACACAGACCCGGCAGCCGCGGTTCCAGCCGGCTCCAAACCCAGACCACGATGTTTTCGGCGGTTGGATTGTCGAGCAGTTCATTGAGCGAGCGATGGTCGAGTTCGCCCATCACCACCTCCTTGACGATCTGCGAGAGCGCGTCGAAATCGACGACCATGCCGGCCGCCGGCCCGCTGGCCTGAAGCGGACCGTCGAGGGCGACTTCCAGGCGGTAGGAATGGCCGTGTAGGCGCGCGCAGCGTCCCGGGTGGTGCGGCAGCACGTGGGCCGCTTCGAAGGCAAAAGTTTTCCGGATCTGCACCGCGCCGTCGTTCGCCGCCGGACGGAGCGGCGCCTCACGGCGCGGAACCCAGCGGTGTGCAGAGCAAGCCCGGGCCCATCCCGCGGCCGGACCCGATCGCCGCGTCCGAGCGGGCCGAGCCGGTCGTCATCGCCGCCTGGGATCCCGCGTGGGCGCCAACCTTCGCGGACATTGCGGTCAGGCTCAAAGCCGCGCTCGGCGATGTCGCGGTCGGCATCGAGCACGTCGGCAGCACCGCCGTCAACGGGCTCGACGCGAAGCCGATCATCGACATCGACGTCGTCGTGCGCAACGATGCCGACGTCCCCTCGGCGATCGTGCGTTTGGCGGCGATCGGATACGAGCACTTGGGCGACCTGGGCATCATGGGGCGGGAGGCATTCCGCGCACCGCCGGGCGCGCCCGCGCAGCACCTCTACGTGTGTCCGGCCGCTTCGGCCGAACTGCGCGCCCACCTGATCTTCCGCGACGCGCTGCGTCTGCGGCCCGCACTGGCTGCGAGCTATGCCGTCCTCAAGCACGAACTCGCCGCGCAATACCGCGACGATCGCGACTCCTATGCCGAAGGGAAGAGCCACTTCATCGCAAGCGCCCTCCAAGATGCGCGCGACGACGGCTCCCGCCGCGCTCAGCGCCGCTAATCAGCGTTTCGCTTTGCGCACGTAGACGGTTGCGGTGCGGTAGTCGAACCACAGTTCGTACCCCTGCAGCAGATCGGTGCCGAGGACGCCGTCGACATCGTCGGTCCCGAGGTCGGCGCTCGACACGTCGGTGACGACCTCGCGGGCCCAGATTCCGCCCAGTTCGAGGCCCGGAATGAGCGCCGGTTCGGCGTTGGCGACGCCCCCGATTCCGCGTACGTGGGTGGTGGCCGCGACCCGCGCCGGAGAGAACTCCGCGCGCTCGGCAAAGGCGGTTTCGAAGACGCTCCGGTTGGCGCCGGTATCGAGCACGACGCGTCCGGTGCCCGTGCCGGCGCGAACGCGGACGGCCGGGGTCTTGTCGTCGAGCCCGAGCGCGACCCCCGACGCGTCGGCGGGCGCATGGAAGCGTTCGGGCGCCAGAACTTCGGCCACGCTCTTTTCGAGATTGAGGTGCACGACGGAGTCGGCGAAGAAGTCGAACCCCAAGAGGCCGATCACGTGCGTGCCGTCGTCAAGGTGAAACGGAATCGGCACGACGCGCGCGACGGCGTTGCGCATGCGAAGACCGCCGACGGTGATCTGCGGCACGATGGTGGTTGCTTCCGGGAACGTTCCCATGGTGACGCCGACCCGCTGACCGTACCGTTCCAGGCCTTGCTGTTCGACCAGCGCGGGGTCGACGACGATCCCGGCCGCGCCGGAGTCGAGCAAGAAATCGTAGCCCGAGCGGCCGACGATCACGCGCACGATTGCCAGCCCGTCGACGAAGCGCACCGGCAGGCGCACCGAAGCCTGCCGTTCGGGAAATTCGAGAAACCGGCGCGTCGCCGGGATGTCGACGTCGCGCGGGTCGGGCGTGATGTCGAAACTGCGCCCGACGAGGATCTGCTCGCGCTCGTTGCCCAGCGAGTCGACGGTCCGCACGCGCGACGGTTCGCCGACACCTTCGACCAGATGGTAATCGTCGAAGGTCGAGACGTAGCGCCTGCGCCGCGAGATCGATTCCTTGCGCACGACCAAGCCGGTGTGCTTGTCGATGTACAGCCACTGCCGCCGGCCGGCCGGCGGGTTGACTTCGACGACGTAGGCACCGAATTGCGTCGAGTCGCCGATGAGCCGGACGTCGCGTTCGTCGGTCGGATCGCGGAACGCGTGGTCGCTGACCGCGTCGCGCGCTTCGTGTAAGCCGGGATAGGTGAAGGTCAGACCGTTGCGGGTTTGCTCCCAGTGCACGCCGTGCAGCACGCCTCGCGAGTACACCAGTGGACCCAGCGTCGTCGTTTCGCGCACGTCGCGGCCGAGCCGGTTGACTTTGAAGGAGCCGACCGTCCCGTCTTGATACAGGCGCCAGTCCTCGAAGATCGTGACGGCGCGCGTGTGCTCGTGCTGGTGGGCCCGTTCGTACAGCGCCCGCACCTTTGGCAAGCTCGATGAGGCCGCGGTGAGCCCGGCCGGCTCGTCATCGTACGCCGCAGCCCGCGCCATCGCGCCCGCCGCGAACGCAAGCAGCATCCCCGCCGCGAGCGCTGCAACAGCGCGCTGCGAGCGCGAGGAGCGCACTATAAGGTCCCGGACGGTCCCATCGCCTCGAGGCGTTTCTTGAGATCGCTGAGGAAACCGCTGGCGACGGAGCCGTCCACGACCCGGTGGTCCAGCGACAGGCAAACGTTCATCATCGAGCGGATCGCGATGGCGTCATCGTCGCGAACCACCGCGCGTTTCACGACCGCTTCGGTCGTCACGATCCCGGTCTGGCCCGGCACCAGGATCGGTGCCGAAAGAATCGACCCGTTGGCGCCCGTATTGTTGACGGTGAACGTCCCTCCGGCCAAGTCGTCGGCGCCGAGTTTTCCGCGCCGCGCCTTCTCGATCAGTGCGCCGGCCGCCAGTGCAAGGCCGCTGATCGAGAGCCGATCGGCGTTGCGGATCACCGGCACGATCAGGTTCCCGCTCGCGGCGATCGCTAAGCCGATGTTGACCTCGCGATGAACGCGGATGCCCTCATCGGTGAAGGACGCGTTCATCAGCGGAAAGGCGGCCAGCGCTTCGACGGCGGCACGGATGAAGAAGGGCAGCAGCGTCAACTTCACGCCGGTGGCCTGCTCGAAGGCGGCCTTCTCGTTCGAGCGCCACTTCCAGACGTTGGTGACGTCGACTTCGACCATCGTCCAGGCATGCGGCGCGGTGCGCTTCGATTCGACCATGCGCTGGGCGATGATCTTGCGCGCCTGGGTGAGCGGAATCAGGCTGCCGGGCCTGGCGTTTTCGTACGATGGCCGAGCGGTCGCCGCGGGTTTGGATGCCGTGTACTGCGCGCCCTCGGCGGAGATCGTTGCGGCGACGCCGGCGCTGGGTCCGGCTTTGGCCGCGGCGAGAATGTCGTTGGCCGTGACGCGTCCGTGATCGCCGCTGCCGCGAATCGTGCCGAGATCGACCTGGTGTTCGCGGGCTAAACGCCGCACGGCCGGCGAAACGCGCACGCCGCCGGCGGTCGAGGAACTCGGCGCTACGGTCCCGTTGGAGTTCGCCGTCACCGGTGCCGCGGTGTACGAATCTCCGGACAGCCCGAGGTTGCCGCCCGGCACGGGTTCGTCGGAGCCTTGGTGGTACGCTTCGGCCGCCGTCGGTCGCGCGGACGCGGCGACCGCTTCGCTGGGCGATGCGCTGCCCTCGGGAGCCGGAATGCCGCCGGCAGCGACTTCGTCGATGATGGCGATCGGCGTACCGGTCGGGACCGTTTCGCCTTCCTTGACCATCAGCTCGCGAATGATGCCGGTCACCGGCGCCGGTACTTCGGCGTTGACTTTGTCGGTCGAGACCTCGACGAACGACTCGTATTTTTCGACCGAATCGCCGACGTTTTTGAGCCACTGCGCGACGGTCCCTTCGGTGACCGTTTCGCCCAGCTGCGGCATCGTAATGGTCGTCATCTAAAACGCCGCCAGCTCGCGCATGGCCGTCAGCATCTGCTCGGTCGAGATCATGAACTCTTCTTCGAGCGGAAGCGCGTAGCCCATGGCGGGAACGTCGGGGCCGCACAAACGGCGGATCGGAGCGTCGAGATCGAAGAGCGCCTCTTCGGCGACCATGGCGCTGATCTCGGCGCCGATGCCGCCGAACTTGTTGTCTTCGTGAATGATCAGCAGCTTGCGCGTCTTGCGCACGGAATCGAGGATCGTCGTCTTGTCCATCGGGCGGATCGAACGCAGATCGATCACTTCGATCGACACGCCGTCTGCTTCCAGCCGGTTCGCGGCGTCGAGCGCCTGATGGGCATTGAAGCCGTAGGAAACGACCGTCACCTGCGAGCCGGCTTTCTTGACGTCGGCCTTGCCGATCGGAATCGTATAGTAGCCGTCGGGAACCTCGCCCTTGACGCTGCGGTAGGTTTTTTTGTGCTCGAGGAACAGCACCGGGTCGGGACACTCGATCGCGGCGTTGAGCAGCCCTTTGACGTCGGCCGGCGTCGAGGGCGCGAGGATCGTGAGACCCGGAACGTGATAGAACAGCGCTTCGATCGAGACCGAGTGCGAGAGCGCCCCGCGGACCCCGCCGCCATACGGCGTGCGGATCACCAGCGGGCACGTGTAGTCGCCGTTGGAGCGATAGCGGGTCTTAGCCGCCTCGCCGACGATCTGATTGAACGCCGGATAGATGAAGTCGGCGAACTGGATCTCCGCGATCGGGCGTAAACCTTCCATCGCCATGCCGATCGCGACGCCGACGATCGAGGCCTCGGCCAATGGGGTGTCGATCACGCGCTCGGGTCCGAACTCCTCGAGGAAGCCCTTCGTGATCAGGAAGACGTTGCCGCGAGCGCCGACGTCCTCGCCCATGATCAGGACACGCTCGTCGCGCGCCAGCGCGTCGTGCAGCGTCGCGCGGACGGCTTCGACGTTGGTCATGACCGTCGAGCCCGCAGACGGCGCGGTCGCCGTTGCCGGGCTTCCTTTTAATCCTGCCATGGCCGGTAGTCCCCCGCGACGACGTTCGTGTACAAGCTCTCGACGCTGGGGTAGGGCTGCGCTTCGGCGGCGTCGGTGGCCTCGTTCGTCTCGCGCAGGACGTCGGCCCGCAAGCTGCGGGACTGCGCGGCGTCGATGATGCCGGCTTCGATCAGGCGCTGCTCGAAGCGCGGTACCGGATCGCGCTTGCGCTGCTCCTCGATGTCATCCCGCGAGCGGTAGGTCCGGTCGTCGTCATCGGTCGAGTGCGAGAGGTAGCGGTAGCAATCCGCTTCGACCAGCGTCGGACCGCCGCCGCTGCGGGCGCGATCCATAGCGACGCTCATCGCGGCATAGGTGGCGATCGGATCGAAGCCGTCGCAGATCGCGCTCGGGATGCCGTAGCCGGCAGCCTTGTCCGCGACATGCGCGACCTTCATCTGCATCGACTGCGGGGTCGAAATCGCCCACTGGTTATTCTCGATCAGAAACACAATCGGGAGCTCGTGCACGGCGGCGTAGTTGACCGACTCATGCCACTCGCCTTGCGAGGTTGCGCCCTCTCCGGTCGAACAGATCACCGCCCGGCCGGCTTCGCGCCGATACCGGAAGGCGGCCGCGATGCCGACGGCATGGGTGCAGTGACCGGCGATGATCGAGGAGATCGAGGCCACCCCGAGGTCGTGGTTGGTGTAGTGGTTCGGAAATTGGCGGCCGCCGGAGCGGTCGGTCCGCCGCGCGAAGAGCGACGAGAGGATCTCGAACGGCGACATGCCGACCCCGAGCGCCAAACCGAGGTCGCGATAGTAGGGGACCAAGACGTCGCGGCCGCGCACGAAGGTCATCGCCGCGCCGGCCTGCACCGCTTCGTGACCTTCAGAGCCCAGGGCGAACGGAATCTTGCCCTGGCGATTGAGCTGAAAGCCGCGGTTGTCGAGTTGCCGCTGGAGCAGCATGTTGCGGAGCATCTCGACGAGTTGTCCGTCGCTGAGCCCCGCGCGCTCGAGCGCGCTCTCCCGTTCAATACTGGTCTTGGCCATCGCCGTCCCCAAGGTCGGAGCAAGTGAGAACCGAGGATACTCGCGCGCGGAGCCCCGTGACTCCTGCGCCGGGCGTGCTCGGGCTCGTCCGCACCCGGCGCAAGCGGCCGTGAGGACGGTTACGCGGTAACCGTCGCCGCGGCTTCCTGCAGGCCGAGTTTCTCAATCGATTCCTCACGCATCTTGTATTTCTGAACTTTGCCCGAGACCGTCATCGGCCAACCGTCGACGAACATCACGTAGCGCGGGATCTTGTAGTGGGCGATCTGTCCGCGGCAGTAGGCGCGGAGGTCCTCCGCGTTGATCTCGCTGCCCGGATTGACGATGACCCAGGCGCAGAGTTCTTCGCCGTACTTGAGGTCGGGGACACCGATCACCTGAACGTCCTTGATCGCGGGATGGGTGTAGAGAAACTCTTCGATTTCGCGCGGGTAGACGTTCTCGCCGCCGCGGATCACCATGTCCTTGATCCGCCCGCTGATGTTGACGTAGCCGTCGTCATCCATCGTCGCGATGTCGCCGGTGTGCATGTAGCGCGCGGCGTCGATCGCGCCGGCGGTCGCCTCCGGATTCTCCCAATAGCCGAGCATCACGCTATAGCCGCGGGTGCAGAGCTCGCCCGGCGTATCGCGCGGCACGATCCGGCCGTCGCCGTCGACGATCTTGACCTCGATGTGCGGGTGCACGCGGCCGACCGTCGCCGTCCGTTTCGCCAGCGGATCGTCGGTCATCGTCTGCGTCGACACGGGTGAGGTTTCGGTCATGCCGTAACAGATCGTGACCTCAGGCATGTGCATCTCGTTCTGCACCCGCTTCATCACCTCGACCGGGCACGGCGAGCCCGCCATGATCCCGGTGCGCAGCGTGCTTAAGTCGTACGTCGAGAACCCCTCGAGCGCGAGTTCGGCGATAAACATCGTCGGCACGCCGTAGAGTGCGGTGCAGCGCTCCGCGACGACCGCGGCCAGGCTCAGTTCCGGGTCGAAGGTCCAGTTGGGAATGACGATCGCCGCACCGTGCGTGGTGCAGGCCAAGTTCCCCAGCACCATCCCGAAGCAGTGGTAGAACGGCACCGGGATGCAGACGCGGTCGGCTTCGGTATAACGGCAGCCTTCGCCGATGAAGAAGCCGTTGTTGAGGATGTTGTGATGCGAGAGCGTCGCACCCTTGGGGAAGCCGGTCGTCCCCGAGGTGTATTGAATGTTGATCGGCTCGTCGAATTGACAGTGGGCTTTGCGCGCCGCCAGGGTCGCGTCGTCGCACTCGTCCGCGCGCGCCAGCAGGCCCTCCCAGCCGGCCTCGTCAGCGCGCGGCGGCTCGTCGCCGAGCACGACGACGTTGCGCAACGCGCGCAGTTCCGGGCGCACGGCGCGCACCATCGCAAGGTACTCGCTGTTCTTGTAGCGGTCGAGCGTCACCAGCGTCGAGATGCCGCTCTGCTGCAGGGCGTACTGCAGTTCGTGCAGCCGGTAGGCTGGGTTCACGTTGACGAGGATGGCGCCGATCTTGGCGGTGGCGTACTGGACCAGGACCCATTCGAGCGAGTTGGGCGACCAAATGCCGACCCGCTCGCCGTGCTCGACCCCGGCCGAGATGAAGGCGCGCGCGAGGCGGTCGGTCTCGTGCGCAAAGGCGGCGTAGCTGAGCCGGCGCCCTTGGTGGACGGAGACGACGGCATCGCGATCCGGAAAGCGCGCCGCGATCCGATGCAGATTATCCCCGATCGTCTCGCCCAGCAGCGGGACGGCGCTCGCGCCCTGGGCGTAGCTGAACTGGGACATCCCTCCCTCCTTCTGCGGTACCGCGCTGCGGTACGATCCGACGGACGAACGAGATTCCCCTCACGCTACAAGGATTGGGGGCCGACCGTCCGAAAATGCTTGGTCCGGCGAGCGTACAGGATGGACGCTCGACCTCTGCCATTCCGCGACCCCGATGGATGAAAGGAACGGCCACGATGCGTTTTCGTCTCGCGTGTTTTGTCTCGTTGGTCGCGGTGGGTCTGTTCGCCGGTTGCGGCGGCGGCGGCGGAGGCGGAACGTCACCGAGCGCGCCCAGCGCCCCGCTGGCCACGGCGACGCCGGCCCCGAATTCGCCGATCCAGTTGTTCCTCGTCCCTGCCTCGGAAGCGTCAGGCAGTCCGATCATCCAGCCGACGCCGGGAACCTTAGGCACGGATACGATTTCGATCTCATTTACCGCGGTCGGTCAGACGCAGGGCCTTCTGGTCTACGAGCCCGGCTTCACCGGCACGTTTTCCGCGGCCGTACAGAGCTGCACGCTGACCCCGGCCGCAGTCACGGTTTCACCGACGAGCTATACCGGACTTCGCCAAGGCGTCTTCGTCATCACGAGCGCGTCGGCAGGTTACTGCGTCGTCAAGATCACCGATGGAACCAACGGCGCGGCCGCGTTCACCGACGTGACGACCACCACCGGTACGATCTCCGCCATCAAAAGACACTAACCGCCACCGCAGACGAACCGCAGCGCTGTAAGGGAAGCTCGCCGCGTGCGTTCTTTCGACTCCCTCCATCGGCCGCAGCCGTTTGCGCGGGCCGCAGCGGCTCTGCTCATCGTTTCCGTAGCTGCGTGCTCCGGTCGCGACGGCAGCTCGGCGATCCCGGGTGCGCCGCACTCGCAGCTCGATGCGCGCCTGGCGCCCGTGACCTTTACGATGCACTGGAATAGCGCGACGGCCTCGGCGGTCAGGCGGTCGCCGAAGTACATCTCGCCCAGCGCGCTGAGCGTCTCCATCACCGTCAATCAAGGTGTGCCTCAGGTCCTCAACTTCCCGGCGACGACGCTCGCGATCAATGCCCCGGTCGGGACGGATCTCTTCACCTTCGCGACCTACGACGAAGCGTACGGACAGGGCAACGTGCTCGGCCGAGCGGCGATAACGCAAAGCATCGTCGACGGTGCCGCGAACACGGTCACGGCGGTGCTGGGCGGAATCATCGCCTCGCTCGCGATTACCTTGGGGAACCCCACACCGAATGCGGGAACGGCCGCAGCGATCCCGATCACCGCTTCGGGCAGGGACGCCGACGGCAACACCATCGTCGGCTCGAGCGACTATGGGGCGCCGATCGTTCTGACGATCACCGATCCGGCGAACAGCGGGACGCTTTCGCTGTCGACGAAGTCCTTACAGAGCCCCGCCGCTGCCGCGACCCTCAACTACAACGGCGGAACCCTGGTCAGCGCATCGGTCGTCGCATCGACGACTGGTGTGGCGAGCGTTTCTGCGACGATTAGCCCGACGCCGACGGTGTATCAATACGCGATCCCAACGGCGGCCAGCAAACCGAATTGGATCGCGCTTGGTCCCGACGGCAATATGTGGTTTACCGAGCAAAACGCAAGCAAGATCGGGCGCATCACACCGGCGGGCACCGTGACCGAGTTCGCGACGCCGACCGGCTCGTCCGAGCCCTCCGGAATCATCAGCGCTTCGGACGGCAGGCTATGGTTCGGCGAATACGCTGCCAGCCAGATCGGCGCCCTGACGACGGGCGGAACGTTCAGCGAGTATCCCACCGCGTTCGCGAGCGACAGCCCGGGATTGCTGGTTGACCGCGGTGATGGGACGATCTGGTATACCGGTTACACGGGCAATCATGTCAGCGTCCAGCCGATCGACGGCAGCGCGGGCTACGGCGTCTCCGTCCCGACCGTGAACTCGGCCCCGTATGGGATCACGACGGCGGTCGATAATAACATCTACTTCACCGAACAGCTCGGCGAGAACATCGGTCACCTTCCCAATATCGGGACGGCGCCCGTTGAAGTTCCGGTGCCGGCGCTTTCCTATCCCCAGCAGATCGTCCGCGGTCCCGACGGCAACCTCTGGTTTACCGATTACGGTACGAGTACGATCGGCCGGTTCTCGCCGCTCGGCCTCGCGTACACGGCGTACTTCCCGACGCCGACTCCCAATAGCGTTCCCTTCGGGATCACCGTCGGCGCCGACGGCGCGCTGTGGTTCACCGAAAACGCCACCGACAAGATCGGTCGCACCACGACCGACGGGACGACGATGATCGAATACCCGGCCGGCGGCCTCGCTCCGCGGGGCATCGCGGCCGGGCCGACCGGCGCGCTGTGGTTCACGGAATACTCGTCCAACAGAATTGGCGAGCTCGTGTACTGAGGGCGCGGCCGGTTCCGGGGCGAAGCCGCTGGGGTGACGACGCTCGCGATTCCTCAGGATGACTTGGTTGCGGTGCGGCGCCGGCTTCACGCTGCACCCGAGCTCTCGATGGTGGAGCACGCCACGGCGGCCTTCGTGGCCGAACGGCTGAGCGGCCTGGGCCTCGACGAGATCCGCACCGGGGTCGGCAAGACGGGCGTGCTGGGCACGCTGAGGGGCGGCAAGCCCGGTCCGGTCACGCTCCTGCGCGCCGACATGGACGCGTTGCCCATCCTCGAGCTCAACCAGGTTCCGTACGCTTCGGAGCGCAGCGGCGTGATGCACGCCTGCGGTCACGACGGTCATGTTTCGATTCTGCTGGCCGCTGCCAAGACGCTGGCCGAGCGGCGCGCTGACGTGCCGGGCACCTTGGTGTTCTGTTTTCAGCCGGGCGAAGAAGGCTACGCCGGCGCCAAGCAGATGATCGAAGACGGGGCGCTGGAAGGGCCGCACGTCGAGCGCACCTTCGCGCTGCACCTCTTCAGCGGCCTCGACGTCGGCAAGATCGGCGTGCGCGACGGCCCGTTCTTCGCCTCGGCCGATGAATTCGATCTGGTGATTCGCGGTAAGGGCGGTCACGGTGCGATGCCGCAGCTGGCGGTCGATCCGATCGCCGCTTCGGCGTACGTGATCACGGCGCTGCAGACGATCGTCAGCCGCGAGATCGCGCCGAAAGACCCCGCCGTCGTCACTGTCGGTCAACTGACCAGCGGCACGACCTTCAACGTGATCCCCGATGAAGCCAAAATGAAGGGGACCGTGCGCGCCTTCGACGCCGACGTGCGCCGCTCGATGCCCGAGCGGATGGAGCGCATTCTGCGCGGCTTGGGCGAGGCGCTGCGCTTCAGTTACGAGTTCGACTACCACTGGTCGTATCCGCCGACGGTGAACACGCCCTCGATCAACGACATCGTGCGCGAGGTCGGACGGCGCGAACTGGGCGACGCGAACGTGGTCGAGCACGACGTCGTCATGTGGGCCGAAGACATGTCGTTCATGCAGGAGCTACGGCCCGGCGCCTACTTCGTCGTGGGCTCGCGCGGCGGCAGCGACTCGGCCTTCCCGCACCATAACGCGCGGTTCGATCTCGACGAGCGGGGGCTTGGGATCGGCTACCGCATGATGGTCGCGCTGGGACTGCACGGCTGAACGCCCGGCGGGGCAATTCTCAGGCCGTTCTCATGCCCGCCCCAAACCTTTCACAGTCGGCGGACGTACCGTCGGTACACATCCTTCCAGCCAAGGAGCGTTGCCGTGTACGCACCCCAGGTCGCCGCCTTTCCCGCGCCCGTTTCCCTGCGTCTCATCGGGGTGCTCGATGGTGAGTTGCTCGAGGCCTTCCGGGCGATCGAGAGCCGTCTGGTCGGCATCGGCGGCGCCGCCGTCATCGTCGACGTCCGCGACCTCGAGGTCCTGGGCGAGCACGGCATGACGCTGGTCGCGTCAGCGATCCGCGAAGCGCGGTCGCGTGGCCGCGACGTGCGGCTCGATGCGCACGGCTTGGTCTGGCGGCGCATCGCCAAGAAGAATATCTCCGGACAACCGGCCGTCGATGCGGAACTGCGTTCCGCGGTCCGCCGCACGGTGATCATCGCGCGCAGCCCGCAGCGACCGCGCGCCTAAATCTCCGCCCGTTCGTACGCCGTTTGTCGAATGACACGGCGTCCACGCTGGACTATAGTGGGACCCCTATGCGCCACGAGGAGCATGACGCGTGCGGGGTAGGGTTCCTCGCCGACCTCAATAACAGCGCATCCCACGAGCTCGTTCGGCTGGCGCTGGCCGCCGTCGGTGCGATGGAGCATCGCGGCGCGCGCGCCGCCGACGGACGGACCGGCGACGGCGCCGGCATCCTGCTCGAAACGCCGCGCGCGCTGTACCAGCGCGAACTGGCCGCGCTGCACGTGCGCATTCCCGATCAGCACTTGGCCGCGATCTGCGCCTTCCTGCCGCGCGACGAAGATCTGGCCGCCGCCATGCGGGCGCGCATCGAGTCGGCGGTGCGTGACGAGCAAGTGAAGCCGATGCGCTGGCGCGTCCCGGCGGTCGAACCGGCAGTTCTCGGCGCGCAGGCAGCCGCCGCTGCGCCCTCCTACGAACAACTGCTGGTCGACGTCGGACCCGGAAACGCGCGCGAGCGCATGCGCGCTGTGCGCCGGGCCGTCATCCGCACGCTGCGGGCCGAAGGCGACGCGGCGACGCTGGTCAGTGCCTCGCCGACGACGGTCGTGTACAAGGCGCTGCTCTCTTCGAGCGAACTGGGTACCTATTACGCCGACCTGCTCGACCCCGCATGCGCGTCGCGGTTTGCGGTGTTCCACCAGCGCTTCAGCACCAACACCGCGCCCAGCTGGCGGCTCGTGCAGCCGTTCGGCATCATCGCACACAACGGCGAGATCGACACGATCACCGGCAATCGGGCCTGGATGCGCGCCCGCGGCGTGCTCTCACCGCGCGGCGCGAGCGACTCGCTCGAATTCGACGTCGCGCTCGATGCGATGATCGGTTCGGGCTATCGCGTCGACGAGGCGGTCGACTTGATGCTGGCGCCGGCGATCGATGACGACGACCGCTTGCGCGCCTACTACGACGCGCACGTCCCCACCGTCGAGCCCTGGGACGGGCCGGCGGCGATCGTGTTCGCCGAAGGCGACCGCGTCGGCGCTGCCCTCGACCGAAGCGGCTTTCGGCCGATGCGCTGGTGCCGCACCGAATCGGGCAAGGTCCTGGCGGCATCGGAGGCCGGTGTCGTCGACTTCGGGAGCGACCCGATCGTGGAACGCGGCCGGCTCGGGCCGGGCGAGCGCATCACGGTGCGCTTTGCGACCGGCGAATTGATTCGTCCCGACGCCTTTCGCGCGTTTCGGCGTCAGGGCGCGGATTTTCGCGCGACGGTTGCGTCGTGGCACTTCGAGGCGCCCGCTTCCGCACCGGCGCCCGTGGACGAGGCCGCGTTGCGCCGCGATCTGGTCCGCTTCGGTTACACGCAGGACGAGCTCAAAGGCGTCGTCTCGCCGCTGGCGGCGGGTGCTGAGGCGGTCTGGTCGATGGGCGACGATGCGGCGCTGCCGTTCTTCGGACGGCGCATGCAGGTTACCGAGTATCTCCGCCAGCGCTTCGCGCAGGTGACCAACCCGCCGATCGACGCGCTGCGCGAAGGCTTCGTATTCGACATGCGGGCCTGGGTCGGCAGCGGCGAGACCAACGGCGACGTGCCGGCGCCCGGCAGCATCGTCACCGTCGATACCGCGCTGCTCGAAGAGGGCGCCTTCGATGCGCTGGCCTACGACGCGCGGCTCGTCCCGGCGCGCATCGCGCTCGACTGCGGCGGCGAAAGCCTGCGCGCGCGCATCGGCGCGATCGCCGATGAGGCCGAACGCTGCGTGAGCGAAGGCGCGACCTATCTGGTCTTGGACGATCGTACGGCGGTGCTGCCGGTGCCGGCCGTGCTGGCCGCCGGCGCGATCCATCAGCGCCTCACCGAAGCGGGTTTGCGCATGCAGGCCTCGATCGCGGCCTGCGACGGTTTCGCGCGCGACGCGCACGGCTGCGCGGCGCTGATCGCCGCCGGCGCCAACATCGTGACGCCCTGGCTCGCTGCACGCGCGGCAGTGCAGGAAACCGGGTCGGCCGAGCAGTTCTTGTCGGCCTTGCGCACCGGCTTGGTCAAGGTGCTGGCAAAGCTCGGCATCTGTACGCTGCGCTCGTATGTCGGCGCGCAGACCTTCGAGGTCCTGGGGCTGCACCGCGACCTCGTTGCGACCTGTTTCCCGGGGATGGCGGCGCACATCCCGGTGCTCGGCTTCGATGAACTGGAAGAAGATTTGCGCGCCTGGGACGCGCTGGCCGCGGCCGGCGGTGAGCCGCCGCAGCGCGGAATGTTCCGCTTTCGGCGCGAGGGCGTGCGCCACGCCTTCGACCCGCCGCTGCTCAAGGGGCTGCGCAAAACGATCGTCGCGGCGGACGAGGCCGCCTTCCTGCAGCTCTCCGACGACCTCGAAGCACGCGAACCGATCTCGCTGCGCGATCTGATCGAGCCGGTGCCGATCGGCGAACCGCTGCCGCTCGAGCAGGTCGAGAGCGAGGATGCGATCCTGGGGCGCTTCGTGACCGCGGCGATGTCGCTCGGCGCGCTCGGCCCCGAAGCCCACGAGGCGGTCGCGCGCGGTGCCGTGCTGGCCGGCGCGCGCAGCAACGGCGGTGAAGGCGGCGAGGATCCGACCCGGACGCTCAACGCGATCAAGCAGGTCGCCTCGGCACGTTTCGGCGTCTCCGAAGAGTATCTCGCGACGGCTGAGGAGCTCGAAATCAAGATCGCCCAAGGCGCGAAGCCGGGTGAGGGCGGTCAAATTCCGGGCTTCAAGGTCACCCCGGAAATCGCCCAGCTGCGCGGGGCGGCGCCCGGGCAGTCGCTGGTCTCCCCGCCGCCGCACCACGACATCTATTCGATCGAGGACTTGGCCCAGCTGATCTACGACCTGCGGCGCGCCAACGCCAAGGCTAAGATCGCGGTCAAGCTGGTCGCGCAATCCGGTATCGGCTACGTCGCCAGCGGCGTTGCCAAAGCGCGCGCGGACGTCGTGCACATCGCGGGGCACGACGGCGGCACCGGCGCCTCGCCGCTCGGCTCGATCAAACACGCCGGGCTGCCGTGGGAACTCGGCCTGATCGAAACGCATCACACGCTGGTCGCCAACGGCCTGCGCGGCCGGGTCGCCTTGCGCGTCGACGGCGGCTTCAAGACCGGACGCGATGTCGTGATCGCCGCGATGCTCGGTGCCGACATGTTCGGCTTCGGCAGCGCGCTGCTGGTCGCGCTCGGCTGCATCTACGCGCGGCAGTGTCATCAGAATACCTGTCCGGTCGGGATCGCGACCCAGGATGCCGCGCTGCGCGGAAAGTTTCCGGGTACCGCCGAGGAGGCGCACACCTTCCTGCGCTTCGTTGCAAGCGACGTGCGGCGCCGGCTGGCTGCGCTCGGCGCGCGCTCGCTGGCCGAGATCCACGGCCGCAGCGACCTGGTGCGCCCGCGCTACGACCGCGCAGCGGGCATCGACTTGGACGAGCTGCTGCGCTTGCCCGAGATCCGCTCACCCTACGATTCGGCGCGCATCGATAACGCGCACCTCGACGATGAAGCGATCGCCGGCGGCACGCAGCGCATCACGCCCGCCGACCGCGCCGTCGCGACCCGTCTGTCGTACGACGTCGTCGTGCGCAAGGCGCGCGGCGAGGTCGTGACGGCCGCAACCTATCGCTATGCCGGCAGCGCCGGACAGAGTTTCGGTGCGTTCTTGAGCGCCCCGTTGACGCTCGAGCTCGACGGTGAAGCGAACGACGGCGCCGGCAAAGGGATGAGCGGCGGCACGATCGTCGTGCGGGGCGCCGGAACACCCGAAGAACCGGCGATCGGCAACGCCTGCTTCTACGGTGCGCGCGGCGGCGAGGCGTACGTGCGCGGCACGGCCGGCGAACGGCTGGCGGTGCGTAACAGCGGCGCGTCGATCGTCGTCGAGGGCGCCGGCGATCACGCCTGCGAGTACATGACCAAAGGTACGGTCGTCATCCTCGGACCGACCGGCCGCAACCTCGCCAGCGGGATGACGGGCGGCGAACTCTTCGCGCTGCGCGAGCACGCGCAGCGCCTCGGCCCGACGCCGCTCATCGCGCACGATCTCGACGACCACGCGCGCAGCCGGCTGCGGCTGCTGCTCGCCGAACACGCGCTGCGCACCGGCTCCGTGCAGGCGCGCAAACATCTCGACGACGATCTGCAGGGTTTCGTACGGATCGCCGTCGAGGTCGCGCAGCCCGCGGCGCTCGCCGCCTCAGGCTGAATTCGGCTTAAGCGGCGGCCGGCGGTTCGGGTGGGTCCGGCGGTTTTTGTTTGGCGGCGTTGACCGCGGCGATGGCTGCATCGGCGGCGCGTTTGGCCTGATCGGCAAACGTCGCGAGGTGCTGCTGCGCGGCGGCGGTTCCGGCCTCGAGCACGGTCTTGCCGGTGGCGATCATCGTGCCGGCATGCTGCATCGCAGCGTTGTACTGTTCTTGTGCGGCGGCCGTCACGCCGGGCGTCTGCTCGATGATCGTTTTCTGCAGGTCCTGCGCTTTGACGACCGCGTCCTTGACCAACGGCTGCGCCTGTTCCATCGTCTTCTGCATCGCGTCCGCCGCGATCGCTTGGAGCTGCTTCGCCTGCTCCATCGTCTTGTTGAAGAAGTCCATCGGGTCGTCTCCTTAGGGCGCGGCGTCTTCGCCGCTGACGGTGAGAACCCAACGCAGTGCGCGGGCGTATTGATCGAGTTCGCGCGCGGTGCGGCGCAGCGCGCGGAATGCGGGGTCGGCTCGTTCCTCGTTACCGCATGTGCGCTCCACCTGTTTCACGTAGGCCAGAATCGCCCCGAGCTGGATCTCGACGGCGTCCCAGCGTTCGGTGAGGGTGGTTTCGGAGGCGTCCGGCAGACGGTCGAGCATCGGCGGCGCCGCGAACCGGTCGAAGCGCATCGCGAACTCGAGCCGGGCCAGCGCATAATCGCTCGAACCGCGGATGAAGCTCGCCAACAGGTTCACCAACCGAGGATTCACGGAGCGCCCTGAATCGGCCCTGCGGGGCTCGCGCTCCTTCCCCGGGCGGGTCGCTAACCGAGGATTGACGATTCGGTGCGGGCCCGGACGCCGGCGGTGCGGAAAAGGGCGGCCAATGGGATCCCCGAAACCGGCTCGCAGCCTCGTGCTGCGTGCGTTTGCTGCGTGCGCGCTGCTCGCCATGCTGGCACCCGCCGCCGCGTGGGCTCAGGAGTCGAGCCTCAACGCGCGCTACGCCGCGGCGATCGGTGGCTTGGCCCCATGGACGCCGGCGGCCTGGCGTGCCGACTTCGCCGACCACGTCTTGCTGATCGGGTCCTATTACCGGGTCGACCCGCGCTTGCTTACGGCGCTGGTCGCAACCGAGTCCGGCTGGAACTACGCGGCCGTGTCCTCAGCGGGGGCGCGGGGCCTGGGGCAACTGATGCCCGGAACCGCCGCCGGACTCGATGTGAACCCCGACGTGCCGACCGAGAACCTGGACGGCACCGCCCGCCATCTGCGGCGGCTGCTCGACAAATACGACAGCCACGGTGACCGGCAGGGCCTCTCGCTCGCGATTGCGGCCTACAACGCCGGCGCCGGCGCCGTCGACCGCTACCGCAACATCCCGCCGTATGCAGAGACGCAGGCCTACGTGCCGCGCGTGCTCGGACTCTACGACCGCCTGGCCTCGGAACTGCCGCTGCCCGCACCCGGACAGATCGTCGCCGAACGCGCGCAGCGTCAGCGCGCCGCCGTCGCCCCGCCGAAGAAGAAGCCCAGCACCGTCCACGACGCGCAGCCGTACATTATCGACGTCGACCCCGACGGTTCGTACACCAAAACCACCCATTAGGATTCGGCTGCCGCCGAATCCGTAACGTTTTGGACTGCGCCCAAAAGCCGCCTTACGACGTAGCGGACTTTACCGGCGCGTCGTAGAGCGTGCGCAGGGCGCTGTGGTCGAGTTCGCCCTCTCCGCGCGCGAGCAGTTCGTCGAAGCGTTCGCGCACCAGCGCGGCGGCCGCGAGCTGCAGTCCGGCGTCTTGGCCGGCGTTGACGGCGATGTTCATGTCCTTGCGATGCAGCTTCGACTTGAAGCCCGGCGTGAAAGCGCGGTCGATCATGCGCTGGCCGTGCACTTCGAGCACTTTGCTCTGCGCGAAGCCGCCGAGCAGCGCTGCCCGCACGGCGACTTGATCGACGCCCGAGGCGGCGGCCAGCGCCAGCGCTTCGGCGACAGCTTCGATCGTGACGCCGACGACGATCTGATTGCAGGCCTTGGTCACCTGGCCGGCGCCGTCAGGGCCGACGTGCACGATGTTCTTGCCGAGCAGGCGCAGGATGGGTTCGGCCCGTGCGAACGCGGCATCGGTTCCGCCGATCATGATCGAGAGCGTCGCGTCGATGGCACCTTTCTCGCCGCCGCTGACCGGCGCGTCGAGGACGGCGACGCCGCGCTCGCGCAGCGCCGCGCCGACCGCGCGCGCGGTGGCCGGCGCGATCGTGCTCATGTCGATGAACAGCGCGCCGGAACGGATGCCGGCCGCAACGCCGTCGGCCCCCAGCACCACCGCTTCAACGTCGGGTGAATCCGGCAGCATCGTGATCACGATGTCGCTCGCCGCCGCGACCTCGCGCGGCGTTGCCGCGGCGCGCGCTCCTTGCGCGACGAGTTCATCGACCGGTGCACGCGAGCGATTGAAGACGACCAGCGGATGCCCGGCACGCAGCAGGTTACGCGCCATCGGCTTACCCATGATGCCCAGGCCGATGAAGCCGATGGTCGGCGTGCCGTTCATGATGCCACCTCGTGCGGACGCAGGGCGTCCAGCCAGGAAAACGATTCGAGCGTTGAGCGCGACGGCTTGTATTCGAGTCCGACCCATCCCTCGTAGCCGAGCGCATCGAGCGCGGGCAGGATGCGTTCGTACGCGAGCTCACCGGTGCCCGGCTCGTTGCGTTGCGGGCTGTCGGCGATCTGTACGTGGCCGATCCGCCCGATCTGCGCGTGCAGCGTCGCGATCAGATTCCCTTCGCTGCGCTGGGCGTGATAGCAGTCGTACTGCAGTTTGAGGTTCGGAGCACCGACCGCGTCGATGAGCGCCAGGGCTTCGGCGGTCGTTCCGATCAGAAAACCTGGCGTGTCGATGCGGTTCAACGGTTCGACCAGCAGCGTGATGTTCGCCGCCGCGCATGCGCGCGCTGCGAAGCGAAGGTTCGCCACCAGCGTATCGCGCGCCAGCGTCGGATCGAGGCCCGCGATGGCGATGCCCGTCAAGCAGTTGATGCGCGAACAATGCAGTTCGGCGGCAATCGCGAGCGCCGCGGTGACGCCGCGCCGAAATTCGTCGACGCGCCCGGGGTCCGACGCGTAGCCGCGCTCGCCCGCGGCCGCGTTGCCCATTGGCAAGTTGAACAGCACCTGCTCCAGATGACCGGACTGCAGCCGGCGCTTGATCTGGGCGAGTTCAAACTCGTACGGCGACGCGTACTCGACGCCGCGAAAGCCGCGCTCGGCGGCGGCGTCGATGCGATCGAGAAACGGCAGCTCGCCGAAGAGAAACGACAGGTTGGCGGAATAGCGCGGCATGCGAAGGCCGTTCGCTGCCGGCGGCGGTCCGACCGCTCGCGGGACCGCGCCTTGACGGCCTTTCCTGGGCGGGCTATCCTGGGATGATGCACGCCCAGCCGCTGGCGCCGTCGCCGAACCTGCGCGAGCGGTTTGCGGCGATCGTCGGCGAGCGAAACACGATCACCGAGCCGAGCGATCTGCGTACCTACGAGTGCGACGGCCTGCTCGGTTATCGGGTCCGCCCGGGCGTGGTCGTGCTGCCGGCCGACACCGCGGAAGTCGCCGCCTGCGTGCAGTTGGCGCGCGAATTCGACCTTCCGATCGTGCCGCGCGGCGCGGGCACCGGACTCTCCGGCGGCGCGCTCCCGACCGACGGCTGCGTGATGATCGGGCTGGCGCGGATGCGCGCGATCCTTGCGATCGACTTGCCCAACCGCACGGTGCGCGTCCAGCCCGGGGTGATCAACCTGGACATCAGCCGCGCTATCGGTGCCGAGGGTTACTACTACGCGCCCGATCCCTCGTCGCAGAGCGTCTGCACGATCGGCGGCAACGTGGCGGAGAATTCGGGCGGCGCGCACTGCCTCAAGTACGGCTTCACCGTCAATCACGTACTCGGATTGACGCTGGTGCTGAGCGACGGTTCGGTCGCCGAGCTCGGATCGCGCAACGGCGAACCGGATCCGCTGGGCTACGATCTGACCGGCGTCGTCGTCGGCAGCGAAGGGATGACCGGCATCGTGACCGAGGTGCTGGTGCGCGTGCTGCGCAGCGCGCAGCGCACGCAGACGCTCTTCGCGACCTTTCCGTCGACCGACGAAGCCGGCGATGCGGTCTCGCGTATCATCGGTGCGGGGATCGTGCCGGCGGCGATCGAGATGTGCGACCAGCTCGCGATCGAGGCGATCGTGGCGGCGACCCACGTCGACTGGCCGCTCGACGTCGGCGCGCTGCTGCTGATGGACGTCGACGGCGTCAACGCCGACGTCGAGGAGACGGCTGCCCGCGCGCACGCGCACTTGGAGGCCGCCGGTGCGATCGAGATTCGCGCGCCGAAGGACGAAGCAGAACGCCAGCTGGCCTGGAAGGGCCGCAAGTCGGCGTTCGCGGCGATGGGCCGCATCTCGCCGAACTACTACGTGCAGGACGGCGTCATCCCGCGCAAGCAGATCGCCCCGGTGCTGCGCGAGATCGCCGCGCTCGGTGCCGCAGCCGGCTTGCGGATCGCCAACGTCTTTCACGCCGGTGACGGGAACCTGCATCCGCTCGTGCTGTACGACGCGCGCATCCCCGGCCAAGAGCACACGGCCGAGTGCGTCGGCGGCGAGATCCTGCGCGTCTGTTTGCGGTACGGCGGCTCGGTGACCGGGGAGCACGGCGTCGGGCACGACAAGGCGTGTTACCTCGGCGAACAGTTCTCCGTCGACGATTTGGCGACGATGATGCGCATCCGCGAGACCTTCGACCCCGAGCATCGCTTCAATCCCGACAAGATGTTTCCAACCCCGCGGCTGTGCGGCGATGTGCCGGGGAAGTACGTTCCGCATGCCGCCGAGGCGAGCGGCGCCGTGGGCCGCGGATGAACGACGCGGTGACCGTCGCCGGCGTCGTGCCGGCCGAAGTTGTGACGCCGCGCGATCTCGACGAACTCGCCGAGATCGTCCGGGAACGGTACGCGCGCGGAAGTAGATTCGCGTTCGTCGGCGGCGGCACGCAGCTCGACCTCGGAAACCGCCCGGCGGCGCTCGACACGATCGTGCGTACGACCGCGCTCGACCGCGTGATCGACTACACGCCCGAAGACCAGACGATCACGGTCGAGGCCGGCATGACGCTCGGCACACTCGACCGCATCCTCGCCGAAGCGGGCCAAATGCTGCCGCTCGATGCCGGCGACCGCGAGCGCGGGACCGTCGGCGGCGCGATCGCGGCCAACCTCGCGGGGCGGCACCGGCTGCGCTACGGCACGGTGAAAGACATGATCGTCGGCGTGGCGATCGTGCGTCCCGACGGCACCCCCGCGCGCGGCGGCGGCAAGGTGGTCAAGAACGTCGCCGGTTTCGACTTGCCGAAACTGATGGTCGGCTCGCTGGGCACGCTGGGTGCGGTCGCGACGGCGACACTGCGCGTGTATCCCGTGCCCGAGACGACGGCCTTCGTCGCCGGCGCGTTCGAGGACGATGACGGCTTCGTCGCGCGCGATGCCGCGGCGCTGAGTGCATCGCTGGTGCGCGAGCGGCTGGAGCCGGTCGCGATGTGGGCGCCCTCGCGGCCCGATGGCCGGTATCGCGTGATGGTCGAGTTCGCGGGGTCGCGCGTCGCGGTCGAGGCCCAATGCCGCGCCTGCGAGCGGCTGATCGCGGAAAGCGGCGTCAGCGCGCGCAGTTGCGCGTCCGATGGCGACGAGGGTGAGCGCGAGACGCGCGCCCGCTACGCGGCTGCGCCACGGATCAAGATCGGATTTGCGCCGGCGTCGTTCGCGCAGCTGGACGAGCTGATTCGCCCGCTAATCGACGGCGATACGACGGTGCTCGCGTACCCGGGTGTCGGGATCGCCGTGATCCGGCCCGCTGCGTCCGTCGATCATCGCGCGCTCTTGGCGGCGATCCGCAAGCGCGAGGACATGACCGCGGTCGTCGAGGCGATGCCGCCGCAGTGGACCGACGTCGACGCCTGGGGCAATCCGCCGCGCGCGCTGCGCCTGATGCGCGCCCTGAAAACCAGCTTCGACCCGCGCGGCCTCTGCAACCCCGGCCGCTACGTCGCCGGACTCTAACGGCGTGCTCTCGCAGACACCCTCGCAGATGCAGCCGGCTGGTGCCGAACACGCTCCCGACACGCGAGAATATCGCGATTTGATCGCGGATTGCGTGCACTGCGGGTTTTGTTTGCCGGCCTGTCCGACGTACAACTCCTGGCAGGAGGAGATGGACTCGCCACGCGGGCGCATCGATTTGATGAAGGGTGCCGATGACGGGGTGATCGCGCTCGACGCGGTCGTCGCGGAACACATCGACGCGTGCCTGGGCTGCATGGCGTGCGTCACGGCCTGCCCGTCGGGCGTGCGCTACGATCTGCTCATCGAAGCGACGCGCGCGCGGATCGAAGAACAGGTGCCGCGCGCGCCGGCCGATCGGGCCTTTCGCGAATTCGTCTTCGCGCTGTTTCCGTATCCGGGCCGGCTGCGCGCACTGGCGCCGTTTCTGTGGCTGGGGCGCATGCTGGGCGTACCGCGATTGGCCGCCGGCCCGCTCGGCCGTCTTCTGCCGCCGCGGCTGCGCCAACTCGCCACCATGGCACCGCCGGTCGCGCTGCGCGACACCTTCGCGTCCCTGCCGCACGAAACGCCGGCGCGCGGTCCCTCACGGGCGCGCGTCGCCCTGGTCGCAGGCTGCGTGCAGCGCACGTTCTTCCCTGGTGTCAACGCGGCGACGATTCGCGTGCTCAGCGCCGAGGGCTGCGAGGTCAGCGTGCCGCCCGGTCAGGGGTGCTGTGGCGCGCTCTCACTGCACAGCGGGCGGCTCGAGGAAGCCAAACGCTTCGCGCGTGCGCTTATCACCCGCTTCGAGCGCGAGAGCTTCGACGCGATCATCATCAACGCAGCGGGCTGCGGTTCGACCCTCAAGGAGTACGGCGACCTGTTGGCCGGTGAGGTGAAGTGGCGCGACCGGGCGGCCGCGTTCGCCGCCAAGGTCCGCGACATCAACGAGTACCTGGCCGCGCTGGAGCCGCGCGCGCCGCGCAGCCCGATGCCGCTGCGCGTCGCCTATCACGACGCCTGTCACCTCGCGCACGCCCAGCGCATCCGCAGTGAGCCGCGCCGGCTGCTGCGCTCGATTCCGGAGCTCGAATTGGTCGAGATCGCGGACGGCGATCAGTGCTGCGGCAGCGCCGGCACCTACAACCTGTTCGAACCGGAGTCGGCGCACGAGATCGGCGTGCGGAAGGTGGACAACGTCGAGCGCGCCGCGCCCGACTTGCTGGCGAGCGCGAATCCGGGCTGCACGCTGCAGATCCAAGCGATCTTGCGCGAGCGCGGCACCCGCCTGCGCGCAGCGCATCCCATCGAAATCCTCGACGCCTCGATCACCGGGACGCAGCTTCGGTAGGCGCCCGGCGCGATCGGACTCGGACCGCCCGAACGGCTAGTGCGGCCGTCCTCCCGACGGAGCCATCGACGGGGGCGCAGGCGCCGGCGTCGGCGGATTGACCCGCGGCGCGCCGTGCACCCCGACCGAGGTCGAGGTGATGTCGACGTTGACGATTGCGGTTTGCCCGTTGCCGCCGGTGACGGTGATCGTGCAGGCGTGCGCCGGCGGCGGCGATGACGTCGGTGCAGCGACTGCGTTCACGCTGATCGTCGACGGCGATCCGGTTGCGGTGATCGGGGCCGTGCCGGGTGAATCCGTCGCCGACGCACCGTCGCCGTTGCAAACCGGGGCGCCGATCGTGATCGATCCGCCGGGGCCGACCTGCGCAACCGTGAAGGTCTGCGGCGGGCCTCCGACGCCGTTGAACGAGAGATCGTTCGTCGACACGTTCAGCGCGCCGTACGGGATCGGCGAAGGGGTCGGCGACGGTGAGGGCGACCCGAACGTGGTCGGTGTGGGGACCGGTGAGGGCGACGGTGAGGCACTGTTGCCGGTGGTGTTGGAGAGAATCGCACCGATCGCCGCGCCGAAGACCGCGACCGGGACGTAGGGTATTCCGGCCTTCGCAGCACCGCTCACGATGTAGCCGGTGGGATCGGTGCCGGCCACCGTATTGTCGCCGGGCGGAAAGGCGATGTCCTTCGTGCCGATCAGCAGTAAGAACTGAAGCACGGCGGGGTTGTACGCTTGATTCACCTGCGTGATGTTGAAGGTCACGGGGCCCGGAGGCGTTCCCAGGATCGTAATCGTCTGACCGGTCAGTAATCCGACGGTTTGTCCGTTGACGAGAATCGTCACGTCGCCGGGTGCGCAATCGACGCAGATCAGCTGCGTGCCGTTGTCACCGACGATGAGATAACCGGTCGTGCCGCGGACTGCGATCTGCGAGGTCGCGGTCTTGAACGAGTAGTTGGAACGCACGCCGGCCGGATGGACGATCGCAAATCGCAACGCGCCATGGTTGAGCGTGAGCGTGCTGCCGGGTCCAGCGGCCGCGTTGTTGAAGGCACCGACTTGGACGGTGGTTCGCTCGCCGATGCCGACCTGCGAACTGTCGGGCAGCGTCAGGGTGCCGAGGGATGCTTCCGCGGTCACCGCATACGCGTCGTCCGGTACGATGGTCCGGCCGAAGATGCGCGTCAGAGGAGCATTGGGTGCGGCCTGCGTGCCCACGGTGCCCTTGAAGGGGGCCAGTTCCTTGTCCGCGGGTGCTGCGGAGGCCACCACATAGAG